>R21__coassemble_2202_pt1 | contig 11575 bp, 11 predicted proteins | sample R21__metabat2_low_PE_003 | metagenome-assembled genome bin R21 | reverse complement strand
CTGTTCCCGCGCCAGCAACGGCAGTTCTACTTGTTGGGATGCAGAGCTTTGCGGGAGATGTTGAAGGTGAACTCTGTACCCCGACGGGCACAGCAATAGTAAAGCATTTTGCACAAAGCTACAGTCGAGGACCGATGATGAGTGTTACAACCATCGGACGTGGAATGGGCAACAAGGACTTCGGACAGCTCAGCTGTGTTCAGGTCAGCCTTGGAGAGAGTGAAGAGAATATTGTGGAACTGTGCTGCAACGTGGATGACATGTCTCCCGAGGCGGTAGGCTTTGCTATAGATGAGCTTCTCCGGGCGGGAGCCGCAGATGTTTATTATGAGCCAATAGGAATGAAAAAGAACAGACCTGGTCTGTTGCTGGTCTGCCTTTGCAGGGAAAGCCTGAGAGATAAAATGGTGTCTCTGATTTTTAAGCATACATCCACAATAGGGATACGTGAAACCCTGTGCAGAAGATACGTACTCAAGCGAGCGGAGAGGATTATCACCACCCCCTATGGTGATGCCAGAGTGAAGATATCCGAAGGTTACGGCGTAGAACGCAGAAAGGTGGAATACGAGGATCTTGCAAGATTTGCCCGAGAGAACAACCTGCCTTTATCCGCTGTTCAGCAGGCAGTAAATAATAATAATATTTAGTATAATATCCAGATGAGAGCGAGCATTTTCTGTTGACTTTAAGCCTCTGAAGGTATAGATTACATACAGTAAAAAAGCACATTCGGATGGAATGCGGCCAATCTCCGCAGCGGCGTCCTTGCCACCGTAAAGTCGGGTCTTTCAGCTTGTGCTCATACAGGATCTGCGCTTCAGGGGCAGTGCAGGGTCCGATGAATCACAGCAACTGTGCTGTGATTGCTTTGCGTCCCTTTCCGTTCGGAAAGGGCTTTCTTTTTGCCGCCCCAGAGGCGGTATTTTTTGTGCGGAAAAGAGGAAAGCATGGAATCAAAGGAAAGAGAATTCAGGCGGGGAATAATCATTACCCTGATTCTGGTTGCCGTTCTGTCGGCGGCACTGGTGGCAGTGAATGTAATCAGGCTAATAAACGCGAACGTCACAGCCGATGCGGTGCTGAACAGTGTAGGCGTACCGGTTGTGGAGACTGCAGCTGAGAAGCCGGCAGTGCCCGAAAAGACAGAAGCACCGAAGGCTTCCGACGAAAACGCTAAAACAGTTGAGGATACGGAAGGAAACAGCGCGGAAACTGAACCCGGCAATGTGACTGAAACGGAGGATTTCGATACTGAAGAGGAAAACGAAGCACCCGTTTGTTCAATCAGCATAGTCTGCGATTCCGTACTTGATTATAAGGGAAAGTTTGATGTACAGCTGTTGAGTGCCGTTCCACCGAACGGGATTATTCTTGCAAGCTCTGATGTTGAGCTTTCGGGAGGAGAGAGTGTGTATGATGTCCTCTGTGCAGTTTGCGAATATACCGGGATTCCTCTGAACGTAAGGGAGAGCGGCTTCGGCGCATATGTGAGCGGAATTAACGGACTCAATGAGAAGGATTTCGGGGCATCATCAGGCTGGACATACTATGTCAACGGAGCTTTTGCAAATACCTCATGTGATAAATACAAAGTTGAAGACGGGGACGGAATTGTCTGGGCATATGTCTGCGGATAAGGATGGTGTGATATGAAAAGAAGAATAGCAGTATTAATTCTGGCGTTGCTTATGACGCTGAACCTGGCACCGGTTTACGGAATAGCGGAGGAAGACTTGAGCGGCTCGGAGATTATAACCGAAGAGACCAAAAAATTGGAAGAGGATGAAGAAGAAAACGGGGATGATATAGACGACGAAGAGGACGAAGAAGATGAAGATGAAGAGAAAGATAATGAAGATAATGAGTCCGAGGAAGAGGACGACGAGAAGCCTAGTGTAGAGGACAAAGAGAACGGGGAAAACAAGGAAAAAGAATCCGGCGAAGACGAGGACGACAAAAAAGAAGAGAATAAAGAAGAGGACGAAGAAGACGAAGAGCCGGTAGAAAAAGCAAATTTACTCAAAGAAGAAGCACCCGATTCATCAGTAACCGTGTACGTTACGATAAGCAATAAGGGCAATATGGTTCTGCCGGGCTGCGCTGTAAACGTGGATGATTATAACGGCAACGGGTATACGGATATAGACGATGCCCTGTACTATGCACACCTTGATAACTATCCTGAGGGTGCATCAGGATATTTATCCGAGGTAGGATATTACGGACTGAGCATTAAAACGCTTTGGGGAGATATAGGTCCCATGTTCGGATACTATGTCAACGACCAATCAGCATGGAGTTTAGAGGATACCGTCTGTGCGGGCGATTCCGTGTACGCTTTCATTTATTCGGACCAGACGGATAAATATTGCTTCTTTGACAAATCACAGGCAGGGATAGGCTGCGGTTCTGAGCTTATTCTGAAAGTTTCATACTCAGGATATGATGAATACTGGAGCCCAGTAACATCGGCTCTGGCAGGTGCCGAACTAACAATAGATGGAAAGGCGACCAATCTGTTCAGCAATGATTCCGGAGAAATTAGAGTCACGTTCCGCGAAGTCGGGAAATATACACTTTCAATAATCCCGCCTGAAGGGATGAATCTCACCCCACCCTGTTGTATAGTGAAAGTGAATACGCCAGATACATGTGACGGGCAGACTGGCTACTCCGGACTGACGGATTATAAAACGCCCACTGACCCGGACACCACGGGGCTTCTATGGAACCTTAAGCTTGGCGCCTCCTGGGAGGACAGCCCCAGCCCGCAGATAATAGTTGATGATAATCTCATCGTGATGAGCGGAACGAAGCTTTATAAGCTGAGCACGGCGGATGGTTCAATCATTGCATCGGCGGATATGATATCAACCCCAAGCTACGCTTTGATTCCGCCCTGCTATGCCTATGGTCTGATATTCTGCCCCCTGAACGGAGGAATTATCCAGGCATTTGACGCTGTGAGCCTACAGCCGAAATGGACATATACAGACCCATACGGCGGGCAGGCTCTGAGTCCGATTACCTGCTCCGGCGGCTGCATATATACGGGCTTCTGGACATATGACGAAAGCGAGACCTCATATATCTGCCTTAATGCTCTCTCGGGAGAGCCAGTCTGGAACAAACAGAGCTCAACAGGTTATTACTGGACGGAATCCGCAGCGGTGGGAGATTTCATCATATACGGTAGTGACGGGGACGGACTGTACTGCGTCAGCAGCTCCACAGGCGAGGTGCTGAGCTCGCTTGACTTGAATGGCTTTGGCTACCAGCGCTCGGGCATAGCTTATGATCCGTCAAGCGGCAGAATCTATTTCACAACAGACGGCGGATATCTGTGCTCAGCGAAGATAAGCCGGAGCGGGCAGATTGTTGATTTCAAATCCGTATGCTGCGGGGCAGCCACCACGTCAACGCCTGTAATCTACGGAGGTAATGTGTATTTCACCTGTGCGGGCTCAGATTCTCTCAACGGAAACAAGGGAAATTTCGTATCCGCAGATGCCGTTACACTCAGAATCAACTACAGTCTCGGCATGCCGGGCTATCCCCAATGCGAGCTGCTTCTGACGGACGCATACATAGAGGACGGATACCTTTATTTCTACAGCACGTACAACGCGGAGCCGGGTGGAATCTCAATGATAAAGGTGAAGCTGGGGGACAACACTTCCGCAGCTGCGGAGCTTGTTGAACTTTTCAACGCCAAGGGCTTTGAAAACTGGTGTACGGGCAGCATTATCACCGACTCAAAAGGTAATCTCTATTACAGGAATGACTCCGGAAACATCTTTGCAATCGGAACGATTGAGAACAAGGATAAGGACAAGGATACTGATAAGGACGAAGACAAGGATAAGAGCAGCACCCCAACATATTATGGGGTTACCCGCTACGCTTCGGTAAGCACAGCCAAAACAAACAAGACCACAAAGACGGATGATGCAAAGAAAACGGACAAGGAGAACAAAGCCGACAAGGATACGCAGACGAAGGATAAGGCTTCAAAGAGCATGGATACGGCTCCGCAGACGGAGCAGATAAAGGAATACACCACTGAGGTTGAAATCCTGGCTCAGGCGGCAAGGCGGCAGAGCGGCTTCAATATTATTGAACTGGTAATAAGCTCGCTGATATGCGGGGCATCGCTTTCAGCCCTGGCATTTGTACTTGCGACTAAGAAGAATAAAGAGTAAAAGTGACGGGGTGGTTCAAAGAGCCGCCCCATTTTTTTGAAAATTTTATCCCCCCTGGGAGCTTGTGCAGCTGATTTCTATGTGTTAGTTTGTATGCAGAAAAGAAAAACATGTTCTATTTTCAAATCTATTTGAAAAAATTGAGGTATCTTTATGCACATGGCAGATGCGCTGCTAGCTCCCGCGGTTGCAGCAACAATGTATGTAGCCTCCGGTACAGTTGCCGGAGTATCAGCACACCAGCTGAAAAAGGAAGATGAGGATTCCAAGCGCCTTCCTGTTATGGCGGTCACGGCTGCCCTCGTTTTTGCGGGGCAGATGATAAACTACACAATTCCCGGAACCGGCTCTTCCGGACACATGTGCGGGGGCATGCTCCTTTCCGCACTTCTCGGACCCCAGGCCGGTTTCCTTTCAATGATAGTGATTCTGGCAATACAATGTCTGTTTTTCGGTGACGGAGGTTTGCTGGCCCTTGGGGCCAATGTGTGGAACATGGCGTTCTACGGCTGCTTTGTAGGCTATTATCTCATCTGGAGGCCTATAATGCGCAGCAACTGGTTCGGAAAGATGGAAGCAAAGGCAGCCACGCGGGCGAAAATCATTGCGGCATCAATTATTGGCTGCATTGTGACTCTGCAGCTCGGCGCCTTCTCCGTTGTTGTGGAAACCTCTCTCTCCGGCATTACGGAGCTTCCTTTCGGCGCATTCTTTGCACTCATGCAGCCTATACATCTGGCAATCGGCCTTGTTGAAGGGCTTGTTACTGCGGCAGTACTCACGTTTGTGTACGAAGCAAGACCTGAGCTTCTAAGGGAAGTGAATCTCTCCGGCGAGGCTGCGGAGGGGAAGCGCTCCGTTAAAACCGTTGTGGTTATCCTGGCGGTTGCCGCCTGTCTTGTTGGCGGAATTCTGTCCCTGTTTGCAAGCTCCAACCCGGACGGACTGGAGTGGGCACTCTTTGGAAACAGTGATGCGGGATACAACCAGAACATGGCCCTTGATGAGGAGAATTACGGTATAAGCAGTAATGCGGCCGATGTGGCAGGGCAGATTCAGGAGTCCACCGCATTCCTACCGGACTATGCCTTCGCCGAAAGTGAGAGCCCGGCGGGCACAAGCGTATCGGGCATTGTAGGCTCCGTAATGGTGGCCGCAGTGGCTATAGGCGTATGTGTTCTGGGCGGCTTCTTCAGAAAGAAGCGGAAACAGCAGGCTTAATTTACCCATGAATATCATAAAGGCAGCCTTCGGGCTGCCTTTTTCGTTGAATTCAAACTCTTAGTCGAATGGCTTTTCACCAAATTTGAATAATTTGTAAATGAATTGTAACAAATAACCCTGACGGCTTGAAAGGGACAGGGAAAAAGACTATATTCATGGAGTAAAGCTGAAACTATGCTTTATTCAGACTCCTGCGTCAGAGGTGAATTATGATGAAAAAGATAATTAGCGTACTGGTTTTGGTGTGCATGCTCGTTCCCCTGTTCGGGGCGGTTTCCGGAGATGCGTTTGCAGCGAAGGATTATTCCGGGTATGTTGACACCGTTGAGATACAGAAGGGCGACACGGTTTACAGTCTGGTGTCCGCCCGCGGCATGAAATACAACGAGGTTGAAAAGGCAATCCTCATTGCAAACGGCTTCTCAAGCCCGGACAATCTGGGTGCAGTAAAGCCCGGACAGAAGATTTACATACCCAAGTCCGCAGAGGCCGCAAAGGCGATACTCACCCTTTATGAGACGGTAGTATCCGTTGTTATCCCTTCAACCTCCGTACAGACCTACACGGTGAAGTCCGGTGACTCCATGTTCAGTATCTGCAAGGCGCTGAAGATTGACTACAGCGTGTGTAAATCAGCAATACTGAGCCTGAACAAATGGACTGATGAAGGCAAGCTCTCTAAGATATACGTAGGACAGGAAATAAAGTTCCCCGCTAATGACGATGCGGCGAAGGCGATAAAAAAAGGCATAGCAGAAGCCAAGGAAGCCAATATGAGCATAAGCACGAACTCCGCGGACAGCTTTGAGTATTATCTGGTTGAGCATCAGATGTCCAAGGGCGAGACCGTGAAGAGCGTCTGCAAGGCATACGGCGTTTCCTACAGCATTGCCCTCGGAGACAAGCTCAAGGAGCTCAACAAGCTGAAGGACCTGAGCAAGGTTCAGGCAGGGGCGAAGTACATCTTCCCCTCAGAAAACTCGGACGGTGCGGTTTATGCCGTATATTCCCACAAGATAGTTGCCGGTGACACGGTGAATAATCTGTGCAAAGCCTACGGCGCGAAGTACAACGAGGTTTCCGAAAAGCTGGCGGCTCTGAACCCGAAGATTAATCTGAACTCAATCAAAACAGGCCAGACAATGCTGATTCTTGCCCCCGTGAACGCTGTTGAAACCCCGATAGTTATTCAGTAATCCAACATATTATAAACGCCTCTGAAGCGCTTCAGAGGCGTTTTTACTTATTCTGTTGGTGGCTGCTTGCAGACCTCCCAGCCGGGGAGGGGAAGCCGCTGCATGGCTCCGAAAATCTTGCTCTTCATATCGGGGTATTCACTGCACATGCTCCCCAGAAGCTGCTTTATCTCGTAGCGCTTGCTGGTCTTGTCCTGGGGGCAGGGGTTCTCCACTATCGGGAGCTGCAGCTCGGAGGCAAGGTTTGAAATCTTCTGCTCCCCTGCGTATATCAGAGGTCTTATCTGGGTAACGCCGCTTCTGTCCAGAAATGTGACGGGGCGGAAGCAGCTCAGCCGCCCTTCAAACAGCAGGCTCATCATGAAGGTCTCAATCGCGTCGTCGAAATGGTGCCCGAGAGCCAGCTTGTATATGCCATTCTGCGTTATCGCGTCGTTTATCGCGCCGCGGCGCATCTTTGAGCACAGGGAGCAGGGATTGTCCTCATTACGCACGTCAAAGACGATCTCCTTGATATCCGTCTTCAGGCAGGTGTAGGGTATGTCCAGCTCACGGCACATCTCCTTTACAGGAGTGAAATCCATTCCGTCAAAGCCCAGCTCAATCGTGAGAGCCTCGAGCTCGAAATGCTTCGGGTAATAGCTCTGGAGATGCTTCATTGCCACGAGAAGAAGCATGCTGTCCTTCCCACCGGAAACCCCTACAGCGATGCGGTCTCCCTCTTGAATCATATTGTAATCGTCAACCGCGCGGCGGACGGTTCCTGAGAATTCGTTCAGTGCATTGTTCATATGTGCCTCGAAAAATAAAATGAAATTTAGAATCAGGGCGAAATAGAGAGTATTTGAGAGTATTTAAGAGATTTACAATAATAAATTAAATTTCTTGTTGACTTGAGAGTGGCGCTGTGGTATAAAAGACAAGCGCGGAATGGAACAATAATAATATTCCGCGGATAAAAAGTCAAAACATTTAGTTTTTATATGGAGGCAAAATTAATGTCCACAACATTGCTTACCAAAGAGACTGTTGAGCGTAAATGGTACATCCTTGATGCCGCAGGCCAGCCTCTTGGAAAGACAGCTGAGAAAGCAGCAAATATCCTTCGCGGCAAGCTGAAGGTTGACTACACTCCCAACGTTGACTGCGGTGACTATGTTATCATCATCAACGCTAAGGACGCAGTTCTTACAGGCAAGAAGCTCGAGCAGAAGTACTACCGTACCCACTCCGGTTATCCCGGCGGACTGCACGAGACACAGTACAAGACCCTTATGGAGAAGAAGCCCGAGCTGGCAATGCGCCTTGCAGTGCGCGGAATGCTCCAGAAGAACACCATCGCACAGTGGCAGCTCAAGCGCCTGAGAGTTTTCGCAGGCCCCGAGCACAATCATGCCGCACAGAAGCCCGAAGTTTGGGATCGCTAATAGGGAGGAATAGAGAATGGCAACTTATAAGACAAAGAGACCCTATATGTACGGAACAGGACGCCGTAAGTCCTCCGTGGCACGCGTTCACCTCATTCCCAACGGCACAGGTGCTATCACAATCAACGGCCGTGACATCGATGACTACTTCGGTCTCGACACCCTTAAGCTCATCGTTCGTCAGCCCCTGGTTGCTACAAACACTCTGGGCAAGGTTGACATTGAAGCTTCCGTTTCCGGCGGTGGAGTTTCCGGTCAGGCCGGTGCTATCCGTCACGGAATCGCACGTGCACTTCTCGTTGTTGATGAGAACTACCGCCCCGCTCTCAAGGCTGCAGGTTTCCTGACCCGCGACCCGAGAATGAAAGAGCGTAAAAAGTACGGTCTCAAAGCCGCACGTCGCGCCCCCCAGTTCTCAAAGAGATAATCAAACAGAGATGCTTGCAGAGGCTCCCCATGGGAGTCTCTGTTTTTTATTCCCGATTTTTTGTGTCTGCTTTTCTTGACTGCTACATGTTGGACGAGAAGAGCCCGAATTGTGCAAATCAGAAAAGCCGAAATTTGCAAAGCAAAACAGCCGAATTTCATAAAACAGCTCTTGAAAACCTGACTTTCTTATGGCATAATATCTCCGTAAATCAAGGAAAGGCGTTGCTTACATGGAATACATAACTCGATTAACGGACACTGAGCTAAATCGCAGAATGAAAGCGTTCAATGCTGTAAACATTGTCGGTCCCAAGGGCTGCGGAAAAACGAGAACAGCAAAGGAACGCTGTGAGACGATAATAGAGTTCCAGGATGAGGAAAAGCGCGACGGCTATTTGAATATCGCTGAAACAGCACCGGCGCTGTTCTTGAAAAGTCCTAAGCCGATATTATTTGATGAATGGCAGGATGCGCCTAAGATCTGGGGAACTGTCAGAAAATATTGTGATGACCATACGGAAGCAACGGGAGAAATCTATCTTACCGGTTCAACAAGCAAGAAGATTGATACGCCGCACAGCGGCACCGGGCGCATAAGCGAAATTACCATGTTTCCGATGACGCTGTGGGAAACAGGCGAATCAATCGGTAATGTATCGTTGTTATCGCTGTTCAATGATCCTGATTATGATTTTGACGGAGCCATGTGCAGTGTACGGCTCGAGGATTTGTTTTATGCCGTGTGCAGAGGCGGATGGCCGCGATGCCTAGCTTTGAAATCCGAGCAGGCGAAGCTTGAAATCGCAAGGGATTATTACAGACAGATATATCAAAAAGATATCAGCGCTGTAGATGGGGTGAAGCGGAACTCCGAATGGGCACGTATTTTGCTTTGGTCATACGCGCGGAATATTGCAACTCTTGCAAAAAAAGGAAGCATTTACGCAGATGTAAAGGCCTCCTGTAATATTTCCGATGTAACGCTTGCCTCCTATACTGAGGTGCTCGAAAAACTTTATGTAATTCGTGACATTGATGCATGGACACCGCAGATACGCTCAAAAACAGCAATCAGAGCGGCTAAAAAACATATATTTCTTGACCCGTCAATTGCAATGGCGGCACTTGGGATATCCCCTGAATATTTTAATAATGACCTTGATACATTTGGACATGCGTTTGAGAATCTGGTGATTCGTGACTTGCTTGCGTATGCCGAAATACATAACGCAAAAGTTTTGCACTATAGTGATGACTACGGTTTGGAAGCTGATGCCGTATATCAGATGAGCGATGGAAGATATGCGTTAATTGAAATCAAAACCGGGACAAATGCTATACCGGCTGCGGAAACCTCACTCCTGAAGTTTAAAAGTATAATAAAAAAGCACAATGAGGATGCAATGAAAGATCCGGAGCACCCTGGAGCGCTTTACAGAGAACCTTCGTTGCTGTTAATAATCTGTGCCAATGCAACGATGGCTTATACAACAGCAAACGGAGTGAAAGTTGTTCCTATAGGATGCCTGAAAGACTAATAAATGGGACAACCAGTGGGACAACTTTTTAAAAGTATCTTGAAAGCACCGTAAAACAGGGCCTTTTTGCTGCATCGACTTTCAGAAATACGGTCTCAAAGCCGCACGTCGCGCCCCCCAGTTCTCAAAGAGATAATCAAGAGAATATTTCAAAGAATTTACAAACCTCGGAAGTATCATTATCCGGGGGCTCTCCGAGGGCTCTGCGAGGCTTTCTTGCTGTTATATTGTAATTCCAATTCATCATGAAGGGAGACACACATGATATCATATTCATTACACATTTCCAGCAAGAAGCATGCTCTTAATACAACAAGAAAAGTTGCAGGAGCGAGCAAGCATAATCTCCGCCAATTTCAGAGTGAGGAGTATTGTGAGGAAAATATATTTGTACTTATTTGCGGAGATAATATTCTTGATGATGTAAAGGAGTGCTATCATCAAGAATTTGACGATTGCCTTGCTAGGTATAACGAAGGCAAACGTTCTGATCGTCAGATAGATGATTATATTAAATATGTTTGTGAAGGTGAACGCATATGGAGATAACATATAAAGAAGAACGGATATCTGTGGATGAATATATAGATTTCTTAAAGAGGACAAATCTTGGGTCTCAGTATCCTAAAGAAAGATTTTACGAAAGAATAAGTAAACTGGTTAACAATGTTTCTATAAGTCTTATTGCACGTAATGAGGAAAATAAGATTATTGGAGTATTATTTGGATTAACAGATTTTTGTTATTGGCTTTATGTTACGGATTTAGGTGTAGATAGGGACTACGAAGGTCGTGGCATCGGTAGAAAACTTATGAAAACAGCACATGACATTGCAGGGGGAGAAAAAGATATAGCAGTATATCTGATCGCTAATGAAGATGCAATTCCATTTTATGAAAAACTCGGAATGAAACTATCAGATGATGTTATGCAATATAATAAAATTGAATGGACGGAATTTACAGTAGAATAATAGCGTAAATTCCGATTTTTCAATGAAAGGATAAAATGATGTTAAGACTTAGACCTTATAACATAAAGGATGCAGAGGCGATATTATCGTGGACAAATGATGAAAAAGCATTTTATAAATGGACTGCTGGTGTATTGGGTACATACCCACTATCGGCCAATCAGTTTAATGCGGTAAGTGATTTGATGGCATTTACAGCGATTGATGACAATGAGGTAATTGGTTTTTTTACAATGAGAAGACCAACAGAGTCATTTGATGAATTGAGATTTGGTTTTGTTGTAGTTGATTCTAATAGAAGAGGTAAAGGCTATGGAAAGAAAATGCTCCAATTAGGATTAATCTATGCAAAAGAAGTTTTTGGAGCCCAAAAGGTTACATTGGGCGTATTTAAAAATAATGAACCTGCATATTATTGTTATAAATCTGTAGGTTTCAAAGATATTGAATTAGATGAAATAGAAAAGTATCAAGTTTTAGGTGAAGAATGGGATTGTTTGGAGTTAGAGATACAGTTCTAAATTCCTATTTTACTAACTAGCATATGTGAATGTATATACAGGAGAAGTAATGAGAAAAAAG
>R21__coassemble_2138_pt1 | contig 11841 bp, 14 predicted proteins | sample R21__metabat2_low_PE_003 | metagenome-assembled genome bin R21 | reverse complement strand
TCTGCTATCCCTCCACCGCTGACGCGGTCCCCCTCCCTCTAGGCGAGGGAGGCATGAGAGGCCTAAGATTTGCATGGCAGTACGTATCCCGCTGCAGAGCAGAACCTACCACCAGATAAAGCACGCCTCGGAAATGCTAGAACGAGGTAAGCTTATTAACTCAAATCAAAGCCCAACGAAGTGGGTTTGATTTGAAGAGGAGGAGCAGCGGCATGAACGAGCTCTGGAGCCTGCGACGGAGCGAGCGATATAGAGCTTGTGACGACGACGCGTGCGCTATGTACAATGTTGGAACGAGCGCAGGGCTCATACATACGGATTAAAGATTTTCTCCATAAAGCTCCGGCGGCTGGTGCGTAGCGGTTCTTCAAAGATCTCACCGCTGCTGTAGATTAAGCGGTTCAATGCCTGGGAGCAGGCGTCCACCATGTCATCATGCTGACCGTTGGGGAATGCGGTGAACTGATCTATAAAGTCATTCACCCATGAAGCGCAACCGGGATAGGGGACAAACACATGCCCGGATTCTATTGCAGCCGAAACTGCATTCACACGGGAGAGCTTGGAGCCCATAGGTCTGACACCAACCACAAACAGAGCCCGTTCACGCTGTAAAACATTCATAATGGCTTCGCCATTCGCAGCCTCCTCAATCAGCACCAATTGGGCATTGGGGAAGTTCATTTTTGTGCTCTTTATCGCTTCGATTGTCGCCAGGAAATCCAAGCGGCTATTGCGGCAATAACGCAGATAATAATCATTTCCAATCTTGCCCCACACTTGTATACTCACAAAGTCTGAAGTGTCGCTGTCCTTAAATGAAGCATCTACACTTATTATCTCAGTGGCAAAACGATTCACGTAATTGGGGTCGTAGAATTGCCACCATTCTCTCTTGATAATATTGCCTTCCTCAACCCTTGGGGAACACTGATAAAGCGAAGTCCAGGCACGGACTCCGCCTTTCGGGTCTTTTATATATGAGGCCTTGAAGTCCTGAAGCCAGGCTTCATCTTTTCCTAACTCAGGACACAGTGCTGAGCCGGGGAGTCTCCCCAGCGGGTCACCTTCCTCGGCTTCAACCGGCAGCCTAAGCAATTCAGAATTGGGCTCCGTACTAAGCACTCTTGCCGCCAAATCATCCTCATGCCAGGGAGTCATGATTAATATCACTTTTCCTCCTGCGCATAAACGGGATTTCAAAGATGCCTGCCATTCCTCCCATACACCATTACGGTATGTAGGAGAATCTGCTTCCTGGCGGTTTTTAACGGGGTCATCGATAATAATGAGATTGGCGGGGTTTCCGGTTATGCCGGACATCAGGCCTCGGGATATTAATCTGCCTCTATGCCCGTCGAGTTCAAACTCAGCAGCTCTGTCTATGCTGCCAATAGATATGCCAAAGAGATTCCCTCCGCAGAATTTAATCTTTTCTTTGTTCCGTCGGCAGAATCTCTCTGCAAATTCTGTATTGTAGCTTGCCAGTATTACATTATCCTCGGGATGCTTCCCGAGATACCAGCTTGGTAGGCTTTCACTCACTGTCATGGATTTACCGTGCTGAGGTGGTGTTTCAATCACAAGTATGTCATAGGCATGACCTGTGTCCTTCTCGAGGAACTCCTGCACATGGTCGGCTATGTATGTGCTCATTCGGGTCCGTATCCATCCCGGTCCGTGGGCATATGCGAGATAATCCGCATAGTGCCGCCTTGAAAGCTCCCTAGATGCAAGCTCTTTTTCTATATTGTTCATTCGGCACCTCTAAGCCCCCCTCGACCGAAGTCGCGATTTCCTATGCCTCCCTCGCTTCCGCCCATCATCGAAATCAGCTCTGCATCGCTCAGCTTGCTCAGCGCGTTCTCCCCGAGGCCGTCGGGCTTTGTCTCACCGATAACCTCAAGCAGAAGCTTCATGGCGGAGACGTCACCCAATGCGCATTTCTTTGCAAGCGCATAGGCAATCAGCGCAGCTCCCGTGAGCGGGATACCGAGCGCCCCCAGAGCATCGAACTCCGTCTCCTCCCTGGTGGGAAAGCGGTTAGTCATTAAGGTGATTAGCACCTCTTTTATTGAAGCAGTTTTTTCGGTAGTCATTTGTACCTCCTAAATATATTTATTAATTCCTCGTGATTAGTGCATACGCTACTGTATGCAGTTATAACGAAGTATAAACATAACAACAATAATGAGTCATACTGTGCGTTGTTGACAAAAATAGCTGCATGTCATATAATACATACATAAAAACAAAGGTGCCTGCCGGTAAACGGTTAGCCCCTTACATGGTTAAGACAGTAACTGCCGTAACTTTTGTCCGAAGCCGGCGGTTACTTCTTTTTTGTCTGAAATTAGCGTAAACTCATGCCCCTCTCCGGGGGCTTTTTTTGCCTAAATTTAGCCGTTTCCATGGCCCCCTCGCCTAGAGGGGGCTGTCAGCGAAGCTGACTGGGGGATACAGCCTGCGTCCGCAGACGCACATACGATAAGCAGAGCAGTACGTTCTACGCTGCCATGCTAATCCTACCACCCTACAAAGCACGCCTCGGAAATGATAGAACGAGGTAAGCTTTTTAACTCAAATCAAAGCCCAACGAAGTGGGTTTGATTTGAAGAGGAGGAGCAGCGGCATGAACGAGCTCTGGAGCCTGCGAGAGAGCGAGCGATATAGAGCTTGTGACGACGACGCGTGCGTTATGTAGAATGTTGGAACGACGTATTAGACCTACCGCAGCCTGCCTTGATAATTGAATAATATCTCCGCACTGATTATGCTCAAATCCTTCAGGAGCACGGAGTTGCTGAGCTGCATGGCGAAGTGACGCACACGTTTGCAGCCGGGTTTTCGCCTGAATACTAATGCATAGTCATTCGGGCTGGCACGCTGAGAGCCATCCAACGGAGTTAAATCAGTTCTTATATCGCTCTCCGCAGAGTAGCTTATCGTTGCATAGTTGTCTGCGTCATTCCGCATGGCGAAGATGACGGAGTTAATATTCTTCAGCCGGTCATAAGAGCCAAACTTCTGGGCGGGGAAGCGGTATTCCTTTGTGATAGCAGAGCCGAAGTCATTGAAGATTCTTGCAAACTCCACCAGGCGCCCGCTAGTGTCCAGATGCCAGGTTTTCGTACTGTCGTGGATGAATGTAGCAGCATTAATTCCCGAATAGTAGAACCAACTAGGTTCATTGTAGGTGCTGATTTCATAATTCCACAGCCAGCATTTGCCGCCTGCACATACCCAGTAGCATTTGTCATCGTCGCATGAGCAGACAGCGTCCTTGTTTGCGGTTTCTAATGTATCAGTTATGCTCAGGGCATTGCCCTTTGAGCTTATTTTTTTACTCAGGCCAACGATGTTAATTTCCATTGCTGCTGTAGAATCACGGAGCATATGTATGCCGGTGCGTGAGTGGCACCAGACCAGGTTGTTTTCAATCAGCTGTATTGTCCACGGGAGGTCACAGCCGATTTTTGCATTTATGGGGGTGTAGGGGAAGTCGATATATATCCTTCCATCAACCTCCTCCGTGTTCATTACACTTCTGCCGACTGAGCCCTCTTTAAAAATAACTAAATAAGACTGCTGTTTACCGAACCCCGTAACGGCATCGAGGCCGTCTCCCGCCAGCTGGTACTGTTCCATGGGGAAATAACCGGGGTCCATTGAAACATTGGTGTTGCCGTTCCAGAAGAAGGCATTCGGTTGGGCTTCGGAGCCCGCCATCAGAATGCAGAGGTTTCCCGTGCCGCCGTAGACCTCAACAAACCTGCAATCACTTATGCTCTTCTGCGCATCGGTGTTAGCCAACATATATGTTATCTGAACTGTGTTGTTGGTTGGCGGGTTTGTCACTGGTGGACAGTTGTAGAAGGTCACTATTCCCGTGTTGGAATTGTAAGAATATGAGGTGGTTTCCACACCGTCCACCACAATCTTTGAAACCGAAGTCGCCTTTACAGGAAGATGGTAGTCATGCACACCCGATACCGCGTTGTACCACACGGTTTTATACGCGCTCATGCGGTTCTCGGGCTGGTAGAGATCTCCGGCGGCGGTATGGGGGTCGGCGTTTATGAGAACGACAGGAGTATAGGCTTGAACATTACTCACATAGAACACCCAGGTATCGCCGCTTAACGTGGCACTTATTTTTAAGTACGCGCCCTTGGTTTTGTAATAGAGGTTGCCGTCGTACATGAAGAAGGTTCCTCGCACCTGAGCGAGGCCTGCATAGAGGGCGGAGTATGAAACGGTTCCAGCACTCTCACGGAAGACGTATAATCTCGTGTTTATATGGGCAAACCAGCAGCCGTGGTATAAGCGGCTGTAAGCCGCATGGGCTTTTACGAGGTTTGTATTGCTAAGGTAGAATTGCCCATCACGGCTTGATAATGTTCCATCCATCCACATGAGGTTCTCCATATACGGAGACTCGTTTGCCTTCAGGTGGTAATCCAGGTCGGAGATGTTAAGCCCGCCTTTGAGGTTTTCAAACTTAACGGAGTATTCAGTTTTAGAGGAAGGGAGTTTTGAAGGTTTGTATTGCATAGTTTTTCCTTTACAATTTACGCTTGACGGTAATCTGAGCGCTTAGTATAATTGAAGCAAAGTCAGGGGGAATCTGCATGAAAATACAGTATTCAAAAAGTTCACTGAAGTTCTTATCAAAGCTTGTTTTAGCATGGGATCCTGACTTTACAAAGCTTACACCGGAAGAAGCACAAGCTCTCTCAGAGGCGGAAAACAGCGGTTTCATAGATGAATCAGAAATCGACTGGGACCATCTCGACGCAATAGTATAATATTTGCAGCCTTCGGGCTGCTTTTTTATTTCCTTTCATACCTCGTACGTAGATTGTGCATAGCGCAGCTTGATATATTACCTCGTACGTAGATTGTGCATAGCGCACGCGAATGCTGCATACCTCGTACTAACATTTCCGAGGCGTGCTTTGTAGGGGAGAAAGATTAGCAGAGCAGCGGGGAACCAGCTGCCAAGCAGAACCCACCTAAACCTATAAAGTATGCCCTCTCTCACGTAAGTTCGAGGAGGGCAGTTGTCGGCATACGCTATGTAGGCACCACACACGAGCTTTCCGCCACAATTTTGAATTCTGAATTTTGAATTTTACATTTCCTCAACACCACGCGCTGATGGTGAGGAATTTCTTTGCCCAGTCGATCAGACAGTCGTGGTCATTGCCGCAGATGAGAGTTTCATCGGGGAGCTCATAGTAGTCATCGGATTCATGAATATCCGCCCCGCAAATCTCGCATGTGCCAATCATTTCATCTTGCATAGGTTTTCCTTTCTTACCTCGTTCGTAGATTGTGTATAGCGCACAAGCCACAATTTTGAATTCTGAATTTTCAATTTTCAATTCCCACGTAGTGGGGAATTATCTTTATCTCCGCGGTCTCGCGCTCGTCGTATTTCTCGAGATAAGCCCCGTGGAGCATGCTGAGCAGCGCGCCCAGGTTTTCAATCTTCACACCGGGTATAATGAACTTGGTGCAGCACGCTTCAAATATAATGTCAAAAAGTAAGTCTTTCACTTTTATGTCCTTTCAATCTCTTTCAAACTATTTTTCAGTCTATTTTTAATGTTTTTCAATCTATCTGCCCTGTCAGTAGAGCTGAAACACATTCCGCCGGCATATCTGCTCGTATATCGAAATAAATTCCCTGCAGCGCCTCAGCTCTTCAAGCAGCGCTGTGGATTTCCTGCGTTTAAGCACCCTCTTGAGAACCACGAGGTCACATGCGGCCTGAAGAGCAATTGCAGAGGCGAGCAGATCTTCAGGTCTCATTCCGCCGGCGGCAAGCCGGTCAATAACATCATCTACATCGGGATAACTTTCAATACCCATACCGGGATAGCTTTCAATGTCCGTAAGACGCAGCCGCTTTTTTCCGGCTTTAATCATAAAACCCCTGCCTTCTGTGTGAGTGTTTGTATTGCTGTCGGGAAAAACTGTTTTCCCATACACTTCTATCGTATCATACGGCTACCGTGCCATACCGTGCCGTGCCGTGCCAAAACGTACCATCTTATAAACCGTCAACGATTTTTTGCAGCTCAGCCAGACCCTCCCTGTTGAACCGGTAAATCTGAGACCGGCTGTACGCCATGCGCCGCGCAATCTCCTCCACGGTATAGCCCTGGATATAATGCATCTGCAGAACAAGGCGGCAGTTCTCATCGGTGATCCGGTCAAGATACTTCGCAATCTCCCTGCGGCTTTCCGACAGGCGGTCTATGTCCCGGTTGAGCTCGGCTTCCATATCAACGATTCTGATCACAACATCCTCGAGCTTCCTGGGATTGCCGCCCTGAGCCGGCATTCCGTAAATGCAGGAGTCTGCCTTTTCGGCAATAGTCCTGAGCATTGCCAGGTCCTCAAGCTGTATATTTATCTTCATGTCAAGCTTTGCAATTTGCCTTAAATATTCTCTCGCGTCCATTTTTATGAAACTCCTTTCAAAATTCCGTTACCCTGTTACCCTGTTTTTGAAACACATTTAAATTTTTTTAGTAAAGAGCGTTATATTTATATATATATATTTATTAAGGTAACATATATTTATATTAATAAAAAAATCCCCAATTCCCGCTTTTTTTGACCGTTACCCTAAAGGGTTAACAGAGGGTAACACGGCAACGGTTCATACCTCGTTCCAAGAGCATTCATTGCGCACGCGAATGCTGCTTACCTCGTACTAACATTTCCGAGGCGTGCTTTGTATGGTGGTAGAGTTATCACCGCAGTACGTTCCCCGCTGCCCAGCATGTCCTACCTCCCGTAAACTCAAATCAGAGCCCAGCACAACGGAGTGGCGAAGTTGTCGACAAGCCACGGAGTGCCCGTGCGGGTCTGATTTGAAGAGGAGTCGTAGTGTAGCGAATGAGCTCTCGAGCCTGCGAGGGAGCGAACGATACGAAACTTACGACGACGACAAAGTATGCCCTCTCTCACGTAGGTACGAGGAAACATGTAGTCGGCATACGCTATGTACAATGCGGGAACGAGCATTAGACATTCAAAGCATTATCCGGAAGAACCAGACAGTAGCAGCTTGTGCAGATGCCGTTTATCCGTATAATCTGCCGGAATTTTCCGCTGCCGTCGCGCTTTATATATCCTCTCTCCTCCCACCGGTGCTTCACGGCGTTGATGTCGTATCCCGCCTCCTCCAGCACCGAGCGGGCAATCTTTGTGTTGATAAAGACCTTCCCCTTGTCCTTGTCCAGGATTCCCCATACATGGGGGGCATAGCGGTCAAAGGAGTTCACGTTCTCCGCGATTGCCTCGCAGAGGTATTTGTACGCATTCTCCGCAATATCTATATCGTCATTGGTCTTGAGCCACTGCCTGACATCCTCCGGCATAATATTGTCCGCAGCATCCCAGAAGAGCTGTGACGCAATAAGATCGGCGGAAAGTATCAGCGCCATCGCACCCGCCTGCTTCTGGGTGGTGTTGCACTGCTTCATAACAGCCGCAAAGTAATCCTTATACAGCCCGGGGATATCAATCCCGAGGCCGCCCTCGTCATTCATGCAGATCAGGGCCTCAACAAATCTCCTGCCTGCTGTGCCGTAATTGTCCCTGAAGAAATTTGCCGCTTCATTTCCGTTGCCCACAAGCTTTTCCCGGCACTCAATCTCAATAACGCGGTTCTTCGCACCGCCGCCCGAGTCGTTTTTCGTGCAGGGCTCCTCACCCGTGAAAAGGAATGCGCACTTCCAGTTCCGGGTTTCGTTCACGCGGTCGTACTTCATCCTCCCGCGCTCGATGCCTTCGGTTATCTGCATAACAAGCCTGTCATAGTTGGACCAGTTGTCCTTGATGGTCTGCAGCTCATCCCCGCCGAAGGGGATGTTTTTTAATGTGGCAGCCGTGGTCATCATGGAGTTCGGCGTCATGTTCATGGTTCTGAGCATGCGCCCGGGAGCGGGATCCCCCCATATGCTCATGGCTCCCATGAGAGCCACCGTCTTTCCGCTGCCTGTGCCGCCCCAGAGATGAAACACGAAGGGGTTCTCCCCCACAAGCTCAATAAGCGGTGACGCGAATGAGGCGGCGATGCAGAGCCTGAAGGGCAGGGAATTCCTCCGCAGCTCACCCACATAATCCAGCCATGCCTGGAGCTCTCCCTTCGGGCGCACGTGGCGGCAGATTTCACCGTTCACATCGTTGCCGTCTATGCAGATTTCATCGTCATAGGGCAGGAATGCCCTGTTCCCGCACCAGCCGAGCACAGCCCTGGATTTTTTGAAGGGTATGCTCTTCTGGTTGAGAGCTATCAGCTGGGCGAAATACTTTGCCATCTCGCCCGCATTCATGCAGTTGACCTCAAGCCCCCTGTTTGCAAGGGAGAGGATATCCGCACGGTTGCTGATGGCTTTTCTCTCAACGAGGATTTTCTTCAGCACACCCCGCTTTATGAATGAGATTTCCACGGACTCCGCTCCGGTGTCGAGATTCTCAAAGATAGCCGTCGGCACTGCCGGCGTGACGCAGATGAGACCGTCACTTTCCCTGAAGAATACGCCGTCCTCCCGCAGGACATACTTCTCCGGAAAGACATACCCCCCGCACTGTTCTGCCAAGTATTCAAATGCATTCATCAAACCAAATTACCTCCTTCCAACTGCGTACCATAGCGCACGCGATAGCTGCTTCCCTCGTACTGACATTTCCGAGGCGTGCTTTGTAGGGTGGTAGAGTTATCACCGCAGTACGTTCCCCGCTGCCATGCGGAATCTACTACCAATCCATAAAGTATGCCCTCTCCCACGTAAGTTCGACGTACCATGTTGTCGGCATACGCTATGCAGGCACTATCCACGAGCTTCACTCCCCCTTTCAAACTCCAACAGTCTCCCTTCCGCCTCTTCAAACCGGTATTTTGCGAGGGGGTGCTTCCTCAATGCGGCTGCGTATTCACTGCTCTCCGGGTCCCCGTGGGTAATAATGATATCCAGTGTGGCAAAATCCCTCAGCGCCGCATCATACTCATCCTCCAGCTGCATCCTTTCCCTGTTCTCCTTCTTCCTCACGGCTTTGAGCGCCTGAAGCTTTTTGTCCATGGCCACCATCTCAGCCAGAGTAACCGGCTCCCCGATATTCAGCCCCAGCCGGAAATCCCGGTCCAGCATTTTGCATGCCTCCAGATACTCCACTCCCATAAGCTTTTCCACAAAGCTGATCACATCCCCGTGCGCCTTGCAGCTAAAACAGAAGAAGCTTGCACTGTATATTGCACAGTTGAAATGTTCCCCTCCGTGAAAGGGGCAGCGTATCCGCCCGTAACGGAATTCCTCCCCGGGCAGATAGAACCGGACCGCATCCTCCATTCTGACACGTTCCTTAATCTCTTCGTTGCAGATCAAATATCTTCACTCCTTAAAAAGAATTGACAAATAAAAAAACCGTGGGAATCACTAAGTGATTCCGCACGGTCGTCTTGCGCTCTGGCGGTCTATTCGATATCATAATTGGTGAATCTGAAGGTCCCGTTGGGCTCTATCATCACCTCGGTCTTAAATCCATGCAGCATAATCTCCAACTTGTTTCTCGCCGGGTTATACTCAAATAGTTTCTTTCCTGCACTGTTGCGCCATTCTAGAAGTTCATTGCTCATTTTTAGTCCTTTCTGCACCTATAGGTGCAATATATGGCGAAAAAAATATTAGTTCTCACCCGGCGACACCGCCGATGAACCTTTTGGTGAACTTAATATATACCTCCGTCCTCCGCTTGTCAATAGCAAATTGAACTTTTTGGAACAAAATTTAAAAAATAGCTTGCTTTTAGGTGCAAGGGGTGCTATATTTAATTTACATAATTAAGGAGGTGATGTTTATGGCACTGGGAGAGTATATCAAGAGCAAAAGAACAGCAGCGGGCATGTCCCGTAACTCTCTCGCAAAAGCCGCAGGTTTGAGCCATACAGAAATTCAGAGGATAGAAGAGGGAATCAGAACCCAGCCTTCCCTAAAGAATCTTTGCGCTATTGCCGATGCGCTCAATGTTCCCCAGGAGGATATGATCAAGGCTGCCGGATTCACCGCGGACGATGACAAGTCTCTTGTGGAAAAAGCCTTTCCTTCGCTTAAAACCGAAAAACAGATTGAAACCGTCGTTAAGATTGTTGACGGTCTTGCGAGAAGCTCCGACCTGGATGATGAAGATCTTGACGGGCTGTACGAGCAGGTCAAGATGTTTTTAAACTATGCAAACAAGACAAACAATTCCTGACAGTCCCAGGTTATCCTATGCAACGGAAACAGCCTATAAATGGCTGATTGAACTTGGGATTGACAGTTTTCCTATATCGCCTTTGGATGTCATAGACAAGCTGCCGCAGATGATATTATGCCTGTCATATTCAAAGGCTGTAGCCATGGGTTATGCCGATGACCCCTGCAATATAAAGAAAAAGGCCGCGGATGCAAGAAGCCTGAAACTCCGCGGCATCAATCAGTATCTTATAATCTATGATGACTCCAAGGATAAGCCGAAAAGGCGCCTGACCTTTACGCTTGCGCATGAGATAGGCCATATTCTGCTCGGGCATCTGGATGACTTTGAAGAGACGGCGCTCAACCGCGGCGGCCTTACCAATAAAATGTACAGGGTGCTTGAAAAGGAGGCGGACTGCTTCGCAAGCGAATTTCTCTGCCCTTCCGTTCTGCTGGCCAAGCTGCCCTACGACCCGGATTACATATACCTGCTCTTCGGCATATCCGAAGCTGCTGCCGAGAGGAAGTTCTCCGAAACAATGGGAAAGAGCTTCACGCGCTATAAGCAGTATGAAGAGCCGCTGCTCCGCAATTTCTACCGCTTCTTTGCGGAGGACCTGGAGGACACCCTCTTCAAAAACATATACGCGAGCGGGAATATGCCCTTCAATTACGAACTGGCCGGGTATTGCAGAAAATGCCACTGGTGCAGTAACTACATCACGGACAGGAAGGCCACCCACTGCGATTACTGCGGTGAGGAGATTTACAGCCTCGGAGAGCTGAGGTCTATGGCAAGCCGCGTCAAGCTCGGAAGATATATCAGAATACCGGGGAAAACCCACAGGAAGCTTCATAACAGGGTCAGATATAAGACTGAAGTCATAGACAGGATGCAGCTCTGCTTCAAATGCTTCAATCCTATATCCGCGGATGAGGAATGCTGCAGTGTCTGCGGTGCGCCGGCAGTCAACCGCTGCATGAATGATAACCGGTATCTGGATTTCGGTCAGCGTTACTGCCCTTCATGCGGAGCTGACGGCACATTCGGCAGATACTATACGGAATACGAGAATATACAAGACGGCCTTGACGGAATTGCACCTCCGTCCGACGAATGGGCGGAGTATCCGTATCTGGACTATCTTGCGAACTATATAAGGCGTAAGAATAAGAACAGCGCCGGCAGGAGCCTTTATCTTGCTCTGATGTACTCCAGGGCTTTCATTGATGACGATAACAACATCCTGATATACACCAGCTCCCAAAAGCTGAAGGACATCATTGAAAGCAACACGGATACCCTGATAGACTGCCTGACCCTCACCGACCAAATCCCCCACAGCAAAGTGGACATCAAAATCGCAGATTCCCACGCACCCCCTTAACCCTGTTAATTTGTTTAATAAATACTGTTGATACTGTTAATTTGTTTAATTTGTTTAAAAAACACTGTTGATACTGTTAATACTGTTAATTTGTTTAATAAACACTGTTGATACTGTTAATTTGTTTAATGAACACTGTTGATACTGTTAATTTGTTTAATTTGTTTAAAAAAGTACCCAACCGCGGCTTCCCGAGA
>R21__coassemble_1969_pt1 | contig 12695 bp, 7 predicted proteins | sample R21__metabat2_low_PE_003 | metagenome-assembled genome bin R21 | reverse complement strand
TTTAAAATCCCCTCTTGACAACAGTCACTTCATAAGAGGCAAGGGGGCCATGAGAAGCGGATGTTTCATAGATACTTCGTCAATGCTTCCTTCAGCTTCTGGACATCAATCGGCTTGGACACGTGGTCGTCCATGCCGGCGGAGAGGGATTTGACTCGGTCCTCCTCAAAGGCATTGGCGGAAACCGCGATAATCGGAATATGCGTATTCAGCGGGTCCGGCAGAGCGCGGATGGCCTTCGTTGCCTCGTAGCCGTTCATCCGCGGCATCTGTATATCCATGAGTATTGCGTCAAAGTGATAGGGCTCTCCCCTGGCGATGTATTCCTTCACCATCTCCACAGCGATGTCGCCGTCTTCCGCCGTCTCAACAACAAAGCCGTCATCCTCCAGGATGTCAAGGGCTATCTCGCGGTTCATCTCGTTGTCCTCAACGAGCAGCAGGCGCTTGCCTTCAAAGCTCACATTACGGTGCGGCTTATCCTCTTCAGCGCTCTCAGCGGCGCTTTCGGCGAGCTTCATTGGCACAGTCACCGCGATGCAGGTTCCCTCGCCCAGCTTGGATTTAACGTCAATCGTGCCGCCCATGAGGTCAACCAGCTTCTTCACTATGGACATTCCGAGGCCCGTGCCCTGTATATGATTGACGGTTGACGAGCTTTCACGCGTAAACTCCTCGAACAGATGCCCGAGGTATTCCTCGCTCATTCCTATGCCGGTGTCAGACACCGTAAAGCGGTAGAGCCCGTAGCCCTCCCTATCCGGGGGCAGCTCCTCAAAGCGGCAGTCGATTCTCCCGCCCTCCGGAGTGTATTTGATGGCATTGCCGATTATATTCGTCAGAATCTGGTTCATGCGGGACACGTCCGTAAGCACGTGCCTGTGGCAGATATTCTCAAGCTCCAGGGTATATGTAAGCCCCTTGCGCTCCACATCGGCGCCGCACATCGTCTGCATGGCATAGGCCCTTTCAACGACGTCAGCCTGCTCCTCCGTAAGCACAACCTTGCCGGACTCGATTCTGGACATCTCAAGCACCTGGTTGATGAGCGACAGAAGCTGCTGCCCCGATACATCTATCTTGCCGAGATAGCCTGAAACGCTTTCATCATTCCCTATGTTCTTCAGAGCCATCCTTGTATATCCTGCGATGGCATTCATCGGGGTGCGGATATCGTGCGAAACGCTGTTGAGGAAGCTCGTCTTTGCCTTGTTTGCCGCGTCCGCCATCTCAAGGGCCTGCTGCAGCTGCTTCTTCTTTTCCTCTTCGTCAAGCACAAGCTCGGTAACATTGCGCTGACCGATGATGATATAGTCGGGATCCTCGTCCGGGCCGCACATCTTCATGAGCAAAAGGTCCTGCCAGATTGTATGGTCCTTATCATATAATGACGCGAAGCGGTATCTGTATTCCTGCCTCCCCCTGAGCGCGCCGACATAGCCTCCCTGGAATTCAGCTCAAGCATGCGGGCTCTGTATTCGGGAAGAACCATATTGTTAATGTAGGCATCCAGCCCCTCGAAAAGATTGTCCTTCTCATACTTCTCAGCCAGCTTTGCCGTCTCCTCCGACATTACGCGGCGGAGGACCCTGAATGCACCGGTGTTCACGTTGAGCGAATAGATTGCGTCGAATTCCCTGGCCATGGCGTTGATGACCGTCTGCTGCTCAAGAACCTCCCTCCGGAGCTCGTCAATCTGGCTGATTCCGACAGCAACGGCAGAAACTTCGTTTCCCGTCTTCTCAATGGCATATATCGTCATCTTCAGCCATACGGTACCGGTATCTGCAAAATCCCACTGATATATTTTCTCTATCCTGCTGTTGCCGCTGATAAGCCTTTTAAGGCCTTCCGTGTCTGCTATGCTTTCCAGGAATTCTTTTGTTTCGGGAACACCGACCTCGTCGATTGCATTCCTGAATGTCTTTTTATAGGAGATGAAATCCCCCGGCTCATACTTAACGCCCTCAGCGGTCTTTGCGAAGCGCATCTCGCCGTTCTCGAGATTGACCATATAGAGCACAAGGAAATCATCAAAGACATTCTGACTCATATGCTCGAGCAGCAGGTCGTCCGTTTTATTCGAGAAGCCGAACAGGACTCTGTTATTGTTTGCCCAAGCGGCGCTCATCTCGTGCCATTCCGTTTTGCCGCTGAAGGTGTCGCGGAATTCTATTCTGAATGAATCCCCTTCTGCGAGCTTGTCGTGGATAAATCCCGGAACCAGGATATCGTGCAGCATCTGCCTGTCATCTTCATGCACGAATCTGTCTATATATCCGGTAAATGCCTCCTTGAATTTTTTCTTTTCCGAAAAGTACTGCTGCAGGACCTCACTGGCCTTGATGACCTCGTAGCTGTCGTCAGTCGGATCTATCAGATAAACCGACTGGTAGCCCTCAGTCATGTTCTCAAGAATGCCCTGATATCTGTCCGCTTCCATTTTGATAAGCTTCTGCTTTTTGTTATTAATAATTATGGAGGCAAAAAGCAGGGCTGCAAAACCCGCAGCAACAAGATAAATCCAGGGATAGTAAGTAATAACTTCCTTAAATGAATACCTGTGAACGTAGGTCGTGAGCCACTTGTTGCGGAGCTTTTCCATCTCTCCGTCCGTTTTCAGCTGCTCAAGCACCCGGTCGATTTCCTCAGTGAGCTCCGCGTTTTCGGAATTTACGCCGAAGCACATGAAGCTCTGGCCTATTGCGAACATCGGCTTTATGCTCTTGTCTCCGACCTCATCAAGCAGCATACGGCCGACAGTGCTCCTCATGATAGCGCAGTCTGCCTCCCCTTTTGAAACGGCCTCCATCGCCTCTCTGTTGTTTGCATAATAGATGCCGTAGCCTGACAGATGCAGCATATCTATATGTGAATTGACGTTGCCGTTTTCCATCAGGGCTAAGCGTTTACCGAAGAGCTGTTCCACGGTAGACAGCGGGGTTTTGGAATACACCACGTAATTATCTGACGCCGACGGTATTGTTTTGATAAGCTGATCCGTTCCCGCAAAGGTATCGGAATAGTCGGTCGTCATCAGGACCTGCGCCCTGCCGGAGGTTACCTCCTCTATAGCATCGTCCCAGTCCATCAGCTTAAGGTCAAGATTCATGTGGAGCCGGTTTGCCACAAGCGCAATAAGCTCCACATCGTGCCCGGACGGATTGCCTTCACTGTCATAGAAGGAATACGGGCTGTAATCCTCGTCGGATATTACATACAGTGTTTCGCTGTAGCAGTTATCGGGCACTGCCTCAACAACAGGCTCTTTATCAAATGTTCCGTTTAAGTCCAGATAAAGCAAAACAAAGGCAGCAATCACCAGAACAATATCAACGAAATTAATTATTCTATTTTTCTTTCGATTTCTTTTCATGTCTTTATACCTGCTTTTTGAATGTAGACGTGAGAAGTGAGCTAACTGACGGATATCTGCGTTTCAGTAAGTTTTATCTAAGAAAAGTCATATAATATTCGGATGGATTTACATTGCCGATTCTAACATACCGGAGAGGAGGGCGAAGGTGTCTTTCACCGTGTACTTTCCGGGATTGATGATGAGCAGCTCTACAAATGCAGCGGCTGCCGCGGAGCTAATCATTTCAGCCTTCTTCTTTTTACTCTTTGTCAGAGGCTTTTTCCACGAACTAAGGCAGATTTCACGGATGGCGTCCATGATTTTATTCTCCAGCCCGTCACCTATGAGGCCGTTTGCGTATGCCGTATTCAAATCGGCGTTGCGCTCAAGGACAGCTGCCATCTTCACGGCATTCTCCCGGCTGAACAGCTCCTCCGAACCGCTGAAGATATCCTTCATCTCCTGACTTTCCTCATTCGCGAGCTGTTCCAGCAAATCGGGGCAGTTCTTATAGTGTTTATAGAAAGTTGAACGGTTCAGTCCCGCCAGTTTGCAAATATCTTTAACAAAAACTTCTTCTAAGGTACCTTTCTCGTTAAGGCATTCAAAAAAAGCGTCACGTATCAGCTTCTCAGAAATTATTGTTCTTCTGTCTACTTTTCTATTAGTTGCCATGTCTTACCTCACCGGATTATATGCCCTGCGACATGATTGTATTGCGTTCAAATGAATACGGTCACTGGCTTATAGTTATCTGACTACAGTATAATTCCTGCCGGGATGTCGGTCAAGTGAAAAATCTCCGCAAAATAGCCTAAATTCTACACAAGCCTGCATAATGTTGCCGGCACTACGAACGGGATAAAAGGCCATAAAAAAATCAGGGCACGTATGCCCTGATGGTTTATTCCTAACCCAGCATCTCCGAGAGGAGGGCGAAGGTGTCTTTCACCGTGTACTTTCCGTGATGGGAGAATAGCAGCTCGTAGAAAGCGAGTGATACCGTAATGCTAATCATTTCAGCCTTGTTGCTATTACTCTTCGTAAGCGGCTCTTTCCACGAACTAAGGCAGACTTCACGGACAGTATCATTGATTTTATTCTTCAGCCCTTCGCCTATGATTCCGTTTGTGCATGCCGTATTCAGATCGGCATTCCGCTCAAGAACATCGGCTATTTTCTCCGCATTATCCGGGCTGAACGGCTCCGTTGAGCTGCTGAAGATGTCCTTCATCTCCTCAATTTCCCCATCCTCAAGCTTCTCCAGCAAATCAGAGCAATTCTTATAGAAATAATAGAATGTTGTACGGTTCAGCTCTGCCCGTTCGCACACTTCCGTTATTGTTACATTTTCATAGTTGCCTTTTGCTTTAAGGCTCTCAAAATACGCCTCGCGGAATAGCTTCTTCGTCAGTCTTGCTCTTGCATTATCTTTTTTTCTCATATTTCCTCCAAGAAGTGTTACAGAAACTCGCTGATGGTGTCGAGGAGCTCGCTGATGATTATGGGCTTGGCTACGTGGGCATTCATGCCCGCCTCGATTGAGGCTCTGCGGTCCTCCTCGAAGGCATTGGCGGAAACCGCGATTATCGGAATATTCTCTTCCGGATACATCCTGCGGATTTCCTTCGTGGCCTCATAGCCGCTCATTCTGGGCATCTGTATGTCCATAAGGATAAAGTCGTAATAATCCGGGCCCTTCTCGCGGAGGCGCTCAACGGACACGTCCCCGTCCTCGGCCTCCTCAACTGTGGCGCCTGCATCCTCCAGAAGGTCAATGGCTATCTCGCGGTTCAGCTCGTTGTCCTCAACGAGGAGAACCCTTCTGCCCTCAAGGGAAACACTGCTTCCGTCCGAATCCATATTCACGGTTGCGTGGCTGACGGGGTCTAGGTATTCCCTGCCCTCCTGCAGCCTGAAGGGCACCGTGACGGTGAACTTGGAGCCCTTCCCCTGCTCGCTCTCGCATTCGATAGTACCGCCCATGAGCGTGACGAAGGCCTTGCACACCGCAAGCCCGAGGCCCGTGCCCTGGATTCCGCTGACCGTGGAGTTCTTCTCGCGGGTGAATTCCTCGAACACGTGCTCCTTGAACTCCTCGGACATGCCTATGCCGTTGTCCTCAACGGTGTACTGATACAGTCCGTATCCGTTCGTCGCCGGTTCAATCTGTGTGCCGCGGACCTTTACCCAGCCGCCCTCCGGCGTGTACTTGATGGCGTTGCTTATCAGGTTTATGAACACTCTCTCGCAGCGTGTGAAGTCGCAGATGACGAATCTGTCCGTGATGTTCTCCACCTTCATGTCCAGGTCGATGCTTCTGGACTTCGCCATCTCATGCATGGTGGATTCTATGTTCACGAAGGAGAGCATAACGTCGCCCTTGTCCTCCTCCAGATGCGCCTTGCCGCTTTCAATGCGGCTCATGTCCAGTATGCTGTTGACGAGGCTGAGCAGCAGGTTTCCTGCCGTCTGGGTCTTATCAAGGCAGTCCTGCAGCTTCTCCGGGTTATCCGTGTTCTTCATCGCCATGTTCGTGAAGCCGATAATTGCGTTCATAGGCGTCCGGATGTCGTGGCTCATGTTGAAGAGGAAGTCCGTCTTCGCCCTGTTTGCCGCCTCGGCCTTGTCCAGGGCCTCCATCTCGCGCTTCGTCTCCGCGTCAACACTGTGGAAGCCGGCGATTACATTGGTATCCCCGTGCTTCGGGTCGCGGACAAACTTGGCCTGGTAGTACACTACCTCCCCGTCTATCAGCAGACGGAAATTTACATAGTAGGCATTGCTCTTCTTCAGCGCCGCCTTAACCACTTCGACTTTTGTGGCGTTGTCGAACATCTGCCTGTCATCGGGGTGGACCACAGTGTCCCTCAGTGTGTGGAGTCTTTCGCCGAAGTCGGAAATCTGGGACCAGCCCGCAATGTGCTTCTCAAAAAGTGGGTCGAAGCGGTAGTGTATCTCGCCCTTGTCATCATAGCCCGTGTATACCACGCAGCCGAAGTCGTCCGAGAGGCCGGTGATAACAGCCATGTCACGTTCGGCCTTCTCCTTGCGGAGCATCTCGTTTCTTATTTCCTCGTCCTTGTTGGCGAAGCCCAGGGCAACCGCCTTCGGGTTCCTCTCATTGCCGACCTTGACGAACTTCATCTCACACCATTCGCCGTTCTCGTTGCGGTATTTGGTGAGATATGTTTTCTTGTTCTCCAGCTCCGTGAGAATACTGTATACCGAGCCGGCCTTCAGCATCATCTGCCTGTCTTCGCCGTATACCAGCGAGTCAACATAGAGCTTGTATGCGTCCGAGTACTTGATGCCCGACCTGAATATCTGGCCGAATTCGCTCTCGGTTTCTGCGTTCATGGTATAGGGGTCCAGCTCGTCCGTGGTGAGGTCTATGTAGTAAACCGAGGAGTACTCGGAGGCGAGTATCTCGATGATGTCTATGTTCCGCTGCAGTATGCGGGATTCCTCTTCCCTGGCTCGGAGCTCATCGTCCTTGTCCGCAAAGCCCAGGGCAACCGCTGTCGGCAGGCCATCCTCGTCGCCGACCTTGACGAACTTCATCTCACTGTAGTGCCCCTCGGAGCTTCTGTAGGTTGTGATGAAGGTCTTCTTGTTCTTCAGCTCCTGCATGATGTTGCCGATGGAGCCCGCATTGAGCATCATCTGCTTGTCCTCGGGCAGAACCAGCTCGCCGACGTACATTCTGTACGCTTCCGAGTAGCGGATACCGCTTCGGAATATCTTACCGAAGGCGGATTCCGTGTCCTCGTTCATGGTGTAGGGGTTCAGGCCGTCCGTCGTCAGGTCTATGTAGTAAACCGAGGAGTACTCCGATGCCAGAATCTCGATGATATCGAAATTCATCTGCCGCTCGGCCTCGCCCTCCTGCTCGCGGCGGACGATTTCGTCTATGTTCAGCATGCCCATGATTCTTAGTTCCGGCTCATCGGGCATATTCGCGAACTTGAAGCGGTACCATTCCTCTTTCCCTTCAGGGGAGACAGTCAGGCATTCGAACTTGTAAACAGGGTTCTCAGCCAGCCCGGCCTCTATATTCTGATAGGATGCCAGCTCCGCGAATCTCTGTATTTCGCTCGGATGGACAACTTTTCTGAGGAAGAGCTCCAGTCTCTCCGAATCCGGCAGGCTGCGGTCTATCGTTCGCTCAACCTCATAGAACTTCGGTGTTGCGACGTAGCGGGTGACTTTCTTTGTGCGGGTGTTCACCGCGCAGATATACTCAAAGTCCTCCGCCATAGCTGAAATGACCGCCATAGCATGCTTTTCCCTGTTCTCAGCCTCTATCTCCTGTGCGCGCTTCTCATCTATGCCCATGAATGACAGCAGTATTATCGCCGCTTCGCCGTCAATGCGTTTGATTACGTCCACGGTCATTCTGCGTATTGTATTTTTTGCACCCGGGAGCTCGTATATATACTCGCGGTGATCCTCATCCGCCATATACTGCTTCATGTATGCGCGGTCGCTGAACTTTATCCAGTCCTCCTTGTAGGGGGAATTCAGGGTTTCGGAAAACTTAAGTGCTAAGGGCGTGTAATCGCTGATTTTCGAAAAGTTTCCTACAGGGTTCACCTTGGAAGGTCTCGCCGGGCGCACCCTGTTGAGATTCAGGTCCACGGTGTAGAGCGCGTCGTAGTCCTTTACCAGCTGTTCCGCGATTATTTTGTTGGTTATCTCCGTGTCGCAGTTCTTGAAGCCCAGCAGCACCTCGTCCTCGGTTATTCTGCGCAGCGTTGAGCGGTACCAGGCGTATTCGCCCCCGGACCTGCTGCGGAACTCAAGCGTTCTGCTCTCTCCGATGGGGATGTTTTTCTTTGCGGACTGCAGATCTATGAAGTCACCTTCAAAAAGCTGCTGATCGTCCGGGTGGGCAAAGTAGCTCACATATGCCCTCATCGCATCGGTGTATGTGGGGTATTTCCTGATTTGCTGCTCTATTACATCCTTGTCCGAGAAGACATGATAGCTGTTGTCGGAGATTTTTCCGCAGAAGGAGGCGTCGTACTCCTCCGTGAAGCCCTTGATTATTTCCTGGGTCTTTCTCTCCTCCTGCTCTCTGAGTATGCTGCTTATGTCGGCGGATTCGGGGCTGATTTCTGCTGCCGTTGCCTGCTCCCCGCCTGCTCTGAAGCGGATGGCATTTAGAATGAAGCTGTTATCCGGTGCGGGCATGCCGATGAACTCGTAACTCTCCAGCATTACCATTGTAATATGCACAAGAAGACGGTATATCTGCAGGGGCTCGCCCTGTGGCAGGTCCCCTTCCTCCTGGGCTCTGACTATGGCCTTCTCAAGCCTGCTGCCCCTGAACTCCTCCCAGAGATAGGCGCTGACGATTCTGTCCGGAGCACCGGTGAGCTGCGTGTCCTTGAAAACACTGTAATAGAAGCGAAACACCTGCCCCCTGTTTACCTGCAGCTTTCTGACGAAATCTATGTAGCAGTTGAAAATATCCTCGGGCTCTTCGCTTTCAAGGTCTTTGAATATTCCCTCCAGGGTGTTCATCTCCAGGATGGTCACTAAAAGGCCTTCCTTGGTCTCGAAGTATTTGCTTATTACGCCGTTGGACACACCTGCCCTCTCTGCAATGTTTCTTAGAGTGGCGCCTGCGTAGCCCTTATCTGTGAACTCATAAACTGCCGCCTCAAGAATCTGAGTGCTGAGCCTGTCCTTAACTTCTTCTCTTTTTGTCGCCATATCTTACCTCTCCGGATTAAATGCCCTGCGGCATGAATATCTTTATTTACTGTGTGACTGTTTGCGCTTGTACTGATTTGTGCGCTTGTATTGCAGCCGCCTGTGACCTTATATTCACGACTAAATGCTTATGAAGATTTCTTCATGGTCGTGTGATTATGGTCGTCTGACCACAGTATAATCCAGGGCCCCGTTGGAGTCAAGTTAATTTTTCGCACAAAAATGGGCAAATTTCGCACATCGAAGTCATGATTTCCGCATCTTTTACAACGTTATTTTGAGTTTTGTATATATCCCCGCATTATGGTAGTAGGATGATTTTAGGCAAAAAAAAACAGGGCACGCATGCCCTGATTTTTGCCTCACTTGTTCTTCACGTACATCAGTCTTGCAATTCCTACTGTTCCGAATACCACGCAGATGATGATTAACCATACCGGAATCGGAACTGCCCACTTGATCAGCATCAGTGCAACGGCAACGAGCACACTGCATACCCCGAGCTTCGGAGCCTTCACCACAGCATTGCCGAGAGTTGCGCCGAATATTGCAGTTGCCGCATATGACTTAAGGCCCGTATTAATGAATTCCGGAAGAAGCGATACTATGGCGCTTCCGATAAACGCCGCAAGCGTAACACCAATCAGATTGGTTATTATTGAGCCGCATATAGCCATGGTGGAAACAACTTCTGCCTGAACGGTTCCCGTTTCGCTGCCTGTCTGGTCCAGAGCGATGGATGCGCAGGGCATTCTGATGTTGCTGATGTTACCCGAAAGGAAACTCAGGTAGGTTCCCGCTACCCCTAATGATGCGTAATACGATATAGGCTCAACGATATAGAACGCGCCGAAGGCCGCTATGGTCATGCCCCATGCCGCAGCCAGTGTCTTCATATCAGGCCAGCAGTTATACCTGATGCAGAGATAGAGCACCGGAATGAAAGTTGTCACGATTGCAATGAGGGTGGTTGGCCTTCCGATTTTCGTGCACGCCTTTTTCCAGGCGTTCATTCTGTCGATGTTATTCATGCCGCACCTCCCATCGCGCTAAAGAAATCACACAGGAGCCCTGCAGCAATACCGATTACCATTGCAATACCGAGTGTGTGCTGCCCGAACTTCGGATGCTTGGGTACTATAAATCTACCCATCAGCACCATGCTGACTGCAGCTGCCACGCAGGCGCATACCTGGCCTTTGTTGACCTTACCCGGGGTTCCGAGTGTTGAATTCGCGCACAGGTAACTGAACACGCCAATCCCGCATGCGAGGGAGAGGATTCCGAGCCACTTGCTGTCTCCGCCTGCCAGCCTGTCTCTTGCCTTATCAAGGGAAGGCGTGAGGAGCGCGGATACAATGAGCCAGCCTGCCCCGTTAAGCGCCATTACTGCCCAGCAGATAATCATCACTTCCAGAGTGAATCCTTCCCCGCCGAGTACTGCACCCGCAGCTGTTGCTCCGTTTGTTGCAGCTGCAAGCTCTGTAGGGGCGGCGCCGATTACGGAAAGCCTCATCCAGCTCATAGGGGCTCCGATGGCAGACATAAGGCCCACCATTACTATGAAAACTCCGCACGAAGGTCCGATTGCCGAGACCATTCCTATTTTAAATGCTCTTTTTGAGATGTCGGGATCAAGTGCGCTGTCGCCTGCAGTCTTTTTCGCAAGGCGCACAAAAAGCACTGCCTACATCAGGACTACAATTACTGTCAGACTGCACAGAATCCATATTACGGGCTGTTGAGCAATTTGCGATAAATCTGTCATGTATAACCTCTGTATTTTATAAGTATTTCGCCAAGGTTTCCTTCAGGATATCCACGTTCAATGGCTTGGTGATGTGTTCGTTCATGCCTGCCTCTAGGGCGAGGAGCTTGTCCTCCTGGAAGGCGTTGGCGGTGAGGGCAAGAATCGGTATATCCTGCACTCCGTTGCTCATTGCTCTGATTGCCTTCGCTGCCTCTAAGCCGTTCATGACGGGCATGCGGATGTCCATAAGTATCAGGTCAAAGTCCTCGGGGGTGGCGTCGCTCATCACCTCAACGGCTATCTTGCCGTTGACGGCGGAGGATGTCTTCACGCCCATCTCGGTGAGGAGCTTCTCGGCAATGTCCATGTTGTCCTCATTGTCCTCCACGATGAGAATCTTTTTCCCGCTGAAGTCATAGCTTGTTTCCTCAGGCTCAGGCTCCTGCTCCGCAACGCAGAGCTCTCTGAGCGTCCTGGAGAGGTCTGATTGGAAGATTGGCTTGCTTATGAATGCCGTCACGCCCGCCTCCCGCGCCTCCTCCTCGATATCCGAGTAGTCGTAGGCGGTGAGTATCACAATGGGCACGTCATCACCCACCAGATTTCTTACGCGGCGGGTGGTCTCTATGCCGTTCATATCCGGCATGAGCCAGTCTATAATATATACCCTGTAGTTGTCGCCCTCCTGGACGGCTTCCTCGGTGCGGAACACACATTCCTTTCCGCTTGTGCACCAGTCTGAGCGCATACCAATGGTCTTGAGCATTCTGCTTACGGACTTGCAGGCGTTCATGTCGTCGTCGACAACGATTCCTCTTGCGCCCTTGAGCTCAGGAATCTCATCAGGCGCGGTATTTCCTTCCTCGAGCTTGAATTCGAAGCTTATGGTTACCTCGGTGCCCTTCCCTTCCTCGCTCTGAATTTCAATGTGGCCGCCCATCATGTCCACGATGTTCTTGACGATGGACATTCCCAGGCCGGTGCCGACAATCTGGTTCTCGTCAGCGGATGCAGCTCTTTCAAAGGGCATGAATATATTGGAGAGCTCCTCTTTGCTCATGCCCACGCCTGAATCCTTAATACGGAACTCATATGTGCCGTAGCCGGAGTGGGAAACTGCGGTTTCAGCCACACGGGCAGTGATCATCCCCCCGGCGGGCGTGTACTTGACGGCGTTGCTCAGGATGTTCAGCAGCACCTGGTTGAGCCTTGTCTTATCAACGATAATCGTCTCGTCCTTGACGTTAACCGTATCGACATAGAAGTCCAGCTGCTTTGCGTTCACATCAGAAATAATAATGTCGTGGATTGAGTGGAGAATATCAGGCAGGGATTCCTTCGTTTCCGTCAGGTTCATCTTGCCGCTCTCTATACGCGCCATATCCAGCACGTCGTTGATGAGGGAGAGCAGATGGTTGGAGGAGTTCATAATCTTGCCGAGGTATGTCTGCACCTGCTCCTTGTCGTCTATATGCGAAGCGGCCAGCCCCGTATACCCCACGATGGAGTTCATAGGCGTACGTATGTCGTGAGACATATTGTTAAGGAATGTGGACTTGGCCTTGTTCGCCGCCTGTGCCATCGCCAGTGCGCTTTCCAGCTGGTCAAGGTAGGCCTGCTCCTTTTTGACCTCTGCTGTGCGGTTCGTGAATGCGAGAATGACATTCTCTGCAGGCTCCGAAATAGAACCGACCTTAATCATGTTCATCTCTATCCATGCCCAGTCTCCGCCTATGTTGCGGCGGACAGTGGTCTTAACTGACCTGGCATTCCGGAGTGCCTCACGCATGTTGTCCAGGTCGGCATAGTGGTAGATTTTCTCCCTATCGTCCGGGTGCACGTAGCCGTCGGCATAGTCTCTAAGAG
>R21__coassemble_1874_pt1 | contig 13255 bp, 12 predicted proteins | sample R21__metabat2_low_PE_003 | metagenome-assembled genome bin R21 | reverse complement strand
AATTACATATCCATGCTTCTGCGCATAGTGCTGGCTATGTTTGTGGGAGGGCTGATAGGCCTTGAGCGTGAGCGTAAGAAAAGAGGCGCAGGCTTCCGCACCTACATGCTGGTTGCGCTCGGAGCTTCGCTCACAATCATCCTCAGCCAGTATCTGAACATGATGCTCAACGGTCCATGGGCACAGACGGCCGAAGCGATAGGCATAAAGACGGATGTATCGCGTTTTGGTGCCCAGGTTATCAACGGAGTTGGATTTCTGGGTGCGGGAACCATCATCGTCACATCAAATCAGAATGTAAAAGGACTCACAACTGCCGCAGGACTCTGAGCCTCGGCCTGTCTTGGGCTGGCGGTCGGAGCGGGCTTCTATGAGTGTGTTCTGATATGCTTCGTTCTTGAAGTGATAATCATGAAATTCTTCCCTGCTATCGAGAATTACATTCTCTCCAACACAAGGCACATGAACATCCGTGTTGAGATGGACAGTATCGACCACATAGGGCACGTGGTCAGCACCTTGAAGGAGCAGGGCATCCGCATATATGACATAGAGACGGACAGGGAGCTGTCCGAAAGATTCACTCAGGTGGATGCGGTTATCAGCCTTCTTCTGCCTGAAAAAAGGCGGCACATTGAGATAATTACGATGCTTTCGCAGATAGATGGCGTAATAGCCATTGACGAGATATAAGAGAGGAGGATGAACAGAAATGCTGTCAATATTTGATTTTGCAAGAGAAATGAATTTCACGGCTGTTTTAACCAGACTCCTCCTTGCAGTATTATGCGGCGGGTTGGTGGGAATAGAACGTGAGCTTAAAAGACGTCCCGCAGGCTTCAGAACGCACATTCTTATATGCCTCGGAGCCGCAGTAACCACCCTTACAAGCCAGTACCTGTATCTTACTATGCATATGTACACAGACATTGCAAGACTCGGAGCCCAGGTAATCGCCGGGGTAGGTTTCATAGGCGCAGGCTCCATCATCGTTACAAAAAGAAAGAGAATCAAGGGCCTCACCACAGCCGCGGGACTCTGGGCATCCGCCATCGTCGGACTCGTATGCGGGGCGGGATATGTTGAATGTGCCCTGACAGCCACCGTCATGATTCTTTTCGCCGAGCTCATACTGAGCAAGATAGAGTATTCCCTCGAAAGGGATTACAGCGACATGAACCTGTATGTTGAATACTCCAACCCCTCCGCAATTGACGAAATTATCCGCTGTGTAAAGGAAAACCACGCAAACGTGACCGACCTGGAGATAACGAAGTCCGAAGGTCCCGGAGAGGAATACTACTACTGCGCGCTTCTCGGAATCCAGTCCGCCAGACGCGTCCAGGCTGAGGAGCTTCTCAACAGGCTACGAGGTGTCCAATATATAAAGGTAATAGACGAGTTATAAAAAACAGGGCGTATGTGCAAATCACATACACCCTGTCGATGTTTTCTATATCAAAGCGGCGGGGTGCCCTCTGGTACCCCTAAAAAATTCTCTTCCGCCGGCCTTCAAAACCGTTCACTCAACCGAATACCCGAAGTATTCCTCGGCGAAGGCTACGGATTTCACCTTGAACTCTCTGCCCTTCAGGTAGTTCAGAATCCCTGCGTCCGTGGGGAATTCAAACACGAGCCTGTATGAGTACAGGGCCTGACCCTTCTCGCCGTATTTCTTGTTGAACTGCTCCGAGCCGTATTTCCCGTCTCCCAGCAGAGGCCAGCCAGCGTGGGACATCTGCGCCCTGATCTGGTGCGTGCGCCCCGTCAGCAGCCGGCATTCCACCAGTGAAAGCGGCCCTTTGGAGCACAGCGTCCTGTACTCCGTAATCGCAGTCTTTGTGCCGGGCCCGTCCTTGTCCTTGATATACACCTGGTTCTTGGCGGCGTCCTTGAAAAGCTGGTCCTCCAGCCTGCCGCTTTCGGGCTTCGGCCTTCCGTGCACCGCGCAGAGGTAGTATTTCTCAATCTCCCTGTCGCGGATTTTGTCGTTTATTATCCTGAGTGCTTCGGCATTCTTTGCCGCAATAACGATTCCGCCCGTGTTCCTGTCTATGCGGTTGCACAGCGCCGGGGCGAAGGAATTCTCCTCCTTCGGCTTCCATTCGCCGCTCTGAGCGAGATAAGCTTGGATATTTGCGATGAGTGTGTTATAATCCCACACGCCTGCGCTGTGGCAGAGGACTCCCGGCTTCTTGTCGGCCAGCAGAATATTTTCGTCCTCATACACGATGTCCAGCCTGGGTGTTCCCACCTTAAGCCAGGAATTCTCCTCCCTGGGCTTCTCAAAGAACTCGTCGTTGATATAGAGCTGCAGAACATCACCCTCACTCAGCCGGGTATCCCGCTTGGCGCCCTTACCGTTGAGCTTAATACGCTTGATGCGTATGTATTTCTGCAGGAGTGAATCGGGAAGAAGGGGCACAGATTTGCCCACAAAACGGTCCATTCTCTGGCCGGAATCGTTTTTTCCAACCCTTAGTTCCTTCATTCGGCGTCTGCCCTCCAAAAAGTGGTCGAAATCCATTATTTTTTGCATTATACTACGTAAAATTTCTGTTGACAAGACATGTTATCTCTATTATAATATTCGAGCGATTGTGCGAGGTGGGTTATGAAACTTGATCTCAAAAAGATTATAGATATGCCCGGCGCATCGGTTCCTTTCGAGTGTTCTCTCAGCACCGACAACCTTGATTTTGAAAGCGTTGTAGGCTACAGAACTGCACCTGAAGCAAAGGGATGCGTGTACAATGAAGCAGGAGTCCTTCATCTCGAGGCGGACATCACGGCAGACATGACTTGCCTGTGTGACCGCTGCGGTGAGGAATTCGAAAGCCTCAAGGAGACCGAAGTCGATGTGATTCTGGTTGAGGAAAACCCTGAGGACGACCCGGAGCTCTTCGTCGTGGAAGGCGAAACCGCCGACCTGGACGAAATCCTCTCCACCTGCTTTATTCTGGACATGGAGACCAAGTTCCTCTGCAGTGAGGATTGCAAAGGTCTCTGCCCAACCTGCGGCAAGAATCTTAATCTCGGCCCATGCGGGTGCCGAAAACAACTTGATCCAAGATTTGCTGTACTTGAGCAGCTTTTGGATAAATAATAATTTAATAGAGCTGCTCAGAACAGCTGATACAGGAGGTAAAAGATGGCAGTACCTAAGGGAAAAGTTTCAAGACAGAGACGTGATAAGAGAAGATCCTCAACATGGAAGCTCACGGCTCCCGCTCTCGTAAAGTGCCCCAACTGCGGAGCTTTCTGCATGCCCCACCGTGCATGCAAGGCATGCGGTATGTACAACGGACGTCAGGTTATCGACGTAGAAGAGAGCAAGTAAGTCAGTCAGTTTAAGGAGAAGAGGTTCACTCTTCTCCTTTTTCTGCTTTATAGGTGAAAAAGAAGTAATTGTAAGGATTAGGGATTATGCGGCTGAACAGGATTAAAACCATAGATGTCTCGTCTCCGCTGCGAGGAAAGGCCGTGCCGGGGGATGAGCTTGTGTCGATAAACGGCAACATCATCCACGATGTGCTGGACTACAAGTTCTTTGCCTACGACAGGAAGCTGGATGTGCTCATCCGGGACTCCGAAGGCAGGGAGAGACATATAAAGCTGCGCAAGAGCGAGGGCGGGGACCTGGGTCTCGATTTCGAGAGCTACCTCATGGACAGCCCGCGGGCCTGCGCCAACAACTGCATATTCTGTTTCATAGACCAGCTGCCCAAAGGCATGCGCAAAACCATGTACTTCAAGGACGATGATGCGCGCCTGAGCTTCCTCCTCGGCAACTACATCACGCTCACGAACTTCTCGGAGCGCGAGGTTCAGCGCGTCATAGACCTGCACGTCAGCCCCGTGAACGTCTCGGTCCACACCACTGACCCGGAGCTCCGCTGCATGATGCTCAGAAACCCCAACGCGGGCAGAAGCCTGGACATCATGAAGCGCTTTGCGCAAAACGGCATAGTCATGAACTGCCAGGTCGTATGCTGCCCGGGCATAAACGACGGGGAGAATCTCCTGCGCACCATGCGGGACCTTTCCGCAATGTACCCCGCCGTCAATTCCGTCTCTATAGTGCCCGTCGGGCTGACAAGATTCCGCGAGGGTCTCTTTGAGCTGACGCCCTTCACGAAGGAGCACTCGGCTGAGACAATAGCGCTCGTAACGGATTTCGGCGACGAATGCCTCAAAAAATACGGCAGCAGGATATTCTTCTGCGGAGACGAGCTCTATCTTAAGGCCGGCATCGAAATCCCGGACAATGAGTTCTACGAGGATTACACCCAGCTTGAAAACGGCGTTGGAATGATGCGCCTTCTGGAAACGGAGTTCACATCCGCCCTGAAGCTCTCGGATGCCCCATCAGAGGAGCAGCGCTTTTCAATAGCCTGCGGCACTTCGGTCGCACCATTTTTTGAAAAGCTTATTTGCCTTGCGGGTACAAAGTGTGGTACAATAAAAGGACAGGTCTACGGCATCGAGAATGATTTCTTCGGCCGCAGCATAAATGTGTCCGGACTGGTCACAGGCGGAGACCTGATAAACCAGCTCAAAGGAAAGGAGCTGGGGGACAGGCTCCTCATATCATATAACATGATCCGCCGCGAGGAGCGGGATTTCCTCGACGATGTCACGCTCGCACAGGCCTCCGAGGAGCTTGGCGTTCCCATTATTCCCGTCGAGCAGGACGGCTTTGACCTGTTCGATGCCATGTGCGGGATAAACCCCGAAAACTGCGATTCCATGCCGCATGAAGCCGGCGGGGAAGAGGAGTTCTACAGATACAATCAATAACTGAAGGAGTGAAAAAGTGAAGCCTTTAGTAGCAATAGTAGGCAGACCAAACGTGGGCAAGTCCATGCTGTTCAACCGTCTGGTCGGGCAGAGACTTTCCATAGTAGAGGACACCCCGGGCGTCACCAGAGACAGGCTCTACGCGGAGACCGAATGGTGCGGCCGCAAATTTGATATAGTCGACACGGGCGGAATTGAACCCAACACAGACAGCGAGATCCTCTCGTTCATGCGTGAGCAGGCGCAGATAGCCATCGATTCCGCAACCGTAATAATTCTCGTCACGGACCTCCGCACCGGGGTCACAGCGGCTGACAAGGAGGTGGCAAACATGCTCCTCCGCTCAAAGAAGCCGGTTGTGCTTTCCGTCAACAAGGCGGATTCAACGGGCGATACGGACCCCGGCGTATATGAGTTCTACTCACTCGGCCTCGGTGACCCCATACCCACCTCCGCAGTGCACGGCCACGGCACGGGCGACCTGCTGGATGAGTGCATCAAATACTTCCCCGAAGAGGAAGAGAACGAGGAAGAGGACGACCGCATAAGAGTAGCTGTCATAGGCAAGCCGAATGTGGGCAAATCCTCGCTTATAAACTGCATTCTGGGCGAAAAGCGCGTTATAGTGTCCGATGAGGCGGGAACCACCAGAGACGCTGTAGACACCGAATTTGAGAACAAATACGGCAAGTACATGTTCATAGACACCGCCGGCATCAGGCGCAAGAGCAAGGTCGAGGAGCGTGTGGAGAAGTTCTCCGTCATGCGCGCCCAGCTGGCAATAGAGAGAGCCGACGTCTGCCTCATAATGATAGACGCACGCGACGGGGTCACGGACCAGGATACAAAAATTGCCGGTCTAGCCCACGAGGCGGGGAAGGCCTCAATCATCATCGTCAACAAGTGGGATCTGGTCGAAAAGGAAACTGGAACCATGGAGAAGATGCGCAAGGACGTAATGCGCGACCTGAGCTTCATGAGCTATGCTCCCGTGCTGTTCATCTCCGCCATGACAGGCCAGCGCACGGACCGCATATTTGAGCTCGTCAACTTCGTGAACGACCAGACTAACATGCGCATTTCCACAGGCATGCTCAACGATGTGCTCGCAGACGCCCAGGCAAGAGTCCAGCCCCCAACGGACAAGGGCCGCCGCCTGAAGATATACTACATGACGCAAACCGGCATAAAGCCGCCCTGCTTCGTGATTTTCTGCAACCGCAGAGACCTGTTCCACTTCTCATACCAGCGCTACATTGAAAACCAGATACGCTCGGTTTTCGGGCTGGAGGGCACGCCCATCCACATGATAATCCGGCAGAAGGGTGATAAAGAAGAATGATTCTGTATATAGTTCTCCTCATTCCGGTTGCCGCGATATCCTATATTTTCGGCAGCCTGAGCACGATGGTGCTCGCCTCCAACTTCATTTTCCGCACGAACATGCGCAAGCTCGGCAGGGGAAATGACTTTCTTGCGAACTTCCGCAGAGTATACGGTGTCAAGGGCGCTCTGGAGCTCCTTGCAGTGGAGCTGGTCAAGGACATCATCCCCATATTGATCGGCGGTCTGATTCTCGGCATAAAGGGTCACTCCGATGCGGGAAAGGCCTTCGCAGGCTTCTGCGTGGTGCTCGGCAGGCTCTGGCCTGTGTTCTACAGGCTCAACGGCAGCCATGCCACGATGCCACTTATTGTTGCCGCCGGCTTCATGGATACATCCCTTGGCATCGTCGTTGCCCTGGTTGTCATCGCGATGCTGTATTTCACTAAATACATATCCCTCGCCACCGTTTTTGGAGCGGGTTTCATGGCCGTCGCCTCCCTCCTCATTCTGGAGGATAAGCTCCTGATTATTCTCGCCGTACTCACCGCCGCAGCGGTGATTGTGAAGCACATCCCCGCCCTTGGCAGAATTGCCAGAAAGCAGGAGGAAAAGATCGCCTTCCGCCTGGACCTGTCATATAAGTTCGACGATAGATTCTGATTTCCCTTTCAGAAAGGGCCTTGAATGGAACAGAAAAAGAAAAAAAGCATAGCCGCCATAATAATCCTCGGTCTGCTTATTGCAGCCCTGCTGGTCGCGTTTGCACTGTATTACACAGCCGCGATGGACAGAGAGACCCTCAGTGCGCAGCTTGAAGCCAATGAGATGGAGCTTTCAATAAGAAAGCTGGCCTCGGAGCAGAGACTCAAGCGCGAGCAGGAGCAGGAGCTGGATTACGAGACGGAGTTTGAACTCAGAAAGGGCCTCCAGACCGGGCTTCTTGAAAGAGACAAACAGGAGCTTGCGCTTCTCGTCAACCCCTGGAATCCTCTGCCTGATGGCTATGAGCCCAGGCTTGTGGATATAGGCGACGGAAAGCAGATAGACGAGCGCTGCGCCGGAGCCCTGAAGAGAATGGTTGAGGCCTGTAAGGAAGCAAGCTACCAGAACCGCCCCGTGCCTCTTTCCGCATACCGCACACAGGAATACCAGCAGGAGCTGTTTGATGACAAGGTTGAGCGTGTGAGAGCGGAGGGCTGGTCCGAGGAAGATGCTCCGGACAAGGCAGCCCAGTCAGTGGCAAGACCCGGCACCAGCGAGCATCAGCTCGGCTTGGCAATAGACATAGCAGACGAGTATTATCCCTCCCTGGATAACGGTCAGGAATGGACCTCCACCCAGCGCTGGCTCATGAGCCACTGCACGGATTACGGCTTCATTCTGCGCTATCCCGGCGGAACAACGGACATAACCGGCATCATCTACGAGCCCTGGCACTACAGATACGTGGGCAAGAGCATCGCCAGGGAGATAGACGAGCTGGGTGTTACATATGAAGAATATCTGGAGATGAAAAATGAGCATAATTAAGGACATAAACCTCGCCGATTCAGGTGAGATGAAGATAAACTGGGTGGAGAGAAACATGCCCGTTCTCCGCGGCATATGTGAGGATTTCTCAAAAACCCGCCCCTTTGAGGGGCTCAAGATTGCCCTCTCCGTGCACCTTGAGGCCAAAACGGCATATCTCTGCCGCGCAATGGCAAAGGGTGGCGCTGAGATGTACGTCACAGGCTCGAACCCCCTCTCAACCCAGGACGACGTAGCGGCTGCCCTCGTGCGTGACGGCATGGAGGTCTTTGCCACATACGGCTGCTCCATGGAGGAGTACGAAAACAACCTGCGTGAGGTTCTCAAGCCCGGTCCCAACATCATAATCGATGACGGCGGAGACCTGGTTCACCTCATGCACACCGAGTTCCCCGAGCTCATTCCCCAGGTCATAGGCGGCTGTGAGGAGACCACAACCGGCATCCACCGCCTTAAGATTATGGACAGGGCGGGCGAGCTGAAGTTCCCCATGGTCATGGTAAACGAGGCGGACTGCAAGCACATGTTCGACAACCGCTACGGCACAGGCCAGTCTGTTTGGGACGGCATCATGCGCACCACGAACCTTGTGGTCGCCGGCAAGTACGTTGTAGTTTCGGGCTACGGCTGGTGCGGCAAGGGAGTTTCCCTCAGAGCAAAGGGACTCGGCGCCAAGGTCATCGTCACTGAAACCGACCCCGTCCGTGCCCTCGAGGCAGTTATGGACGGCTATGAGGTAATGCCCATGGCAGAGGCGGCAAAGCATGGTGATATCTTCATCACGGTCACAGGCTGCAGCGGCATCATCACAACCGAGCACTTCGGCAGCATGAAGGACGGGGCAATCCTCTCCAACGCCGGCCACTTCGATGTTGAGGTGGACATGGCAGGCCTCCATGAGATGGCAGTCAGAGAGTACGATGCCCGCCACAACATAAAGGGCTATGTCCTTCCCAACGGAAAGACCCTCTTTGTCATTGCTGAAGGCAGGCTTGTGAACCTCGCGGCAGCCGACGGGCACCCCGCGGAGATCATGGATATGAGCTTCGCTGTCCAGGCGCTCAGCGCCGAGTACCTCGTCTCTCACAAGGGAGAGCTGAAGCCCGGTGTCATCCCCGTGCCGAGAGAGCTGGACGAGGCCGTTGCCCGCAGGAAGCTCAAGGGCATGGGCGTTGAGATTGACGAGCTCAGTCCGGACCAGAGGGATTACCTCGGTCTGTAAACTCTAAAAATAAGCAAATAACAACAAAAAACGGAAAGGCGGGTGAATAGAGATGGAAGAATTAAAAGAAAATGAAGAAGTCAAGATGGAACTTGATGATTACGATGCATACGATGCTATAGTCGATAAAAAGACCGACGAACTGACCGAGCTTCTGGACAAGCGCGACATGAAGAAGCTCAAGCAGCGTATGGAGGAAATGAACGAGTTCGACGTGGCCGAATTCCTCTCTGAAATTGATGACAACAGGATGCCTATGGTTTTCCGATTGTTATCGAAAGAAACCGCCGCAGACGTTTTTGCCAACTTTGAGGCCCCCGAGCAGGAACAGATTATCAATGCGATAACAGATTCCGAACTTGCAGGGATTCTCGATGAGATGTATCTGGACGACGCGGTCGACCTCATGGAAGAGCTGCCCGCAAACGTGGTAAAGCGTATCATGCGCTCCGCCACCCCTGAAACCAGAAACCTCATAAACCAGTATCTCCGCTACCCGGAGGACTCCGCAGGCAGCATCATGACCTCGGAGTACGTGGACCTCAAGAAATACATGAGCGTCAAGGAATCCTTCGCGCGCATCCGCCGTATAGGTGAGGACAAGGAGACGATTTACATCTGCTTCGTCACCTCCGCGGACCGTAAGCTAGAGGGTATAGTCTCCGTCAAGGATCTGCTCCTGGCGGATGATGATACAATCGTCGGTGACCTCATGAACACCAACGTGATTTTCGCCACCACCACGGAGGACCAGCAGAGCGTCTCCGAAAAGTTCTCGGACTACGACCTTATCGCTATGCCCGTTGTGGACGGGGAAAACCGCCTCGTTGGAATCGTAACGGTCGACGACGTCATCGATGTCATGGAACAGGAAGCAACGGAAGACTTCCAGATCATGGCTGCTATGACGCCTTCGGATATCCCTTATTCCCGCGCCAGCACCTTCGAAATCTGGAAGAACAGAATCCCCTGGCTGATGTTCCTCATGCTCTCAGCCACCTTCACCAGTATGATTCTCACCCGTTTTGAGAGCAGACTGGCTGTTCAGGCAGGACTCGTGGCATTCATCCCCATGCTGATGGGCACGGGCGGCAACTCCGGCGCCCAGGCTTCAACGGCGGTAATCCGCAGCCTTTCCCTGGGGGACATAGAGCCCAGGGATGCCCTCAAGGTCATCTGGAAGGAGCTGCGCGTGGCCCTTCTCTGCGGTGTTGTCCTTGCACTTGTGAACTTCGGGAAGATGCTTCTGCTGGACGGCAAAATCCTCCACAACCCAAACATCACGGTCTCCATAGCCGCAACTGTCAGCCTTTCAGTGCTGTTCATAGTCATGTTCGCAAAGGTTGTGGGCAGCCTTCTGCCTATCCTCGCCGAAAAAATCGGAGTCGACCCGGCGGTCATGGCAAACCCCCTCATCTCCACCGTCACCGACGCGGTGAGTCTATTAATTTACATATATGTGGCAAAACTGATATTGCACATATAATTCCTCCAGAAGAGCAGCCTTCGGGCTGCTCTGTTTATCTATGCATGCGAATTATGTTAACTTTTTTCTGAATAATACTTGAAAAAGTTGCAGTATTAGAGTATACTTATCAATAACTATAATAATAATTATGGGGAAGTGCCGATTTTTTGCTAATTTAAGTGAAAATTTAATCGGCTTGTCCCACAACTATATGTTATGTTAAAACAGAAGATTACAATTGTATTATCTGCTGTGCTTATTTTTGTCTGCATTTTTCTATGCTCCTGCGGAAGCGATGAACCTCAGCTCACAGCAACTGCGCCTAAGGTTCAGCTCACCCCACAGCCATCTCACTCGCCCAAACTTGATTCCCGTGAGAAGATAATCCTCAACGGCACCGCGGTGGACTGCTATACCGACTCTCTTTCCGAGGGCGTGCGTTATGTTCTTCTCCGTGATGTTATGTCCGCAATTGAGAGCGACTATATCTACGATTCAAATCTCAAGCAGTGGCAGTTCCACTGGCGGGATAAAAGCTGCAGCCTCACTAAGGATAGTCAGACCCTCATCTACGGAGATAAAAGCTCCCGCCTCGATACCGTGCCTTTTGTGTGCAGAATCAAGCTAGAAGAGGAGCCTCCAATCGTCATAGATGAGGAAAAGAATACTTTGAGCTACGGTGATGAGTACTATTCTCTGGATAAAGCGCCCAAAGAGCTCCTGAAAAAGGCCAATCAGGGCACCCATGCCTCTGTGGATAACCAGGTGGTCATCACTCCCGAGCCATATCTGAATTCGGACTATCTTTTCATCCCCATAGAATCCTTCTGTGAGGGGCTCGAAATCGGTAGCCTTTATGACGATGCCAACAATACGCTTTATCTCTCCCCGGGAGCGGGAAACTGGATACTTCCTGAAGGTTACAGTGTCCCCATTATCATGCATTTCGCCACCGGTGAGCAGAAATACACCGACTACAGATTCAGATATCTTGATGATATCGAAAAGGAATTCCAGTATCTCTCGGCCAGCGGATACACCTTCATATGGTTTGACGACCTCTGGAATGTGGATAATATCGAAAAGCCGGTCATCATGACCTTCGATGACGGTTGGGTTTCACACTATGACTACCTGATGCCCATCGCGAAGAAATACAATGCCAAGGTGACGGAATTCCTAGTCCCCGGCAACATGGACAGCAACCTGAAGACGGATACCCAGGTATACATGAACACAAAGCAGGTGAAGGAATTCCTGGATACAGGCCTTCTCTCCGTCCAGTGTCACACCATGAATGAGTCATATTCGTTCAAGGACCTCTCCGAGTCTGAGATGGAGCAGGAGATTGTGAACTGTAAGATGTTCATAACCCGCCTCACAGGGCAGATTCCCATAGCTTTCGCTTTCCCCTACGGGGAACAGTACGGTGCGGGAACAGGCTTCTACAATGATTTTGTAATTCAGAAGGTCAAAGAGAATTACCGCTTTGCCGCAGTCTCAAGAGACCATGAACACAGCTACGTAACGGGAAACAACCCATATAAGATACCCAGATACTGCCCCGAATACACAGACACCCAGGACAAGTTCATCTACTACTTTGAGCACCACGGCATCCCCGAGGATGTATACCACCACTCAAGTTAATGTAAAATTAAAAATTAATAATGACACCTATTTTGAATTTTGAATTTTTATCATGATAAAACAACGACTTACAATCATCATAGTAGCCATTCTCTCCATCCTCTGCATTGCGCTCACGGCCTGCGGCAATACTGAGCCTCCACTCACTGCCACAGCTCCCCAGATGATAACCGATCCCGACACCACCCCCGAACCTTCCCATTCCCCAAGAATAGATGTGAAGGAGACCCTAACGGTAGATGGCAGCGAGGTGGATTGCTACGCAGACCCCTCCAATGAGGATATCCGTTACGCGCTTCTCAGCGATGTGGTGAAGGCTTTGGGTACCACCAGCGACATAGATCGTGAGACGAAGCGTTATACCTTCCTCTGGCGGGATCAGGAATGCTCTGTTGCCAAGGATGACACGAATCTGATTATAGGCGACCAATACTATGTGATGGATGCCCCACCCTTCACCTACAAGGGCAGCGAATTCCTGTATGTTCCGGTGGAGTCCTTCTGCAGGGGTCTGGACATAGGCATCCTGTATGACTCCGTAAATTACCGCCTCTACTGTACCCCGGCTTCGGGACCCTGGGAGCTCCCCTCCGGCCGCACAGTGCCGGTCATAATGCACTATGCCGTCGGATATGAGGAAAAGGCGGACAAGCTCTATACCGAACTTGAACAGGTTGAAAAAGAGTTCCAGTACCTTTCCGGCAACGGATATACCTTCTGCTGGTTTGAGGACCTCTGGGATCTTGATAATATAGAAAAGCCCGTCATCATGACCTTCGATGACGGATGGCTAACCCATAGCACATATCTTAAATCCCTTGTCACCAAGTACAATGCCAAGGTGACGGAATTTCTCGTTGCAAGCAATATCAACTCGGCAGTTGCCCTGGCGGACAAGCAGGCCTATATGACAACGAAAGAACTGATGAATCTCTACGATACAGGCCTTGTTTCAATCCAGAGCCACTCTATGAATGACCCGAATAATTTCCTCGACCGGAAGGAATATCAGATAAAGTCCGAAATTGTCGATACAAAGCTCTTTATTACCCGCCTCTGCGGCAAGGAACCCATAGCCTTTGCCTATCCCTACGGACAGTATAATGACTATGCACGCAGCCTTGTGGAGGAGAACTTCCGCTTTGGACTCACAAGCTGCAATTCGGACGCAGTTTGGACCACAGGTGTAACAGATAATACAATAATTCCCCGCTTCTATCCCGAAAGGGGTATAGCCCATGCGGAATTTGTATATTATA
>R21__coassemble_1777_pt1 | contig 13784 bp, 12 predicted proteins | sample R21__metabat2_low_PE_003 | metagenome-assembled genome bin R21 | reverse complement strand
GCACATTCATTATCACGGATTTTTATATCATTGCCGGAGGATGCCGCGATAATACCCATCAGAATTGGAAGGTCGTAGACCGTACCGATTTTCTTTTTATTCGCGGGAGATAAATTGACGGTAAGTCTGCTCACGGGAAAACTGAATCCGGCATTCTTTATTGCGGCATGGACTCTTTCTCTGGATTCCTTGACTGCCGCATCGGGAAGCCCTACAAGTTCAAAGCTTGGAATGCCGTTCGTTATATTAACTTCAACATTTACCTTGTATCCGCCGATTCCGTCAACGCCGAAACTGTTTATCTGCGCAAACATTGATTTACCCCCGGTCCATATTTCGAACAGGGCGGCATAATGCCGCCCCGGTCAACAATCTGCTGTTATTCTTCCGGTTCTGCCGTTACTGCAATGTTAAGTTCATCGAGCTGCTTCTGCTCCACGGGAGACGGGGCTCCCATCATCACGTCACGGGCATTCTTGTTCATGGGGAATGCTATTACCTCTCTGATACTTTCCTCTCCTGAGAGAAGCATAACCATACGGTCAATTCCCGGAGCTATCCCTGCATGCGACGGAGCTCCGTAGCAGAAGGCGTTGTACATTGCGGGGAACTTTTTCTTAACGTCCTCTTCCCCTAAGCGTACAAGTTCGAATGCCTTAATCATTATTTCAGGATCATGGTTACGGACAGCGCCGGATGAAAGCTCAACACCGTTGCAAACCAGGTCGTACTGATCTGCTGTGATTTCCAGAGGATCAATCTCTCCGCGTTCTGCCTTCAGAAGCACATCAAGTCCGCCTGAGGGCATTGAGAACGGGTTGTGGCAAAACTCCAGTTCTCCTGATTCCTCTCCGATTTCATACATCGGGAAATCAACAATCCAACAGAACTCATAGCGTTCCTTATCCATGTGGTTCGGGCACGCTGCGCCGAGCATCTTACGCATAACGCCCGCTGTCTTAACTGCATCTTCCTTCTTGCCTGCTGCCACTCCTACGAGTGTGTTCGGTTTAAGATTGAGAGCAGAAACAACCGCTTCCTTTCTGTCCGCCAGGAATTTGGAGACTCCGCCTGCAAGCTCACCGTTTTCGTCAAGCCTGAACCAGTATGGCTTGAAGCCTGCCTGCACCTCAACATCTGCGCAGAGCTTGTCTATATTCTTTCTTGTAAGTTCACAGTCAGATACAACAATAGCCTTGACGGTGTTGCCTGCTGCAAACGGGCCGAATTCAGTGCCCTGAACCAGTTCAGTAATATCCTCAACAACCAGGTCGATACGCAGGTCCGGCTTATCCGAGCCGTATTTTTCCAGTGACTCTGCATATGGGATTCTGGTAAACGGAGCTGCAGACGCTATATTATATGTACCGAACTTTGCAAATATCGGAGGTAGAACATCCTCAAGAACTGCAAAGACATCATCCTGAGATGCAAATGCCATCTCCATATCCAGCTGATAAAACTCTCCGGGTGAACGGTCACCGCGGGCATCCTCATCACGGAAGCATGGTGCTATCTGAAAATATCTGTCAAAGCCGGCTGTCATGAGAAGCTGCTTGAACTGTTGCGGAGCCTGAGGCAGGGCATAAAACTCTCCCGGGTGCTTTCTTGCAGGAACCAGATAATCACGTGCACCCTCCGGAGAAGACGCGGTGAGTATCGGCGTAGTTATCTCAAGAAATCCGTGCTCAGTCATTGCCTGGCGGATAGCCGAAATCACATTGCATCTGAGAATGATATTCTTCTTGACCGCAGGATTGCGCAGGTCAAGATAGCGGTATTTGAGGCGCTGTGCCTCATCTGCCTCACGGCTTCTGTTGATTTCAAAGGGGAGTTCATTGTAGCGGCATTTTCCGATTACCTCAATCTTATCGGGAACAACCTCAACCTCTCCGGTGTCCTGCTTGGGGTTAGGGCTCTCACGAAGGCGGCATGTCCCTTCAACAGAAATCGTTGACTCTTTGTTAATGCCTTTTACCTGGGAGATAAGTGCCTCATCCTCAAGCACAAGCTGAGTTGTGCCGTAAAAATCGCGGACCACAACAAATGCGAAGTTGCTGCTCACCATACGGACGTTTTCCATCCATCCGACAATTTTCACCTTTTCCCCCGCGTTCACTGCGCGGAGCTCATTACATGTATGTGTACGTGACTGAAACATATTTTACGCCTCTTTTATTATAGGATTATTGTTTCTTCTGTCTATTTCCGCTTTTATGTAGGAAGCCGCCTCTTCTTTGCACAGCAGCACCTGTTCTCCGGTAATCATGTTCTTAACAGAAAGCTTTCCGCTATTAATCTCATCCTCACCCAGCAGAACTACGAACGGAATTGCAAGCTTATCTGCATAGCTCATCTTAGCCTTGAATTTCTTTTTCTCAACATAAAGCTGGGTTCTAACATTTCCGTCTCTCAAAGCCGTCGCTGCAGAAACCGCAAATCCAATATCATCGGTCATTGGAATTACAAGCGCATCGCAGGGAGCTGAAACCGGTTCATCACTCAAAAGCCCCTGTTCATTGAGCACGTAGAAAAGTCTTGTGAGACCTATAGATATTCCAACTCCGGGAAGCTGCTTATCCGTGTAATACTCTGCCAGATTGTCATATCTGCCACCTGAGCATACCGAACCGATTTCCGGGTGATCCGTCATAATGGTCTCATAAACCGTGCCCGTATAATAGTCAAGTCCTCTTGCAATAGTGAGGTCAATAACGAAGTTCTCCTCAGGCACGCCGAATTCCTTAAGATGAGCTGTAACCGCAATAAGCTCGTCGAGTCCCTCATCAAAGACGGGGTCCATGCCCCTGTACTGTGCAAGGCCTTCAAGAACATGCTCGTTGCTGCCGGAAATGGCCATGAAGTCCATCACGTTATCCGCCTTGCATGGAAGCATCATGACTTCCTCGATAAGGAGCTGTCTTACCTTTTCAGCTCCAATCTTATCCAGCTTGTCGACTGTACGCATTATCTCTCTGGCTTTTTCAGCCATACCGTTCATGCTGTAGAAGCCGTTTAGGATCTTGCGGTTGTTCACATGAATCTTAAAGTTTTTGAAACCGAATCTCCTGAAAGTGTTATAAATTATAGCCGGAATCTCCGCCTCGTTCATAATGTCGAGACTGCCATCACCTATAACATCAATATCGCACTGGTAAAATTCCCTGAACCTACCCCTCTGAGCACGCTCGCCACGGTATACCTTTCCTATCTGATAGCGCCTAAACGGAAATGTAAGCTGCCCGTAATTCGCGGCAACATACTTTGCAAGGGGGACTGTCAGGTCAAAGCGCAGAGCAAGATCACTGTCGCCCTTTGTAAAGCGGTATATCTGCTTCTCAGTTTCTCCGCCGCCCTTTGCAAGAAGTACCTCAGCGGATTCAATAATCGGAGTGTCAAGCGGAGTAAACCCGTACAGTGAATATGTATCTCTCAGAATACTGAGCATGCGCTCCATTTTCATCTGATCTGCCGGGAGAAGCTCCATAAAACCGGACAAGGTCCTTGGCTGTACCTTTGGCATAGTTCTCCTCCTTACAGCTTGGACGGATTGACGATGTTGCGCCAGTCCAGATCACCGCGGCGGAGTCCCTGAATTAGAACCTCAGCAGTAGCTGCATTTGTTGCAAAAGGAATCTGATACTGGTCACACAGGCGCTCAATCCTGTTTATATCGTCAAAACCCTTGGGGTTTGCAGGATCGCAGAAAAACAGCACCAGATCTATCTCATTGTAGGATATGCGTGAAGCAATCTGCTGTGCTCCCCCCTGATCCGCATGCATATACAGTGTAATCGGCAGTCCTGTGGCCTCGGTAACCAACTTTCCCGTAACGTGGGTGGCGCACAGCGAGTGCTCAGCCAGAATTCCGCAGTATGCAATGCAGAACTGAGTCATAAGTTCTTTTTTTCTGTCATGTGCCATTAGTGCAATATTCATTGTATTCCTTCTCTTTCTTAATACCCCTCGGGTAGAATTTACTTATTTACTTATCTTAAAAGACTCATTTCCGTTTCGGAAGAGTCACTGTATGAACGGATGTTGATATAGACATCCATCATCTGACGTGCCATAAACTGAAGATTTGCGCCGGCGCCGCCTCGTTCAACAACAACACAGATTGCAATCTCAGGTGTCTTTTCAGTGAATGCATTTGGCTCGAAACAGTCACCCATTGAAGTGCTGTAAGGGCCGGAATATGGTCCGTAGCAGATAAAAATAGCATCATTAGCTACTCCTTCACCTTTCTGAGCCGTTCCGGTCTTTCCGGCTATCGTCCACGCACAGGTTCTCCACTCCAAATAGTTGGCCTCGTTCCAGGGGTGATTAAGCACCTGCCACATTCCAAAATGCACATAGTCCCAGTTGTAGTCCGCACTCTGTACGGTTGCCATGACATTGTCTTCCAAATCGGTTGCACGCTCGTATATCTTGTCACTGTAATCGTAGGTTCTGATAGCCTTAAGGATAGAAGCGGAATGCCGTACACCGTTGTTGGCTATTGTAGCGCAATACTCGGCAAGCTGCAACGGTGAGAAGATTGAGTCGGACTGACCGATAGCTGCCTGCAGCGTATCACCTATACGCCACTCGGTACCTGTATAATCCGAGTGGTTTTCACGGTTGGACATATTACCAAGGGTTTCAACCAGTTCAATGCCTGTTTTTGAGCCCAGTCCGAATGCATGGGCATAAGCACCCAGGTCATCAACACCGAGTTCATTTCCTATGGTATAGAAGAAGTAGTTGCAGGAGTCTCTCAGGGCTGTGGATACATTCTCATAGGGGTGTGTATATCCCTGCTGCCAAATCCAGCATTCAGGCGCGTAGCCTTCCGCTGCATACTTTGTGAAAACTCCTTCGCATTTCACTCTGTAGCTTGTGTCTATGATTCCTTCGCTCAGTGCCGCAATTGCGGTACATGGTTTGAAGGATGAGCCCGGTGCATAGGCACCCATCAGCGCCCTGTTAAACAGAGGTGCATTGGGCTCTGCCAGCAGTTCGGAATATTTTTCAATGACCGTAGAGACGTCGTAGGTAGGATATGAGGCAATTGCCAGCGGTTCTCCTGTCTGGACGTTAATGATAACCGCTGCACCGCCTGTAATCTCGTCCTTCATTTCGGGGTCATAGTCCCCTCGGGCAAGGCCCTCCGCTCTTTCCGTGGCTCTCGTTCTCCTCAGAGTTCCTATACCGTTTGCAAGGATACGCTCCGTCTGTTCCTGAAGCACACTGTCTATGGTCAGATAGATGTGGTTTCCTGGGGTCGGATCCTTGGTATAAACGGTACTCAAGATGGTTCCTGAAGCATTTCGTGTCTCTATGACCTCCCCGTCCTTGCCGTGGAGGTATTCCTCAAAGGCATACTCAATACCGTCTTTACCGACATTGGCATCGTTCGCATAATCGTAGAGGGAGTACTTTTCGTATTCCTCCTGTGTCATAAGACCAACATAGCCCAGCAGATGCGCTGCATACTCTGTGCCATAGTCTCTGATATACGCTCTGGAAACCTCGATACCTGTAAGCTTGTTCTCCATGATTGTGGAGATAAGCTCCATGCTGGCATCCTCAACGAATATGTAATCTGCAGTATTGATTGCGTAACGCACGTTTATTGAGTAACGTACACCGGCTATGAGCCGCATTTCCTCTGCCGAGTAGCTGTTGTCAATCGAATAACGGGTACGCATATAGCTCATCAGCTCAATGGCCGTGGGGTTCTCCGGAAGTTCATCGGACTTGTCCTTAAAATATGCCGTAAGCATAGTTTTCTGGATTTCGGTCATGTTCGGGTCATACTGGAAAGGCGGTGCTTTGGTTATCGGAAGGTCATCGGTATATTCATCACCGTAGCTTGAAACCATCTCAACAAGTTCCAGAATAACTCTGTTCGGGTCATCGTTCGCAAAAAGCTTTGTCGTGTCTATCTTGATATTGTAGCATTCCTTGTTACTTATCAGAACACGTCCGTAACGGTCCAGAATATTGCCTCGGGCTGCCGTAACTGTTTTTGTCTCCTGAGTAATCTCTTCGCTCTGATGATAGTATTTATCACCTTCGATAATCTGAAGCCTGTACAAAAACACCAGATATACAATTATAACCGCAAAGAATATAACGGTTAAAGCAGTAACTCTGCCGGGTTTAACGAGTCTGTACATTCAATAAGTTCCTCTAAAACTTCTCTTGCTCTTTTCTCTTTCTTTCGTTACACAAAACTCATCAGTATTCCGCACTACTCAATCCATTCCGCAGGCGGGAAATATGCCAGTGCCGAAGGGGGCAGAGACCAGAGTGTCTGCATGAGGGCTGTTTTGACCAGTGCTCCCGACCATGCGTCCCCTGCGAATGTGAGCAGCATCTGAATGACTGCCGTAATAAGGGAGGCAAAAAGCGAAAGACCCATAAATGCAAAGAAACGCCGGTTTATGAAAAACTGTGATACAAATCCTGCTCCAAATGCCAATGCGGGAAACAGCACTGTAAACAGTATCTTGTTCTCAACAAATGCCATATCCGCAAATATGCCCATAATAAGGCTGAATATCGTGCCCCATGTGGCACCTTCAAACATTCCCACCGAAACAGCAACGGCAGGAAGAATCAGCGGACATACGCCCAGTATTCTGAGTCTTGTGAACAGCATGTTCTGCGTAATCAAAGCCAGAAACATATACAGGGCATATTTCAGCATGCGCTTTATGATTGTCTGTTGGAAAAATTTTCTCAAACGCTACTCCACAACTGCAAAGTCTTTGATAATAAACACCTGAACGAGCTGGTCAAAGTTACAGCCCGGTTCAACCACTCCGTATTCCAGCTGACCGCCGGATTCCGTCTTAACAGCAGAAAGGGTTCCGATAACCAGCCCGGCAGGGAACGCACCGCCGGAACCTGAGGTCAGCACCTCATCCCCTACGAAAATCTGCGCTCCGTCTGCCATATATGTCAGCTTCGCCTGTTTTTTCTTCATGAAGGAATACTCGCCGACAACCATGCCGGAGCTTCCGGATTCACCAACGAAAGCACCAACCGACATATCAACGTCCAGAAGTGTGGAAACCGTCGCCCAGTTAGTGCCCAACTCTGTAATCTGCCCAACAAGAATTCCGTATTCCGTAATAACCGGGTCACCAAGCTCTATTCCACTGCTCTCACCTTTACTGATTGTAAAGGACGAGGACCAGTTGGATGAAGACCAAAGCACTATCTTGCTGGACTCCATTACATAGTCCGTATGTTTTTCCCTGAGTTCAAGCAGCTTTCTGAGCCTGATGTTCTCCTCGGAATCCTCAATGCCCTGTCTGGCGGATTCCTGGGCATCAGCAAGCTGCGATCGCAACGATTCATTTTCCGCCAACAGCTGGTCATACTCAAAAAGATATCCGTATATCGTATTCAGCCAGTTAACAGTTGATGACAGAACCTTCTTTACAGGGGACTCAAGGACACCTGTGGCGTTCTGCAGAAAGCCGACTTTTCCGCCTCTCGCGGCCATGCTTATCAATATGATAAAGGCAACCGTGAAAACTATTATGGCCATCCGTATTCCGTTTTTCTTAAGATACTCCTTCAAATAAGCCTAACTCCCTGTTCCTTAAGAATTCTTCCGAGTCTGCATACAGGCAAACCCATCACATTGAAGAAATCTCCGTTTATATGTTCCACCAGCAGAGAACCTTTCCCCTGAATTCCGTAGGCGCCCGCCTTATCCATGGGTTCGCCAGTTCTGATATATGCATCTATCTCATCCGTGCTCAGTTCTCTGAAGCAAACCTCTGTTCTTTCACATTCCGAAACAATCCTGTCTTCGCATATCACGCAAAGACCTGTATATACCTCGTGGGTCTTACCCGAGAGTGAGGAGAGCATGTCCGCCGCTTCCCTCTCATTGTGGGGCTTACCCAGAAGCTTCCCGTCCAGCCAAACGATGGTGTCTGCCGAAATAATAATGTCAGGTCTATCATTTTCTGCCGCCAGCCTCTCCGAAATCTCACAGGCCTTTGCTTCAGACAGTGTTCTGACGATCTCTTCGGGACCTGCATTCTGCGGCACCTTCTCCTCCCCTGTTGCGGGAACAATCCTTAGGTTTTCAACACAAAGCATCTCCAGAAGCTGCCTGCGTCTCGGAGATTTAGATGCGAGTACAACCGTCATCAGTCAACACCTCTGTAATAAAGACCTCTTGTAAGCACATTGGGCTTATAGTCAGAAATTCCCATATATCCCTTTGCAACCTCGGCGCACTCTCTGCCGCTCTCCGTGGAGAACAGAAGTCTCATTCCCCATACACCTGTACCTATGATATCCTCTTTTTTATCTGCAAGGTAGAGCTTATGGGCATTGTATATGACATTTCTGCAGCCGTATTCTCTTACAACCGGGAAAACCGAACCCATTCTGTCCGAAAGCTGGGCAGGCGTCTGGCATGCGCAGCGTTCTGCGCTCTCCCTGATAATACACTGATCCGAAACCATCAGAGGCAGTCTGCCGTATACTATCATCTCAGTGTTGACGGACTTTGCAAGGTCCTTTATCTGCGCCATCCTCAGTTCAAAGGACGCAGTGACGGATTCCAATCCCGCCTTTTTCAGAAGCTCAACAGAATATGAGTTGAAGGCATTCAGCCCAAAATCACCTCTGACCTTCATTCCCGCTTTTCTGGCGAGGAATATGTGCCCGAGGTTACCTACGAGCGCCTCTTCCACACCCAGCTGCTTTGCCTTAAGCAGAGTGTTGCCCACTTCCTGAATCTGATTGTCCGTGATTACTCTCGGCAGAACAGCTACCGGGATGCTTCCCGCCGCCGTAAATGGTTCGAGAAGCTCGGGGTTGGAAACAATGAGCTCCGCCGGAACATAGATATATGAAGGCTTAAGCTCCGCCAGCTCGGGTACAAGCTGGTCATCCGAGCGGACCTGGAATATATAGCAGGGGTCTGCAATCGCAGCGATATTTTTCGGTCTGGGTGGGATGCTGTTTCCCTTTACCTGAGGCAGCTTCTCACGTTCCTCGCTCAACTTTGAAATCAGACTGCGTCTGAGGTCATTGATTGCCGCTGCAGGGAGGTAAAGTCCCGGGTCGGTCTTTGCCTTGTTTTCAACACAGGTGAAGGGTGTTCCGCCGGTTTTGAACATCTGTTCGGTTATATATGCCTCGGTCAGACCCTGGCGCTTTGCGCTCTCGGGTACAGGGCCTGTGGCTATGGCCTTGTTCCCGTCATCGTCAAAGGCAATTGCCTTTATCGGGCGGTTCTTCTCTGCCACTGTATAGAAATGCACCGGAACTCTTCTCAGTTCGCCTTCGGAATACGCCTTGCGCACGGTCGTGAACAGCTTATCGGATTCCGCATCGGGCTCCTGACGGACTCCGAACATGTCCTTCCGGTCTCCGTCAAAATATCCCTGAGTAAAGCCGTTCCTTGAAAAGGCCTTCTCGAGCATCGCCATTTCTTCGGGGCTTGGTTTTCTCTTATCCTTAATTGCCTTGTTGTATATGCTCGTTACTATCGCGGTATACTCAGGCCGCTTCATTCTGCCCTCTATTTTAACGCAGCTGACACCCGCCTCTTCTATCTCCTTCAGTCTGTCCACCAGGCAGTTGTCCTTGAGAGAGAGCGGATAGTCATCCATCCTGCCTCCTAGGCTGTACTGCATTCTACAGGGCTGGGCACACATTCCGCGGTTTCCGCTGCGTCTTCCGATCAGGCTTGACATGTAGCACTGACCCGAATGGCAGAAGCAAAGAGCTCCGTGTACGAAAATCTCAGTTTCAATTCCCGAGTTCTTGGTTATGAACTTTATCTGCTCAAGACTGAGCTCCCTTGCCAGAACAACTCTCTTTATTCCGAGCTGGGCTGCCGCTTCAGCCCCCGCCAGATTATGGATACTCATCTGGGTGCTGGCATGAAGGGGAAGCTCTGGAACGACCTCTCTGAGAATGCTGACGAGGCCGATGTCCTGTATGATAATTCCGGATGCACCGAACTTTGCCGCCATGCGGGCACAGCGCACAGCATCCTCTATCTCACGGTCATTAACAAGTGTGTTTAGCGTGACATAGACCTTGCAGCCTCTGAGGCGGCAGTATTTCATTGCCTTTTCAAATTCTTCGCCTGTAAAGTTCTTCGCACCGCGGCGGGCATTAAAATTACCCAGGCCCAGATATACAGCATCTGCGCCGTTCTGAACAGCCGCTATTACGGATTCCGGAGATCCCGCCGGAGAAAGCAGTTCAAGCATAATGCACCCCAACTAACTCAAAGCATTCTTAACTGATGTATTATATCACACATGTACATATTGCGACAAGCGAAATTTAATGTTATAATGACCAAACAAAGTATTGTTTTCATTTAATTAACAGGGAATTCACGATGCAGAATAAGGAAGACAACATTTTAATACCAGCCGGGGATGCCGCAAAGCTCATTAAAGCCCATGACGGCAACATGTCTCTGCTGTATCTTTATTATAAGCTCAAGGGCGGCATAGACCGTGAGGATGCGGCAGAGAGTCTGTGTATCACGGGTGCCGAACTGTCCTCCGCTATGGAAAAGCTCACCCGTAGCGGTCTCATTGACGGTCCTTCGGGGAATTCCTCTGCTGAGGTTCCCTCCGTGAAGACACCGAAGGCTGCGGATAAGCGTGCTCCTGCGCGGGAGCTTCCGAACTACACGGCTGAGGACGTGGTCAGCCTGAGCGGTTCGGATTCCGGATTCAGGGCAGTCCTTGATGAAGCGGAATCTGTTTTCGGCCGTCTGCTGAGCTCCGATGAGATGAAACGTTTCTGCTCCATCTATCAGTATCTCGGACTTCCCGCTGAGGTGATAATAGTGCTTCTTCACTACTGCGCGGAGATTTCCTCAGGAAACTCGCGAAAGCTTACGGTGAACTTTGTTGAAAAGCAGGCATACAGCTGGCTGGAAAAGGAAATCTGCACGGCTGAGCAGGCTGAGGATTACAGTGAACACATCAGGGCGCTCCGCACTGAGCTGGGAAAGGTCAGGGCTGCACTTGACATCAAGGACAGAAGCCTTACTACCACTGAAGAGAAATACATAATGTCATGGCTGGAGATGGGCTTCAACGCGGATACAATCTATGAGGCCTATGACCTCACCGTTACAAAAACCGGCAAGCGCGCATACTCGTATATGAACTCCGTTCTTCTCAACTGGCATGACAACGGAAACAGCAGTACAGCTCCCGGCAAAGCCGGCAAGAAGATAATAGTCCCACCGGCCGGGGATTTAATAAACAAGGTGTAAAATATGGGTTATAACAGTAAATATCTGGCACGCGCCAACGCAAGGCTCGACGACATCCGAAGGGCAAACACAGTTGAGCGCGGGCGCAGGCTGAAAAAGGTTTATACGGACATCCCCGAAATAATGGAGATTGACTACGCAAGGAAGCGCCAGATGCCCGTTCTTGCGGGACTCATGCTGGAAAAGGGGCCTGACTCCATGCGGAAGCTCGAAGAGTTGAAGGATGAGAATCTGAATCTCCGTATGCGCCGTGCCGAGCTTCTGGTCGAAAACGGCTACCCAACGGATTATCTTGATGAGATATACAGCTGTTCTCTTTGTAATGATTCGGGCAGGGATAAGTCGGGTAATATTTGCAGTTGCCTTAAGAAGCTGTATAATGCCGAGCTTACCCGGGACCTGAGCACATTGCTCAGAAACGGCGATGAGAGCTTTGAGAATTTCAGTCTTGACTACTATCCCACCGAATACTCTGAGGAATTCAGCTGTGTTCCCCGCGACCAGATGGAGGCGGTTTACAAGGTATGCAAAAAATTCGCAGGTAATTTCCCGAACGTCAGTTCAAATCTCATGCTCTGCGGCGCACCCGGTCTGGGAAAGACCTATCTTTCGGCCTGCATTGCAAGGGAGGTTGCGGGAAACGGATACTCCGTTTTCTACGAGAGCTCTGCGGCAGCCCTCGGCGCATTCGAGAGACAGCAGTTTGCAAAGGACCCCGTCGAACAGGAACAGGCTGCCGCCACAGTAAAGCAGCTTCTAAGCTGTGACCTTCTGATTCTTGACGACCTGGGTACGGAATTCACCTCCCCCGCCATTCTCTCGGCACTCTACACCCTTATCAACACAAGGCTCAACGAAAAGAGGCCGACAGTGGTGAACACAAATCTACTCCCCGACGAGCTGGCCAGGAGGTATAACGCCGCTATCAGTTCACGGCTCAGCTATGAATTCCTTACACTGTACTTTGTGGGCGAAGATATACGTTCAATTCGCAATTTTCGCCGATAGCTGTTGCATTTTGGCAAAATAGTAGTATAATGCAATTTGCTACAAATATTTTAATCAATAACTAAAACCGATAGGACGATGCATTATGGCTAGCAAAAAACGTATGGGAGACCGCAAGGAAGGCCGCCTTCTGCGTTCATTACCCGCATTTTCAAAGTTTATTCCCTACATAATGAAAGACAAGAACGATGCCTGCAACTATTACGAGGAAAGCTTTGAGGTTTCAGCTGTTGACAGGCAGCTGCGTCAGGAACGAGTAGCCGGATACAAGGGAATAGGCTTCCTCCATTTCATGATTGCCGCGTATATCCGCTGCGTTTCCATGCTTCCCGGCGTGAACAGGTTTATCGCCGGCCGCAGGATATATGCCCGCAACAACATCGAGGTTGTCATGGCGGTAAAGAGAGGTCTCTCTCTCGACGCTTCCGAAACCACAATCAAGGTTGTGTTTGAGCGCACGGACACGATTTACGACGTGTACCGCAAGCTTAACGAGAAGATTGACGAAATCAAGGCCGACGACGGTTCAAACAACACTGAGGATGTTGCCGAAGCCCTCTGCCATGCGCCACGTTTTCTGCTCCGCTTCGTAATCTGGATACTCAAGGTGATGGACTATTTCGGCTGGATTCCCCAGAAGCTGCTTGATGCAAGCCCCTTCCACGGCTCAATGATAATCACCGACCTGGGCTCCCTCCGCATAGGACCTATCTTCCACCACATTTACAACTTCGGCACCCTGCCCATTTTCATTGCCTTCGGTGCAAAGCACCATGTCTATGAGCTTGACAGGCACGGGCAGATGGTAGATAAAAAATACATCGACTGCAAGTTCACTCTCGATGAACGCACAGTCGACGGTCACTACTACGCACAGTTCCTGCAGGCGATGAGATATATCTTCGCCCATCCCCAGATTCTGGAGGTTCCCCCTTCCCGCGTCGTGGATGACGTGAACTGAACGGAGGCCCTCATGACTGAACCCCTGGATTTCTACTCCCTGTCGCGGGATGAGATACGTGAGCTGAATGCGGAGATAGCCAAAATGCGCTATGAGATGCACGAGGCCGAGAGCAGCGGTAAGTATTACTTCATCAATGTGGATATCGACTCCCTCCCCTACGAGGAGCTCAAGGAGGAATACGAATCCATGCTGTCTTCATTATAGTTTTATAACAATATTACAACCCGGAGGTGTGTATAACCTCCGGGTTGTTGTGTCTTTTTCGCTCGTTCATAACATTGTACATAGCGCGCACGCGACTGTTGCCTACCTCGTTCTAACATTACCGCTTGCGTGCTTTGTAGGGTGGTAGGTTTAACAGGACAGCATAGAACCAGCTGCTATGCAACACCAATATTCAACCCACAAAGTATGCCCTCTCCCACGTAAGATCGACGTACAATGTCGTCGGCATACGCAATGTAGGCATTAACTACGAGTAATAAGCCCACGCGTTCTCAAATCGGAGCCCAGCACAACGGAGTGGCGAAGTTGTAGACG
>R21__coassemble_1764_pt1 | contig 13867 bp, 8 predicted proteins | sample R21__metabat2_low_PE_003 | metagenome-assembled genome bin R21 | reverse complement strand
TTTGTTGTTCAGTACTTTTTCTTCCATTGTTTTGTCCTCCAAATCTGATATCAAAATGATATCACAATTATAGCATATTGTCAAGCGATATTTCTATTCAAAAAATATGTATCGTTTATCTGCGTTTTTCGTATATAATATCAGTACAGACATTAACAACAAAATGACCGAAAGGGAAAAGACAATGCCGAAAGACAAAAAAGAAGAAAAGATAATCGAAGAAAAGGACATTGAGAATGTCACGGGCGGAACATCGATGGATTTAAATATAACCGATGATAAAGTCATTTTCAATCCCAGCAGTGCGGATTCGGAAACCTCTGCAGCATGGAACCCGATTGACGCAACCTAATATTTGACCCTTAAGAGCAGGCAGAATGAGGCGTGCTCCGGTTGTTGTCTCGGCAGTTTCCCACATTGTGGCTAAAACTGCCGATTTTTCTCGCTTTCGGGCGTGAAAAATGAGGCCGTAGCATTTTTTTATTTTGCTACAGCCCCAGACCGCGTCAGCGGTGGAGGGATAGCGGATAAATGCAAGACAAGCACCGCAGTAGGGCGAATACGCGAAGTCTGAAAGCCACCACAAACCCTACAAAGCACGCAAGCGGTAATGTAAGAACGAGGTAGGCTTATTAACTCAAATCAGAGCCCAACGAAGTGGGTCTGATTTGAAGAGGAGGAGCAGCGGAATGAATGAGCTCTCGAGCTTGCGAGGGAGCGAACGATATGCAGCTTGTGACGACGAGCGTGCGCTATGTACAATCTACGAACGAGCTTAAGCCCCCCGCAACCTCAAATTGGGGCCTGGCTTGTCCTACAGTCTTATTACATCCAGCAGCTCTATTTCGGGGTTTACCATCCCGGTCTTTTTTTCGATTTTCCGTGAAAGGTCTGTGGAGATGTATTTCTTGTTGTCGTCGGGGAATACAGTGACAACTCTGCGGCCTTCATCCGTGTTCACCAGCACGGAGGCGATGAAATTGGCCCCTGAGGATATTCCCACACCCAGCCCGAGCTCCGTGGCAAGGCGGGAGCTCATCATTATCGCGTCATCGTCATTCACATCCACAACATTGTCAATCTGCTCCAGGTCTACTATCGCTGGGATGAAATCGTCCCCAATCCCCTCTATCTTATGCTCGCCTGTGGCCTCGGAGTTTCTAAGCAGAGGCAGGGAGTCGGGCTCCATTGCGGTGATTCTCACCTCGTTCTTCTCCCTGAGGGCCTTTGTAACACCCATGAGAGTGCCGCCTGTACCTATTCCCGATACGAAGTCCGTCACATCAGGCAGCTGTTTGAGTATCTCGGCTCCGGTGCCATAGTAATGTGCATAGACATTGTTCATGTTCTCAAACTGCTTCGGCATGAATGCCCCTATCTCTGCCGAAAGCGCATCCGCACGGCGGAAGGCCTCCATAAAACCGCCCTCCTCGCGGCTCACCTCATGCACCGTGGCCCCGAACATGCGCATGAGAAGCTTTCTCTCGCCGCTCACCCAGTCCGGCATGAAGATATGCACGGGATAGCCCTTCCTTGCGCCCATCGCCGAGAATGAGATTCCCGTGTTTCCGCTGGTGACCTCAACGATAGCCTGCCCCGGCTTCAGATCACCTGACCTCTCCGCCTCAGCAATAATGTACTCCGCAATGCGGTCCTTTATGCTCCCCGAGGGGTTGTAGTACTCGAGCTTCGCGAAGACGGATTTCTCCTCTCCCCTGAAGCGGTATCTGATCTCCACCATGGGTGTCTTTCCAACTAATGATGCCATTTCTGTTGTCCTCCGTTTAGTAAACATATCAAATAAAACAAAAAAGCCGCGTGCCTGAATCCGCACACAGCTTAGAAGGAATACCTGTTGTCGTGCGGCAGGGACGTTCAACCGGGAACGTCCTGCCATATAAGCAAAACGCCCCTATCCGATACAACAACAGATATTAAGTTCAAATTTGTTCATTGTCATGACTGGAATTATAAGCACGGGAGTGTTTGTTGTCAAGTATTATTGTTTGTAATCATTTCATAACATTTCTTTATGAAACTCGCTTTTTTTAATGTAATAATGTTATTAAAACAATAATTAGTGAAAAAGCCCCCCTTGCTTAAAGGTGGGCTTTGGGTGATTACAAATACTTTGCCAGGGTTTCCTTGAGTTGGGGGATGTCTATCGGCTTGGCGATATGTTCGTCCATGCCTGCCTCCAGGGATTTCCTGCGGTCTTCCTCGAAGGCGTTGGCGCTCACGGCGATTATAGGAACATGCTTGTCATGAGGAGGCATTTCCCTTATCAACCTTGTGGCCTCGTAGCCATTCATGCGGGGCATCTGTATATCCATCAGGATAGCATCATAGTCGGTGTTCTCGCCGTTCATTCTGTCGACCGACTTTTTAACCATCTCAACGGCTATATCGCCGTCTTCCGCAGTTTCAACAATCACTCCCTCGTCTTCAAGAATCTCCGTGGCTATCTCACGGTTCATCTCATTGTCCTCCACAAGGAGAATCCGCATTCCCTTAATGGATACCGGTCCGGTCTCCTGAATATCTGCATTCCGCTCTTCGGCAGTCGTATCCCACTTCATCGGAATGGTAATCTTTATTGATGTGCCTTCCCCGAGCTTCGACTGAATATCGATTGTGCCGTCCATAAGGTCTACAAGCTTCTTCACTATGGACATTCCAAGGCCGGTGCCCTGAATGTGGCTGACTGTGGAGCTCTTCTCACGGGCGAACTCTTCGAAGATATGCTGCTGGAACTCCTCGCTCATGCCGATTCCGGTGTCATTAACCGTAAAGCAGTAGAGACTGTAACCCTCCCTGTCGCAGGGGAGCTCATCCACGTAGTAATCTATCTTTCCGCCCTCGGGCGTATACTTGACGGCATTGCCGAGAATGTTCGTTACTATCTGGTTGACGCGGGAGACATCGGACAGTACATTGTTATGTCTTATTTCGCCAAAATGCAATCCGAATTCTATGTTCTTAGCGTTGCAGTCGGCGGCAACAACTGTCTGCATTCCCTGTGATCTTTCGATAATATCGGCGGGCTCCTCCGAAAGGACGACCTTGCCCGATTCAATTCTTGACATTTCAAGAACCTGATTGACCAGCAAAAGCAGCTGCTTGCCGGAAATGTCGATTTTTTCGAGATAATCGTCCACCTGCGGATTGGCGGAGAGCTTTTTGGCCATCGCAGTATATCCTATTATGGCATTCATAGGCGTACGGATATCGTGGGACATATTGAACAGAAACGAGGTTTTTGCCTCATTTGCAGCTTCGGCTTCGGCTTTGGCGTGCTCCACCTCTTCCAGAAGGATGCTCCTGCGGAAGGACTCCCTCTGAGAACGGTAGGCAATTACTGCCATGGTTATTAAAATTACCAGTATTGCAAAAGAAACAGCAAAGTACTCGGGATAGGTTGACCAGAGCTCCTTTAGCGAGTAGTAGCTGACGAAGCTTCCGCACCATTTATTGTCCAGCTCTTCGAGCGTACCGTCTATGTGCATTTCCGTAATAACAGCGTTGACTCTTTCCAAAAGCTCATCGTTGCCTTCCTTAAGCGCTATGCACAGGTGCTCGTCCACCACCTTGGCGGTGGCTGAAATGCCTTTATATCCGTTGTTGTTTATTATCATGTTTCCGATGGCGTATTCGGCTATGACAGCATCCAGCGAGCCTTCATACAAAGCCTTGAAGGCCTGGGAGTAAGTGGCATACTCCGTTATACAGTCATCCAGATTAAAGCCGTCCAGCGGCGCGCTGCCCGACAGTGTGCCTATTCTTTTGCCGTATAACTGGCCTATTGCTTTTATGTCGCCTCTGCAGAACACCGTTTCCGCGTTTTCCGCCACAGGGATTGATTTGATTATGCCCGGGACTTTGCTTTCAAATTCCATGGCCATAACCATATCAACATTGCCGCTCAGAAGGACCTGCTGGCATTCACTCCATGTAAGAAGCTTCAGCTTGACATTCATTCCCAGCCTGTTGCCTATGTAATTCGCCAGCTCCACATCATGGCCGCTGTAGGTTCCGTCACTGGCCCTGTAGGAATAAGGCGCATAGTCGTAGTCGATAGCTATCACCAGGTCTTTATCATAACAGTTATCCGCATGTATTCTGACCTTCGGTTCTTGGATAAATACCCCTGACCTTACCAGCAGAGCCAGCAGAAACGATATAATAATCACCGCAGCTATCGCAATAAAAGTATTTCTTATAAATTTTGTTTTATAATTCTTGATTTTCATATAAAACTATTTCAGGGTTTCGGGAACTGACTGCCCGACTTCCTCATAATATTTAACCGCGCCTTTATGGAGCTTCACCGGAACGCCGTCAAATGCTGTCTGCAATGACATGTATTCCGCTTTACCGTTGAGCTCCTTAATCTTATCAAGGTTTTCGTAAATTGCTTTCGTCAATGTATATATCTGGTTCTCCGTAAAGTCATCGGTGCACACCAGCATGCTCATGACCGCAACTGAGGACACAGGATGCCCCAGATTATAGCAGCCGTTTTCCTCATCCATGCCCGCCTCATACACGGTATAGAAAGGATATTTTTCGGTGAGCAGCTTCAAATGCTCCTCATCAATTGTTATCAGATCGATTAAGCCGCTTTCCGCCATCTGAGTAACGTTGGAGTTCGGATATCCGGAGCAGAGAACCATTGCGTCGTAAGTGCCGTCCATAATGCCGTCGCGGCCCGCGCTCTGCTCATTAAAGGATTCTTCGATGTCGTCGTATGACATGCCGTATACATCCAGTATCTGCCTTGCGGCCACCTCGTATCCGGACCCGATGTCTCCGACGCACACCTTTTTACCTCTGAGGTCCTCAACGGATTTAATGCCCGAATCGGCCCTTGCAACCAGCTGAACCATTTCGGGATACAGGCAGGTGATAACCTTGACGTTGTCTATTTCCGACCCCGCGAATATCTCCGTCCCTGTGGCAGCATAGCTCAGAACATCAGACTGGATCATTGCAAGCCGGATTTCACCGGTGCCCAGCTGTCTCGCGTTTTCTGTGGAGCCGCCTGTGCTTCATACGGCGATATTGGCTCCGGTAACCTGATTAACGACATCACACAGGACCGAACCGAAATTATAATAGTTGCCTGATGAACTGCCCGTGCCGATAATCCAGTCACCGGTGAATCCGGCGGCTTCCTCTGCTTTTCCGCATGAGCAGGCTAATATCATTACCAGTACCATCAGAGCTGACAGCATGATAATAAGCTTTCTGCGATAAGCGCCCGCTTTATTTATCATCAGTGGCTCCTTTCCCCGTCATTATCACATCGGAAAGTGTTTTTTTATGGAAATATTAATCTATTTTTATATTTTAACACACAAATTGCACTAACCGCTATAACTATTTTTTTATTAGTATAATTCAACAAAAACCCACCCCCGAATTTGTGCAGAATGGCAAGAAGCATGCTATGGCGTGCTTTGTTTATAAATCAGGCACTCGTTCAGACATAGTACATAGCGTATGCCGATAACATTGTACGTCGTACCTACGTGAGAGAGGGCATACTTTATGGATGGAGGCGGGTTCTGCTTGGCAGCTGGATTCCTGCTGCTCTACTAATCTTAGGCCTCTCATGCCTCCCTCGCCTAGAGGGAGGGGGACCGCCTCAGCGGTGGAGGGATAGCAGTTATATGTAGGAAAAGCACCGCAGTTGGGCGAATCCGAAAAGGCTGAAGACTACCACTAACCTATAAAGTATGCCCTCGCTCGCGTTAGTACGAGGAGGGCAGTTGTCGGCATACGCTATGTGGGCAGTCAGGACGAGGGAGTATCCCCCAGTCAGCTTCGCTGACAGCCCCCTCTAGGCGAGGGGGCCTTGGTGCGTTATAGATACTTTGCCAGGGTTTCTTTGAGCTGCTGGATGTCTATCGGCTTGGCGATGTGGTCGTCCATGCCGGCGGCGAGGGATTTCTGGCGGTCCTCCTCAAAGGCATTCGCGGAGAGGGCGATTATCGGCAGATGCGTGTACAGCGGGTCAGGCAGTTCGCGGATGGCCTTCGTTGCCTCATATCCGTTCATGCGAGGCATCTGGATGTCCATGAGAACGGCGTCGTAATAATACACGTCCGTGTTATCCAGAAGCCTCCTTATCATCTCAACAGCAACATATCCGTCTTCTGCTGTTTCAACGAGGATTCCCTCTTCTTCGAGAATCTCTGTGGCAATCTCGCGGTTCATTTCGTTATCCTCAACCAGGAGGATTCTTTTTCCGCTGAGCTTATAATCGGGCGGAGCGTAAGCGGTATGCTCCTCATCAGTCGTACTCTCTTCACGGGTCTCAAAGGGCAGGTCAATCGTGAAGGTGGTTCCCTCTCCCAGCCTGCTCTCGCAGTAGATTCTTCCGCCCATCAGCTCCACCAGGGATTTGCTCAGTGCAAGTCCCAGGCCGGTGCCTACGACCCCGCTCTGAGTAGAATTCTTCTCGCGGGAGAACTCCTCGTACATGGACTTCTGGAATTCCTCGGACATGCCCTGCCCGTTGTCCGCAACGGTGAATCTGTATAAGGGCTTTCCGTCCACCGTCTCGTCCAGCTCGCAGACCGAGACGTCAACCTTTCCGCCGTTCGGCGTGTACTTGATTGCATTGGATATGATATTCACAAGCACTCTCTCGGTATGTGAGAAGTCAACATAGTTGTAACGGTGCCTGATGTCTCCTATTGAGAAGCTCAGCCTGATATTCTTAGAGTCCGCAAGCTCGCGGAGCATGGGCTCGATGCCGGTGAAGCTTCTGTTCATATCGGACTCGTCCCTGGTAATCGTGACCTTGCCGCTTTCAATGCGGGACATATCCAGGATGTCATTAATAAGACCGAGCAGGGACCGCCCCGACAGCTTGACCTTTTCGAGGCTGTCCAGCACCTTTTCTTTGTCGTCAATATCCTTGATGGCCTTGTTGGTAAAGCCTAATATTGCGTTCATAGGCGTGCGGATGTCGTGGGACATGTTGTTGAGGAATGTGGTCTTCGCGCGGCTGGCGGACTCCGCCAGTGAAAGCGTATCCTCAAGCTTCTGCCTTATCTCAAGGTCCCTGTTCACCTGCTCGCTGCGGTTTGTGAACGCGAGGACAACGTTCTTTGCGGGCTCCGAGACGGGCTCAGCCTTGATTATGTTCATCTCAATCCATGCCCACTCTCCGCCGATATTCCTGCGGACCACAACCTTCTGGGACCGGGTATTTCTGAGCGCCTCACGCATATTGTCCAGGTCGGCGTAGTAATAGATTTTCTCTCTGTCCTCTTCGTGGACATATCCGTCCGCATAATCCCGCAGTGATTTGGACGGGTCACTGTATTCGTTAATCACAGATTTGATGTCGTCAACCTCATCGGTGATTGCATAGACCTTATAGGTATTATGGTCAAGGTCCACCGTGTAGAGGCTTACGCAGTCGCTTGCAAGAGCGTTGATAACCTTCAGTTCCTCTTCAATGCTCTTCTGATACTCCTTCTCCCTGCGGACTGCCTCCAGCTGCTCACTAAGCTCCGATTCCGCTCTTTTCTGCTCTTCCTCACGTTTCTGGGAAACCATATACCATCCCATTGCCGCGATATAGGCAAGAATTATGCAGAACACAACAATAAATGTTCTGATACCGTTATGAGCTAACACCTTGGACTGCTCCGCAACCGTGAGAACGGTATATCCGTTATGCTCATTTTGGGAATACAAACTCCGTTTGCCGTCGAATTCAACAAGGCCCTGTAGGACCCCCTCCGGAATTCCGAAGCCGCCGGCATCCCTGCCTATCAGATCCGCATCGTTGGAGCTGATTACTTTTCCGCTGTGGATTACCATCGTCCGGGCGGAATAATCACACATCAGGCCCTTTGCCACTTCATCCACGGAAACCTTGGCCAGAGCGTTTTCCACATCGTTTGCGTCATCAACGACCTCGATGATATGTTTCCCGTCTGCCGTACCGACGGCACAGTAATTGTAATTTCCTCCGTCGCCGTCGCCGTCCACATCAACCGCGGCTATCTCAATTATCGCCAGGTCTTTGTCCTTGAAAATGTTGAGATAATAGCGTGTTTCATCGTAGGCATTGAGGTCAAAGCCTATACCGACGGGGAAATATGACATAGTGGCTTTCCCGCTCTCATCGAACAGAAGCGCATCGTTGAGATGCTGCTCCTCCACAAAGCGCTTAAGCTGCTCCATGCTGATTTCGCCGTCGTTCATTTCCACCAGCTGCCTGAACGCATAGGCCTTTCTGAGAAGAATTGAACCGGTTCTGTCAATCTCCTCGGACACCTGTTCTGAGTATTCGTCAATACGGTTTATCACCGTGCTGTTGACAATATCCAGGGAGTTCAGGGCTGTGCGTCTGTACTGGAGCGTATTAAAAACGAGAACAGCAAGAGAAGCTATGAGCATCACTATCGTCATAATGATGATAATGATGCGGCGTGAATTGAGCTTCTCCCGCGCTGTGCCGTTTTCTGCACTCATATTGGACTCTGGTATTGTTGTGTCTTTGTTTTCCATTATCGACCTCATACAAGTATTGGGGTTGGCTTAAGTGTTGCAGCTGTGCCAAAATATATCTGAAATTATACATATTTTCGTTCATTGTATATTATATACCAGCCCATCAGCCTTCGCAATATCGGAAACAGAATATTTTTATGATGCAGAATCTTCTTTTCTGTCCTTATTCAGCAAACTGAGAACTACATATATTATTATCCCAATCCAGATGAAAGCAAAGCTGAGAAGCTTTTCTCCGGTCAACACTTCACCCAGAATTGTACTGCATATCAGGCTGAGAGTCGGACTCAGATACTGAAACAGGCTGGCAACTGTAAGCGGAATATTATTGATGCCGATGGTATAAAGAACTATCGGAATTATTGTTATAGCACCACAGCCAACCAAAAATAGGAAGTTGGGGAGGTTTAACGCATACAGGCCCGTTTCATTTCTGCAGAATATGGCAATATACAGTATTGCAATCGGAGTCATCAGCAGCACCTCTATTGCTGTGCTTACAGTTGAATCTATTCCCAGAGGTTTTTTGATTGCCGTATAAGCGGGTAAAGTTATGGCCAGGACAAGTGCCACATACGAAACTTTCCCAAAGCCCCTCACGCTCAATACTATTCCAATTATAACAAAGCATAGGGCCAGAAGCTGTATCCGGTTTACGCTTTCCTTAAACACTACAGCGCCGAATGCAAATGTCAGTAATGGCATTATATAGTAACCAAACGCAGTTTCCATCACCTTGCCGTTTGTCACCGCTGAAATGTATATCAGCCAATTGGCGAACAGAAACAGAGATGCAAAGCACTCTCTGCGCAGAATTGCCCTGTTCCTGACGGCATCAATCAGAAGATTCATTTTCCCCTGAATAAGCAGAAGTGCAATTCCCCAGATTGCCCCCCAGATTATACGGTTTGCTATCAGGAAAAATGAATCGAAGCTGCTGTTCAGATTCCAATACAAGGGTTGAAAACCCCAGATCAGATAGCCGCATATGAATGCAACAAGTCCTTTTTTGAAACTTCTTTCCTGCATTTTGATACTCCCGACCTATCTTCTTCAAATAATTCAGAAACTTTACAGTTATTATACCATTCCCGAAAATGCCTGAAAAGGATTAAATGAGCGTGCGGTAGGCAAATACCTCGTTCGTACATTGTACATAACGCACGCGTTAGTTGCTTACCTCGAACTTACAATTCCGAGGCGTGCTTTGTAGGGGTAGTAGAGATTACCTGGGCAGCTGGAAACGTACTGCAAAGCTAAACCCACATAAAGTATGCCCTCGCTCGCGTTAGTACGAGGAGGGCAGTTGTCGGCATATGCTATGTGGGCAGTCAGGACGAGGGAGTATCCCCCAGTCAGCTTCGCTGACAGCCCTCTCTAGGCGAGGGGGCCTAAAAATGGCTGTTTTTAGAGATATTTCGCCAGGCTCTCTTTCAGCTTGTCCACATTCAAAGGCTTTGTGATGTGCTCGTTCATGCCTGCCTCTATGGCGAGGAGTTTGTCCTCCTGGAAGGCGTTGGCGGTGAGGGCCAGGATGGGTATATCCTGCACTCCGTTGCTCATTGCTCTAATTGCCTTCGCTGCCTCCAGGCCGTTCATGACGGGCATGCGGATGTCCATAAGTATCAGGTCGAAGTCCTCGGGGGTGGCGTCGCTCATCACCTCAACGGCTATCTTGCCGTTGACGGCGGAGGATGTCTTCACGCCCATCTCGGTGAGGAGCTTCTCGGCAATGTCCATGTTGTCCTCATTGTCCTCCACGATGAGAATCTTTTTCCCGCTGAAGTCATAGCTTGTTTCCTCAGGCTCAGGCTCCTGCTCCGCAACGCAGAGCTCTCTGAGCGTCCTGGAGAGGTCTGATTGGAAGATTGGCTTGCTTATGAATGCCGTCACGCCCGCCTCCCGCGCCTCCTCCTCGATATCCGAGTAGTCGTAGGCGGTGAGTATCACAATGGGCACATCATCACCCACCAGCCTTCTTATTCGGCGGGTGGTCTCTATGCCGTTCATATCCGGCATGAGCCAGTCAATAAGATATACCCTGTAGTTGTCGCCATCCTGGACGGCATCCTCTGTTCTGAAGATGCACTCCTTGCCGGAGGTGCACCAGTCTGAGCGCATACCAATGGTCTTGAGCATTCTGCTTATGGACTTGCAGGCGTTCATGTCGTCGTCGACAACGATGCCTCTTGCGCCCTTGAGCTCGGAAATCTCATCCGGCTCGGTATTTCCTTCCTCGAGCTTGAATTCGAAGCTTATGGTTACCTCGGTGCCTTTCCCTTCCTCGCTCTGAATTTCAATGTGGCCGCCCATCATGTCCACAATGTTCTTGACTATGGACATGCCGAGGCCGGTTCCAACAATCTGGTTCTCGTCAGCGGATGCAGCTCTTTCAAAGGGCATGAAAATATGTGAAAGCTCCTCTTTGCTCATGCCCACGCCTGAATCCTTAATACGGAACTCGTATGTGCCGTAGCCGGAGTGGGAAACCGCGGTTTCCGCAATGCGGAGCGTGACCGTTCCCCCTGCGGGTGTGTACTTGACGGCGTTGCTCAGGATGTTCAGCAGCACCTGGTTGAGCCTCGTCCTGTCGCAGATGATGTTCTCGTCCTTGACGTTAACCGTATCTACATAGAAGTCCAGCTGCTTTGCGTTCACATCAGAGAGCACGATGTCGTGCAGGGCATGGAGAATCTCAGGCAGTGATTCCGTGGTCTCCGTCAGGTTCATCTTGCCGCTCTCTATACGCGCCATATCCAGCACGTCGTTGATGAGGGAGAGCAGATGGTTGGAGGAGTTCATAATCTTGCCGAGGTATGTCTGCACCTGCTCCTTGTCGTCTATATGCGAAGCGGCAAGCCCTGTATAACCCACGATGGAGTTCATAGGCGTGCGTATGTCGTGGCTCATATTGTTGAGGAAGGTGGACTTGGCCTTGTTCGCCGCCTGTGCAAGCGCGAGGGCGCTTTCCAGCTGGTCACGGTAGGCCTGCTCCTTTTTTACCTCCTCGGTGCGGTTCGTGAATGCGAGAATGACATTCTCTGCAGGCCGGTCAACAGCGCCGACCTTAATCATGTTCATCTCAATCCACACCCATTCTCCGTCGATGTTGCGGCGGACAGTGGTCTTAACTGACCTGGAATTCCGGAGTTCCTCGCGCATGTTGTCCAGGTCGGCGTAGTAATAGATTTTCTCCCTGTCGTCCGGGTGCACGTAGCCGTCGGCATAGTCTCTCAGGGCTTTGGGCAGATTGCTGTAGCCTTCAACCACGGTTTTGATATCATCAACTTCATTTGTGATTGAATAAACCTTATAGGTATTATTATCAAGGTCTGCCGTGTAGAGGCTCACGCAGTCGCTTGCGAGGCCCCTGATGACCTGAACCTCCTGCTCAATCCGCTTTCTGAACTTCGCCTCTTCCTGAGCGCTCACCTTCAGCGCCGCAGTTTCCTGTTCCCGGAGCATCTGCTCGGTGATGTTCAGGATACCCATAACAATTATCCGCTTGTTGTCTGCGAGATAGGCAAACTTGAAACGGTACCACTCAAGCTTCTTATCCTTAAGGGTCAAGGTTCTTGTCTCGAACTTGTACACCGGGCTCTTCTCAAGCTCACCTATAATTACCTCGGGCTTTGTTTTTGCCTCAAACTCTTCCCAGTCATCCGGATGTACGATTGTATGCAGGAAAATCTTCATTCTCTCGTTTGTGGGGAGAGAGGTGTCAATCGGGTCAATGACCCTAAGACATTTATCCGTAGCCCTGAATCTTGTTATCTCGCCCGTATCCAGGTCCGTGGCGCTGATATAGTCGAAGTCATCCGCCATAGTGGAAATGACGGAAATCACCGACCTGTCGGATTCAAGCTCCTTTATTCTCTGCTCGGCCTCATACTGCTCGGTAACATCGTAGGCAACAATGTACGCCATGATATGGCCGTTCTCCGCATCCTCGGAAAGGTAGGCCACATACTTGCGGTAGTGCCAGTCCAGATGCGGGAAATGAATCCTGCAGGTGTACTCAGGGATGGAGGCGCCCGCCTCAAAGACCTCAATGAGGTTGGAGCTGATAAGTGTTTTCACATACTCCTCCTGATGTGCGGGGTCAACATACCTTTCAGCACTGGCACGCACCATATCGTCGTATGTAGGGAGGGTGCTGCCGAGCTTTTCGGTATAATCCTTCATCTCCCCCTCAACCTTCTCCATGATTGGCGGGATTAGAGTATTCAAGGTCAAATCCGCCCTGTAGTAGCTGTTCGCATCCTTGAATATAGCTTTTTCAAATAATGACTGTTCGTTTGATTTCATCTTTGCAACACTCCTTATAATACTCAGATAGGTGCCCACGGAAAGTGTATATTGATAAATTGAAAATTCAAAATTGTGGCTTGGTTTGCTCGGTCCAAGTGCCTGCTGTAACGCACGCGACATCTGCCTACCTCGTTCTATCATTTCCGCGGCGTGCTTTGTCCGGGTTTAGGGTCTATGCTTATTTACGCACTGCCCTGCTTGTCGTACGTGCGTCTGCGGACGCAAGCGATATCCCCCAGTCAGCTTCGCTGACAGCCCCCTCTAGGCGAGGGGGCCTTGGTAAACGGCTAAATTTAGGCAATACTTGCCTCCCTCGCCTAGAGGGAGGGGGACCGCGTAAGCGGTGGAGGGATAGCAGTTAAATGCAGGAAAAGCACAGCAGTTGGGCGAATCCGCAAAAGGCTGAAGCCTACCACCCTAAAAATCAAATCGGAGCCCAGCACAACGGAGAGGCGAAGTTGTCGACGAGCCGCGGAGTGCCCGTGCGGGTCTGATTTGAAGAGGAGTCGTAGTGTAGCGAATGAGCTCTCGAGCCTGCGAGGGAGCGAACGATACGAAACTTACGACGACGACAAAGTATGCCCTCTCTCACGTGAGAACGACGTAAAATGTAGTCGGCATACGCTATGTACAATGTTCGTAACGAGGGAGGCTTAGAACTGTTAGAGGAATCTTGCCAGGCTTGCCTTCAACTCCTGAACATTGATGGGTTTGCTGACGTGGTCGTTCATGCCGGCGGCGAGGGATTTCTTCTTGTCCTCGGCGAAGGCATTCGCGGAGAGGGCAATTATAGGTATCTTCTCCACCCCGTTGCTCAGTTCCCTTATCTTCCTCGTGGCCTCGTAGCCGTCCATGATGGGCATCTGGATATCCATGAGAATCAGGTCGTATGTATCCGGCCGGGCCATTATCATGATGTCGTAGGCTATAGAGCCGTCTTCAGCCGTGTCGACAACGAAGCCGTTCTCCTCCAGGATATCCTGGGCTATCTCGCGGTTCATCTCGTTGTCCTCAACCAGCA
>R21__coassemble_1732_pt1 | contig 14042 bp, 13 predicted proteins | sample R21__metabat2_low_PE_003 | metagenome-assembled genome bin R21 | reverse complement strand
ATTCCCATTAGGCTTTTGGTTGTTCTTTTCATTTTATTCTCCTCCAAATCTAATTCAGAGTAAATTAAACTTTTGGATTTTGTAATTATATACCCTGTATGCGAAAATATCTTGAACTAAATATAAACATAATCAGCCCATTCTCATAAGAAACATACTAACACATTGAAACTGAAAACACAACATATTTTGATTGACATAATGTAATTTCTTTAAATTTTTTTACCGTACGGCTCAATTCTAACTCAAAAAAGCAGTGTTAAGCCGTACGGTTAAGTAAAGAACTTGCTATTCCGTGATATTTTCCATGATATCATTCCCTGTATCCGGGCCTACCAGACTGTAGTACAGGCCGAAAGCTCTGCAGTCTCCCCGCTCCTCGCTTTCCTTCTCCACGGAAAAGTATTTTGTCTGGCTCTCATTCTTTGCAAACGCATCACAGGCCTTCAGATATGGTGATTCCCCGCCTGCCCTGCTCATGGGCTCGTCAACGGCAAGCATAATTGAATTCTCCTCATACATATGCAGATAGAGCTTCTGCGCCTGCCAAACACCATATTCCGCAGCAGAGTCGGGAAAATACGATTCATCCCCGCTCTTCATTGATGTATCAAGCAGCACTGACGCATTCAGTCTGTGGGCGCCGTGCCCGTACTCCCCTTCAATATCATGCCCTACAATTACCGATGGCCTGAAACGTCTTATCATCTCAGTCTGCCACTCGGCAGGCTTTTCTCTGCCGTATTCCGAAATGGCATCCTCCAGGCTGTTGCTCTTCACATCATCGAAACCGCCGAACACCGGATAGTTGCGCACACCCAGTTCCCACAGTCCATATAACATTTCATGCTTCCTCAGCCTGTTCTCATACTCGCTCACCATATAGCAGCACTGCACATTCTTCTGCCGCTCGATGGCATAATAACTTATCAGAGCACCGAAATAGAGAGTGTCATCATCAAAATGCGTTGGAAACACAAGAATGTCCGCATTCTCTAGCGGCTCTTGCCATACCTGAAGATTTTCCGGCAGCTCGCCTTCCGTGAAGGACCTCACACAGCATATCGCCGCCGGTCCTTTCAGGCGGATTTCTGCTTCATATACTGTCTGCGGAAATTCAATATATTCATGCAGAAAACCGTTCGTACCACACCCAAGGCTCTCATCACCGTATGCAATTACATATTCGCCCGGCAAGCTGTCCCACTCGATATACAGACCCCTGAAGCCCGCCTCGTTGCTCACGGTTATATTCTTCTGCCCGGCAATATCCATATATGTCTTATAGCTGCCGTCGTTAAGGTATCCGTCCCTGTAATCTCCAAACACATCCACCTTCAGGCTTCCGCTTGTCTCTGCGGCATAGCGGTTTTCCACCGTTTCGGTTTGTTCCACAGTACCCGGGGTATCAGAATCGGTGTATACTTGCGCATTCTTTTTCGCCTTGCCGAGAAAAACCAGGGACGCCAGCATAAGCCCCAGCCCAAAAATCAGCAGGCAGGAGCAGAGCAGAGCAATATTTAGCTTTGAATTGCTTTTCTTCATTTCCCTGTTCCGCGGCCTTCAAGCACCTGAATTACATCTTCTCCACGTAACCGCAGTTGCTGCACTCCAGACGCTTATACTTCACAACCAGTGTCTGCTGCTTGCAGTGGGGGCATGTACCCTTCTTTGTGGGAGGCTTCTTCACTCCTGCACCGCCGTTGACCTTTTTCAGTTCGTTGTCTGTCATTCCGTTCTCTCCGATGTTCAGCATAATACTGTCCTCCGTTCTATATTGGATATTATTCCTCAATACTGCCTGTCAGGCAGTCTCCATCTATTCCTGTTATTCTAATATTAAGAACCTTGTTGCGAAGCTTCTCCCCCTCGGTCTTCACCAGAACATAGGTGTCACTGTGTCCTGTCCACATACCCTTTTCCTGAGTTTCAAACAGCACGGGCAATACTTTGCCCACACTCTGCTCCATGAACTCTCTGTGCATTCTGTTGGCTATTGCAATGGCACGTGCCGAACGCTCCGTTTTCACCTTGTTCGTGCATTGGTTGGGCATCTTGTCCGCCGGTGTGCCGGGTCTTCTTGAATAGGGGAATATATGCATGTTTGAAAAGGCGCATTTCTGAATGAATTCCAGCGTGGATTCAAAATTTTCCTCCGTCTCTCCGGGAAAGCCCGTGATCATGTCGCAGGTTATGCCGCAGCCTGGGAAGTATTCTCTCAGCAGCGCGCAGGACTCATAGAAGCGTGCAGTATCGTATTTTCTGTTCATCGCCTTCAGGGTCTCGTCACATCCCGACTGGAGTGCCAGATGGAAGTGCCTGCAGAGGTTTTTATACGGAGCAAGGGTTTGGCAGAATTCCTTAGTGATAATCCTCGGTTCGAGGGAGCCGAGGCGAATACGCATGTCTCCCGCATTCTCTGCGCATGCCTTCAGCACCGTATCAAGTCCCGGCTTATCCGGCAAATCTGCACCGTAGGAGGCTATCTCTATGCCCGTTATCACAAGCTCCTTATAGCCCTCCTCACGAAGTCGTATTACCTCCTTAACCGCATCCTCCACGGGCAGGCTTCTGAGCCTTCCGCGGGTGTATGGAATAATACAGTAGGAGCAAAAGTTCACACAGCCGTCCTGAATCTTGAGCAATGCGCGGGTTCTGCCGTTCACGGCCCCCGCCGGGAGTACCTCAAACTCATGGCGTTCAAAGGGCTTGTCAATTTTCAGAAAATTATCGTCGGAATAAACCGCCATCTCTATTGTATCAACAAACTTAAGCTTGTCGTTGGTACCAAAAATTACATTTCCACCAACCTCAGCCACTTCATCGGGGCTCAGCTGGGAATAGCAGCCGCACACTGCCGTAAGGCAGCCAGGGTTTTCCTCCCTCAGGCGGCGTATCAGCTGGCGTGACTTGCGTCCGCTCTCCGCAGTCACCGCGCAGGTGTTTACAATCACCGCATCGGCACGCTCGCCTTTCTTTGCGGGTATATGGCCTCTGGACTGCAGAATCGTTTCAATAGCCTGTGTTTCGTACTGATTAACTTTGCAACCAAGTGTTGAAATTAGGTACTTCATAATTTATAATCTTTCAGAAAGAATTTTTCCCACCGGGGTGATTACATGGAACATTATCTTGACAACTCCGCAACTACGCGGGTCTGTCCCGAAGCCGCCGAAGCAGCTTTAAACGCAATGACTGAGATTTATGGGAATCCCAGCTCCACTCATACGAAGGGCAGGGAGGCAAAGCGCCTGCTTGACGACTGCCGCAAGCGTACTGCGAAGGCTCTGGGCTGCAGCCCCGATGAAATAGTATATACCTCCTGCGGCTCCGAAAGTGACAACTGGGCTCTTCTTTGCGGAGCAGAGGCCATGAAGCGCAAGGGCATGCATATAATAAGCTCTGCGGTTGAGCATGATGCCATCCGCAAATCCCTTGACCTTCTTGAAGCGCGCGGATACGAGGTCACCCGCCTGATGCCTGACAGCACCGGAGCAATAAGCGTCGATTCCGTAAAGGCCGCACTGCGGGATGACACCATACTTGTTTCCCTTATGATGGTAAACAACGAAACCGGTGCCGTTACAGATATTCACGCCATATCCGAAATGCTCAAAGCCGAGGGTTCTTCAGCTCTGCTTCACACCGACGCAGTTCAGGCGTTCATGAAGATTCCCTTCTCCGCCAAAAAGCTCGGCGCGGATATGATAAGCGTCAGCGGGCATAAGATACATGCCCCTAAGGGTATCGGTTTATTATACATCAGAAGCGGGCTTAAACTCAAGCCGTTTATTGTGGGCGGAGAGCAGGAGAACGGGCGCAGGGCAGGCACCGAGGCTCTGCCTCAGATAGCCGCCTTCGCCGCAGCATGTGATGCTGCCTTTGGGAACATGAATGAAAACATAGCCCATATGCGGGCACTCAAGCAGATGGCAACTGACAAGCTCAGCGCAGAAATTCCCGAGCTGGTTTACATCGACACTGCTTCTCCTCACATCCTCAGTATCTCCATGCCGGGCTGGAGAAGCGAGGTTATCATGAACCTGCTTGAAGCGAGGGAGATTTACGTATCAAAAAGCTCCGCATGCAAAAAAGGCAAACGGAGCCATGTACTTGAGGCTATTGGTCTGAGTTCCGATGTTATCGACGGAGCAATCCGCATCGGTATTTCCCGCTACAATACAGAGGAGGATATAAATGCTCTGGTTATGGGGCTTGTGGAGGCGAGAAACACTCTCGCTCACAGGTGATTACTTGTACTTGACCTCTCTTGTAGCGGCATCTATATAATCGAGATTATCATATGAAGCGGTATCCTGCGGGAGATCGCTTCTTTTTAATTTACGTTCAATCAGACGGCTGATTCCGGTATAAAGCACCACAAACACGGGAACGCCAAGAAGCATTCCCCAAAAGCCGAACAATCCGCCTCCGAGAATGATTGCAAACATAACCCAGAAACCGTTGATTCCGATAGAGCTGCCGAGTATTTTCGGTCCGATAATGTTTCCGTCAACCTGCTGGAGTATGATTACAAATATAATGAAGATAAGGCACTTGAGCGGATCTTCAAGCAGGATAATCAGAGCACTGGGAATTGCGCCTATGAAGGGCCCGAAGAACGGGATGATATTAGTAACGCCTACAATAACGCTGACTAGCAAAGTGTATGGCATATTGAGCAGAGCACAGACAATATAGCAGATAAGGCCGATTATCAGTGAATCCAACAGCTTGCCGTTGATAAAGCCCATAAAGGTTCTGTCCACAAAGTGGAGGCTCCTTCTGATCCACTCAGCGGCGTCTATTGTAAATATGCTGTACAGAATGCGGCGCGAACCCGAAATGAAGCCTTCGAGATTCCCCAGCAGATAAATCGAGACAATTATGCCGATTATCAGGTTATATACGCCCTTTACAACCACAACCACACCTGTGGTGACCCCGGAAACCACGTTTCCCAGTGACGGGAGAACCTTGGTCTTGAGCAGATCAAAAAGGCTGTTGTTAAAATCTCCCAGAGCCTCGTTTACCATGTCCTCAACATCCGGATAAGCGGCCAGCGTCTTTTCCACATACTGGCTCACCTTGTCAATGTAGGTCGGGCTCATCTTAACTATCTGCTCAATGCTTATATACAGCTGAGGGATAATCAAATAAACCAGGGCAACGATAATTGCCAGAAAAATCAGCTCGGACAGGATAACAGCCATTGTGCGGGCAAACTTTCTGCCATCCTTGCCCTTTTTATTCTTTGCGTAGAGCTTTCTGCCAAGAGGCTGGAACAGCTTGCTTTCGTAAAGCCTCATGCTGGGAACAAGAAGATAGGTTATCACAAGTCCCCACACAAACGGAGAGAGAATCGCAAACAGGGTTCCAATGCCCTTGCCGAGCGCCGGGAGCAAATTCAGTGCGGAGTAAAACAGTATTGCCGCCGCTATCACGCAGAACGCGGTTATTCCCCAATGCAGATATTTCTTATCCCATCTGAAGCGCCGTCTCATGGAAAAACTCCTCCGTTTCCGTTAAACTTCATTTAAGTATATTTTACTATCGGCTGAATGTGTCGTCAACTAAATAAATTGTTAATCTTTATCAACGCCAAAATGTGACGAATTGTTGCATTATGTAAACCGTCTAGCCCCTAAAACTGTAAATATTCAGTTTGAAATGTTGAAAACTCTGTTGATAATGTTGAAAAGTGCCTTCACACAATGTTAACAATCTTTTTCCGAATGTCATTTATTCATCCCTTGCATATTAATATTCATAAATATTGCAATTATATTATGTTAACTATTGTCTTTTCTTTTTCTCTTGATTTACTCCTGATTATGTATATAATTAATCCATAATAATTATTAAGGAAAGATGAGGAATTATTGATGCTTAAGCTTGATTTAACCGGGGCACAGAGCTTTTTTGATGAGAAAGGCCTTGACTTTGAGCTTGCCGCGAAGGCGCACAGAACCCTTTCCGAAGGCACCGGCGAAGGTTCGGATTTCATCGGTTGGCTAGACTGCCCGCAAAAGATAAAGGATGGAGAGCTTGAAAGAATAATCAAAGCTGCAGAAACTATCCGCAGCAGAAGTGAGGCTCTTGTTGTAATAGGAATCGGCGGCTCATATCTCGGAGCCCGTGCGGCCATTGAGATGCTCAGCACCGCCGCGGATAAAGGAAATCCCGAGATATTCTTTGTTGGAAACGGGCTTTCCGCCGACTATCTGAGCGAAGTGATTACGAAGCTCGGTGACAGAGACTTCGATGTGAACGTCATCTCCAAGTCCGGTACAACGCTGGAGCCCGCAGTCTCCTTCAGGATATTCAGAGAACTGTTGGCGAAGAAGTACGGTGCCAAGGCGGATGAGCATATCTTTGCCACAACTGATGCCGCCCGGGGTGTTCTGAAGACACTTGCCAACGAGCACGGATGGGAGAGCTTTATTGTTCCCGATGATGTGGGAGGACGCTTCAGCGTTCTCACCGCTGTCGGCCTTCTCCCCATGGCAGTTGCAGGTATTGATGTACGCAAGCTGATTGACTGTGCAATTGAAGAGATGTCCGCTCTTGACCTGCGTTCACCCGAAAATCCGGCATGGCAGTACGCGGTTGCACGCCAGCACCTGTATAAGCGCGGATACTCAACCGAGATTCTCGCCTTCTACGAGCCCAGCTGCAGATTCTTTGCCGAATGGTGGAAGCAGCTTTACGGCGAAAGCGAAGGAAAGGACGGAATCGGAATCTTCCCCGCCTCGGTGGAATTCACCGCGGATCTGCACTCAATGGGCCAGTACATTCAGGCAGGAATGAGAGATATCTATGAGTCCGTTGTGCTCTTTGACGAGTCTCTCAGCAGCTATCCCGTTCCCTTCGAGGAGACGAACGCAGACGGTCTGAACTACATAGCGGGCAGAGATCTCTCCGATGTCTGCCGTGTGGCGGCTGATGCTGTAAGAGATGCACATGTCTCAGGCGGAGTTCCAAACATCCGCATAAATGTTCCCCGCAGGGATGAGGAGGGTCTTGCCTCCCTGATATGCTTCTTCGAGGTTGCCTGCGGTCTTTCCGGGTATATAAGTGGAGTGAACCCCTTCAACCAGCCCGGTGTTGAGGCATACAAGAAAAACATGTTCCGCATGCTGGGTAAGCCGGAATAATTCAAATCAATAATTAACAGAAAATCCTGCAGAAGATTAACTCCTCTGCAGGATTTTTTCGTTCAGTTCAGAACAGATTGTCAATCAGACCCTGTAACCCGTCCGCCCTGTATATGTTTTTGTAATAGGCGAGCTCCTCGGTAATCAGGCTGTCTATCATTGACATTCCCAGCACCTCCACCGGGGCCTTGTCATCGGTTAGTATGTGCCTTCCTTTGCTCATTTCACATTTTTTCAGGGCAGATAGCACGTTTTCCAGCCGCCCGTTGAGCTTAGAATAGTCTGTATTGTCCGCAAGTGAGATGCTGAGCAGCTCCTTCGGGTCCTTCATTCCCGCAAAAAGCTCCCTGTTTGAGCTGTATGAGACGTCACAGGAGCAGGCATAGGGGAAAATACTCAGAATCGTGTCCGTCAGGTACTCGTTTATCGCGCCCTCCCCGTCGGAGTGCATGTTCATATTCACAACCATTATGCCGCAGTCCGTCAGATGCTGCCTGACCAGCGTAAAGAACTCCGTCGAGCTCATCTGAAAGGGTATGGTGATATCCTGATATGCGTCCACCAGAATCACATCGTATTTCCTGTCATTCACCTGCATGAAGGCTCTTCCGTCGTACTCGTAAAGCGTCACGTCGTCGGACATGCCGAAGTAGTCATAGGCAAGCTCGGAAATCTTCCCGTCAATCTCAACCGCGTCTATTGTACAGTCCGGGAAATATCTTTTACACTGGGTGGCAAAGGTTCCCGTGCCGTTTCCCAGAATAAGGATTTCAAGTGGAGAGTCATCTCCGGCAGCTTTCTTTGCCGCCTCGGACATTTTCGGCGCCGCCAGCGCGTAGTCGTAATACATGCCCGTCAGCTCGTCCGTCTTCATCTTCACAGACTGCACGCCGAAGAGCACATTGGTTGAAAGGATAACCTTATCCCTGTCCTCCTTGACCTGCAGATAGTTGTATACGGACTCGCCCTCATAGTTCAGCTCATCCTCCCAGAACGCAAAGGAGACCTTGCTTCCGAATATTGCGCAGATAAGGAAGATAATCACGCAGATAATGAGTGTCCTGGTAATTTTTTTGATGCTCACGAAGTATGCCAGGGCAAGCACAATCAGGATTCCCGAAAAGATAACGAATGTGGCAGCCGTGCCCACAGAGGGAATTGTCACAAAGGTGGGCAGAAACGTACCTATTATGCTTCCCACGGTGTTGAATGCGCCAAGCTTTCCCACTATCTCGCCGCTTTCTTCCGCGTTTTCCATGATATAGCGCACCAGCGAGGGGGTTACTGTGCCCAGCAGGAACAGCGGAAACACAAACACTATCATGCAGCTTGCAAATGCCGCAATGATAAGGAAATTCGTGTTGACCGTCAGCACCAGCACTCCAGTAATCGCAATGAGGATATAGCGACCCAAAAAAGGAATCGCGGCTATCCACGCACCGGCTATCAGCATTCTTCTGTAGAGGACTGCCGGGTCCGGGTTTCTGTCTGCCGTCTTTCCGCCGTAGAGATTGCCCAGGGCCATGGATATCATTACCGTGCCTATGATAATCGTATATACAATCTGGGACGAACTGAAATACGGCGCCATGAGACGGCTGGCCGCCAGCTCCACCGCCATCACCGACATTCCGGCAAAGAATTCCGTGAGATACAGATATACCTTGTTCTTCAGTATCTCCGCCATGTTTTCATCTTTCATCATTCTCTTCAGAACTTCAGCACATTCAGTCCGGTCCGAGGGTCCTTAATACGTTCAATGCTGCCGTTGCAGACGGTGATGAATATCTCACTGGTGGCACTTATGATGGCTCTGTTAAGGTGTCCGCCGGCAGTCTTTCCGTTGTCATCGGCCGCAGACATGTGGAGATGCAGATAAGGCTCTCCTTCTTTTGTTGTTATGTTGCCGATGAGTGACACGACCTCCCATGCACCCGTGTAGTCGGTTGAGTAATACTTCTGCTCAGGAACGCTGTAGACTCCGATGGTGAACTCCTTAATGGCACCAATCGCGCTCACATGACCGAGAGTGATTTTCTCCGCTCTCACAACCTTCTCCAGCTGCTCAAGTATCTCCTCATCGGGGTCAAGTCTCACCGCAACCGTGTTATCAAATCTTCTGTATTCCATAGCTCTCTCCTATCTAATCTGTATTTGTATTATCTTATTCTCCTAAGTGGCAATATTCTAGGCTGTCAGTATTAATTTACCCTCACTTTGCCTTTTTGTCAATTTTTTCAGAATGTCTGTCATTTTACCGCTCAGTATGTTATAGTTATTTCAACTAATATTTTAGGAGGACTCTATTATGAAAGGCAGACAGGTTATTAAGACCAATTGCGAATGGACCCGCGATGAGCTTCTGGAGTTCATGGAGCAAAACTGGGACAAGGAAAACTACTGTGATTTTGAGCTTAGAAAGCCCACAGCAGGCTCTCTGGCAGAGTATATAACTCTTCCTGCCACTGAACATTACCAGATTATTGCCTACCCCAACAAGAACAAGGTTATTCTCTCCATGTGTGAGACCCCTGCCGGTGCTAAGCTGAATCTGGCGGCATCCATTCCTACAAACGGTAAAGTGTTCGCCAGTGCCGCAAAGTACGGTGTGGTGAAGAATCTCTCCAAAGAGAGAAAAGGTCCGCTGGAGGATATCCTGCAGATCTACACCGCACATATGAAGGAGATACTTGGCGACAAGGTTCTGTAAATATTTCAAACTTACATTTTCATATCTCTGCCCGTAATCAAACGGACCCTATAAAAAGGACGCGCTGCTGTTTGCAACGCGTCCAATATATTAAACGCAGAAAAATGTCCGCGCCGAATGAGGTTAATATCCGCTTTGCGGATAACATGAGAGGATATTGTTCATATGCAAATCCTCCTTTCCTCATTTGTTATTATATCCTGCATAGCATCTTTTGGCAACAACGTAATATTCTTCGTACTCTGTGTGATTTGTCTAGAGAATATGCCGTTTTTCGGAGCGGTATTCTGTCGGGGTTATGCGGTAGAGCTTTTTGAAGGATTTGCAGAAATAGTCCACCGTGCTGAAGCCGGTTTCCTCCGAAATGCTACCGACGGTCTTTTCCGTATTTATCAGAAGCTCCGCCGCCTGCTTCAGGCGGTACTCAATCAGATAGTTGATGGGTGTTATATGCAGATTCCTTTTGAACAGATTCAGAAGCGAGCTCTTGCTGAGCATCGCTTGCCGTGCAATATCCTCCAGAGAAATCTCATTCATATAATTTGCATGAATGTATGAAAGCACGGACTGCAGCCTTACCTGGGTTATTCCTGAGGGGTTCTTTGCGGTATCCGTGTACGGTATCTCAAGATTCTCATAGAGCTCAAGCCACAGCTTCTGCACAAGCATCACTGTCTTCAGCTCCCTTAACCGGTCATCCTCCTGCGCCGCAGCAATCTGCTTTATGAGTGTCAGGACCCTTTCCTGCCAGGGATTATTCGGAGAGAAAACCTGATAAGTCAGATTTGACGATACAATAGGAAAGACATATTTCCTATAAATGAGACTGTCTCCCGTTGCGATAAAGGTGGGCAGAAACAGGAAATTCGGAACGAAGGCATCCGACTCCGAAACAAAGCGGTGCAGTACACCGGAATTGATGAAGATTCCACTTCCTGCAGTCAGCTTAAAGCATTTATCCTGAACCCAAGTGGTAACGCTTCCCGATTCCAGATATACAAATTCCAGCTGCGCATGCCAGTGCCAATCGACACAGTTGAAATCGAACAGAGCAATATTCTCGTAGTAATAGTCAAAGGAATAATCCTTATTCTCATACTGAATCAGCTCCATGCCGTCTGCATCGGTTGTAATCCTCGGATATGCTACTTTTGCATTCATAGCGATTCTCCCGCTCTCGAATTTTACGATATTTTACTATATTTTTCTCAAAAAAGCCAATGCAAAAGCAAATAAATGCTATATAATACAACACATAATTCAGATTATTAACGAGGAAGTGTAAATGTATTCTCTGCTGCTGGCAATTATTTATATCGCATTTATCAGTCTCGGCTTACCTGATTCCGTTTTGGGCTCAGCCTGGCCAATCATGTATCCCGAATTCGGCATACCCGTATCCTGTGCTGGAATCATAACAATGATTATATCCGCAGGGACAATCGTTTCCAGTCTATGCAGTGACCGTCTCAACCGCAGGCTAGGCACGGGACTTGTTACAGCTATAAGCGTCGGAACAACTGCAATTGCCCTTTTCGGCTTCTCTGTGAGTCACAGCTTCATTGCACTCTGTCTGTGGGCAATTCCCTACGGTCTCGGTGCCGGTGCGGTGGATGCCGCTCTGAACAACTACGTGGCTCTGCATTATTCCAGCCGCGTTATGAGCTGGCTTCACTGCATGTGGGGTGTTGGAACAACAATAGGACCTTATATCATGACTTATGCCCTCACCCATGGGCAGGCCTGGAATATGGGTTACAGGTATATATCCATCCTGCAGATTATTCTTACAGCGGCTATTGTCTTCTCGATACCGCTGTGGAGCAGGCAGAAAAACCGGCCCAATCCCACTGACAGTGCTGAAGGGGCGCCGGATGGTTCTCCGGTTAGTGAGAAAGCCCTAAGTCTACGTGATATTCTGAGAATCCCCGGTGCGAAGGAAGTCCTTATCATGTTCTTCTGCTACTGCGCCTTAGAGCAGACTGCCCTGACATGGGCATCAAGCTATCTGGTGCTGACACGGGGTATAGATTCCACAAAAGCCGCTTCCTTTGCCTCGCTCTTCTGCATCGGAATCACCGTAGGCAGAGCTATAAACGGCTTCCTGGCCGCACATTTTTCCGACACACAGCTTACCCGTCTTGGAGAGGGGATTATCCTGGTGGGACTCCTCTGCCTGCTTCTGCCCCTCGGTGAGACACTCGCCCTCACAGGCCTAATTCTGGTGGGGCTTGGCTGTGCACCGATTTACCCCTGCGTCATTCACTCTACCCCCGACCACTTCGGCTCCGAGCAATCCCAGGCAATAATCGGAGTTCAAATGGCATCCGCATATATCGGAATACTCACCATGCCTCCACTGTTTGGAGTGTTCGCGAGAGCGATTTCCGCTTCACTCTTCCCCTGGTTCCTTCTGATTATCCTGATTCTGATGGCTGGTCTTCACGAAAGACTTGTGCAAATCACAGCCTGATTACACAAACAGAAAAAGGCGCTGTACGAGAAAAACGTACAGTGCCTTAATAATGCTCTGCTTACGGCATTTCCCTTGTCTGAAGCGAGACCTTCAGCTTGCCGTTGCGGATTACGAGAGTGTCCACCTCTTTGAAGCCCATAGCTTCATGGAAGCGGATGCTTTTTTCATTATAGTCCGGCTCTATGTCTATCTCTGCGGTAACCAGAGGAACTCCATCCTTCAAGGCCTGCTCAAAGACTATACCGTAAAGCTCTCTGCCAAGGCCTGCGCGGCGGAACTCTGTGTCTATTACAATCCTGTCCACATAAAGGAAGGAGTCATAATGGGAATTGAACCAGCGGTAATTCTCGCTCTCGTATTTGCCGTTGCCTTCCCTGATTGCTATCAAAAACGCAGCCGGTTTTCCATCCACTTCGGCAACGAGGAACAGCTCCGCCCAGCCCTTGTACTGCTCTAGGCGCTGCTCGTCCATAGGTGCCAGAACTTCCACATTTTCCTCATTCAGCCTGAGGATGAAATCCGTATCCCTGTCCTCAACCGGCCTGATAACAATTGAGTTCCCGTTCATATCAACCCATCTCCGTCATTCTTTTGAATATGCATATGCCATGTTATTCATGATATCCTCAGTCAGTATATAAATAAACTATCTTAAAATTCAAAAAACTTCAAAACCGCTTTTGTTGCAGTTTCCATGCATACCGGATTCTGAAATCTATGGTCGGCGTCTTCAACAGAAATAAAAGTAATAATATTGTTGTCTGCAAAGCGTTGAGCGGAATCAAAGGGCACAACTTCATCTTTTGTCCCGTGAAGAATCAGAATATCTTCCGAAACATCAACATAGTCATTTTTCTGAATATCCGATTCCTCAAGATTCTTCAGGAATTGGCCGTTAATTTCAATTTTACGGTCAAATCCAACCTGAACACTCTTTCCCTTTAATACTCTGTCAAGCTCATCGCCTTTCATGATAGCACAGGTCAGCACATTATACATATCAACCGCAGGACATCTCAAGGCAATTTTTCTGAACGGATTTTCATACTCCGCAATATATTTCATAATGAGATATGCTCCGAAGCTTGTGGCATATGAGTAAATATCAGTCACATGAAGCTCCGTACGAATATAATCTATCACTATCCCGATATATGTCATGCAATCCTGAAGTATCAGTTTCTTCTTAACATCATCGCCATGACATGGCATATTGAAGATTAAAACAGCAATTCCCTTATATTTGGTCAGGACCCTGTCAGCGAATTTCTGGGCAGCGCCATTGTCCTTGTGCCCTGCAAATCCGTGTCCGTACAGCACGATTCTTTCAATGTCTTCATTAGGATTGTAATAGAGTTTGCAGCGTATATTCTGCCCGTCTCTGTTTATTTCAAAATACTTTTTCAAGCTTAATGCTCTCCATTTCTGTATCTTGCAGTATTATGCTCAACACAATTTTGTAATGATATTATGGCGGTTTCCAAGCTATCCTCTGGCAGTAAGTTTTTCAGCTCTCTATCCAGATTACAGGACGCACTGCAAGAGTTTTATTATTTACCATACAGCCATAATAGTTTATTTCACCGGTTCCATTGACATAATCTGCACTGTCTAAGCTATGACCTATAGTGCGCAGCCACCAGGAACAGTTTTCGGAATATCCAGATTCCGTACACATCAGGGCCTTTTGCGATTTTGC
>R21__coassemble_1687_pt1 | contig 14332 bp, 13 predicted proteins | sample R21__metabat2_low_PE_003 | metagenome-assembled genome bin R21 | reverse complement strand
AGGCGGCTGCGGTAGCAAAGGCGGCAGAAGAGGCAGCTGCAGCAGCAAAGGCGGCTGAAGAGCACGTTCACAATTATGTGCTTGTAAAAGCAGACTTGGCAACCTGTAGCGAACCTGGCGGTCAAATCTTTGTTTGTACTGGGTGTGGGGATACGTATTATAATCTGTTTCCCATTGACCCCTCCGCCCATAACTATCAGAATGGAGTGTGCATTCACTGCGGAGCAGTGATGCCTGTGACCGTAGAGTCTCCTGTCGAAGAAGTATCTGCAGAAACTACTGTGACAGAAGTAGATGAAAAAGACGGCGAGGAAAAAGAAACAACAGGCATATTACAGCAGGGGGAAACCGAAGTAGATAATACAGAGGCATCATCTGATACTGGTGAGTCAACCAAAATGTTAAAGAGCAAGCCTGCGCTTTCAATGAAGAATGTTCAGGTTAATAAAATAGCAGAAGAAGAAAAGGATTTGGAAGAGAATTCCGAAGAAAATTCCGAAAAGAATAAGGATGTAGAAAATCTGGAATTAACCGAAGAAGATGAGCAAGAACCACTATCAATGAAAACAATGTCTGGGCCACTTAAAGCTACTGCACAAAGTAATACCGTAGTCCCAGAAGATCCCCCCAGTATCAGTTTTATATATAAAGATATAACTATCCTCGATTGGACTATGCCTGGAATTGAAATAACTGGAGACCCAGGTGCAGACACGTTAAAGGGCAAAACTAGTGAGACAGAGGGAACCTCGTATATAGAAACGGCTATTCAGAATTTGGGTATATCTGCGGAAAATGTCAAGGCCGTAGTGGTAAATGCAATAAAGACAATTGGTGAGTTTGCATTTTCCGGTCTGAAAAATCTCCAGCTGGTGTTAATTGGCGAGGATACGGAAGAAATTAAGTCCGGTGCGTTTGCAAATACACCGAAGCTTGAAGCCATCGTTGTTGACGATGACAACGAGAAGTTTGACGACGAGTTTGGTGTGCTCTACTCAAAGGATAAGACAGATCTCATAGCAGTTCCCGCAGCCAAAACCGGAGCAATCCCAATTAATCCTAACGTTGATACAGTTTACGACTACGCATTTGCGGATTCCAAGCTGAGTGACGCATATTTCATTGGCAATGCCCCTAAGTTTAATTCAGCAAACGGTACCGACAAGCACACCTTTGAAAGATCAAACACTACAATCCGTCATAACGCATGGAATTTTACCTGGTATAATCCTGTTTGGGTAAAGGATACATTTATTGATAAACCTTTCAAAGACGGTGGCGGCCGTATAGCACCATATAACATGCACGCGCATCACCTCACCGTTGTTACTAAGAAGGGCATTGAGCCGACAGAGACCGGCTTCGGTCTTACTGATGAGCTGCGTTGCAGAATCTGCGGAATGTTGGTACAGGAACAGACCAAAATTTGGCCCAACGGCAAGAAAGATACAGGCGTGTACAGCTTTGATGCAATTACCTCTGTGCCAGACAGCTTGAAGAACAATGAAAAGTACGATACCGTACAGAAGATTAAGGATGTTCTGAAGCAGGAGACGGCAGCCGAGTATAACAACAAGACATCAAAGACTATGCCTGATTCCAGCTACAAGTCATATGATGTTAAGCCTGTTATGGGTTCATCAAGCGGACCTTATATTGTAACAATCCCCTATCCTACAGGAATCGGCCCCGACCATTATGATTTCGTATGTGTCCACCTGAACAACAACGGAAACATTGAGAAGCTTGATGTGTTCGAGACCAACCGCGGTCTTCAGGTTACAGTGTCCGACCTCTCCCCCTTCGGCTTTGCATGGTACTACAACGATGTAGACCCCTGAGAAATTTATATAATAAATGCTTAACGCTCCCCAATAGGGGAGCGTTTTTATCTGTTGAGAAGGGCTTGGGCACAACGGATGCCGTCAACTGCGGAGGAGGTTATTCCGCCCGAGTAACCTCCTCCTTCACCGCAGGGGTAAAGCCCTGTAATAGCGGATTCACAGCTTTCGCTTCTGAGAATGCGCACAGGTGAGGAAGAACGGGTTTCCGGTGCGGTGAGGATTGCGTCCGGATCTGAAAAACCGTGTAGCTTTCTATCAAATTCAGGGATGGCATCTTTAAGGACAGAGCATATTTTCTGAGGAAGAACTTGAGTTAAATCTCCCCATGTTACGCCGGGCAGATAGCTCGGCTTAATGTTTCCAGGACCGGTGCTTGGTTGTGAATTTAAGAAATCACCCAGCAGCTGGGCAGGAGCTTTATAGCCGCCGCTTGCATAATCGAATGCCCTCTTTTCAATTTCGCGCTGCCAGTACATACCCGAAAGAACACCTTCTCCCGGAAAGTCATCCGGCTGCAGGCTTACGAGCAGCGCGGAATTAGCGTTATCAGAATCACGGCCAGAATAGCTCATGCCGTTTGTGCATACCATTCCCTCCTCTGATGCTGCTGCAAAAACATGCCCGCCGGGACACATACAAAATGTATAGGCGCTGTTTCCGTCGGGGAGGTGCACGCTGAGGGAATAATCCGCAGGGGGGAGGAAGCGGTATGCGTCACCATACTGTGCACGGCTTATGTCTTCCTGCAGGTGCTCAATTCTCACACCCATGGAAAAGGCTTTCCTCTCCATAGGAACGGATTGAGAGTGGAGGTTTTCGAAGGTATCTCTGGCGGAATGGCCGATTGCAAGAATAAGTCTATCACAGGGGATTTCATAGGAGGAAGAGGTATCGGAGACTCTGATGCCCTTTAAGACGGCATCTTCGATAATCAGTGATTCAAGCTTCGTTTCAAAACGGATCTCTCCGCCTAATGAGATGATTTCCCTGCGGAATTCCTGAACTACATTGATGAGAATATCTGTTCCTATATGAGGTTTAGCGTCATACAGAATACTCTCGGGAGCCCCGTGTTTAAAAAACTCGTTGAGAACAAATCCAATTCGGCCGTCATGGGTATTGGTGTTGAGTTTTCCGTCCGAAAAGGTACCGGCACCGCCCTCTCCGAACTGGGCATTACTCTCCGGGTTAAGTCTGCCGTGAAAACGGAACTCATCAACTGCAGCTTTACGCTTAAGGGCTTCCTGTCCCCTTTCAATTACAAGAGGCTTCAAGCCTGCACGTGCAAGAACAAGAGCGGCAAAGATACCTGCGGGACCGAAACCTACAACAACAGGCCTGCATGTGGCTGTGCAGCTCTCAGCGGAGAATTGAAGCTCATCAGGTTCGCTGTAAAGACATATATCTGCAGAGGAAGCCCCTTTAATGATAGAGTCCTCATCACCGTTCAGCTCGAAGCAGGCGCTGATATTGTAAAAGATTGAGTTTTTCTTTCGGGCGTCAAGCGATTTTTTGAGTAATCGGTAGGATGTAATATCACGCTCATTTATATGCAGCTTCCGAGCAGCTTTGCGTTTCAAAAGCTCGTGACTCTCACCCGGAGAAAGATGAAGATTGCGAATCAGAATCATTTTAGAAGCCTCCCCGCAAGGCGGCCGGAGGCCCATGCCCACTGAAGATTATATCCACCGCAGTCGCCGTCTATGTCAAGCACCTCACCGCAGGCGTAAAGACCGGGAACAAAGCGGCTTTCAAGTGTGTTGGGATTGAACTCATCCGTGCGGATACCACCTGCGGTTACTTGCGCGGAATCAAAATCTGAGGTTCCCTTGACATCAATTCTGAAATCCTGTGCTGCTTTTGCAAGAGTACGCAGTTGTGAATCGTCAAGCTCTCCGATTAAGCCGGAGGGGCGCAAGGAGCAGTATTTTACTAGAACCAGACCCAGTCTGCTGTGGAGCATTCCGCTGAAGATATATTGGGTTTCCAGCTCAGGTGAGTTTCTTTGCCGTTGGAAAAGCATATTGAATATCTCCTCGGAGGAATAGTCGTGTAGAAGGTTTATACTGAGTTCACCACCGAAAATGGCAGCTGAGCGGGAAATATCAAAAATAACGGGACCGGAAACACCCTTCTCCGTGAATTGAATCTCACCGTTGCTTTCTGCGAGCAGAGTTCCACCTTTGCAAAGGCGGACATTTGCCTCGGCTCTGACACCCTTGAGAGAGCGGGGATATTCGGAGGAACTGGTTACAGGAACGAGGGAGGGATAGATTTTTGTGCAGTGATGACCTAAAGCTTTTAGAAGGTCATACCCGAGTGAGCTGCCACCCAGCTTTGCCCCGGCTTTTCCTCCACAGGCGATGATAACAGAATCTGCTTCGTCTACGGAGCTGTCCGTTGTAACGAAAAAACGGTCTCCGCGGTGGGAAACAAGCTTAACCTCCGAGCTGCAGCGGACATCAACTTTAGCGGAGGCAAGAGCAAAGCGCAATACATCAAGAACGCTGTTTGCGTTGTCGCTTAATGGATATACCCGTCCGCCGTACTGAGTTACTGTAAGCAGGCCGAGAGAATGGAAATAATCAAGGACGGCTGAAGGTGACATCCCGGCAAAGGATGGCAGGACGAAATCCGGGTTTTCACCGTGGTAGTTTCCAAGCGATGCATCCGTGTTCGTCAGGTTGCATCTGCCGTTCCCTGTGGCAAGGAGCTTTTTCCCGATACGGGCTTGCCGCTCAAAAAGAATCACACGGTTTTCAGGGTTTTCAGCAGCAGTAAGGGCTGCAATGATACCTGAAGCACCTCCGCCAATTACAGCAACATTCTTCATGAATTGTTAAACACTCCTTCAGCCGTATTTAAGAGAATCAAGCTACATTTGACATATCAATTATAGCAACATGGAATGTAATTGGCAAACATTTATCTAATTGACGCTGTATATAAAATAATGTATAATAATATGAATTATTGTGTAAAGATAAAAGGCTTTGGAATGGTACTGAAAGCAAAGTTCAAATATATAGCATTTCTGCTCTGTGCGGTTTTCATACTCTCCGGTTGTGGAAGCGCAACGGAGGGTAATGGCGGTTCAAAAGACGGCGGCTCACTGCTACAGCAGGAGGTCTTTGCCCCGGTCCGTTACGAGTCAGGTGCAGGTAAGGTTAGAATATCCGAAGTTATGGCAAGAAACTGTGCGACGCTGCAGGATGCCGACGGTGATTTTTCAGACTGGATAGAAATTGAAAATATCTGCGGAGAAGATATCAATCTGCAGGGTTGGACCATATCCGATGATGAGCTCTCAGAGGGCTGGTGCTTTCCGGGATTTATTCTGTATGCTGATTCAAGAGCAATTGTATTTGCCTCAAAGAAGGACAGGGCGGATACGGAGCTGCATACAAACTTTTCGATATCAAAGGGTGAAACCGTATTTCTGAAGGATAGAAACAGTGATACGGTCAGTTCAGTTCCGATAGACAGTGAAAAGAGAGACTGCTCTCTTGCCGCCGATTCGGAGAATGTATTCAGTCTGTGCCTGTATCCAACTCCGGGCAGAGAGAATACGGGAACCGCCTACGATCAGCTTCAGGATGCCAGGAATACTGACAGCCCGCTGGTTATATACGAGGTATCGGTAGATAACAGAACTTATTTTCCAAACGATAAATTCGGCTACAGCGACTGGCTGGAGCTTAAGAACATGTCTTCGGAACCGCTGGATATCTCAGAGTACTACATTTCGGATGACGAAAACGATATGCTGAAATTCCGCCTTCCTGCGGAAACCCTAAATCCGGGGGAGATAAAGCTGCTTCTGTGCGACAAAAAAGCCGACAAATACACAGGAAGTCGGACCATGGCCAATTTCTCTCTCGATGCCGAGAATGAAAGACTGTATCTGAGCGATGGAACAGGTGCGCTGAAGGACTATATTTCACTTAAGAACATTCCTTACGGCTGCACGTACGGCAGAGCTGACGGCAAAAACGGTTTCTTCTATTTCTGTGAGCCTAGCCCCGAAAAAAACAACCGAGAAGGTTTCAGAAGGGTTTCCGGCCAGCCGGTTGCACTGACTGCCGATGGCATATTCAATGGAACTGACTCTGTGAAACTTGAGCTTAAGGCCGAGGGCAGAATATACTACACGGACGATGGCTCTCTGCCTACAAAGAACTCAACGGAATATACGGAACCGATAAAAATCACTGAGAGTGGAATCATCAGAGCGGTTGCGGTTGAGGATGGGCAGCTTGAAAGCCGCGCTATAACCTGCAACTATATACTCAATCAGGAACACGACCTGCCCGTTGTATGCCTTGTTTCAGACAGTAAAAAACAGTTTGTTGAAATTTACGAGAACAAGGAGACGGGTGTTGAAATTCCCGGGAATATCTCCTATTACGACAACGGCGGCTCATTTTCCATAAACTGCGGAATAAAGATGCACGGATTCTCCACGCTTGAACTTGCGAAGAAGAATATGAGTGTGCGCTTTAGAGGGTCATACGGAGAATCCAAGCTGAACTATGATCTTTTTGACGGTGGAGTTACGGAATTTACAAACCTGCTGCTCAGAGGCGGTGGAGACCAGACCTATTCCATAGTGCGAAACGAGGCCTGCATGAATGTTGCAATGCAGTTTTCCGATGCATTCATAGGTCAGAGAAACAAATACTGTGTACTGTATGTCAATGGGGAATACAGAGGTATTTACGCCCTTATGGAAAAGACCAATGAGCAGCTCTATGCCTCGATTGCGGGGGTTTCCGAGAGTAGCGTTGTTATGAATGAAGCGACGGTTGACTCTGATGATGAGATGTATGAGGATATCATAGACTTCATTCTTATGGAGGACATGTCCGTTCCGGAGAACTACCAGAAGGTATGTGATGCCATTGATATAGACAGTCTTGTTGACTGGTGTGTGTTTGAGGGATGGACCGGAAACAACGACCTCACTTCCGGCAATATGCGCTATGTTAAATCCACTGAGAATGACGGCAAATGGCGGCTTATGCTTTATGACCTTGATGCAGCGTTCTACAGTTCTGCCAACTGCATGGTAAATGTATTCGATTTCTGGAACCAGATAACGATGATGAACTCCTCGCTGCTTAAGAATGACGAATACAAGGACAAGGTTCTCAGACGATCTGCTGAGGCACTGTCCACGGTGCTTACCGAAGAGAACATCTCTGCTGAGTATACGAGACTCTGCGAGCAGATTGATTCCGAGGTCGAACGGGATTCAACGGTTTCCGGTCTCAGTTATAGTAATTGGCGTGCTCATGTAAATACGCAGCAGGAGCTATTCAAAACCCACTGGAACAGGGACTGTATATATAATCTCTGCTACCTTTTGCGGGTCTCAGATGAGCAGAGAGCACAATATTTCGGAGACTGAAGGATGAAACAGCCATTAAAGGATACTCAGTTCACATTTAAAAGATATGAGTCCAAGTATTTACTCAATCCCGCACAATATGAGTGCTTTATGCAAGGGGCTTCGGAACATCTCGTTCCCGATGAGTATCACTTGAGTAATGTGCTGAGTGTGTATTACGATACGGACGATTATAGGCTTATCAGAGAGTCGATTGAAAAACCGTTATACAAGGAAAAACTCCGCATCAGAAGCTACGGAGTTCCGGAGCCGGACGGTATGGTTTTTGTGGAACTGAAGAAGAAATACAAGGGCGTGGTATATAAGCGGCGTGTGGAAATGCCGGCAAAACAGGCGGAAGCCTGGGTAAACGGCAAGAAACAGCCACTGTTTGAAAGCCAGATTACGAAAGAGATAGACTGGTTTCTGAAAACGAATGATGTTTCCCCAAAGGCTTTCATAGGCTGCCGAAGAGTTTCGTGGGTTGATAAAGACGAGCATGAACTCAGAATAACCTTTGATGAGCAGATAAAATGGAGAGATTACAAGCTCAGTGTTTTGAACGGCGATGAAGGAGAGCTTCTCCTTAAAGACGGAGAATGTCTGATGGAAATAAAAATCCCTGAGGCTGCACCGATGTGGCTCGCCCGACTGCTGAGTGATGAGGAAGTATTCCCAACAAGCTTTTCAAAGTACGGCAGCTGCTACAGCACAGAACTGATAAACAAATCCCAATTTGCGGATTATTTATAATAAACCGGCGATTATTCGAATAATTAGGAGACAATATGCTTAACAGTATAATAGGATCACCCATAACCCTCGGAAGCTTTCTCGCATGCATTCTTGCGGCCTTTGTTCTAGGAATTCTTGCTGCCCTTGTGTTCTCTGTAGGGAACAAATATACAAGCTCCTGGAAGATATCCATAGCGCTTCTTCCAGCGGTTGTATCGGTAGTAATTATGATGGTTAACGGAAATCTGGGAGCAGGCCTGGCGGTTGCGGGCACTTTTGCACTTACGCGCTTCCGTAGTATGCCGGGAAGCGCAAAGGAGGTCACGGGACTGTTCTTTGCCGTTTCGCTCGGACTGATATGCGGAATGGGATATATCGGGATTGCGGTGATATTCTTTGTGGTGATGTCTGCCGTTGTGCTTGTTCTTACTAAGGTACGCTTCGGCGAAGCGGATTCCGCCATAAGGACACTCCGCATCACAATACCTGAAAATCTGGATTACGATGAAATTTTTGACGACCTCTTCAAGGAATACACCAGATATCATGAGATGGTACGCATAAAGACAACCAACATGGGAACTCTTTTTGAGTTGACTTATGACGTGATTCTGAAAGATCCCAACACATCAAAACAGTTTATAGATGAGCTGCGTTGTAGAAACGGAAATCTGAATATTATTTTCGGCAGAGAAAAAGACAGCATGACCATGTAAAATCTATTCTATCGCAAGACGGTTTATTTGTAGCATACCATGTATAATGAGGTAAAAGGAAAGGAGCGGCAGATGAGAAACATTGCACTCGTGGTCGACGATGTTGAGCTGAACCGCGAGATACTTACCGAAATGCTTGAAGACGATTACAGAATCGTTGAGGCAGAAAACGGTGCAGAGGCGCTCAAACTGATAGATCAGTACGACAAGGAGATAGCAGTAATTCTTCTTGACCTTGTCATGCCGGAGGTTACCGGTATAGAAGTTCTCGAAAGACTTCATGCCGACGGCAGAATAGAAAAATACCCCATTCTGATTATCAGCGGAGAGACTGACCCGGGGATTGAGGAAAAGTGTCTGAGTCTTGGAGTTTCCGACTTTATCAAGAAGCCGTTCAACTCCGTGCTGGTCAAACACAGAGTTAAGAATTCTGAAGCACTTACCAGCAGCAGATATCATCTCGAGGAAAAGGTTGCTGAGCAGACAGAAAAGCTGCGGGAGCAGGCAGAGTCTCTAAAAATAAAGAACAATCAGCTCGAGGAAATGAACGACAGGACCATAGAGCTGTTGGCAACGGTTGTTGAGGCACGAAGCCTGGAAAGCGGTACCCATGTTAAGAGAGTTAAGGGCTTCACCCGCATCCTTGCGGAAACGATGCTGGAGAAGTATCCTGAATGTGGGCTTGACGAACACAGCATCAATACAATAGAGTCGGCCAGCTCTATGCACGACGTTGGAAAGATAATGATTTCTGACGCGGTTCTAAACAAACCGGGCAAACTCACGGCTGAAGAGTTCGATTATATGAAGACTCATACCATCCGAGGCTGTGAGGTGCTTGAAAATTCCCGTTATATGTGGGAAGAGGATTATTACAGATACTGCTGGGATATCTGCCGTTATCACCACGAGAAGTGGGACGGAAGAGGGTATCCTGAGGGGCTGAAGGGGGATGAGATACCCTTGTCTGCCCAGCTTGTCTCAGTTGCCGATTGCTATGATGCACTTACAACCGAGCGCGTTTACAAGAGGGCATTCAGTAATGACGAGGCCTTTGAAATGATAACGACCGGACAGTGCGGCGAATTCAGCCCTAAAATCCTGGATTGCCTCCACGCATGTCGGGAAAGCTTTGCGGAGTATGCGAACCGCAACAAATCCATTATAAAATCTTAATCCGGAGGACGATTAAATGACATTAAAGGAATTCTACAACGAGATTAACGGAAGCTATGAGGAAGTTCTGGGAAGACTGATGAATGACAAGCGTATCTATAAGTATCTTTTCAAATTTCCTGCTAGCGACGACTATAAATGCTTTAAGGAAGCTCTTGCAGAGGAAAAATGGGAGGAAGCGTTCCGTTTTTCGCATAATCTTAAGGGCGTATGTCTGAACCTCGGCCTCGGTGACCTGACAACAGCGGCAGTTGATGTCTGTGAAAGCCTCCGAAAAGGCTAGCCTGAGATTGACATCAGTGGAATGCTGGAGCTGCTTGCTGAAAAATACGATGAAATAGTGACTAAAATCGGAGAGCTTGATGAAAACGCTGCCGGCTGATAATACAACGGCAGGAAAAGAGATACCCGGAATTACTTTTGCGAGGGCATTTTCGGCAATAGGGATATTGATATATCATTTCCTCGCAGGGTCTAGGAGCGGGATAGAGTTTATGCATAACTACCCGAATGGGACCTGGGGAGCAGCTTATGTGAGCGTCTTTCTGCTGATTTCGGGTGCGGTTATGTATTACAGCAACAGCGAGATTTCAAGTCCGGGACGCTTTTGGTATAAAAGGGCAAAGGCCATTCTGCCACCCTTCTATATTGCCTATGCCTTCTGTTTTCTCGAAAATCTGTTCAATACAGGAGACCCCTTTTCTCACGGTCAGCCCTGGTGTCTGATATTCTCGCTTCTGGGGCTTGACGGATACCTTGAAGGTACGGTTCCCACATACTACTTTGTTGGTGAGTGGTTTCTTGGGGCGATAATCATAATGTACGCAATCTACCCGCTTCTTCTGTGGCTTTTTAAGAAGAACACTCTGATTTCGGGAATCGTGGTGGTTGGGCTATACATCTGGATGCTGTACAGCCCGGTATTTGAGGACGGGCAGCGCTTTAGAAGTGTTTTTTCCTGCCTTTTCTGTTTCTGGACAGGTATGCTGGTTATGAAATACAGGAGCTTTTTCCTGGGTAATATCTGGATTACAATCATTTCCCTGCTGTTTCTTGTTGCTGCAAATTTCTTTGCTATACCGATGAATCTGTTCTTTGTAAATCACCTTTACGGCTTTGCACTGTTTTTCCTGCTGTACGCTATTGGAGAACGTGTGATGAAATCGGCAGCGGTAAGTGTTGCGGTAAGAAGGCTTTCCGCACTGAGTTATCCAATATTCCTTGTACACCATCAGATCGTATTTAAAGTTTTGGGTTATCAGAACCCGACATCCAAAGCGGGAGCGATTCTAATGCTGCTCGTAACCATACTGCTAAGCATTCTTGCAGCGGTTGCACTTGAGGTTCTTACGAAATATGTTCTGAATTCTAAGACGTATAAAAAGCTTGAAGCTAAGATAATCTGATACAGAATAAAAAAGCCGTGCCCGGAATTTCGGACACGGCTAAAAATATGTTCTGTTATAAGCGCCTCAGCTCATGTAAACGGAGCAGGAGGCGTTTGCTATTTTGTTGTAGTTATAGTCACATACATAGATTGTGATGTCTACAGGGTCGGATTCGCTAATATACGGATATGGAACAGAAACGACCACGGACTGTCCGTTACTGATAGGCTGAGTATATGCTCCGCCGGCATTTATTGCCATACCTTCAACAGAAAGGTTGGTACCATTCTGTGAAAGCTTGTAATCCGCAACCTCCCAGAAAGCAGCCTGGGTTGAATTAAAGTTTGTAAAACGGTAGCTTACCACTAGAGCATCAGAACCCTGGGCATCCTTGCCCTTTTCAACCGAGAGGACCTCGAGCTTATATCCCTGAGCCTGTGCAACGCAGTCAATCTCTTCAGGCTCTGCGGATTCCTCAATGGTAGCTGCAGGCTCTGACGGCTTCTCTACTGTTGCGGCAATCTGCGTCTGCGGGACAGATTTTACTGCCGCTTCAGGAAGATTGTCTGCATTTGAAGAAGCTCTGCAGGCAATAAGTGAAACTGCCATGAGGCAGGTGGTAACCGTACAAATGATTTTTTTCATAATAACTATTTCCTTTTCTTTAGAATTGGCATTCTAAATATAATACGTGTGGAAAAGAAAAATGTTACATGAAACCGAATGTTTTATTACTAAACGGTGAACATCAGTTTCCTGCTTCGGGCAGACAGTGCATATGGGTTGCGCCTAAGACGCGGAAACCCTCTGCAGTCTTGTGCAGACTGCGTATGCCGTAATCATATGCGCGGAGTTTCAGATAGAGAGTGATGGACTTTGCCTCGGCACAGCCTTCAGGGAATTGACTGATATGATTATCAAATATAGCATGCAGTTGTCTGTCAAGATACCCGTCGGTCTTGATGAAGCGGTTCGGTTTTGCGGTCATATAAAATGCAATTGCCTGTACAGGCGCCGAATCTGCTCCGTATCGGTTCATGATATTCTTGTAAGGGGCAAAGAATGCAATCTGCTTGGCGGCATTTCCCACATTTATATGATCCGCGTGACACTCACTGGTTACAAAGGGGTCCGGGCAGAATATTATGTCGGGCTTGAAGTCACCAACAACATATGCAATCCCGCTCAGGAGCTCATCATAGTTGTACATTCCTCCGTCACAAAGCCCAAGAAAACGCAAATCGTCAACACCTAATGCGGCGGCAGATTTTTTGGCCTCTTCCTTTCTTAACTCTATAAGGTCATCGGTGCTGAGAGAATTGTCAGCATTTCCGTCACCGTAGCGGCCGTCGATACAGACCAGAAAGCATACCTCCTTACCTGCATCCACAAGGCTTGCCGCACTTGCTCCGGCTCCAATTTCTATGTCATCAGGATGCGGACCGATAAAGAGGTAACGTTCAAAGCTGTCCGGTTTGGGTACGGGGACGGCGAACTTTATTGCAATATCTGTGATTCCCATGGAAAAACCTCCAAACTAAAGAACGGGTTCGTACTGAGATTATATCATAAAGCCGCTTGAATACAAGACGGGTTGAGATTATAATAACAGCATCAAACTTTCAGGAGCGAAAAATGAAGAAGAAACTGATTGTATCTATTATATCCGCAGTGCTTGTTCTGGTCTTGTGCACATTATGTATATGGGGATCAAAGACAAAGAACGCAAGCCCGTCTACAGAAATTAATACGATTGAAGTAACAGAACTGGGCGAGGGCTCCCGGGAGTTTCTCTTCTATGTTGTTGACGGAGCCGGCAATACATCGGGGTATCAGATAGACACCGAAGAAAAAACTGTCGGGGCAGCCCTTCTACAGCTAAATCTCATTTCGGGGGAAGAGGGCGCTTACGGCCTATATGTAAAAGAAGTAAACGGAATAAGGGCAGATTATGACACTGACGGATGCTATTGGGCATTCTATATAGACGGTGAATATGCTACAAGCGGAGTTGATACGACAGAAATAGTCGATGGCGCAACATATACATTCAAAGTGGAAAAATGAAGCTGAGTGTTAGAGAACTGGCGGTCTTCAGTATGCTGGGGGCATTGATGTATGCATCAAAGGAACTGATGGCTGCACTGCCGAACATCCATCTCATTGGCGTTTTCATTGTGGCTTTTACAATCGTATATCGAAGAAAGGCGCTCTGGCCGTTATACATTTTTGTGTTCATAACAGGGTTGATGGGAGGATTTGCCACATGGTGGATTCCCTATCTGTACATTTGGACAATTTTATGGGGAGCAACAATGCTCCTTCCGAAAAAGCTTCCTGAGAAATTCAGACCACTTATATATATGTCGGTCTGTTCACTGCACGGCTTCTTGTTCGGGACGCTGTACGCGCCTGCGCAGGCGCTTCTGTTTGGGTTGAATTTCAAGCAGACGATTGCATGGATTGTGGCGGGTCTGCCATATGATGCGATACACGGTGTAAGCAATTTCGTGTGCGGTGCCCTGATAGTTCCGCTGTCAAATCTAATAATCAAGATGGAAAAACAAAGCTTCGGAAATTGATGACCCGAAGCTTTGTTTAATGTTATTTAGCTCTAATATAATTATACAGTGAAGTGCACCCTTCAAGCAGGTCGTCATAGGTGCTGTCAAAGTCTCCTGTAAACCAGGGATCCGGAACCGGTCGAGGGGAATCTGTGAAATCCATAAGGTTGGAAAGCTTACCGAAAGGGTCACCTGCGAAGAATCTTTCAAGATTCAGTCGGTTGTACTCATCCATACCTATGATGTAGTCATATTCGTCATAATCAGATTTGCGGATTTTCCTCGCAGCTCTCCTTGTGTAAGGAATACACATCTCGGTAAGTTTTCGTCTTGCGGGAGGGTACATGTCATTTCCAATCTCCTCGGTGCTTGTGGCAGCGGATTCAATATGGAAACGGTCTTCATCCCCTCTCTGCCTGACGATATCCTTCATAATAAACTCCGCCATCGGGCTTCTACATATATTGCCGTGGCAGACAAATAAGATTTTTGTCATAGAAAATCTCCGGACGGTAATGTG
>R21__coassemble_1668_pt1 | contig 14411 bp, 15 predicted proteins | sample R21__metabat2_low_PE_003 | metagenome-assembled genome bin R21 | reverse complement strand
TCCGGCGTGACAGGCCGGCGTTCTAACCAGCTGAACCACTCGGCCACGGCTTGATAATATTAGCAAATCCAAAAGCTTTTGTCAATAGTTTTTTAGCAGAATGTTACTTATTTTCCGCGGCATCAATGAGTGCAAGTTTCTGCGCTCTGGTCATCCGCTTTTTGATATACCATTCGCGGCTCATGGCCTCTTCTTTCGTGTCGAACTCCTCATAATATACAAGTTGGACCGGTCTGCGGGAACGGGTATATTTCCCGCCTGTACCCGAATTATGCGCTCGCACACGCTTTTCGAGGTCCGGAGTCCAGCCCGTATACAGGCTTCCGTCTGAGCAACGCAGGATGTATGTATAGTTCAACGCTTCACCTGCTTTATGCGTTTCTCAAATTTTGAACGGGGACCGAACACCTCGTGTCCGCAACCGATACATTTAAGCCGGAAATCGGCCCCGGTTCTTAAGACCTCCCATTCAAAGCTTCCGCAGGGATGTGCTTTCTTCATGGTTATTATATCGCCGACAAGTATTTCCATTATTTTTTTATTTCTTTCCAATAGCCGGCATAAGCCTGCTCATTTTTGTTATCTCCGGGTTCGTAATAGTGAACGTCCTTCAGATTGTCCGGAAGGTACTGCTGCTTTACCCAGTGGTTCGGGAAATTGTGAGGGTACTTGTATCCCTGTTCCCGTTCAAAGCCTGTTCCATCAGCGTGGACGTTCTGAAGCTCACGGGGAATGCTGCCGACTTTACCTGCCCTTACATCGGAAACCGCGGAGTCGATAGCCATTACCACAGAGTTTGACTTCGGGCAGTTGGCAAGAAAGATACATGCTTCTGCCAGGGGGAGGCGCGCCTCCGGTAGTCCGAGCTGCAAAGCAGAGTCTACACATGCCTTAACAATAGGCACTGCCTGGGGATTTGCAAGACCGATATCTTCAGATGCCGAGCATAGAATCCTTCTGCAGGCTCCAATCAGGTCGCCCGTTTCGAGTACACGTGCAAGGTAATGCAGAGCTGCGTCTGGGTCTGAACCGCGGAGGGATTTCATTAATGAGGAGAGTATATCAAAGTGCTCGTCCCCATCACGGTCATAGCGCATTGAGCTCTTCTGAGTGATAGCCACGGCATCTTCAACCGTAATCTCTTCACCGTCTGCAGCGGTAGAGAACAGAAGCTCCACGGAGTTGATTGCCTTGCGCACATCTCCTCCGCAGGCAACGGAAATGCGCTCCACGACACCGTCTTCAAATCTGACGGCGTCAGACCTTGAAGAATTGCATATTTCCATAGCACGGAGCACAGCGGGTCTGATATCCTCCGGAGACAGAGGTTTGAATTCAAATACCGTTGAACGGCTCAGGACAGCTCCGAACACACAGAAGTACGGGTTTTCCGTAGTAGATGCTATTAGAGTGATTCTGCCGTCTTCAATAAACTCCAGCAGAGACTGCTGCTGCTTTTTATTGAAATACTGAATCTCATCCAGATACAGAAGAACACCGCCGGGGGTAAGAAAGGTGTCCAGCTCGGAAATAATGCTCTTAATATCGGAGATTCCTGCAGTTGTGGCATTCAGCTTGCGCAAGGTACGGTTTGTCCGTTCTGCAATGATACGCGCAACAGTGGTCTTTCCTGTACCGGAAGGACCATAGAATATCATATTGGGAATCTGACCGCTTAATATAATCCTGCGGAGCATTCCGTTTTCACCGAGAATATGTTTCTGGCCCACAACATCCTCAAGGGTTGAGGGCCGTATCTCGTCAGCGAGTGGCTTGTACATAGTAGTTACCTGATAAAAAAGCGGGGGCAGAACCCCCGCTGTGTATTTTATAATTATGCTCTGCTGAGGTATTCACCTGTACGGGTGTCAACCTTAATCTTCTCACCGGGCTCGATGAAGAGAGGAACCTTAATCTCAGCTCCGGTCTCAAGAGTAGCGGGCTTTGTTGCGTTCGTAGCAGTGTTTCCGGCAAAACCGGGGTCGGTCTCAGTGACTTCGAGGTCAACAAAGAAGGGAGGCTCAACGTTGAACACCTTTCCTTTGTAGGAATAGATGGTGCATTCCATGTTTTCCTTAACGAACTTGAAGTTGTCTCCAAGAACGGATGCATCTACGGGCTCAAGCTCGTAGGTCTCGGGGTTCATGAAGTAGTAGAGGTCTCCGTCGCTGTAGCTGTATTCCATAACCTGACGGTCTACAGTAGCGCCTTCGAACTTGGCGGTGGGGTTGAAAGAAGTCTCAGTTACAGCACCTGTAATGACATTCTTCATCTTGGTACGAACAAAAGCTGCGCCTTTGCCGGGCTTAACATGCTGGAACTCAACGACCTGCATAACATTGCCGTCCATCTCAAAGGTAACACCGTTTCTGAAATCACCGGCGGTAATTGTTGCCATATATTTATCCTCCAAAGAATAATTTACAAAATATGTTTATTAACTGAATTATTTTACAGTAAATAATGAATATTTGCAAGTATTAATTTCCGCTATTTTCCACATCCGATACCGTTAAAATATCATCTTTTACGTAGAATTTTATTTCCATTCCGGCGAAGCTGAAACCGTAAATCCGTTCAGGGTCTCTCTGGTAATGGGGCCTGGGATCATAGGAAAGCAGTTTTTCAAGAGCAGGGAGCTTGTCCGCAGGAATACGGGAAGCAGTATCGCCGTTGAATACCACCTTCAGAGAGGCGAGGGGCGAAGGGGAATAACCCTCGCTTGCCTCGGGAATGCAGTCCGAATATGGGAGATAAGGCTTTATGTCGAATATTGGTGTGCCATTCATAAGGTCTGCACCGGAAACAATCAGCATTGTTCCTTTTTCGGTATCCTGCTCTATCCGCAGAAGCTTCACGCAGGAAAGGCCAAGGTTGTTCGGGCGGAAGGGCGACCGGGTGGCGAAGACGCCCATGCGGATATTCCCGCCGAGCCTTGGAGGTCTTACCGTAGGTGACCAGTCCTCGCGGATGTTTTCTGAGAACTGCCAGATGAGCCAGATATGTGAATAGCCGTCTATACCTCTGAGAGCGTCGGGAATACGGTATTCCTTCTCAAATATTATCCGGGACTCAATTTCATCCACGAGTCCGGGTTGGCGGGGAATTCCGAATTTAGTAGTGAAATCGTTCTCAATATGTGCTATCGGACGTATCTCAATGTTCACATCAGTTCCTCCAATAAAGAGAGAGCCTGGAGAGATATGGTATTGATGCTCATGTGGAGGAAAATGCTTGCCCATATGGTGTTGGTCTTTTCATAACATTTACACAACACATAGGAGGCGGGGATGTACTGGATGATATATATCCAGTACATAGGGTCGCTCAAGGCATAGCCCCATACATGATATAGTGAGAAGCAGAGCATGCTTACAACATATGCAAGCACTCTGTTTTTCTTTCTTATATTGCAGAACAATCCGCCGCGGAAAAGCAGCTCCTCTACGATTGGGGCGAGATACATGGCTATTGCGTTGGTTTTCCCGCTTTCAGAGCCTGCCATCTCAATTATTGCTTCGTTATTCTGGTTCTCCAGAGTCACTTCCCCACTGAACAGGTATTCGGCACCGGCCAATATACCCGAGACTATCATATTAAGAGCTATCATGGTGCAGTAACATATGAATATCTGCCATATACAGCCGAGAATATTGTCGCACAGAGGGTCAAACTCACGGCGGAGGAATTTCATCTCAAAAATGAGCAGATATACTATGCCGATGGCATAAATCATTACATTGGCATCTGCCTCTTTGATTGACCCCGCCGACATCATGTTGCTGAGGATGTAGGGGAGAAGGAAAATATGAACAGGGAGATAGAACAATGCGGCAAATGATTCCTGACGGGTCATTCGGCTTGTAAATTCGATTTCGGGTCGGTTTCTTCTGTTCATGCCTGTGCCCTGCTTTTTAGCTCTGCCAGAAGATTCATTGCCTCCAGCGGTGTGAGGGAGTTGATGTCAGTGCTCTCAAGAATCTTTCGCACCTCGTCGGTGCCTACATCAACAAGACTGATTTGATCATCCCTTTCGGGGCTGAGTCTGTATGCCTCGGTTCCGTCGCTTTCGAGCTCGTGAAGGTACTGCTTGGCTTTGTTGATTATGGAATCGGGCAGACCGGCAAGCTTTGCAACCTCGATGCCGTAGCTGTCATCAGCCGCTCCCCTGACTATCTTCCTGAGGAAAACCAAAGTTCCACCCTGCTTCTTGGCGGAGATGTTGTAGTTTCTAACACCGTCTATCTCGCCTTCCAGCGCGGAAAGCTCGTGATAGTGGGTGGCAAACATCGTTTTTGCCCCAAGTCTGCGCTTGTCTGCGCAGAATTCCAGAACTGCTCTCGCAATTGCCATGCCGTCAAAGGTCGAAGTACCTCTGCCTATTTCGTCAAGAATGAGAAGAGAAGAGGATGTGGCATATTTCAATATATTGGCCATTTCGTTCATCTCTACCATGAAGGTGGAGTGACCGGAGGCCAGGTCATCCGAGGCTCCTATACGGGTGAACACCCTATCAACAATGCCTATTGAGGCACTTCTTGCAGGGACAAAGGAGCCCATCTGCGCCATGAGTGTGATAAGAGCAGTCTGACGCATGTATGTGGATTTACCGGCCATGTTTGGTCCGGTCACTATTGCCACGCGGTCATCTCCGGTGTTGAGATATGTGTCATTGGGAACAAACAGAATATTCTTCATCGTCTGTTCCACTACGGGGTGGCGTCCTTCGGTTATTGAAATAACGCCTGAGGTGTCGATTTCCGGCATGGTATATCCGTTGCGCACAGCGACCTCCGCGAGGGAGCAATATACATCAAGCTTTGCAACGGCTTCCGAACTGGCCTGAATCCGACTGACATTTGCGGCGACCTTATCGCGGATTTCCACAAAGAAGTTGTATTCCAGTTCATTTATCCGTTCTCTCGAGGTCATGAGAGTGTTTTCCAGCTCTTTGAGCTCCTGGGTGAAGTATCTCTCGTTGGATACAAGAGTCTGTTTGCGGATATAGTCTTCGGGTATGCGGCTCTCACCCGCAGATTTCGGCACGTCGATAAAATAACCGAAAACCTTATTGTATCCCACCTTGAGCTTCCGGATTCCGGTTCTTTCACGCTCCCGTTCCTCAAGCTCTCTGACCATCTGCGCCCCGTTATCCCTGATATTGCGGAGTCTGTCAAGTTCCTCAGAGTAACCTTCTCTTATTATTCCGCCCTCGCGCACCGAGAAGGGAGGATCCTCACAGACGGCAGAATCTATATATTCACGGATATCCGAAAGCATATCCATGTTTTTAATCTCACTTATTTCATATGAGCTGAAGCCGGCAAGTAGGGAAACAATATCGGGCAGAACGGCGGCACAGTTTGCAAGAGTGCGCAGGTCCTTTCCTCCGGCAGTGCCATATACGCAGCGGCCAACGAGCCTCTGCATATCACTTATATCTTTGAGCCTTAGTACTATTTCACTGCGGTTCACATTGTCACAAGCAAGCTCGTTGACGGCATTGAGTCTGCGTTTTATTGCCACTGCAGAGAGCAGGGGCCTTTCAACCCAGGACCTGAGCATTCGCGACCCCATTGGGGTTTTTGTCTTATCCAGAACCCACAGTAGGGAGCCTCTTTTTTCACCCGAGCGGAGGGATTCGGTGAGCTCAAGGTTTCTTCTGGTCGTCCAGTCAAGCTCCATGTATCTGCCGCCGTTGAAAATATCAAGACGGTTTACATGTCCGAGGTCAAATTTCTGGGTTTCATCAATGTAAAACAGCAGCGCGCCTGTAGCGCACACGGCTGATTTAGCTTCCTCAAGTCCCGCATCCGAGAGACTTCCGTATCCGAACTGCGTGCAGACACGTTCCTGAGCTCTGCTGTATTCAAACTTATCTCCGCCGACTTCCTTCATGACAGAGAGTTTTTCGGTGAGGAATTCGTCTAGTATGGCGTTGTTCATTGCCTCAGAGGAGAGGACGGCTTCCTTGGGCATAAAGCGGGCAAGTTCATTGAGGATATGGCTGACCGGGTCACGGGCAAATTCGGCACAGCACATCTCGCCCGTGGAAATGTCGCAGAAGGCAATTCCGCCCTCGTTTCCATTAAGTGAAACAGCGCAGATATAGTTGCTTCTGTTCTCCTCGAGCATGGAGGATTCGGTCACTGTTCCCGGGCTGATTATCCTGATAACATCCCGCTTTACTATCCCTTTTGCAAGCGCAGGATCTTCCATCTGCTCGCAAATAGCGACCTTGTATCCTTTAGCTATCAGCTTTGCAATATAGCCTTCAGCCGCATGGAAAGGAACTCCGCACATGGGTGTTCTGTCATCGGGATTTTCCACATTTCTGTCGCGTGTTGTAAGGGCGATATCAAGCTCTCTTGATGCAGTATATGCGTCATCGTCGAACATTTCGTAGAAATCTCCAAGACGGAAGAAGAGCAGACAGTCTCTGTACTGCTCCTTTATTTCGTAGTATTGCCTTTTCATCGGCGTAAGCTCTGCCATATTATTCCACAACCTCTCCGTAGAGTGCCCAGGTGTTGCCGTCAGTGATTCTGACATTCACGAAACTGCCTATCAGCGAAGGGCTTCCCTTGAGATGAACGAGCCTGCCCCCGTTTGTGCGGGATGAGAGGTTATATTCATCCTTTCCCGTCTCCCCGTCTACAAGCACCTTTTCGGTTTTTCCAATGTATTCCGCATGCTTCTCTCCGGATATTCTGTTGGAAACATCGGTTAAGCGGTCAAAATGCCTCTGCTTATCTTCACGGGTATAAGGGTCGGGCATCTCAGCTGCGGGGGTTCCCACACGTTTGGAATAGATGAATGTAAACATTGCATCGTATCTTACTTCCTCGCACAGACTTATCGTGTCCTCAAATTCCTCATCGGTTTCTCCGGGAAAGCCGACAATTATATCCGTGGTAATTACAAGGTCGGGCATATAACTTCTTGCAAGTGCGACCTTTTCAAGATATTTATCACGGTCGTAATGTCTGTTCATCACCTTGAGAATACGGTCGTTGCCCGACTGCACAGGAAGATGCAGCTGATGTGCGCATTTTTCGCTTTCCGCCATGGTTCTAAACAGCTTTTCTGTGGCATCCTTCGGATGGCTTGTCATAAATCTTATGAGGAATTCACCGGGGATGTCATTTATCATTCTTATTAAATCGGCAAAGTCAGTTCCGCTGTCCAGATCCTTGCCGTAGGAATTTACGTTCTGCCCCAGAAGAGTGATATCCTTATATCCCTGCTCCACAAGCCCTCTCGCTTCCTCTACGATATCCTCAGGCAGGCGGGAGCGCTCACGCCCTCTTACATAGGGGACAATACAGTACGAGCAGAAGTTGTTGCAGCCATACATAATGGAGAGCCAGGCCTTAACGGTCCCGTCTCTTCTGAGCGGGATGCCCTCTATGACTGCACCGTCATTCTTTTCGGTCGCAAAGATCCTTTTATGGCCTGTCATGTAATTCTGCAGAAGCTCGGGGAAACGCCACAGCTCGTGAGGGCCGAAGACGATGTCTACAATGGGATATGACATCTTCACCTTTTTTGCCATGTGCTCCTGCTGAACCATGCAGCCGCAGACAGCTATAATCTGTCCGGGCTTTGCCTTCTTGGTATGGTTGAGAGCGCCTACGTTCCCGAGCACCCGCATTTCTGCGTGCTCGCGGACTGCGCAGGTGTTTATCACGATAACATCTGCCTCAAATTCGTTCTGGGTAAAGCCATAGCCCATTTCGGAAAGGTAACCGCGGATTTTTTCACTGTCTGCCTCATTCTGCTGGCAGCCGTACGTGTCAACCATTGCAAGCGGCTTTGTTTCCGCGGCATTTATGAGCGCATATATTTCAGAGCAGATTTCCAGCTGCTTTTGAATTTCGGATATATCTATTGTCTTTCTGACATATGCCATAATTAAGCGTTCCTTTGGACTGTGTATTATCTTTTTATCAGCAGAACGGACAGATCATTCACATTCGTTCCTGTGGGACCGGTGAAGATCAGGCCGTCACACTCCTGAAGGGCGTGATATGAGTCGTTGTTCTGCAGAACAGCATAGGGGTCAATGCCCTTTGACTGTAGCAGCCCGTAGCTTGCGGAGTCACAGTATCCGCCTGCAGCATCTGTTGGTCCGTCTGTGCCGTCAGACCCGACGGAAAACACAGTTGTGTTTTCAAGCCCGGATATACCCTGGGCAGCGGCAAGGGCAATTTCCTGATTTCTTCCACCGAGACCGTTCCCTGTAATCTTCACAACCGTTTCGCCACCGGCAATAAAGGCAAGACTCTCTTTTGTATCTTTATAATACTGGGCAATGTTGGAGAGGAATACCCCGGCATCACGCGCGGTGCAGGACAGGGAGGCAGTCAGAATAAAAGGCTTGTAGCCCAGGGAAATGCACTCCTTTTCTGCAGCTGCACAGAGCTGCGAAACGGAACCGGTTACATGGGTCTCCACATTGCTTAGGGATTTGGGGGTTTCCCTGCGAATCAGTTCCTGCATTTCAGGAGTTAAGTCTAATCCGTATTTCTCCACTATTGCCTGGGCCTGGGAGCAGGTTGAGGAATCGGGATAAGCGGGACCGGAGGCTATCATATCTATCGGGTCACCGATTATATCGGACAGAATTATAGTAAAGACCTTTGCGGGAGAACAGAGCTCAGCAAAACGTCCGCCTTTTACCGAGGACATTCTTTTGCGGATGGTGTTGATTTCCGTTATATCCGCACCGCATTCAAGGAGACTGCCTGTGAGCTTTTCAAGGTCCTCGGGCGGAATCAGCGGCTTTTCAAAAAGCGCGGAACCTCCGCCGGAAAGAAGAAAGAGCACGGAATCGTCTTCCGAAAGCCCGTCAACCAGCTCAATTGCCCGGCGTGTTGCGGAATAGGAGTCGCTGTCGGGCACAGGATGCCCGGCTTCGTATATTTCGAGACTGCCGATTTCGCCTTTTGAGTAGCCGTGCTTTGTAATGACTGCACCGCAGTCTATTCGGTTCCCAAGAGCACTGTACGCGGCATACGACATCTGCCATGCTGCCTTGCCTGCGGCAATAAGGACAAGCCTGCCGGGATTGAACTCTATATCATCCAGAGCCTTAAGCACAGCAGTGTCAGGTTGGGCGGCCTTTAGTGCGGCGGCAACAATACGGCCGCTGTCGTTCTTTAATTTTGAATTCATATGAATCAGCCCTTAATTAGCTTAGCTGTAAGCTTGCCGGTGAGCACGTCGAATGCCCAGGCGACGAGAATTGTAAGAATGAAATACACAACGAAAGAGAGATGCGGGAAGCAGTAAATGAATACCTGAGGCATCAGAACCAGTACAACCCTGTGCATGAGGTATACACCGAACATGTGCTTGCCGAGGAACTTCAGTATTGGGTTTGTGACATTGATTTTCATTGTCAGCAAAACCACAAGGGCGAGGTAGATTATGGAGCACATCTCATACACCACCTGATTTTCGTGCTTTGTTCCGCCAACAAAGATCCAGAGGTATACAAATGCTGCTATTGTGAGAGCAAGGGTAATGAAATAGTGTTTGTTGTTGAATAGCCATGCCTGAATCTTGTCCTTGTAAAGGGAGAACCAGATGCCAAGGCTGTACGTGAGCAGAGTATTATACCAGAACGGGTCCTTGTTGAATTTGATAAGCATGGCAATAAATGCGAAGGAACCGATGGTAACGGCCACCGAAGCCTTGAAATAGTTCTCACGGTACATGCGGAAGGAAACCCAGGTAATCACATAGAACACCAGCAGCAGGAAAATGAACCAGTTGTCGCTTCCGATTGCACGCCATCCAACAAATGCAAGGATGGTATCACTCAGACTGTAATGTATGCCCTTGTATGTGTTCACGGCAAGGAGAATCAGCTGGGCTATATCATAGATGATGAGGGTTTTGAGTATGCGGTTGACGGGAATCTTTGCCGTATAGTCAAATCCTTTTCTCTTAATGGCTTCCATGATGCCGTAAGCAGAATAGAAGAAGATTACAACTATGGGGAGCTGGTCCACAAAGTCCTTGAATGCGATATAGGCATAGTCAAGGGGCCAGGTGCCCGTGAAGCAGTTCTGAACAAAGTGTGCAATAGGGACAAAGGTTGTCAGAATGCCCTTGATAGCTGTGGTTGAGCCGCGGGACATATAATCTTCATTGAAGCTTTTGCCGTGCACATCCCAGGGAATGAATACGAGCAGAAAAGTGATAATTGTATAGATAACCATATAAACGCTCCTGTTGGTATTTTGTGCTTTTTATAGATATTCAAATCCGCTGTCATCTTCAACAACGGGATTCTTTTTGTGCTTCTTCAGGTTTGATATCATAATCCAGTTAAACATCAGCTGCATGAAAGCGGCGGAGACGAATATGACCTGCTGCCCGAGATAGCGACCGTCTGCCAGACTCATAAGGCAGAGAGTAGCACCGAGCATGCAGAAGAACATGCTTTTCCTCTCATCGGAAACACCGTAGGCAAAACCCGCAACTCGGAAGAAGGCAATCATGGAGAAAACAATAGCAAGGAGTTCTATGAAATAATCCCAGCCCACACTGTTTGTAGAATTCTGCTTATAGCAGAGAATCAGCCAAAACGCAAAAAGTATAATAGGCATTGTGGCAAGCAGGGCAATGAAGTTACGGTTTTCAACATGAGGTTTGTTCGCGGCAATCAGGAGAAAGGGAAAGCTAATGCCTGTAACTGCAGCAAGTCCAGCAAGGATAAAAAGGAATTTGGCGTTTTTGTCCACCTCGCATTTAAGCACGAGAAGCCCGGCGCCTATCAGCATAAGAGCTCCGATAGCTATACGGCATGCGGAATAGATTTTTCCCTCATTCCTCAACGCGGAACAGAAATCGTTCGGAAGGTACATATCTTCTTTTTCAAATCCGTTAACAAAGCGGTAATATGCAAAAGCGGCGCCCAGGATGAGCAGGGGAACAAGTACATTCCACGCACTGCTGTTGACAAGGGATTCCTCATTATAGGCGAGCATGTGCTGCATCCACCTGAAGAAAATACCGAAGGCACCAAGACAAATAACATAGCAGCTGACTTCTAGGGATTTACTGTCTTTTAGCATTTGCTGTCTCTCCTTTCGTAAGTGCAGAACCGGTACTGGATGTCATCTTCAAGCATGAGGGGACCCTCGTCCGTACATGTCCAGTCCGGTGATTCGTCGAGGTTCGGAAAGAATCTGGAAGAATCAGGTGTGCAGTATATTTTCGTTACAAAAACGCGGTCGGTATACGGGAAAAACTGCTGGTATATACTGGCCCCGCCTATTACCAGAACATCTGAAAAAGCAGATGCGGCTGAAAGCGCCTCATCCGTGCTGTGAACTACAACTGCGCCTTCAATAGTTATGTCTTGCCTCGTTACAACAATGTTATCCCGGTTCTTGAGAGGCTTACCACCGGGAAAATCCGCGAGGGTTTTTCGGCCTACAATCACGGCGCAACCGTAAGTAAGCTCACGGAAATGGGCACGGTCAGCCTTTAGAACTATGGGCTGGGTGCCTCCGTCTCCAATTCCCCAGTCGGAATAAACTGCTACTATAGCGTCCATGAACAAACAACCTCTTTTCAGACCGCGACGGGAATCTTTTTGTCAAAGTCCGAATACTGATAATTCTCCATGTGGAAGCTGTCACGTGTGAAGGAATAGAAATCATCCACATCGGGGTCGATAATGAATTTGGGAGCGGGCTTCGGCTCATTTGCCAGAATCTCCTCAACCATGGGGATGTGGCGGTCATATATATGTGCATCGGCAATTACGTGAACGAACTCGCCCGGTTCAAAGCCACTTATCTGCGCCATCATCATAGTAAGAACGGAGTACTGAACCACGTTCCAGTTATTTGCGGCAAGCATATCCTGTGAGCGCTGGTTCAGAATGGCATTAAGCTTGTTCCCGCAGACATTGAAGGTCATTGAGTATGCACAGGGATAAAGCGCCATCTCGCTCAAATCTGCAAAATTGTATAAATTGGTCATGATTCTGCGGGAGGCGGGGTTGTTTTTCAGGTCCCAGATTACCTTGTCAACCTGGTCCATGTCACCCTCGGGATAGTGATGCTTCACTCCAAGCTGGTAGCCGTAGGCCTTCCCTATAGAGCCGTTTTCATCAGCCCAGGCATCCCATACCCTTGCGCGAAGGTCATTCACGTTGTTGCTCTTTGCCTGCCATATCCAGAGCAGCTCGTCGATTGCGGATTTCCAGTATGTGCGTCTGATGGTAAGAATGGGAAACTCCTCCGACAGATCATACCTGTTGACTATTCCAAAACGCTTCACTGTGTGGGCGGGTTCCCCGTCATCCCAGTGAGGGCGTACATTCAGATTGGTATCCCATGTGCCATGGTCAATGATATCCCGGCAGTTGGAAATGAATATCTCATCAGCTCTGCTCATGAAAGCTTCCTCCGCAAAACAATAAAATCAAATAAGTATACCACGGAGAAGATAATATGTCTAACAAAAGTGTTTTATATTTGGAAGAATCGTGCTAAAATATTAAAAACAGAAAATACTGAAAACAACAAATAAGGAGGGGCTGAAATGCAAAAAATACTACTGGTAATCGATATGCAGAAGGATTTTATAGACGGGGCTCTCGGGACGAAGGAAGCAATTGAGATTGTGCCCGCTGTGAAAGAGAAGATTGAAGGCTTTGACGGCAAGGTAATATTCACGAGAGACACCCATTTCGAGAACTATCTGGATACCCAGGAAGGGAGAAAGCTCCCGGTGGAACACTGCATAAAAGGTACGGAGGGATGGGAAATCTGCAGCGAGCTCAGACCGCTCTGCACAGAGGAGCCGATTGACAAACTGACCTTCGGTTCATCAGAACTCGGTCCGATGCTGGTTGCACTCAATGACGAGGAGCCCATAGAGAGCGTAACCCTGGTCGGCCTTTGCACGGACATCTGCGTAATTTCCAATGCTATGATAGTAAAGGCGTTTCTGCCTGAGGTACCGGTTATAGTTGACGCCGGATGCTGCGCCGGTGTAAGTCCGGAGAGCCACGAAAATGCGCTTTCCGCCATGGCGGTATGCCAGATTGAGATTGAGAGATAAAACAAGCGGAGTTGATGGAAATGGAAAAGATTAAGTCATTTCTCAAAAGAAAAAACATTGTTTTTTCTGGCAAAAGATATGGTATTGATGCTCTGGGTGCCATGGCCCAAGGTCTGTTCTGCTCACTTCTAATAGGAACCATTATCAAAACTTTGGGGCAACAGCTAGGAATTCAATTTTTAACAGATATAGGTTCCTATGCAATGTCAGTTTCAGGTCCTGCAATGGCGGTAGCTATCGGGTATGCGCTGCAGGCTGATCCGATGGTTCTGTTCTCTCTAGCGGCTGTCGGCTGGGCTGCCAATGCCGAAGGCGGTGCGGGTGGGCCTCTCGCTGTGTTGATAATCGCGATAATCGCTGCGGAATTTGGAAAGGCGGTTTCCAAGGAAACTAAGGTAGATATTTTAGTTACTCCAGCCGTAACAATATTTGTTGGAGTTGCACTTGCAAAGCTTATTGCACCACCGATTGGAACAGCGGCAAATGCTTTCGGGTTAATGATTGACAGTGCGACGAAGCTTCAGCCCTTCTGGATGGGCATTGTGGTTTCGGCGCTTGTGGGAATTGCGCTTACTCTCCCGATTTCTTCCGCTGCGATATGCTCAGTGCTTGGACTTACGGGTCTTGCAGGTGGAGCAGCAGTCGCTGGATGTTGTGCACAGATGGTTGGTTTTGCTGTTATGAGCTTCAGAGAAAACAGATGGGGAGGGCTTGTATCACAAGGTCTCGGTACCTCTATGCTGCAAATGCCCAATATTATCAAGAATCCTAAAATTTGGATTCCGCCAACGTTGGCATCAATGATTACAGGACCCATTGCCACGTGCTTGTTCAGACTCGAGATGAACGGAGCTGCAATCAATTCGGGAATGGGAACCTGTGGCCTCTGTGGACCTATTGGGGTCTGGACGGGCTGGATATCCCCTTCTGAAATGGCAATAAGTAAAGGAGCGGAAGCTATTTTACCAACAGCTGTTGATTGGGTTGGACTTCTTTTAATATGTATAGTATTGCCAGCAGTGTTAAGCCCAATTTTCTGCGGTTTGCTAAAAAAAGTCGACTGGATTAAAGATGGAGATATGAAGCTGTAGTATCGATATTAAACTTGGAGCGCGTTGCAAAATGAAGAGTTTTGTAGCGCGTGCTGTTTATATCACAAAATACGATTGTATTATGGATAGTGCACCCAAAGGGTATTGAAAGCTTTCATTTGTTTTTGAAATCTGGTAAAAGCCTATGGATATAAAAGAATGGTTCATTCATTATGATAAGATGGCGCTTGGATTATCTGGCGGAGTCGACTCAGCGTATCTCTTGTATGA
>R21__coassemble_1658_pt1 | contig 14477 bp, 12 predicted proteins | sample R21__metabat2_low_PE_003 | metagenome-assembled genome bin R21 | reverse complement strand
TGCAGAAGACCTATACGGTCAGCATCCTGGACAAGAAACGTGCCGCCAACAACGGCGAGATGCCGAAATACTATGTGGAAGGCAGTCATGAAGCCATTATTGACAGGGATGTATTCATGAAGGTCAAAGCGGAGATCGCCAGACGAGCCAATCTGAATCCTGACGGCAAACGCAGAGTTTACAGCAGCAAGTACGCACTTTCAGGCATGGTGTTCTGCGGACACTGCGGAGACATTTACCGCCGGGTGAAATGGAACAACCGAGGCTGCAAATCTACGGTCTGGCGATGCGTCAGCAGAGTTCTCAAGGGAAAGATGGATTTTGACTGTCCGGCAAGGACGGTGAAGGAAGAAGTCCTGCAGGGTGCAATCGTCACGGCGGTCAACGATGCCTATGCAAGAAGGAACACCGTCATTTCTCTTCTGAAAACGAACATCCAGGAGACGGTCTTTGATGACCTGGAAGCAAAGATTTCGGCAATCGATGAACGGCTTGCAGAGCTTCAGCAGCAGATGGTCGACAACTCCGGCAATCACGAATTGGTGGAAGAACTGGGACTTCAGATCGATGACCTTCGGGGAGACCGACAGGACATCCTTGCCGAGGCAGCAGAGCGAACTGACCTGCAGGCACGAATGAACGACATGATTGCCTTCCTGGAGGAAATGCCCGCAGCGGTTACGGAGTACAGCGAATCCCTTGCCAGAAGGCTGGTCGAAAGAATCACCATTTTCGATGAGAAGATTGTGGTGGAACTGAAATCCGGTCTTCAGATGGATGTGGAAGAGTAAAGAAAATATGGACGCAAAACGAAACCCGGAGCCGACTTTTTAGGTCAGTTCCGGGTGATTTTTATTATGCAGATATAACTTGACTTTACGTCCATTCAGAGTGACTTATAGACGGACGTGCAGATGGGTTTTGACGGCTAAAAAAATTTCGCAGAGTATCAAACTCTACGATTCATGCTTTTTCGCCCAATATTTACAGATTACTCATTTATTATATCACTGTCGCACAGTTTGTCAATATGTCGCACCAGGTTTACAGCCGAAATTATCTGAAAATTTGATTTTAGGGTGCCACTTACTCCTGTTTGCCGTCATCGTTATAGTCATATCTGGAGGTGATCAGATGCCGAGAAAAGGCGAAAATATCTACAAACGAAAAGACGGCAGATGGGAAGGCAGATATGTTAAAGGCCGAAACGGCAAGAAAGCAATATACGGATATGTATATTCAAAATCATACTCTGAGGTAAAGAAACAGCTGATTCTGAAAAGAGCCGAATATGCCCTGGAAGAAAATAAGCCGTCAGCTTCTGCGATGAGAGATGCACTGTTTTCTGAACTGTCGGAGATGTGGCTTCGTTCCATTCAGGCATCGGTAAAGGAATCAACATGGATCAAATATAGGAACATCTTAAAATGCAGCATTGTTCCTCGGCTTGGAAACACGAATCTGAGCGAAATCGACTATTCAGTGGTTTCTGCTCTCTGCAATGATTTGATGGAATCCGGAGGTAAAGACCAAATCGGCCTTGCTGCCAAGACGGTAGCCGATGCGCTTTCCCTTACCAAAGCCGTCATCAAATATGCTTCCCGAATGAAATACATGACGGATCGTACTGCTCTGGATGTATCCGTGAAAGTAAAAAACGCACCTCTTAGGGTGCTGAGTGTTCAGGAACAGCAGATTTTGCTCTCGGAGCTTGCGGGAGAATTGGATTACACTGGCTTGGGGATCTATATCTGCCTGTTCACAGGGATACGAGTCGGAGAACTGTGTGCGCTGACTTGGGATGATATTTCTCTTGAAAACAATATGATCCATATTCACAGGACAATGCAGCGGATACAGACACCGGATGGCAAAACGAAAACCGCGATTTTGATAGCAGAACCTAAAAGCCAGTGTTCCATCCGAGATATTCCTATCGCAGGTACGCTTCGTGAAAAACTGATGCAGCAGGAAGCAAAGGATGGATATGTGCTGACCGGAAATAAAAACAAATATGTTGAGCCGCGTACAATGCAGAACCGATTCAAAGCGATTGTGGAGCGATGCGGCATCCGGGATGCCCATTTCCATACACTCCGGCATACCTTTGCTACCAGATGCATCGAGGTAGGATTTGATGTAAAAAGCCTCAGTGAAATCCTTGGGCATGCCAATGTAAGCATAACACTGAACCGATATGTCCACCCATCGATGGAGCTGAAACAGAAAAACATGGATAAGCTTTCTGAGTTATTTACCGTCAAATAAGCCGTCTGCATTAAGGAAAGGTGCCGTATTACCAAGGAAAATCAAGCCTTTTACCGAGAGTTTGATACTCTGCGAATATGGTGGTGAGTACATGGCAAATGAATATAAGATGACTGAAGTTGACGAGACCTTGAGAGAGCAACTCATATCCCGTTTAGTCGATGAACTGCCGGTGCTTCGTACAAAGCTAGGTGTTTCCCAAACTGAGATTGCAAACCTTATTGATATTTCAAGACAGACCTATTCATCAATCGAAACCAAGAAGAGAAAGATGTCCTGGGGTATCTACTTATCTTTGATTCTTGTGTTTGACAGCAATAAACAGACACATGATCTGATACGAAAAGAAGGTTTGTTTCCGCAGAGCATTATAAAAAATGCGGAGGTGAATACTACTGAGCAGCCGTTGTCATCATTTGTCCGCATGGATAACGATGATATAAGGAACCATTTGGACGAACAGGCAATTCACGCAATTGAGACTGTGATTATGGTTGAGTACGCAAGGTGCAATAATATGACCGGAGATGCGGTGATAAAAGCCTTTGACGGTAAACGTCTCACCCAAGTAACCGAACAGGATATTAAAGCGAGAAAAGCACTGGAAAATATCAAGGCTGGTTCTGCGGTGGCGGATAAGGCATGAATCAGAAAAGAAGAGCTGATGAGTTTAAACGCAAGTATAGCCTGAAAACAATAAACAGTGCAGACCTTTGGGAAGCATTGACAGCACAGGGATATACACTAGTTGAGTTCAACAGCATAGAGAATAAAGAAGATGTGACATCTCTGATAGAAGCATTACAGCTGGAGGATCAGATAGCACGAAGTAAATGCTTTACATATCAGAACGATAAATATCGCATTGTTTTTATCCATGAAGATCTAAACGATGAGGAACGAACGATCGTCTTGGCACATGAAGAGGGTCATATTTGGAACGGGCATTTGTCTGCGAATAACGTTCTTGGAACGGATGTTATCCAGGAGTATGAAGCAAATGAATTTGCCCACTATCTGTTAAAAGATAAAACAGGAAAAAAGAAAAGAGTAAAGGTGACTGCGGTTATACTTTCGCTGATCTTTTTATTGACTGTAGGCACTGGAATATTACTAAAGCATAATCACGATAAGGCGGTTTACACAGATGACCTCTACCGGACGGAAACCGGTGGGAAGTATCATGTCAGGGACTGTATGTACATCAAAGATAAAACAAATGTATACCGTCTTACTCAGGAAGAATTTGATTCGGGTGAATATGAGCCTTGCGGTGCATGTAAACCGAATGAAAGATAAAAGCACTAACTATTTCAAGGGAGGATGAGTTTACCATGAAAAAAATTGTATGCGAACTTTGTGAAGGTACAGAGTTCACAAAAGAAGGCGGAATGTTCGTGTGCCAGGGCTGCGGTACAAAATACTCCGTTGAAGAAGCAAAAAGCATGATGCGAGAAGTTGAGGGTTCCGCTCCTGTATCTACAGTCGCTCCGGTTACTGCTGTTCCTATGGGCAATCCTAATCAGCAGCAGATTGACAACATGCTCCTTTTAGCAACTACCGCATTTGAGGCTGATAACAACCAAGAAGCAGAGAATTATTGCAATCAGGTTATTGCGTTAGATGCGATGAACTATAAAGCATGGCTCTTAAAAGGAAAAGCAGCAGGCTGGCAGTCTACGATCCAGAATCAGCGCATAACGAAAGCTGCACATGCTTTTGCACAGGCAATTGACTTTGCACCAGAAGATGAGAAAGAAGCAGTAAAAGAGGAAGCTGTAGAGCAGCTTAAGAGACTTGGACTGGCATGTATCTCTTTAAGAAAGAATAGATTTGCAAAATATCCTGACGCTGAAGAACTGGCAGGATTTGATACAGATAGAAAAAACCTGTTAAATGCATTGATGGTACTTCTTTCAAAAGGTATCGCAACAGGTATTCCGGATGGCTATCAGGAAGAAATCGCCTCACTTATGAATCAGGCTGCTGTTGCAGGCTTCTCTATGGTTAGGGACCGTTATAACAGCGATAGTAAACCTAATCGTAACGACTTTAGTAAGGCCCTCGATGAAGCTGATAATTGTGTAACGTTAATCCAGAAAGCTATTGATGCTAGCGATGATGACGATGATGAAGATATCACTAGATACGAAAATATGATTATCATCTATAAGTTTACTATCGACATGAAAGCTTATGCAAATTATAGCGATTACACACCAGGCTGGCAGTTGACTTCTGCAGCAAAAGATTCACGTCGAGCTAGTATCAGAAGATGGGAAGAGAAAATAAAAGAAATCAAAAACTCTTTGGAGGAAAAGAAAGCCGCTGAAGCAAGAAAGGCTGAAGAAGAAAAACAGGCTCGTATCAAGGCTTACTGGGAGGCTCATGCTGAAGAGAAAGCAGCTCTTGAAGCAGAACAGAAAGAGCTTGAGGCTAAGAAAGACAAGCTTGCTACAGAAATCTCAGGACTTGATGCAGAAATCAAGGCTCTTGATCCTAAGGGTGCTGTGCCTTCTGAAGCGGAAGATGAGAAGCTCAGAGACCAGATTCGTGACCTTGAGAATCAGCGTTCTAAGCTCGGTATGTTTGCCGGTAAGCAGAAGAAGCAGATTACCGAGGAGATTGCTTCTCTTAACGGCAGACGCGACTCTCTGAAGTCCAAGATTGAGGATGAAAAGAAAGCAAGACAGGCTGAAGCAGACAAGAAGATGGCTCCTCTTAAGGAAAAGAGAGCAGAACTTCAGAGCCAGCTTGATGCTGCTACAAAGCGTATCAACGCTATTGTAAATGAACTGACAAAAGATCCTGAAGCATAAATTTTTATAGTCAGGGCATATTTAGTCTGTAATTGTGCTGAATTATAAGACCTATTGGTTTTCCTGACATTCCGTTGGGATGCCAATAGGTCTTTCTTTTATGATTTTAACAGGGGCTGTCCCCTGAATAATACCGAAGGAGGCGTAGATATGGGAGCCGGAAACTATTCGGTGGAAGCATCCGTCATTGAAAATGGAAAACCCGTCAAAGGAACGCTGACGTTATTTATAGATGAGTACGCATTCGGAAGCACACGTAAATCTGTGAATTGGGAAAATGTAACCTGCGAACAGGGCACGGTAAAAGTCAAGGCTTTTTTAAGAACTGTCGATAAGCCTTCCGTAATATTCTGTCACGGTGGTGAACGCAGTATTCAGTATGTGTTAGAGCCTGGACAGATGGACACGCTTCTTGCCAAAGTAAAAGAATTTGCTGATACCGTCAGAAATGAACGCCTTGCAAAGGAAGAAAAGCTTCGCAAGGAGGAGGAAGAAAAACAGCGCCAATTAGCTGAGGAACAAAGAATCAGACTGGAGTCTCAGCGAAAGGCCGAAGAAGAGTATCGAAGAAAACAGGAAGAAGAACGCAGAAAAAAAGAAGAGCAGGAACGAAAAGAACGTGAGGCTATGGAACGTCGCATTGCTGATAAGCAGGCACGAATCAAGCGTGAAGTAGAAGCCTGCAAGTCCAAGTCTGATGAACCTGTTTCAATTGAAGTTATCTCTAAAAAAGCAGGTGCTGCTTTCCTTGATAACCCATACAGAATTCTTGGTGTAAGCTGTATGGCCACAAACGAGGAAGCAAATACCGCACTTGATAAACTGAAAAAACTGGCAAGGTTAAAAGCACTGGAATCCTACCGTTCAGCATTTGATTTGTCCGGTCTGGATAAACCTGTGCGCGATTTAAGTGTTGCGCAGAATGCACTTACCTTACTTAAAGATAGAACAAATAAGTACTTTTGGTTTGCTGATGCAGATGCCTGTGCAGCATGGCAGAGTGGAAAGTATAGAATAGAGCTTTCACGTGAAGGCGAAGAATTTGGAACATATGACCTCTTCCTTGCCAACTATATGTACGCCATTCTTTGTGATCCGAATTTCAATGTTTCGGAGACTTGGAAACGCATACTGAGCTTCTATTGCTATATCGTAAAACAGCCTAACTGCGAACTGCTCAGAAGCAGGTTTACTGAAAAAGAACTTCAGGGTATGAGCAATGCTGATCTGCTGAATGGATTTAAGTCAGTAATATTTAAGCCCATCCTTATGCTGTGTGACAGAGACGATCTTGATGCAGTTATCCGTCTGCATAAATGCATTAAAGATGTCGAAAACCGTCAGATGGAAAGTCTCTCCAGAAATGTACTCAGCAAGCTTGTTTCCTGGTTTACCGACAAGGAATCTGCTATGCTTTCCTACCTTCGTGAGATCGATGATGAAGATACCATCTCCGATGAGAAGGGTGAAGAAATCCGTCAGCGAGGCGAAGCTTATTGCGGAGTGGTCGAGCCAGTGCTTGAGATTGTTCTCCGTGACTTTAGAGGAGATGCGGTACGATACGATATGATTAAAGAATCGTATCGTCATGCAACATATCAGTTGATGTATGAGCTGAATAAATGCCCGAATAAGTCTAATGCTATCCTCTTTGCCAATAAGTGTTACAGCTACTGCAGTGCAGATGACAAAAAACGTATTACGAACACCTTCGGTGAAGCGAATATCAAATCAATCGATTGGAATACGCCTCATACCGGATGGGATGTTAAGGGCGATGACTTCTATTATGGAAGAGGCCGTGCAGTAGATTATACACAGGCTCTGTACTGGTATCACAAGGCGGCTGATGCAGGGAATATGTATTCTCCGAACAGCATCGGTATTTGTTATCAGAAGGGGCATGGTGTTCCGCAGTCAGATGAGCAGGCGGCTCAGTGGTTTGAAAAGGCTGCCAAAGCAGGCAATCCGCAGGGTGCATATAATCTTGCCGAATGCTACTTCGAAGGTGTCGGCGTAAGAAAGAGTGTAGATCAGGCATTAAAATACTGGGCAGAAGCGGAGAAATTGGGACATCCATCTGCCGCACAGAGAAGAGAATCTATTTTTGCTACAGTTCAGGTTGAAAGAAGAAATCATAGATCAAGAAATCATATCTGCCACGATATCGGCTTCCAGATGACAACAGGTCCTAGTATGGTTGTTGAAGTAACAGTTAGCCCGGCGGGCTATGCGTACCTGGTTAATGCACAGGGATATCAGAATTATCTGAACGGTAATGATTTCAAATATTATGGAGTAAGCGGATTAAGTTCATCACACCGTATTACCATACCTTCCTCCAACCATTGGTATGTGATTGTTGATAATGGTGATGGGCCTATTGCAGGTATTACTTCCAGCGTAAAGGTTAAGAGAGCTTAAAGGAGGCGGATTATGTCAGATAAAGCAGATATTAAAGAATTGGCTGTAGCGGCATGGCGTCTTGAAAAGTGGCTGGATAACCTGGTCGCAGATAGAAAGATGGCTGCTAAGAGCGCCCTTAGAAGTATAAAAAAATACATTTCGGCATCTGGTGTTGAGGTAAAAGATCCCCTTGGCTCCAAGTTCGATCCCGGTCTTGCTGTTGAGGTAGTCAATAATGAGGACGAGGATGCCGATGAAAATGAACTGATTATTGTTGAAACGCTTGCTCCCTATGTATATCAGAATGGAGAATTGGTACAGCATGCCCGTGTCATCATAGGAACTGCTGTAAAAGAAGCGAAGACAAATACTGGTGTTGTCGAGGATAATTCTGTGAAGACGGAGGCACCGGCAGTGGCAGAAACAGCGGCAGAAACCCCGCAGAGTATTAAAGAAACATCCGTGGCAGATGAGGAAGTGGCTATCGGTACGGATGAGATAGAGAGGATGATGGCGTATGCAAAGATTTTATGATTGTGGTATAGACCTTGGAACGACAAACTCTTGTCTTGCCATTCCGGATAACGACCATGGATTTGAGATTATTGATAATACTGCGGACAGAATGTCTGTTACACCTTCTGCAGTCCTGATTAACGGCAAAGGCCGTATGCTCATCGGTCAGAGAGCGTACAATTCTCAGAAGGTTGAAGATCTTGCTATTCAGTTCAAGAGACAGATGGGTCTCAGCAAGATGATTCCTTTTGCTTCTGCGAAGATTGAGAAAATGCCGGAAGAGTTGTCTTCTGAAATTTTGAAGCAGCTTAGAAGCGATGCAGAGACTCGTTTGAACCGTCCTATCGAGAATGTAGTCATTACAGTACCTGCCGCTTTTAAGACTCTTCAGTCTGAGGCTACAAATAAAGCAGGAAAACTGGCAGGCTTCAAAAACATTATTCTGCTTCAGGAGCCTATTGCAGCGGCTGTTGCCTATGGTGCAAAGCCGGACTCAAAGGACAAACACTGGATGGTATTTGACTACGGCGGAGGTACTCTTGACGTAGCTATTATTTCTACCCTGGATAATCGTCTTACTGTAGAGAACAGTGAAGGTGATAACTATTTCGGAGGCAGCGATATTGACCGTATCCTTTTCCGTGAAGTTGTTCTGAAAAAACTGAAAGCAGAAGGATATCATGTAGACGAATTGTTTGATGAAAGCACTAGCAGCGGCAAGTCACTGGCACGAAAAATCCAGCTTGACTGTGAACGCTGTAAGATTGAACTTTCCAATAAAGATACAGCAATCCTGGAGATTTTTGATATTGACGATGACGAGGGAGAACCTATTGAGTTTGAGTGTGAAATCACGAGAGCAGAACTGGAATCCCTTATTGCAGACACCATCGAGAAGAGTATTGTAATCGCAAAGAAGGCTCTTGCTGGTGCTGATGTTAAGGCAGAACAGCTTGATAAGATTCTTCTTGTTGGCGGCAGTACATTTATTCCTCTTGTAAGACAGAGACTGGCAGAAGAATTCGGTGTTCCGCTCGACAGTTCTCTTAATCCTATGACGGTAGTTGCTGCAGGTGCCGCAATTTACGCATCCACCTCCGTTATTGATGTTGAGGAAGAAGTCGAACTGACCAGCGCAAGCAATGCAATTATCAACCTGACTTATGATCCTATCTCTTCTGAAGAAACTGTAAATGTTATTGGTAAGGTTGCTAATATCAGTGATGTCAGCATTGCAAAGGTGAAGATCGATTGTGCAATCAACAAGGACTTCTCCGGTGTATGCTGGACGAGCGGATGGATGGAATTGCTTGATCAGTATACGGGCATCTTTGATGTGGACGTGCTTTTGCAGAAGGGCATTCTGAATCATTTTAGAGTATCCGCCTGCGACAGCACCGGTACAGAAATCGTTATTGAGAATCCGTATTTCGACATTAAGCATAATGAAACCGTACTGAAAATGTCTGCTCCTCCTGCCACAATGTCTATCGGTGTTCAGATTCGTGATCCGAAGACTGGCTATGATGTGCTTTACCATGTAATTAAGAAGAATTCTCCTCTTCCGGCACAGGATGACAGAACATTTAAGCTTTCCAGAGATATCGATCCTATGCACGATGACTGCATCACTATTCGTATCTGGGAAGGTGAAAACACACAGAATCCTGAGGCCAACTTCCCTGCTGGTGCAATTACGGTTCAGTCCTCTGCTATGGACAGAATGATTCCTAAGGGAACTGAGATTGAACTGACCATCGTTGCCGATGAGAACAGAAATATCCGTGTCAGCGGTTATATTCCTGATTTTGATTTCATCATTCCGGAAGAGACCCTTCGTGCCGAAGCAAAAGTAGACCTTGAGGAGCGTATGGATACTGTTGACAAGAAGATTCAGCAGTCTGAAGTTAGCATTCAGCGCCTAAAAGATCAGGGAGTTGATGTGTCTGCTCTTGAGGCTGAACTTGACCAGGTTAAGGCTGGTTATGATTCTGCTTATGGCAAAGTGGATTCCGATGAAGCTGCTGTAAACAGCTATGTTGAGCAGTTCTATGATGTGGAATCTAAGATCATTCGTGAAGAGCGTAAGCATCAGCAGCAGAAGAATAATTCTAAGAATGATGATACCGTAAAACAGGCTCGTGAGCAGGTTGAAAATTATGGTGATGAAGAAGCAAAGGCAGCTTGGGCTGAACTTGAAGAATCCTATAGCCTTGCCGAGACAGCTGAAGAAAAGGGCTTCATTGCCAATAAGATGAGCAACCTTGGTTTCCAGGCTATGACTACAAACTACGGATGGCTGAAGTCCTTCTTCTCCATCGTACTCAGCAAGCCGGAAACTAAATATACAAATGCACAGAAGGCAGAATACTGGAAATCTCAGGCATACCTTGCCATGGATTCCAGAAACGCAACGCAGCTTAGAAAGGCTGTATTTGAGCTGCTGGATCTGATGACCTCCAGCGCAAATCAGGCTGTTTCTGCATTTGGAGCAGACTTGACAATGTAAGGAGGCGATGTACAGATGGATACGCTGCTTGATAATAAAAAGAAAAAACTATTTGATGAGGCGTACCAGGCTTATCTGAATATCACCAGACAGATTGAGGATATGTACAGTGAGGGTATGGTGGATCCTTTTGCGGATGGTCCTTCCGTCACCGATATGGTGTGTTCCCTGGATAAATATATTCAAGGATGTCTGCTCAAAATCGGTGTATCGGATGGAACGCTGTCTCCGGAGGAACTGTACTTTCTTACAGCATTGCCGGATGAATATGACGAGGTGTGTGCCAGAAACAGAGGCTATAAGCGTTTTATCAAGCTGATTACAGTCGAAAGCTATAACTCTGATTGGTCCAAGTTTTATGACTATGATAAGCCGCCGATGTTCCTGGAAAAACTCACTGAGGATTTTGATGAAGCACCTATGATGGTCAGGAGCAATCTTCAGGTCATATTCAATGCATTTATTGCTATCGATGGTGCTTTTTCAGAATGCGAGGCAGATATTGCCCTTGAACTTCTGGATAAGATTGATGATGGAACCAGAGAGTATTCTCCTGAAAAAACTGATGATGCTGATGCTGATTCTGATGATGAAGATACACCAGTAGTAACTTCATCCGGCAGCAGTTCACCTTCTTCAAAGCCGATAAACCGCGCTGATGTGCAAGTCGAGGGTGAAGACTTGGAAAGCTGTCTGGCAGAACTGGAAGCCCTTGTTGGTTTGGAAGGTGTGAAAAATGAGGTTCTTGCCTGCATTAATCTTCTTCGTATCAATAAGATGCGAAAAGAAAAAGGACTGCCGGAACTGCAGACCTCAAACCATATGGTCTTTACCGGACATCCTGGAACTGGTAAAACGACCGTTGCCCGTATAATGGCAAAGATATATAAGAGCCTGGGAGTCGTGTCAAAAGGTCAGCTTGTAGAAACAGACCGTTCAGGACTTGTTGCCGGATACATGGGACAGACTGCACTTAAGACTGCCCAGGTGATTAAGAAAGCCAAAGGCGGAGTGCTTTTCGTAGATGAGGCTTACTCCCTTTCTTCCGAGGAAGGAAGCCAGGATTATGGACGAGAAGCAATCGATACGCTTGTTAAGGGCATGGAAGATTATCGAGATGATCTGGTCGTAATCGTTGCAGGCTATGTGGATGAAATGCGAAAATTCATAAACATGAACCCTGGTCTTAGATCCCGTTTTAACAAGTACATTCATTTTGCAAATTATACTGAAGATGAGATGCTTGAGATATTCAGACGTCAATGCGATAAGATGCAGTTCGTGCTTTCTGCAGACGCAGAGCAGGCTGCTTTAGAGTACTTTGCAAAGAATCAGGATGATCCAACCTTCGGTAACGCACGTGGTGTACGTAACTTCTTTGATAAGGTAGTAATGAACCAGTCTACCAGAATACTCGGAATTCCGAACCCTACTGAGATGGAATTCAGAACGATTAAGAAAGAAGATATCATTTAATTACTGATGGCTCGGGATTCCCACCGGGCCATTCAGTTTATGGCGGGAGGCGATTTTATGTACTGGTATTGGGATGCTACCTATATACTCGTTATCATAGGGGCGGTAATAAGCGCAATTGCTTCGTGGAATGTAAATCGAACATTTAAGAATTTCAGCCGTTTCTCAAATGGAAAAGGATTAGCGGCAGAAGATGTTGCTGCACTTATAATGCATGGTGCAGGCATTTATGATGTACGAATTGAGCATATTAGAGGAAATCTCACAGACCACTATTCTCCAACAGAAAAGGTTCTGCGATTATCTGATAGTGTGTATGGTTCAACGTCAGTTTCCGCGCTTGGCGTAGCAGCTCATGAGTGCGGACATGCCATTCAGCATAAGGTGGGATATTTTCCTCTGAAGATGAGAGCAGTGTCTGTTCCGGTAGCTAATATTGGTTCTAAACTGTCTTGGCCGATAATATTGATCGGCATGATTATCGGACAGATGGGAATAGCAAGAATCGGTGTGCTTTTATTTGGATTTGTGGTTTTGTTTCAGCTGATTACTCTTCCGGTAGAGTTCGATGCTTCTCACAGGGCTTTAAAAATCCTGGAAGAAAAAAGGTTGCTGATTGGCGGTGAAATGAAAGGGGCAACTAAGGTGCTTAAGGCGGCTGCGCTTACTTATGTTGCATCGTTGTTCTCATCGATTCTTCAGCTCCTTAGATTGCTGATTCTTACCCAGGGAAATGGACGGAGGCGTAGATAAATGAAAAAGTTTATAATGTGCGTAATTGCATTAATTATGGTTATTGGAACTCTAACTGGCTGTGGCAGCAAGGAAGTCAAAGTCACCTGCACGATGTGTAATGGCAGCGGTGAAGTGAAGTATTATTATGGCGAGGGCGATAATGATTATGACATGGGGCCTTGCACAAGCTGTGAAGAAAAAGGCTATGTCATGGTTGTGCCGAAGGGTGACTCCAATCATGGAAAACGAGTAGTTTGCGGAAGCTGCGAGACTTATGTGGATGAACTGATCACCAAGGAAGATGCAGCCGGAGAAAGCAGAACCTGGTGTGCAGATTGCTGGGCGGACTATGATGCATTAATGGGCAATTGATATTAGCAGGCATCTTCGTTTTGCGGGGATGCCTGTTTCACTCTTGAAAAAGACAACCATTTGGTTTACAATATAGTGTGAGAAAGGTGGTGCCTATGACTACAGCAGAACTGATAAAGAACCTATGTAAACAGCAGAATATTAGCGTGGCTGAATTGGCCAGACGTATTGGTCAGTCTAGGCAGAACCTATACAAAAAACTGCAGAGAGATACCCTGACGATTGATGAAATCAAGCAGATTGCGGATGCTCTTGGGGTGAAGTTCGAGCAGTCCTTTACCCTTCCGGGTGGAGAACAGTATAAGATTGAGAATTGAGGAAACAAAATGCCGTTAGCACGAGATGTTTACGAAAAATATATAATCGAGAAATTGGCCTTATTACAGAACATGGTAGCTCTGTCAAATAGTCAGCAGTTATACGATATTGATCACACATTGGAAGATTTCTGTGTTGGCTTGTTGAATATTATATTTGGTTGGAACTTAAAGAATATTAATTATGCGCAAAAGAATACGCCTGCTATTGACTTGGGAGATGAAGACGAAGGCGTAGCTATACAGATTACCTCGAATAAAACGGGAGAGAAAATTAAAGACACGATTAATAAGTTTCTTGAAAAGAATCTTGATAAAAAATATTCTCGCTTAATAGTTGTTCTGCTGGTGCAAAAACAAAATAGCTATTCATTTAGTTATGATACAAAAGGTCGTATATCTTTTTCTCTCCAAAACGATATATTAGATTTTTCGGATTTGCTAACTATCATCAAGAAAAATGATAAATTGCATGAAACATACGAATATGTGCAAGCTGAATTCCCAGATATCTATAAAAAAGTTGATTTTGAAATGATTGACAGAGTTAAGAGCATTATTAAAAGTCTGGAGACAGGATGTGAACGAGATGCGGCTCTGGACATAGAAGTGCTTTTCGGCGAACAGGTTAATGAGGTATATTCACATTTGCTAGAGCTTCTTTCTTTGCAAGCAGACAGAATGGAATTTTTAGATTTCTATGATGAGCAACTTCGAAGTATATTGTCCGAAGAAGGCATTGAAGAAGAATATGAAATGATGCTGGCTCAATCCGAACAGTATGATTATTATGAACCTCTTTACGAGTTTTGTTCCCACTATCGTTTCGTAACAAGAATTCCATATGACTATACTCGGAGCGAAGTGATAGATTTTCGATCAGAGCAAGAAGCGGTTTTCCAACGAGCAGAAGAGATTGAAAATGCAAGGAAAAAGTGCATTGAATTGATTAAAACAACGGTAAAACAGATGGTGTAGAACAGTTGATCTGTTCCCGTGTACTGCGGGGGTAGATTTGTTCCCGTGTTGTGTGGTTATTCACGGCATTGTCTCGACCCA
>R21__coassemble_1490_pt1 | contig 15629 bp, 14 predicted proteins | sample R21__metabat2_low_PE_003 | metagenome-assembled genome bin R21 | reverse complement strand
TATACACGATATTTATATATTTGTCACTTAAAATAGAAAAATCCGGGTGATAAAATATCATCCGGATTTCTGGTCGGAATGGCGAGATTTGAACTCGCGGCCTCTTGGTCCCGAACCAAGCGCGCTACCATCTGCGCTACATCCCGAGGTGCTCAAAGCTTGATTATTATAGTTTTATCTTGGGACTTTGTCAAGAACAAATGTCTTTTTGTTGTAAAATTGCCGGAGATATATTAAAATACAGAAAAACAGATTTCCCGAATGGAGACGGAATGGATAAAAGACTTGAAAGAATACTCCCGCGGGTTCAGAAGCCCGCAAGATATACGGGAGGGGAATACAATCAGATAATTAAGGATAAGGCTGCCGTGGATATCAGGCTGGCCTTCTGTTTTCCCGACACATATGAGATAGGAATGTCCAATCTGGGAATGAAGATACTCTACCATACCATGAATTCTCTGGACTATGTCTGGTGTGAAAGAGTTTTCGCCCCATGGAGCGATATGTACGAGGAGATGAAAAAAGAGAGGATACCCCTCTATGCACTTGAAAGCGGAGACCCCTTGTCTGAATTCGATGCGGTGGCATTTTCCGTCGGCTATGAAATGGCATATACAACAGTTCTCGATATGCTTGATATGGCCGGTATTCCTCTGCGCAGCAGTGAGAGAAAGGAACTTCTTCCACTGGTGTTTGCCGGCGGTTCGGCAGGTGTCAATCCTGAACCAATGGCTCCATTTATGGATCTTTTCGTTATTGGGGAAGGCGAAGAGGTAAATAACGAACTCCTTGAACTGCTTCACAGGGCAAAGCTTGAGAACAGAAGCAAGGAGGAGTTCCTGCTTGAAGCCTCCGGAATAGAAGGCATATATGTACCTTCGCTATATAATATAGAATACAATCCCGACGGAACCGTTAGTTCAATATCTCCGCTAAACGGCGCACCGCAGAGGGTCAAAAAAAGAATCATAGCGGACCTTGATTCGGCACCGTTCCCTGTGAATCCGGTTGTGCCATCAACCGAGGTTGTGCACGACAGGGTCAATCTCGAGCTGTTCAGAGGATGTATAAGAGGCTGCAGATTCTGTCAGGCGGGTCACATATACAGACCTATCAGGGCAAAGAAGCCGGAGACTCTTATCAGGCAGGGAATAGAGACGCTGAAAAACACCGGCTATGAGGATGTCACTCTCCTGTCACTCAGCTCCAGCGACTACCGTGAGCTTGAACCGCTGATAGACGGGCTTATGGAATACTGCGAGCCAAGGAGCATAGGACTCTCCTTGCCGTCGCTTAGGGCGGACAATTTCTCAATGAGCATAATGGAAAGACTCCAGAAGGTAAGAAAAAGCGGACTGACATTTGCCGTGGAGGGCGGAAGCCAGCGCCTAAGAGATGTAATAAACAAGAATGTAACGGAAGAAGACCTTCTGAACACCTGCAGGATAGCCTTTGAAGGCGGCTGGAACAGCGTGAAGCTGTATTATATGCTGGGACTGCCAACAGAAACGGATGAGGATATCATCGGTATCGCAAAGATGGCGGACGATGTCCTGCACTGCTGGAGATCTTACGCGAAGAACAAGAACAGAGGCGTGAGAATCACCATATCCACATCCTGCTTTATCCCCAAGCCCCACAGTCCCTTCCAGTGGGAACCGCAGATAAGCATGGAGGAGTACCTGAGAAGGGTTAACCTTCTGCGTTCGTCCATTACCGCGAGAAATGTTATATACAACTGGCACGACGCGGAAACGAGCCTTATTGAGGCGGTCCTTTCAAGAGGTGACAGAAGAATTGCTGATGTTATAGAAGAGGTTTGGAGAAATGGGGGCAGGCTTGAAGCCTGGAGCGATTTCTTTTCATTTGATGTCTGGACAGCGGCCTTTGATAAGCTGGGCATAGACCCTGCTTTCTATGCCTTTAGGGACAGAAGTACGGACGAGCTGCTGCCATGGGACATGATTGATGTGGGAGTGAGAAAAGAGCATCTGATTCATGAATATGAAGCGGCACACAGAGCCGAGCTTTCACCTGACTGCAGAAAAAAATGTTCGGGATGCGGAGCTGCTACGCTGCTGAAAGGAGCCAAGTGCGATGGATAAGCTGAGGTTGCGTTTTTCAAAGAAGGGGAGAGCTGTGTATATTTCCCACCTTGACCTCATGCACACGATGCAGAGAGCATTTTCCAGAGCGGGATATGAGCTGAAATATTCCGAGGGCTACAATCCGCACCCGATTCTTTCAATTGCACTTCCGCTTTCGGTTGGAGCGTCAAGCGTATGCGAGCTTCTGGATTTCAAGCTTAAGGACGATGTGAATCTGGGCGAGCTTCCCGGACGTCTTAATGCCGCCCTGCCTGAGGGTATTGAAGTGCATGAGGCCTATGAGGCAGAAAGAAAGATATCCGAGCTAAAATGGCTGGAGATAAACGGCGTTTTCGAGTATGATAATACAAATGCCGGGGAAATGCTTCCGTCGCTCAGAGAATTCTTCGGTTCAGAGGAAATTGTGATAAGCAAGAAATCAAAGCGGGGAATGTCGGAGACGGATATACGCCCCATGATAAAAGAACTGAGATTTGAAGAGAGAGACGGAAATTCAGTTTTTCTCAAGGCACTCATTTCTGCTCAGGAGCCTACGTTGAATCCGGAGCTTATCGTGGATGCCCTGAGACAGAAAAAGCCCGTAATTGCCCCTGATTTTGCTGCTTTTACAAGAATTGAGACATATGATTCGGCGCTGAAGCTTTTCCGCTGAGCATGGAGATAAAAATGTATAGAATCGCAATTTTTCAGAATGATATAGGTGTTGGAGGAATCCAGAAATCCCTCGTGAATCTGCTTAAGAACATAGACTACTCGCGCTTTGAGGTGGACCTTTATGTATTTGAGGAAGGCAGCTTCTGGGATTTCAGCTTTCCTCCCGAACTGAATGTCTTCAACATAAAGCCTCTGCCGCCAAAGTGCAAGTATATGCCTTTTGACAGGGTGAAGAAAAACTATACTCTTGAGCTGCCTGAAAGGGGAGAGTATGACCTTGCTGCGGACTTCAACTCGTATCAGCCCTCGTGTGCTCTCGGCGCTCTTCAGGTGCCCGCAAGAAAGCGCGTGATGTGGATACACAACAATGTCGTGATAAAACACGGTGAGGAATGGAAATACCGCGTGCTGTGGCATTTCTTTAAGGGTAAGTTCAAATACTTTGACGATTTTGTGCCCTGCTCGTCAGCTCTGGAAAAGCCATTCCGTGAGCTGAGCGGTATTGACTACGGCAGCTTTCCTGTTATTGAGAACTACATTGATGTGCAGGATATAAATCTAAAGGCGGCACAGGCGCCTGATGACTTCTCAGCTGATTCCGATTGCTTCAATCTGGTTGCTGTCGGCAAGCTATGCCATCAGAAGGGCTACGATATTATGCTCAATGTGCTGAGCGAGGCACTGAAAAGCAGGGACAATCTGCATCTGTATCTCCTTGGGGACGGTCCGGACAGAGAAAAGCTGGAAAAGCAGGCGCAGGAGCTGGGGATTCAGGAGCATGTCACATTTATGGGTAAAAAGGAAAACCCCTACTGCTACATGAAGCTGATGGACGCCTATATTTCCACATCACGCTATGAGGGCCAGCCTCTCAATACCATGGAGGCAATGGTCATTGGACTGCCGCTATACTGCTCAAAGAACCTTGAGCAGTATACTGAGGGTCTGAAAGGATATGATAATCTCGCACAGGCTCTGGTTGACGCTGCAAATGAAGAAAAGCATCCGGACGGACTTGAGGAATATAACGGCAGAATTCTGAGCCGAATTGAGGAATTGTGCAAGGAATAATCACAATAAGCTGCCAAATCCGTTTTTAACGTGCGTTTTTCTAAAAAAAAGCTTGCATATTACAGCTGTTTGTGGTATTCTACCACAGCATGTGATGAGAATCACTTTGTGTAACAGGCGGTCCGCTGCCGCGGCAGAATGCTCTGCCCTCCGGATAAGAACGTCTTAATTATAGAAAGGATCATACTATGGATCTCGTAAAGGCTCTCAGTGAGCAATACATGAAGCCCGAGCTTCCTGAGCTGAATGTCGGTGATACAGTCCGCGTTCTGGTTAAGGTCGTTGAAGGCGCTCGTGAGCGTACTCAGGCGTTCGAAGGCACTATCATTGCCAAAAAGCACGGTGGAGTTAATGAAACAATCACTGTCCGCAGAATTTCCTACGGCGTAGGCTGCGAAAAGGTTTTCCCTGTTCATTCTCCCACAATCGTATCATTCACGGTTGTCCGCAGAGGTAAGGTTCGCAGAGCAAAGCTTTACTACCTTCGTGATCGCGTTGGTAAGAAAGCAAAGGTCAAGGAAAGACTGTAATATCCTTGAAGTTAAGAGAGGCGCTTTCGCAGGAAGGCGCCTTTTTTCTACAGGAGGGCTGATTTCAGATGGCTAAAACTATTAAATGGCTGAAGGAATACTGGGTTGTTCTGCTAGTTGTGGCGCAGCCGCTTCTTGATGTGATTGCATTCTGGACTGCAAGCGACGAAGGGACCGTCTCAGGCAAGATTCGTCTTGCGATCATGATGATACTCTGTGTTTGGCTCATAATAAAAGAAAGAAGGAACAAGAAATTCCTTCTGGCGGTATTTGCTGCTGCTCTTGTTTTCGGGCTGCATATACTCAACGGCTTCAGAGTTGGATACAGAGACTTCACAGGTGACCTGAGCTATGCCGTGAAGGTCGCCTATATGCCTGTGATGGCAATATGCCTGTGCGCCGTTATTGATGACGAAAAGAAAAAGAGGGCTGTTATTTGGTCGCTTATGATAAACGGGCTGATTGAGGCATCTCTCATTGTGATTTCGTATGTAACGGGGACATATACCACAACCTACGGACCCGGGCTGGGAATCTCGGGATGGGTTATTGAGAACAACCGTTGCTGTCACAGTGACATTCTCTCGGCCCTGTGCATTTTCCTGGGGCTGTTTGCAGTCGAATCGGAAAAACCGCTGCTTAACATTCTTATACCCATAGGCATAACCGCCATATTCCTTACAAACGGAACGCAGGCATGCTATCTTTCGCTCTTTGCAGTTATGGTGGGCTATCCTGTGTATCTTATCGTGCGCTCGAAAATCAGAAAAGAGGCGCTCACGAAATCACAGCGGATTGTATCAATTACTATGGCATGCATGTTTGCCTTCTCGATAATAATCTATCCGTTCACACCGCGCTGCAAGATGGAGGAGATAGAGCGCTCATTCTATAACGACACCCAGGAGAAATTCGAAAAGAAGATGTATGCCATGGGCTATGACCTCTATGAGATGACACCTCAGGAGAAGATGGATAATCCGGAGGTCCATGAGTGCCTGGTCGAGTATTACAAGCCGTTTATCTACAGCGGTGTTCCAAGCATGATGGAAAAGTTCGATATTGACCGCATTATCTGGAAGTACAACACCACGCACGACGCCACGGTTATAGGAGACAACAGAGAGATGAAGCAGGTTTACGCTTCGCTCCTTTTTGAGGACTGTGACCTTCTAACAAGGTTTACAGGCTTTGAGTTTGCCACCATCGGGCAGGACCTGACCGCCGACCTGGAGAATGACTGGTACGCAATCTTTTTCTATTACGGTTATATTGGATTTGGAGCCTATGTTCTGCTGATACTCTATATGTTCTACAGAATATATAAGCTGCTGAAGGCGGATTATAAAGGCAGCCTGACGGACATCAACTTCGGACTTCTGCTCTGCTTCTGCATTCAGCTGGGATTGGGCTATTTCTCCGGTGCCACGATGCGAAGACCCAATGCCTCCATATACCTTGCATTTGTAATAGCGCTGATATACTGCAGTACCCGCTTAAGGAAACAGGGAGGTGAAGCGCTTGAAGCTTAGTATTATTACACCTGTATATAATGTTGAGGAATTTCTACCAACCTGTCTCGATTCAATACTCAGCCAGAATTTTGAGGACTATGAGCTTATAATGATTAATGACGGCTCTACGGATACCTCATATGAAATCATGCTGGATTATGCAAAACGCTATCCTAAAATAATAAGAAATCTGAGTGTGGACAACGGCGGACAGGGAAGGGCCAGAAACTTTGCCCTTGACATAGCTACGGGTGATTATGTGGGATTCGTTGACAGCGATGACTGGATTACTCCGGATATGTTCAATAAGCTTTATGAGGCCGCCTCATCTCAGAATGCGGATATAGCCGTGTGTGACTATTATAGGGTTGAGGACGGGGAGAACATATATGAAAAGTCACGGCTTCAGAACCATCCCCTTGCATGTGCGGGAGCCGTATGGAACAAGATATTTCGCAGAAGCCTCATAGGGGACATCCGTTTTCCCGAGGGCAGATGGTATGAGGATTTCTCCTTCTCCGCAAAGCTTCTGATGCGTTCAGAGAAAACGGTTTATGTTGAAGAGCCTCTGTACTGCTACCGCTCCGGACATGCTTCTACAATGAGAAACAGAAACTCAGCAAAGAATCTGGATATGCTATATATCATGGATGATATACACGCGGCACTTCCTGAAAATGCCGATGAGGATTTCCGCTTTCTTGTGATAAACCATCTTCTGCTGGACTCAATAAAGCGGGTATCAAGCCAGAAGGGGGAAGGCTATAAGGAAGTTATCTCGAAGATGCGGGAATATGTGAAGAGCTATGTACCGGACCTGGGCTACTGCATAAGCTATAAATCGGAATCAAGGGGCCGCCGCCTGGTCATGTGGCTGAACTATCACGGCATGGAGAATCTGGCAAACGCGCTGCTTTCAGCAAAAAACTGATTCATAATGAGAAATAACGGTAAATTGTCCAAGTTATCGGATAATTTACCGTTTGAATTTATTTTCCCTTTATCTTATTGTTTGCTTTGAGAAGCATGTTCAGGGCCTTGTAGCGGCGGTGGATAATAAGGTCATAAATAAGCTTGTACTTTGCCGGCATGGACTTAAAATACTTATTTTCTGTGTAATCCGGGAATTTCTTGAGATAATAGTCCAGAAGCTCATCCTGCACCTCGCTTGAAGGGTCAATCAGATTTACGCGGTCTATGGATGTGAGCAGTTCATTATAAAAGATTGCGTATTCAAGCTCCGGGAAATACTTTTCGTAGAGTCCGTGCTCTTTGTAGTAGTCAAGAATGTCCTCTGAGGCATCTATAATCTCCAGATTGCGCTTGGTTTTATTGGTATGTGTTATTGAGTTTGACTGCTGGAGATATATATACCATTCTTTCTTCACGTAGGTTATTTTATCTGCGTGAATATAAAGCTTGGGAGTTGTGCGGAAGTCTTCAAACCAGACACGTCCCGGGAATTTAATATTGTTGTCGATGAAGAGGGAACGGCGGAGAATCTTGTTTGTACTGGACGGGAGCTCGAAGAGAATCGCCGGGTTTTCCTCCAGAGAATACGTGCCGGGATAGTCGTTGCAGCCTGTAAGGTGCTTAATTACATCACCGGATTCATTTACGCAGATGTAATCGAAGAAGCAGATGTCAAAATCATTTGAGCATTCATCCAAAATCTCCCCGACTGCGCCGTCAGACAGGCGGTCATCGCTGTCCAGAAGAACTATGAACTCACCGTTTGCAGTTTCAATGGCTTCATTCCGCGCTGCACCGACACCGCGGTTTTCTGTAGTAATCACATGGAGGAGTCCGGGAAAACGTTTGGCATATTCGGCAAGAATCCGCGGACAGGAATCAGTTGAACCGTCATCAACCGCTATAACCTCGTAATCCGGAATCTCGGTGAACAGAACAGAATCCAGACAGGTCCTGAGATATTTTTCAACATTGTAGACGGGAATGATTATACTCAGCTTCAGCATAGCTTACCTCTTGTTCTCATATGTTTACACAGATAATAACATATTCCGCCGCACTTTACAAATCCTCTGTTTTTTTATATAATAAAAAATCGCGAAGAAGAGGTTTTGTGTTTATGAACAGCAATCTTTTTGACATTTATGATATGTTAATTGACGGGATTGTATCCGATGAAATCATCGACGGAAGTACTGCGGATTCCTACTGGTCATTTGTTTCCGCAGGGAAGCGTTGCGGAATTGCAATGACAACTGAAGGCAGCAGTATACGGCCGATGTACCCGGAGGGAATGAAAGGAATCAGTCTTAAGGAGGCCGCTATTGCCTCAAAGAGCTGGAATCTGGAGGAGGCGTCCTACGGATGCGCCGCAATAAATGCTTATTACAACAGTCCTGAAAACATGGAGAGACTGGGCTGCTTCCGCCCATTCGAAAGGCACTATTCCGAGGAGATTGACTTTAGGGGGAGGACCGTTGGTGTAATAGGTCACCTAAAGGATACCGCCAACCACGCAAATGAAGCAAAAGAACTCTATATTCTGGAGCGGAACCCGAAGAGCGGTGATTATCCGGATTCAGCCTGTGATTACATTTTGCCTAGATGCGACCTGGTTGTTATTACAGGAAGCTCTCTGGTTAACAAGACACTTCCGCATCTGCTTGAGCTCTGTCCCGATGCTACGAAGATACTTACGGGACCCAGTGTGCCTATGTGTCCGGGACTTTTGGAGTTCGGTTTTGATATGCTGTGCGGCATGATTATTGACGACAGACAGGGACTGCTGGACTATCTCGCTGAGAATAACTCATGCTCTCCGTTCAGATTCGGCAAACCCTTTATGATAAAAAAGTGAGGAAGAAACATGAAGATATTTGGCAGAAGAAGAAGGAACATGAGCCCTGAGGAGATACAGGCAGCCGAACTTAAGGATACCTATGAGTGGATACAGTGTTTTATGGCAGCTCTGATATTCTGTGTTTTTCTGTTTCTGTATATAGTGAAGGTAATTGATGTTGTAGGGACATCCATGTATCCGACACTGAACAATGGGGATAAGATGATAGTTTCCGGCCTTTTCTACGAGCCGAAGGTTGGCGATGTCGTCGTTTTCAAGAAGGACGGCTACGATCCCAACAAAGCTCTGGTGAAGCGGGTTATTGCCGTTGCGGGTCAGGAGATAAACATGGACTTCGAAAAGGGCATAGTCTATATCGACGGTGAGGAAATCCATGAGGACTATATCTTTGAGGATACCTACAACAAGCTGGATTTTATCGGACCGAAGACGGTTCCGGAGCACTGTGTGTTCGTTATGGGTGACAACAGAAACATGTCCACTGACAGCCGTAAAAAGGAAATAGGAATGGTGGATACAAGACTTATTCTTGGACGGGCGTATTTTGTGCTGTTTCCCGCAGCCGATATGGGACCGATCCAGTAATGATTATTCAGAATCGAGAATAGATAATTAGTAGTTTAATGAATACTGAACCTGAAAAAATCAATATTCAGTGGTATCCCGGACACATGACCAAAGCCCGCCGCATGATTGAGGAGAATATCTCAATGGTGGATGCGGTCTGCGAGATACTGGATGCACGGATTCCGTCAGCCAGCCGTAATCCGGATATTATCGAACTTGCCGGGGATAAGCCGCATATAATAGTACTGAACCGGACCGACCTTGCCGACCCGGTAATTACGGATAAATGGAAGAGCTATTTTGAGACACAGGGTGCGACCGTGCTGAAAACCGATGCGAAATCGGGTAAGGGTGTCAATGCATTTGTGCCCGCGGTAAAAAATGTTCTTCAGGACAAGATTGCCGGCTATGAGGAAAAAGGGCAGGTGGGAAGGACTCTAAGAATAATGATTCTTGGTATTCCCAATGTTGGCAAGTCAACTTTCATTAATAAAGTGGCAGGCAGAAAAGCAGCTATAGCAGGTGACAGACCCGGGGTTACAAGAGGAAAGCAGTGGATAAGCATAGGAGAAGGAATAGATATGCTTGACACTCCGGGAATTCTATGGCCGAAATTTGAAAGCCAGGAAGTGGGGGAGCTGCTTGCCGTGACTAATGCCATCAAGACGGAGGTCTTCGATGTGGAGACTCTTGGCGCCAATTTTATGCTCCGGCTGCGTGAAATGTACCCAAATGCCATAAAGGAACGCTACAAGTTTGATCCGGATCCGGAGGCAAACGGCTTTGAACTCCTTGAAGAGGCGGCAAAGAAGAGAGGCATGCTCGTTTCGAAGGGGGAGTATGACATAGAGCGTATGGCGCGCACACTGCTTAACGTATACCATGAGGGCAAGCTCGGAAGAATCTCACTTGAGTGCCCATAGAAGAATAGTTATGTAAACAATAATAAGTTAAATAAAATAAGTTAACAAAAATAATTAAACTAAATTAAGTATAGTAAAATATGAATACTATATTTAGTTAACAGTATTAAGAAAATAAAATTACGTAAATAACATTATGAAGACAGAAATCAATCTCTGGGAAATTGAAAACAGCATATATGACGAGGGCTTTGAACTGCTATGCGGAGTTGATGAAGCAGGGCGGGGACCGCTTGCGGGGCCGGTATGCGCTGCTGCATGCATTCTGCCACGAGGAATGGATATTCCCGGTCTGGACGATTCAAAGAAACTCTCAGAGGACAGAAGAAATGAGCTTTTCAATATAATCATTGAAAAGGCGCTGTCTTTTGGTATCGCCTTTGCCACAGTTGAAGAAATCGAGGAGTACAACATACTCGGGGCAACTTATCTTGCGATGAACAGAGCAATTTCTGAGCTGGAGCCAGCACCCTCGCTATGCCTTATAGACGGAAACCGCTCAACAGGGATAGTATATCCGAACCGTACGGTCGTGAAAGGAGATTCTAAGTGTGCCGACATATGTGCCGCGTCGGTTCTTGCCAAGGTGAGCAGGGATTCATACATGTATGATATGGCGGAGCTTTATCCGCAGTACGGTTTTGAAAGTCATAAGGGATACGGTACAGCTGCCCATTATGCAGCTCTGAGGGAGTTCGGTCCAAGCCCCATTCACAGACCGTCCTTTCTGAAGAAGATGCACTGATTCTAAATTATGGCAAGTGAGAAGAAAGTACTTGGAGACTTTGGGGAGTCAAAGGCGGTAGAGTTTCTTGTTTCCAAAGGCTACCGCATAGTAAAGAGAAATTACAGCTGCCGTTTAGGCGAGATTGACATTATCGCCCGTAAGGATAGCTTTATTGTATTTGCGGAGGTTAAGCTGCGTAAATCGGATTACTACGGAAGTGCTGCCGAGTTCGTTACCGCTTCGAAGCAGAGCAGGATAATAAAGACAGCCAGGTTTTGGCTTGCTTCACATTACGATGACCTGCAGCCCCGGTTTGATGTTATTGAGGTGTATGCTCCCGATGGGGAAAATGGTCCCGTTAAAATAAACCATATTGAGGATGCCTTCTGGCAGTAAACGCAAAACTATGAGTCTGTATGCAATAGGTGATTTTCACCTCTCCCTTTCCGGAGATAAACCGATGGATAAATTCGGGGTTGAGTGGATAAATCATGCTGAAAAACTGAAAAACGGCTTCAGTGCCCTGACTGATGAAGACACCACAGTAATCTGCGGGGATCTGAGCTGGGGGCTTGGAATAGATGAATGCGCAGAGGATTTTGCTTTTATCAACTCCCTTCCGGGCAGAAAGATTATCCTAAAGGGAAATCATGACTACTGGTGGAACACGGTAAAAAAGACCGGAGAATTCTTTGCCGCCAACGGGATAGATACAATAGATATACTGCATAACAACTGCTTTCATTACGGTGACTATGCCATATGCGGAACCCGGGGCTGGTTTTTTGAAGAGGAGACTGGAGGAGAACACGACAAGAAAATACTTGCCAGGGAAACGGCAAGACTCAAGGCTTCACTTGACGCTGCCGGTGACCTTAAGAAGCTGGTTTTTCTGCATTATCCTCCCGTGTTCGGAAACTATCACTGCGATGAGATATTGAAGCTTCTGAAGGATTACGAGGTCAGGCTTTGCTGCTACGGTCACATACACGGGAAAGCCCGCGGAGGAGCCTTTAACGGTTGGAGAGACGGAACACTGTTCAAGCTTGTTTCGGCAGATTATGTAAACTTCACACCTCAGAAGCTGGAACTATACTAATTTAATATATTTGTTATTTTCTTCTTGCATTTAGCTGTTTTATATGCTATATTATTCGGGCGAAAGAAATCCGGGTGTAGCGCAGTTGGTAGCGTGCTTGAATGGGGTTCAAGAGGCCGGGCGTTCAAATCGCCCCACTCGGACCAAAAAGGACTTGTATAAATACAAGTCCTTTTTTGCTTCTATATCACGAATTCAAAGCCTGTCTCAGAATTATCCGGGACAGGCTTTTGGCATCTATGCTTTATTCTGCTTTATAATCAATTTATCCAAGGAAGCTAATGAACCGGGCAGAACGAAAAGTATAAGCAGCACAGCGCACAATGCACCCATAGAGATGGTTTTAACTATTGCGCTGACTGCGGGCTCCTTAAAGAACCTTCCAACAATCGCAGTGATAGTAATAAGGATAAGGCCGGAGGTTAAAATAGTGTTTACGGAACCGTCATATGCAGCCTTTAGAGCTTCTTTAACATCTTTGGTCTTTCTTGCTTCGAGGTAATAATTGGTAAGCAGAATTCCATAGTCTATGGTGGCGCCCATTAGAATGCATTCAACAATGATCAGTGCCAGATAGTAGATGCTTCCCGTCAGGTATCCTGTGAAGGTGACTGTGAAGAATACACCAGTCTGAACCAGCAGCACAAGGAGTGCAGGAATGAAGAAGGATCTGAATGTTACAAGTACAATAAGGAAAATGGCAAAGGCTGTCATTGATGTGATGAGCAGGAGTTCGCTATCGTACGTTTGTTGCATTTCATATGTCATTGCGGAATTACCAATCAGGTAATGATCACCTTTCATTTCTTTTCCACAGAATTCCTTTATTTGACCAATGAAAGCAGTGGTATCAGAAGATTCCTCCGCATATTTAGAGGTAATTATCATACGGGAATAATCCTTGCCGACAAGCTGCTCTTTGCCTGATGCCATCTTATCGGATGCGCTGTTAATCGTTTCTCGCATGTCATCATCTATAAAGGAATCAAAACGGGTATCGTTAAGAATGGTACCTGTGAGATAATCGAACAAATACTCAAGAGACATTGTCTGAGAAGAATCGGCCTTGTTAACACTTTCCGCATAGAGGAAGATCAAATCCATTGCCTCAGGTGTTAGCTGATCGCTCATACCGTTAAAGAAATCAGCCATTTCTTCAGAGCTGTATTCAGTCTTTGAAACAACAGCATCGGCCAGCTGTTTGGCAAACATCAGCTGTTCGGCGGTTTCCTGATCGAAAAGACTGCTGTATTCTTCATTGGTCATAACGGTGTTGACAATCATATCCAGGAAGTCAGCAGCAGACATTTTCCAATTTGAAATATCTCCATGGCGGGCAGTGTAGAGCAGGCAAAGCTGTGTGCTCTGCTCTTCCTGTATGCCAAGAAGCTGAGAAAGCTGGGCAGGAGAATATTCAGTGTCGTTCAGAGTGCCGTTAATAATATCTATAAGAGTCTGAAGCTTTTGCGCATATGTCGGACCGAGCAGTGCACAGATCTGAGGATTGTTTAGTATTGCCTCAAGAATCTCATCAATCCGCATAGTCTTATCCTGAATGTCGCCACCGAAGGTCTGGGTGAACATACTCTGTATCAGCTGAAGAGGCATACCGAGCAGTTTGGCAGCTTCTGCCGGACTATATGAAGCAGCCATGGCTTCTTTATCCGTATACACGGACATCTGAGACAGCTGACCAAGCATTTCGTCAGAGAACATGGAGGCATAAGCGGGATCTGCTGCCAGCTCATTAGAGATAAAGTCTTCAAACTGAACTAGTGTCATACCACACGGCTCAACAGTTCCGCTCTGCAGAAAATAAAGTGTATACAGATCACGAACCTGCTCATTATCAATATCAAAGAAAGCTGCCATCTCTTCATAGTTTAAAGGGGTTTTAAGTATTTCAGGATCTGAAAATTTAGAAAGATAATCCAGCTTAAAGCTGTCTCCGTCTATTTTTGAAGAGAATTGAGCGTTTGTTGTTATATCGGATACAAATGCAAGAAAATCTCCCACAGTCATTTTACCGGCTTTTCCATCGTTGTAGCAGCTGTAGTATAGCATTCCGATAAGAGAAGGAGCCAGCGCGGTATCACTGCTCATGCTTTCAAGATTATCAGACATTTCCTCCGCGGTGTATTCCTGCGTGAAAGTGGTATAATAGCTCCTTACATCGGTTACATCCGCATTTGCCTGAAGAGTACGAGCCAGCTCCTGAGCTGCAGTTTCATCTTCGTTATTATATAAAAGAACAAGTGTGTTGCTGGGAGGGAAATATTCCGCGACATAGTCATAGCCCTCTAAAGTATAGGTAATACCGGTGTTTTTCTGCAGAAAGTAGGTTCCAATAAACAGAACTAACAGAATAATGGCCATGACGCGGCGTGAGCTATAGCTGAACGAAGCAGCCCAGTCCATGGGAATATGCAGAGATTTTTTAGCGGTTCGCTTTATGAGTGTATCACACATCAGAATGAATACCGGCAACATGGTAATGACACAGAGCATGCTGATGAATACGCCCTTTGCTAAAACAACTCCCAGATCAAGTCCGATTTTGAAACTCATGAACACAAGCATAAGGAGCCCGACTACAGTAGTGAAGGAGCTGGAGGCAATAGAAGAAAATGCATTGCTGATAGCAGCCTTCATAGCTGCATATTTATCATCATTGCAGGCTCTTTCCTGGCGGTAGCGGTTCATCAGCATAATGGAATAGTCCATGGAAAGAGCCAGCTGTAGCAGAGCAGCAATAGAAAATGTAATGCTGGAAATACTTCCCATAATAATGTTTGACCCCATGTTTATGGCAATCGCACAACCTATTACAATTAAAAACAGGAAAGGCTCTATCCATGAACCGCACATGGTGAAAAGTATGGCAAGTATAATTATTAAAGCGGAAATAATAACAACCGGTGGAATATCCGGCATGCGGGAATCGTTGTTATTCCATAGCATGTCATATTCATTAAAAGAATCGTCAAGTGCAGTTTCTACTGCAAGCTCTTCCTTTGTGCCATAATCGTATGGGACTGTAAGAACATAGAGTGTACGATCTTCATGGTTGTAATCAGGATCATCGGGCTTATACATAACGCTTTCAACATCAGTGATAGCTTTAAGCTTTTCCTGCACTTCGGGCTTCTGTGCTTCAGAGAGCCCCTTGAACATGACGCGGATAGTGGCGGAGACTTCTGAATCAGGAAACTCAGTATCCATGATATCAAGTCCCTGTTTCATTTCTGACTTGCCGGAAAGATATTTTGTCATATCATCATTAATATATACCTTCTGCATACAAACTAAACCTGCAACAGAAAGAAAAAGCATGATAATAAGTATAACCAGCCGTCTTTTAATTATAAAACCGGCAATACGATCGATCATTTTGTATCCTCCGTTAAATCCGATTTATTAAGATTAGTTATAAATTATAAACTAGACAATCAGTTTTTACAAGATAAGTGTGATAAGGAATAATGAGCCGGAATAACTCACGCATAAAGGTTGTGAATGTCTTTTCTTGTTATATGAATACTTTTCTGGTAAAGTCCGTATAATGGTGTAAATTAAAAAAATAGAAAGAGCCAAATGCTC
>R21__coassemble_1475_pt1 | contig 15684 bp, 12 predicted proteins | sample R21__metabat2_low_PE_003 | metagenome-assembled genome bin R21 | reverse complement strand
TGGTCTGCAAGTATTATTATTGCGGTATTGTCGTATAGACCTGTACGCTTTAGATTGCTTAAAAACCTGTCAGTAATATTGAAGCATGCTTCAACAGAACATGTGTAGTTTGAGTCATCAATTTCGTCTAAGTCTGCACTTAAGCTGTAAGGACTATGGGCACCGTATAAATGAATGAAACTATAAACGGGTTGACTACATATTGTATAATCGGAAGTGCAAACATCATTATAGAAAGTGATATTTGAGGCATCAAACCATTGTGCCCCACTAATTCCATGTTGCGTTGAGTTAGAAATTTTTGCGGGAGACTGTTCACAGTATTTCTTTAGATCATATGGGAAATATCTATATCCAACAAGTTTTGCTTGGACTTTATAAAACCCGAGAGGATATAAAAAACCTAGATTATCCCCGCCTGAGGTATTGTCAAATTGCCTCATCACATCTTCGCTTAAGGCCAGTTCAGCTTCATAGATATTTATTTTATAATTCTTTTCGTGTAGCTCATCAAGAAGATTAAATGTGCTATATGCTTTATTTGTGTAACTGTAAAAGCTCTCAGCATTCTCATACCATTGCCCGGTAATAATAAACGGTATTGATCGGGATGTGTATGGGTATGCTCCCATGGTGTTGCTATAATAAGTGAAATCTTCAAACACATCTTGATACTCAGGATGTGTTGCTTTTAATTCTTGATACTTGTCGGCATCTACAGCGTCTAGAACAAGAATAATAAGATTGTTGCCTTCTGATAATTCATTTATTCCACCATACGTTGCAATATAGTCGTTTTTATTCCTAAACCCGCCTCCAAGGCCGGAGATAAGCAAGGACAAAATCAGCATAAGAGTTACAAAAGCACATGTATAAGAAACAAGCTTAACCGATTTGAACTTTACAAGGCAATAAATAACAGCAGCAGAAATAACAACCCAAATAATAATGGAGAATACCCGTTGATAGTCATATAAAGACCAGTCTATGGCATCACCGCTCATTGGGGGAAGATTCCCTGAAAAAAAAGTACCTTGAACATATGTGGCTAGATATGCAATAAAGAATAAGGCTAACCAAAATAAATAGAACTTTTTACCAAACAACCATTGAATGAAAAAGAATATGACTAAAACGACCAGAATTTGCCCGAATATTGGAGCCATCATCTTTAATAGGTCATAGATGTCATATGAAAACTCATCAACGTTTAGAAGGTAAATAGAAAGAGGCGCATAGAGTAGCAATAGGAACGCAAACGCAACACAAAGTAGAATTGCAGGTAAAAACGATATTCTTATTTTTGTTTTTTCTCTATTTTTCATGAGAAGAATTATAAGTGTGTCAAGATGAAAAGTCAATAAACACATGGCAGTTGAGTCAACGGTTATTTGGCTTGCACTAAAAGACGAAAAGTATTATAATAATATGAATTATTCTGTGTTGGAGAAAGCGTAACAATATGGTTAAACGGAATAAACGTCAGATTAAAATATTCAACATCCTTACAGATGCTGTTCTTATATTTGTTTCTTATTTCATTGCTGTTTGGCTCAAGTTTTCTGTATTGAACGGTGTAAAAAGCATAGACCTTACTGAAAGCAGATTTATAGCTGGGATAGCAATCATAAGCATTATTCTCCCAATTTGTTATTATATTCATCGTACAAAGAATTATACACAGGTATATGTTTCCATTGCCGGAATAAATGCGATAGGCACCCTGCTTTTGATGGTCATTTTCTTTATTTACAAGGTAAATGACTTTTCACGTGATGTACTGCTTCTTTTCTGGATGATTTCAAGTGTGCTTGTTATTTTAAAGCATTACACTGGGCGTATGATAATACGCAAGAGCAAACGTTTCGGATATGCACCCCGCCATGTTGTAGTGGTCGGCAGTGGAGTTCATGCTCAGCGTTATGCGGCAGATATGGAATCTTCAAAGCTGATTGATTGTATAATTGACGGATATTTCGGTTCGGAACAGGCTGAAGGTTTAGGCACATATTTTGGGACTTTTGACAGATTGAATGAAGTAATTCCTGACCTCAACTCGGACGAGATAGTAGTCGCTCTCGAGGCAGACGAAACACAGTATCTCCAATCCGCAATCGATGCTGCTGATAAGGAAGGAATATATCTTTCCATGATTCCTTTTTACAGTGACTTCATCCCATCGCATCCGGAGATAGAGAATATTGGCAGAACCAAGCTTATCAATCTACGAGCCACTCCGTTAGACAGCTTTGGTAACGATCTTTCAAAGCGTATTACGGATATTATTGGGTCAACGTTAATAATAATTATTATTAGTCCTCTGATGCTTTTCACCGCCATTGGAGTTCGTCTTTCAAGTCCGGGACCAATATTCTTCCGTCAGGAAAGAGTAGGTAAGGATAAAAAGCCATTTATGATGCTGAAATTCCGCAGCATGAGGGTTAATTCGGAAGAAAACACCGCATGGTCTACTAATGAAGATCCGCGAAAGACGAAATTTGGCACTTTTATCAGAAAGTATAGTATTGATGAACTTCCACAGCTTTTTAATGTGTTGTTTGGCGATATGAGCCTTGTCGGCCCCAGACCGGAGATTCCTTTCTATGTCCGTCAGTTCAAGGAAACAATTCCTCTCTACCTTGTGCGTCAGCAGGTACGGCCAGGCATGACGGGTTGGGCTCAGGTCCACGGCCTTCGCGGAGACACTTCAATTGAAGATAGAGTTGAATATGATATCTGGTATATTGAAAACTGGAGCTTTTGGCTGGACATCAAAATACTTTTTATGACTGTTTTCGGCGGTAAATTCAAAAACGAGGAAAAGTAGATTAGTATGAAGATACTTGTAACCGGGGCGAATGGCCAGCTCGGTCATGACGTGATGAACGAACTTAACAGGCGCGGTTATGAAGGCATTGGAAGCGGTAGCGGGACTGAATATAAGGGCATACAGGATGGAACTCCGGCCTGCATAATGCCTTATGTGCAGATGGATATTACTGATTCAGCTTCTGTCAGTGCTGTAATGCAGGAACTGCACCCCGATGCGGTCATTCACTGTGCGGCTTGGACAAATGTGGATGCGGCGGAGGAGCCCGAAAATTATAGAAAAGTACGTGCCACCAATGTAAATGGCACGGAGAACATAGCGGTTGCCTGTGAAGCAGTAAAAGCTAAAATGCTCTACATAAGCACCGACTATGTTTTTGACGGTAGCGGAACGGAGCCTTGGAAGCCCGACTGTAAAGAATTCGCACCGGTTAACGTATATGGTCAATCAAAGTTAGATGGTGAATTCGCGGTAATAAATAATGTAGAGAATTATTTTATTGTCCGCATTGCCTGGGCATTTGGCCTTAACGGAAAAAACTTCGTAAAAACAATGCTTAATATTGGAAAAGCTCATGATAAGGTACGGGTTGTAAATGATCAAATAGGCACCCCCACTTATACGTTTGACTTAGCCCGGCTTTTGGTGGATATGGTGGAAACTGAGGAATATGGCTATTATCATGCAACAAATGAAGGTGGATATATTTCCTGGTATGATTTCTGCTGTGAAATATATAAGCAGGCAGGATTTGATGCCAAGGTGATTCCTGTCACAACTGCAGAGTACGGTCTTTCAAAAGCAAGGCGTCCGTTTAATAGCCGCCTTGATAAATCTAAGTTGACAGAGTGTGGATTTCAGCCATTGCCAGACTGGCAGGATGCGCTGTCACGTTACCTCCATTCTTTCCAAATATGAGAACAGATAGAATAGCAATTCTCCTCGCAACGTACAACGGCGAGAAATATTTGAAAGAGCAGCTTGACTCTATTATTAAACAAAGCTGCAATTATTGGGAACTGTTCGTTCATGATGATGGTTCAACAGATTCAACCTGCGTAATTCTCCAAAGCTATTTGGAGAGATACCCGGATAGAATTCATATTATTGAAGGTCCGGCAACAGGTTCAGCAAAGAATAATTTCTTTTTCCTTATGAACTCCGTGGACGCACCATATGTGATGTTCTCCGACCAGGACGATATTTGGCATCCCAATAAAATTGAAAAAACCTTTGCAGAAATGCAGAGTACAGAGCAGGAACTTGACTCTGATGTTCCGATTCTTGTTTTTTCCGAGCTTCGAGTAGTTGATGAGAATTTGAATACTATATGTCCGACTCTAAGTGAGTATCAGAAGCTCGACTGTAGCCGCACTTCTCTAAATAAGCTCCTCCTCCAAAATGTGGTAACAGGTTGTACCGTAATGATAAATCGTAGTCTCCTGAATTTTGCCAGGACTTCGGATACTGATGGTATTATCATGCATGACTGGTGGTGCGCATTAATTGCCTCAAAATTCGGGGTTCTCAGTTTTTTTGAAGAACCATTGATAGATTACCGCCAGCATCAGGGAAACAGTATTGGTGCGCTTAATGTTAATAGCCCGGAGTATGTTAAATCTAGGCTTTCGCATGGAGATAAAATAAAAAAAGACCTGCTTGATACAAGAACACAGGCAGCCCGTTTAGCTCAAAGTTTTGACGATGAACTTGCGAATGAATATTCAAATCTCGAGTCAAAATCAAAACTTTCCAGATGGGTCTTTTATGCAAAGAGTGATATGTGGAAAAATGGTTTTGCACGGAATTTAGCACTCCTTATGTTTGAATAGAAATTTGCGTTTGGTGAGTATTTTGTCACAACCAAGTATTAAAAAAAATTACATATTTAAACTAGCGTATGAAATTCTATGCGTAATTTGTCCTTTCATTACCAGCCCATATGTTGCACGAGTTCTTGGTGCTGATGGAGTGGGGATAGCAAGCTATACAAGCTCTATTATGGCGTATTTTGCATTATTTGCTGCGCTTGGCACTTATTCATATGGTACAAGGGAAATAGCTAGGCATAGAGATGATAAGTATCAGGTAAGCAAGCTCTTTTGGGAAATCGAGTTGATGACGGTATTTACATCAGCTGTAGCAATATTTGCCTGGATAGTTTTAGCGGTAAACAATAGGGAATACGGATACTATTTTCTAGCTTTAACCCCACAGCTTTTTGCAGTGATGTTGAATATCACATGGTTTTATACTGGATACGAAAAGATTGGTTACACCGTTCTGAGAAATGCGTTGTGTAAAATCATTGGGATTATACTTCTATTTGCTTTTGTTAAGAAAAAAGAAGACTTAATTATATATTTGATAATCAATACAGGAATTAACTTGATTGCTAATGCAACGATGTGGTTATATCTCCCAAAGATGTTGGTAAAAATTAACTTTAAAGAACTTAGCTTTGGAAGACATTTTAAAGAAACTCTAGCATATTTTATTCCGGCAGTAGCAACGAGTGTTTCGTCTGTAATAGATAAAACACTTGTTGGGGCAATTACTGGTGATTCATTTCAAAACGGATACTACGAACAAGCGATGAAAATAATTGAAATCTGCAAAGCGTTTACATTCACTGCCCTAAATGGTGTGATGGAAGCAAGAATGTCTTATCTTTTTGCGGATAGAAATTACGATGAGATTAAAAACAGGCTGAAACAGTCATTGAGTTTTATTCTTTTAATAGCATTTGGATGCATGTTTGGTATTGTAAGTGTGGCGAAATACTTTGTACCATTTTTCTATGGAAATGGATATGAGCCTGTTGTATCATTGCTGTTTGTTATGGCTCCTTTAACTGTTGTTATGGGCATATCGAGTTGTATGGAAACACACTACTTCACACCGAGCGGACGTAGGATGCAAAGTGCAAGATATATTCTGATAGGTGCTTTGGTTAATGTAATTCTGAATTTGTTGCTTATTCCAAATTATGGAGCAAAAGGTGCAGCAATAGGTACGCTGGTGGCTGAAATGGTAGTGCTTATACTGTTTATGAGTAAATGTGGAGAGTATGCTTCACTTAGATTATTGGTAGAATATAGTTGGAAACGCGTACTAGCTGGTGCGGTGATGTGTGTGTTAACGGTTTTTGTTGGTAAAGCACTGTGCAGTGCATCGAATGCAGTTGTATTCTTTTCACAGTTTTTTTGTGGGGTGCTGACATATGGAGTGCTATTATTTATTTTAAAAGATGATATGCTATATCAAATACTTGTTAGAGTGCTTAAGATGGTCAAGTTGAAGTTTTAGAAGTATCGAAACGTACCATTTTGGAAAAACAAAAAATATATACAAACAACGCTATTAGGAGAAACAAATGAAACGTGTAATAACTTATGGCACATTTGACTTGCTCCACTATGGACACATTAATCTTTTAAAAAGAGCAAAAGCCTTGGGTGACTATTTGATAGTTGCTCTTTCTACGGACGAGTTCAACTGGAATCAGAAGCACAAAAAGTGCTATTTTTCGTATGAGCAAAGGAAGGCACTTATAGAAGCGATTAGATATGTTGATTTGGTGATTCCGGAAGATAGCTGGGAACAGAAGGTAACAGATGTTCATGAATATAGTGTTGATGTTTTTGTTATCGGCGATGATTGGGAAGGTAAATTTGATTTTTTAAAAGACGAAGGTTGTGAAGTGGTTTACTTGCCACGTACCCCAGAGATTAGTTCAACGCAAATAAAAAGTGATCTAAAAGAATAACATTGAGAGAAGGTTTTTCCTATGGCTTCCCATTTTTTTGATGCGCTAAGAAGATATTTCAATACATATTCTTCAATGTTCTGCAGAAGAGATAGAAATCTTTGGGTTTTTGGGGCATGGTTTGGCAACAAGTTTTCCGATAATCCTAAATATTTGTTTCTATATTGTTTGAAGCATGGCAAAAATGTTGCTTGGATAACGAGAAACCCGGATGTTTTTAAAGAAATGTCAGAGCAGGGATTACCTGTATATATGCATGATACTAAAGAAGCTGTTTCTATTTGTAGAAAGGCTGGCTATTGTATTTGCTGCACAGGTGTTGAAGATGCAAGCCGTTCACACCTTGGTGGCGCTGTTTTTATTAACCTTTGGCATGGGGTTCCTCTGAAAAAAATAGTATATGATGATATCTATTCTAAAGTGACAGTTAAGCAGAAGATTTATCAGATAATAACGGCAATCCCATTTAGAAAGGAGTACTACTTTTCAACTAGTAATCAGGTAAGCCGCATATACAGAAGTTGTTTTGCTACTGATGAGAAACACATCATTCAAATCGGACAAGTTAGAAATGATATGTTTTTTGATGGTTCATTAAAAAGAATACATTATTCTGATGTGGATTATAAAAAACTTCTGGTTTACATGCCAACTCATAGAAATGAAGGACAAACAGAGATAAACCTTGAAAGAATATTCGATTTGGAAGATTTGAATGATTTCTGCAAAGAAAATGGATTGTTGTTTTTAATAAAAAAACATTATTATCATCAGAATGAAAAGACCGACCTTTCTGCTTATTCTAATATCATCGATTATACATCTTTACCCTGTGATACGCAGGAATTGCTCTTTAATGCGGATATTCTAGTCACAGATTACTCAAGCTGTTATATTGATTATCTGCTTTTGGATAGGCCAATTGTTTTCTATAATTACGACTATGAAGAATACTTAAAAAAAGATCGCGAAATGTATTATAACTACGAAGATGTTACGCCAGGAGGAAAGGCTGAAAACTATTACGAGTTTCGAGCCGCTTTAAAAAAAGCATTGAATGGAAATGAAGCTTTTTGCACAGAGCATAATAGAGTAAAAAACTTGTTTTACAGTAAAGAAAACCAGGGACCGGTATGCAAAAAAACGATTGAGGCAATTGAAAAGCTATAGTTTTATCCCTTCTACTGTTTTTCATTCAAAAGGCTATATTGAATAAACAGCATGTGTGTAAGATTCCTTTTCAAAAGATAAGACTGTGGTGAAAGTTGGAGGCTAAAAAATATTAATACAGTAAAAGTATCAATAATAATGCCATCGTTAAATGTGGCAGCATATATAAGGGAATGTATTGAGAGTGTGGTAAACCAGTCACTTAAAGAGATTGAAATAATCTGTGTGGATGCTGGAAGCACTGACGGTACACTTGAGATTCTGCAGGAATATGCGAAAAAAGATGAGCGGGTTAGAATAATAAATTTTCCGGTAAAAAGTTACGGGTTTCAAATGAACCTAGGCATTGATACAGCTCAAGGTGACTATATAGGTATTGTTGAAACCGATGATTTCGTTGAGCCCGATATGTTTGAACTGCTTTTGAAAGCTGCAGAAGAATCGGGTGCGGATGTGACAAAGTGTGATTATTACAAATATAAGTCAAAGCCGTTTCCATATAACATCCCTGCCAACAACCTTAAGCTTTTGGACAAAAATGTTTGCTTCAGGATAAGAAGACAGCCTGCACTTATGTCAAGGCATCCGAGCATTTGGTGTGGATTATATAAAAAGTCATTTCTTACGAAAAAAGAAATCCGATTCGTCGAATCTCCGGGAGCTTCATTTCAAGATAATGCATTTATAATGAAATGTGAAATGGCTGCAGATAATATATATCTTATTGGAAATTATTTGTATCATTACAGAACGGACAATGAAGGATCATCAGTAAAGAACAAAAGCAAGATATATTGTATTTGTGATGAAGTGAATTCGGCAGTTGAATATCTTAATTCTAAATGTGAGTACAAAGAAGAGTGTGCGGATATTGTATATGCTCAATGCGCTAGAGCATGCTTTCGGAATTATAATAGGTTAGATAACGAAGGCCGGGAACTCTTTGCTAAGAGAATGTCTGAGTATTTTACAGGAGTGCTAGGAGGCCATTTACTGGGTAATAAGCATCTTTATAGGACGGAGATTAATAATGCAAAAATGGTAATCAGAAATTACCATGATTTCTATGAAAAAAATAGAGTAGAATGTGAAGAAAACAATCAACTGGATGATTATATTAAGCTTTTCAAGGAGTATTTTGATAATAGAGATAAATTGAATCATGAAACAGGAAAAGAAGCAAAGATGGTTAATCAGATGGTAGAGGCAATTAAGAATATGCCATTCCGCTTCATTCAGGATTTGAGAAGACTAAGCTTTTATGACGATGAGATTCAGGAAATATTTGAAACAACACTGAGTCATGCAATTGACCAGTCAGCGCAAGAAAAGAAGTCTTCAAAGGGTTTTGTAAAAAGAATGATAGCTTGTATAAATGATAATGGACTTAAGTATACAGTCGCTAGAATTGGAGAACAACTGAGAATTGTTCTTTGGGAAGGGTAAAATGAACGAAATAGTGTTATTTATTCCATCAGATAATGCCGCAAGTAGTGGGGCATTTTTATGTATGTTTGAGATGTGCAAACTATTAAGGGACGATTATGGATATGAACCGATTGTTGTTTTAAGAACGGATGGAACAGGGACTGATTTGCTGGATAGAAGTAATATCAAGTATATATTTAGAAAATCATATAACTGGGTAATAGATAACAGACAACATTCACTTAAAGAAAGATTTAAATTTCTAGTACTTAGATGTTTGAATTTATTTCAGGCAATCAGGCTTTCGTTTTTTATAAAAAAAGAAGGTATTCAACTAGTTCATTTAAATACATCGTGGATTTACTATGGCTTGATTGCAGCAAAACTTGCGAGGGTTCCATGTGTATGGCATATTCGTGAGAAATTGGAAGAAGGGCAAGGAAAGAAAACTTGGGTTAATAATAGAGAAAGAGTTTTTAATAAGGCAGATGCGATAATAGCGGTTTCAAACTATATTTATAACTGTTATGCAAAAAGTATTAACAGTGGGAAAATGCTGATGATATATGACGGAATAGATAGCGGCATTTTTTATCAGGAAAAGTCTGCCCACCCAAACAAGGACATTACGGAGTTTCTCTGCGTTGGAGGGTTATTGCCATATAAGAACCAAAAGACAGTGATTGAAGCCACAGAGATTTTGAGAAACAGGGGTGTAAAAAACTTTAGAGTATCATTCGTTGGAAGCGGAAATGTTTCAGAGTATGAAGAATTCGCTAGAAAGCATAATGCCGAGAATAATGTTAGTTTTTTAGGTCCATGTGCGAATGTGGAGAAACTGTATAAGAACACTGATGTGTTGATATCAGCATCTGATGCTGAAGCGTTCGGAAGGACTGTCGTTGAGGCTATGATGAGCGAGTGTGCTGTGATTGGATCGAATACTGGTGCCACTACTGAGCTGCTGTGTAATGGGAAATACGGATGGCTTTTCAGAGTAAAAGATGCCGAGGATTTGGCAGATAAAATGCAATTTGCAATTAATCATCCTGAAGAAAGACGACGTATTGCGCTCACAGGGCAGAAATATGCACTGAATAATTATACCTTGAAGAGAAATGCTGAAAATATAAATAAAGTATATAGGGAATTGTTGTAGTAAAATAGACGCCAAAGTATTGCAAAAATTTGGGTTGATGCCAGTTTTGAATAGTAGATGCGGTGGGGAAGAGAAAGGTCTGCTGCAGATGGAAACACACCCAACCGGGGATGAGATACTTACCGAGATTGAGCATATGGTAAGTGAATACCGTCATGCATTTAAAGTATACAAAATTACAGGACCCACTGGGCTAGTATATATAGGCAGTTGTATGGGTGAGCCGGAGAAACGGTGGAAATCAGGTAACGGATATCGAGGCAAAAGGTTTCGTAAGGCTTTGGATGAATACGGATGGGATGCTTTTTCAACCGAAATACTTGAGACTGATTTATCCCCGCAGAGGGCAAAGGAACTGGAGCAGGAATACATTTTAAAATACGAAAGCACAAATCCTCAAAAGGGATATAATGTGCTTCTTCCAAAGCTGGAGCAGACGAATCGACACTACACCGTTTATCTTCTTGTAGCTCCGAATTTCAAGCGGTATGTAGGCTTTACGGGCAGAACATTGGAGGAACGCTGGGATAACGGCAACGGATATAAAGAAAACGCGGAACTGGATGCAGATATCCATAAATTCGGCCCCGAAAACTTCATTCTTCATATTATTGGAGAGAATCTTGATTACGAAACCGCTAAGAATCTTGAATACTTTACAGTCAGGTTTCAGGACCTGATGAATCCGGATAAGGGGTATAACAAGAATCTCGGTGGCTTTTCCGAAAAGGGAACATGTGTCTCCGATGAAACCCGCAGAAAAATGAGTGAATCTGCCAAAGCCAAATATAGAAACGATGAAGCATACCGTCAACGCATTACTCTAATTAATCAGGCAAATGCCAACAATCCGGAGCGTATTAGGAAGCTAAGCGAATCAAAAAGTCGCGCTGTGGTATGCACATCAACAGACAGGACTTTTAAAAGTATAAAGGAAGCCGCAGAATTCACCGGCATATCAAAATCCTCAATTTGCCTCGCATGCCGGGGCAGACAGAAAACCGCCGGCGGTTTATCATGGGCGTATTTATAGTTAGTTAAATAAATACAATTGTTTTGGAGTATAGATATTATGTCTCAGATAAAAGTCACAGCAGCACCAATTGAAGGGCTATATGTAATAGAACCGACTGTACATGGGGACAGTAGGGGATACTTTGCGGAAACTTATAACTTCAATGACATGAAAGAAAACGATCTTGACATGGTTTTTGTCCAGGACAATCAGAGCATGTCGACAAAGGGTGTGCTTCGGGGTCTCCATTATCAGAAGCAGTATCCTCAGGGAAAGCTTGTGCGCGTTATTAAAGGTGAGGTCTTTGATGTAGCGGTTGATCTTCGTGCCGGTAGCAAAACATATGGCAAATGGTTCGGAGTAATACTTACCGCGGAAAATTTCAAACAGTTCTATATTTCTCCGGGATTTGCACATGGCTTTCTTGTACTCAGTGATGTTGCGGAGTTTTGTTACAAGGTAACAGATTTCTATCATCCAAATGATGAGGGAGGACTGGCTTGGAATGATCCGGATATCGGTATCGAATGGCCACGTGTGCTTGGTGAGTATAGTGGTTCAGCAGAACCTGAAGACTATACCATGGATGATGGAACAGCTCTTAACCTGAGTGATAAGGACAAAAAAATGCCCCGCCTAAGCGAAGCATTTAAATTCTGATATTTAGAGGAATATATGAATTTGACAGTTTCAAATAGAAAAAGAAATATTATTTGGGCGATACTGTTTGCAGCAGTTCTTGCGCTGACACTTTGGAGAACTAATTTTGGATATGTTTCTCATGATGAGGCCTTCTTTATTACCATTCCTGACAGACTTGTAAAAGGAGATGCTTTTTTTACTGACGAATGGCAGCCGACACAGCTTACATACTTTATAACTCTTCCGTTTGTGGCTGTTTATAAAGGCATAGTTGGTTCAAATGATGGTATTTGCCTTTTTATGCGGTATGTATATGTTATTACGCATACTGCAATATCAATTGTGATATACCTTCGCCTTAAGAAATACGGAATTATGTCTGTTGTAGCCTCGGTACTTTATTATATGTTTGTTCCTGGAGACCTTATGAGCCCGGGCTATGATTCCATAGGTGTAGACATGATTGCCCTTGCAGGAGTGCTTTTTTCAACGGCTCATGAATCATCCAAAAGCAGTCTGTTATATGCAATAAGCGGTTTCGCATTTGCACTTGCTGTGCTTTGCTGTCCATATCTTGCAGCGGTTTATGTGTTGTATTTTTTCGTTGTACTTTTCTACAGCATAAAGAAAAAGGCTGATGAATTGTTTTCATGGAAAGCATTTGCGTTTATTACCATAGGAATTGCCATCCCGGCTATTGCTTTTCTGATATTTATATTATCAAGAGCAACTGTTCCAGAGATTTTGAATAATTTCAAATATCTTCTGATGGATCCGGAACATCAGGACTATTCATTCTTTCAGAAATTCCCAAGGTATTTTTCTTCAATTATTCTTAACAGTGCAGCATACTTTTGGGTAGTGTGTGTGCTTTATGCTATGGAACTTGGTCTGCTGTTTTTTGACAAGAAAAGAATGGAGCACAAAAGTGCATATTTTGTTGTGTCTCTGCTGCTTGCAGTTGCGGGTTTGATTATTTTTGGAACAGATCTAATAAGTCAGTATTTTACACACATCATGTTTCCGCTAGTTATGCCGGGTTTTGTTTCCTATGTTCTATTAAAGAATAAGCCAAAAGGGATATTCTTTGGTTTATTTATTCTTGGAGTTTTGTATTCTCTATGTATTTATACTGCATCAAATCAGGCGTTTTTCGTAATTTCTATGGCATTTTCAGTCACCAATATTGCAAGCTGGATTTTTATCGGTCTGCTTTTAAATGAAATGAGAGCAGAGACCGTTTTGAAAAAAGAAAAACGGTTAGTGCTGATTGCAATAGCACTTTGCGTTGTTGCTCAGGCAGGATTGCAAACCGTCGTCAAAACTGTACATGTATTTCGCGACAGTTCGCCGTCTCAACTTACTGAAATAATAGATGCCGGTCCTATGAAAGGCATTAAGACAACAGAGTATAACAGGACAGTATATGATTATACACTCGATGATTTGAGCATTTACGATGAAAAAGAGTCGGGAAACATTCTAATCCTTGCAAAACAACCCTGGTATTATCTTGCGACAGACACGCAGCAATATGGGACCTATTCCGCATGTATTCCTGGAGAAAACGAAGATACGCTAGAAATGCTCAGACTATATTATTCCGAGAATCCCGATAAGATTCCGAATTATATCTATCTTCCAAAGAATCTGAGTTGGGATTACGATAATTTATTTCAGCTTATAGATGGCTATGGATATAACATTTCTGAAGAGAATATAATGAGTTATAAATTTGAAAAGTAAAAGGGAACAGATGATGGCATTTTTGAAGAAAAAAAGAATAAAGGAACTGATCCCGTTTGTTCTTTGCTTTATTATGGTGGCAACATTGTTATGCCTTCTTTATACGAATACTGAGGTAGGCGATGACAATTTTTTTAAAACCCGAAATGGTTTGTCTTTTTTTGAGTTTATAAAGAATAGGGCAAATGCACGCGTAGCAGTTGATTCAATACTAACGGTGTTACTTCAGCTTCCGCAGTGGGTATGGGGAATAACGACCGCTTTTATGTTTGCTACATCCGGATACTGCATTGTTAGGCTGTTTACAAAAGAAGATAGCGAAAACAGGAAAATTGCTTGGTTCGTTGCACTTTTTCTCCTGATGTACAATTTTACTGATATGCTTGAAGCAGGTTGGTATTCTACGACGGTCAATTACATTTGGCCCCTCGGATTTGGCATGATTTCTCTAATTCCAATAAAGAATGCTCTTGATACCAAGAAAGAGGATAAAGCACTTATTCCACTATTAATAATTGCTATGATAATAGGTTGTGGACAGGAACAGATGGCTGCAATCTTAGCGTGCTTTTATATCATATTCACAGCATATCTTTATAAAACAGGGAGACTGACAAAAACTGTATTGATTCTATGCGCTGTTTCCTTTGCTTGCCTGATGTTTATGCTGTTCAGCGGGGACAATAAAGAGCGCCTCCCAGGAGAGGCGAGGATGTGGTTCCCGGATTTTATGAAATTGTCTTTTCTTGATAAATGCTATCTTGGCATAACTTTAACCGCAATGGATCTTATTCTTACGGAAAATCCGATGGTTACTACATTTGCAATTCTGTTCCCACTTTTTATATATAAGACAGAATGCAAAAAGTGGGGTAAGAGCATTTCCCTTATCCCACTGATACTTGAATGTGTTAACAATATTTTTTATGATTATGCTTGGCGAATCTGCCCAAAACTAGAAGTGATAGTTCCTCAGCTGAGGCGTTGTTCGACCTTTGGATTGAGTATCGAAGAGTTTGTGATACCTGATTGGAGTTTAACCGTGATAATTCTGAGTGCACTGTATATTATTCCAATCATATTATGCGCTTTTATGGCATTTAAAGATAATAGGAAATATGTGGCACTGTTAGTGGTTCTTGCCGGATTTGTTTCAAGGTTCATTATTGGTTTTACGCCCTCAGTATACGGAGCAGGTTACAGAACGCATATCTTTCTACTTATGTGCTTTGCTTCTCTTCTTGCGCTTCTTGCCGATGAGTGCCGGGATAGAATCGACTTTTCAAAACTATATCCAATTATGGTGGCAGTGTGTGTTTTGCAGTTCGTAAAGATGGAATATTATACCATATTAATTAAGTGATGAAACTTTTTCCTCCAACCGTATAATAAATGAAGTAACCGGTTTTGAAACAAGCTTGAGCAGCATGCATCCCGGGATGATAGCGGCAAAGCAGATTAAAGCAGTGTATTTCCCGCTAATGTATTTTGCAAGTCCTTCATATATAAAAAGGTGGACGAGGTACAACTCAAAGGTGTTGTTACCAATAAGATTTAGAAAACGATTAACGATGTTTTTGCTTGAAAGTTTATTAGATAGTTTATTAGATGTAAGAGATATTATTAAGCAGAGTCCTGGCACAATCAGTATAGAAGGATACCAGAAGAGCCCGCCATTAAGAAGCCGTTCCGGATAGAATCTATAGTTGAATGCTAAAAGTAGGCAACCGACCAACGATGCAGCAATAAGCAAATGACAATGCTTATTTGAAAGGATAAATTCTTCCTTTCCAAGCCTTGCAGTGCATAGGCCTAGATAAAAAACTGATAATCTAGAAACAAAGATAAGTTCAATATTTGCAAACCAGAATGGAATTGAGAATATTATTAGAATCAAAACAAATAGTATGTTTACGATGTTAGAT
>R21__coassemble_1439_pt1 | contig 15961 bp, 15 predicted proteins | sample R21__metabat2_low_PE_003 | metagenome-assembled genome bin R21 | reverse complement strand
GTAATGCTGCCCGCAGCAGGCCAGGGAAGGCTTACAGCCACAGTATCCATCCCGCTAAGCAGCCCCGACCTGAGAAAGCATCCGTCCGAGTCAAGAAGGAAAGGGAAGTGGGGCAGGCCCGAATTCTCAATGACCGCCCTGTCTGTAGCGGAATCAATGTCGGGCGGTTCTATAGCTATGCCCAGTCCCTTTGACTGGTCGGTAATGTAGTCATAGGCGGCAAACACAATTCTCCGGCATTCATCAGGAGGGAGGGAAGCGGATGCATCCGCATCATGCAGGTTCCGCAGTGTGACGGTATTCCCTTCACAGACAGCGTCGCAGCTTAAAACGCCGGCACAGGAATAATCCGAGAGGTCAATTACCCGGAAGTACAGGCTGTCAGCAATCCCGTTATCCCAGCCGTACAGCTGGGGAGGGAAGTAGAGGCAGGATTCTGCAGGCACAGCGGTATCATATGTGATAGCACTGAAAACTGCCGTTTCTGCCTGATCCGCATCAGCAGATCCGTTGTAGGTGACCGTACCGTATCTGCAGCTGACATAAACCCCGTAAGATTCACCACGCCCACCGTTGACAGAAGGGGAGAGGTGAAAGCATTCTCCGTCTGACATACCGCCTCCACAGATGCCAAGCTGCAGTCCTGACCTTCCAAATAATGATACCAGCTCATCAGATACGCAGCTGATCTCATTATATGCAGTAATATCCGGCTCAATCCATGACTCATCGCTTACCATTGATTCAAGCGTTGTATCAAGGTAAACCTCCGGGTCCATGGTGTATGAGGAATCCTCATATAAATTATGTGATGAATTATATGAGTTATTATATTTGGAATATATTAGGATTCCTGTAAGCAGGAATATAAGCAGAAGTGCCGCAAATACCGCGGCCTTGCCTGATTTCTTCAAATCAACCTCCATATGAATTCCAGTAGGAACCGGCGGCGCTCTGTCTGGCCGTATAGGATTCCTCTGTACATCTCTCAAAGACCTTAGCCCATGAGAGCGCGGCGGACTTGGCTCCGTTAAGGGAATCCGCTGCACTTTTCATTGCAGGGTACACAGCCGACTCCGTTGAGTTCAGCTCATATTCGAGGAACCTAAGCTGTCCTTCAAGTGATGAGTCATCATAACCGTTGGAAGCGCAGAAGCGTTTTAGGGAGGACCATCTGTCGTCATGCCACTGGCAGAGTCCGAAGGATGTACCTCCGTCTCCAACAGCTGTCAGATTCCATGAGCACTCTACCTGAAAGTTCCCCATCGCGCCGCAGGCACCGCCGCTGCTCATACCGAGCTCATCCTTTAGGAAAAGGTAGCAGGTGTCCTGTATATTGCCAGTCTCGGTGAATACCGAGGAGGGATAATCCACATGTATAAATACACCGTCCTTAAGCCGGCTCCCTGAGATATCCGACTGACCGTACTTAAGGGTGCATACGCAGCCGCCGCAGTTTCCCTGGGTTATGCTTATTGTACTGTCATCTGCGGAAGTAACGATTCCGCAGTGCGTGAACCTTCCGTCTGAACGCCAGAATGCGATATCACCTGCCTCAGCTGTTCGTGTTCCCCCGCAGAAATCCAGATCCTTTGCGGAGAATGTGCTGAAGCCCTTTCCGCTCAGATATCTGGCAAGGTCGGATACGGACGCGGTCTTTACAAACAGCCCCGAGTCTATATATCCGCACTGGTCAGCGCACCATGCTATGAACACCGCGCACCAGGGGTAGCTCTCACCGCTTACCGCCCTTCCGTAGAACCATTCGTTGTAGAAAACGGAATTGGAGCCCTTCGGATTCTCGAAGCTCCTTTCCTTTCCCACCTCCGCCAGGGCAACAGCGGCAATGGACTTGCCACCGGACCTCCTGAATTCGTCGGAGCTACCCTCCCACATATCCAGCTCATAGCCCTGGTCCTCTAGCTGCTTAATAAGCGCCTCAAGCGCATCCTCATACTTGCTTTCCATAAAAGGAGGGAGCTCGACGTCACTGTCGTCATCCCATGCAAAGAATGATGTATATGATTCTGAGAGAGCATCGTCGCTGCGGTCGAATGAGGACTCTATGGTATCCGCATATGCTGAGATTATTAATACGGGCAGTATTATGAAGGCTGCACATATCCGGGTCCTAAGCCGCATATCCGTCCTCCCCGGTGTCCTCTGTATTTAAAGACGGTATTCCGGACAGCTCAGCAAGCTTAACGACGCAGTCGGCGGTCCTCGGCACTATGCTTATATACGCCGTGTAGCTGACCTCCTTGTAGTTCTGATATATCTCCAGCGTTAATCTGTCCTCTTCAAACGGCAGGGCACAGTATCCCGTATCCTGCCAGTATCTGGGCATGGACGCGCCTGAATGTGTTCTGGCGTAGTATTCCTGCTTCGACCTGTCGCTGTAATACCCGTTATACTCACCCTTGCTGTGGTATACGCTTCTGTACTCAGTCCTTTTATATTCCTCGAGCTCCACGCTTCCCTCCTCAGGGTCGGAATACTGTCTGACCGCCTCCTGCAGCTCCCTGCTGCTTTTATACTCCTCGTCTGAATAATCCCCGCAGAGCCTGTCAAGCCTTCTTTTGCGTTCCTGCACCGTCGGCAGCAGGGAAGAGGAGACTGAGACCCTTATCATCATATCCATTACGGATGCGCCGTGGGTGTCTGTAGAAGCCCTGTAGGATTCCGAGTATGCTCTTCTGTATGCCAGGTCAGCCTCAAAGCCTCTGAGTGCAGCGGCTGCCTCCCGTGCGGCTTCGTCAGCTTCCGCAGCGGCCTTTGCACGAAGAGGGGAGGGCATGAACGTTCCGGTCCATGACGGCACCGTGACATCGGCGTCGAAAACCTCGAATGTGCATGTATTGCCGCCGCCCCTGTATCCCAGCCATCTGAGATAATCCGATAGGGAAGTGTCGCCGAAGTCGTTATCGTAAATGGCTGCATAAAGAGCCATAAGCTTCAGGCCGAGAATATCCGAAAAGTCCCTGGTGCAGCCGCCCTCGTCCCAGACAACGCCGTTGTATACATCCCTTTCAGCGTCGTAGCCTGCTTCAAATTCAGCACGGCCCTTTTCCTCAAGCGCACCGCCTGCCTGGCTTTTGATTGCGCTTAGTATCTCGTCCCTTCTTACAGCGTATTTCTCCTTAGTTGCGCTGAGCTTCATATATACCGAGTCTCCCGGAGCATCGGCTGTCGATATTACATCCCCGTCAATATCCGAATAGAATGAGCTGAAGCTGGAATCGTCAATCCTTGCAGCCGAGACGATCGAATTCCATATGCCTGAGAATAGGGAAGTGCTGAAGCTCCAGACGGCCTTGAGAAGATTTCCGCCCTCTCCGGAATAGTACGAGGAGAGAAAGGCCTCCCGCGCATCGTACACTGCTGTCTGGATACCCTCATAGACCGACATGGGGAATATGTACATAACGATTATGAGGACGGTGAGCAGTACGCAGAAAAGCGCCAGAAGGGCATGCCGGAGATTCTCATCCTTTACAACCTCAATGGCGGCACCCGCATAGTTGCCTGAACCGGCCTTTGCGGCTGCCCGCGCAACCGATGCTCCCGTCCTTACAAATGAACCTGATTCAACTGTTTTCTGTTCCGTACTGTTTTCCAAAAGATCTCCCGGTTAAATATTATCTACTGTGGCACTACTCATTTTCCGCCTCTTCTGAATACGCTTCCGAGTCCGCCCCTTATGCGTGAAGGCTCGGTCCTTTTGAAATGCTCCGAAGGCTTTACCGAAGCGACAGCCTCGTCCCTTCCGATCTTTCTTCTTGAAAGGTATTCTGTCCTGCCTGTCGGCAGTGTGCGTTTACGGTATTCATGCCTGTCGCTTACTTCAAGTGAGCTGTAGGCCGTTTCATCAATACCTGTATATCTTACGAAGCCGTCATTGCTGGAAACGACTGCAGTCCATGAGTGCCCCCCGGAAAGTCTGTTCCCGTAGCCGTCGGTGACGTCAGGACGGTTCTCGGTGCATACGCTCACGAACTTTGTGTTCTCCCCTGCAATCTCGGGATAAAGCTTCAAAACGGCAGATTCCCCGATTTCAAGGCCTTCCGTCCCCCCTATAAGCAGGTTCGGGTTGTGAAGAAGCCTGTCCGCAATGACAGGCGAGCCTGTATTGACGGTATCCACCGCAAGGTCCCTGAATTCATCCGTTATTCCTTCAGGCAGGGGATCACCGTAATCTGCAATGGAATCACAGGGATTGTATCCTCCGGCTATCACCTCAGCAACAGCCTCCGGCTTTCCAGTGATTATCTTTCCTGAAAGCATGGCGTAATCGTTGTTCTCAACGCCTACCCCTGAAGCCAAAGCCCTGTCGGTGGGCGCAAGGTGTCCGGAATATATGTTCATCGATGCTCCTGTATCCGGATCGATGGCACCGTACATGGCAAAGTTGGAATCTGCTTCCTCGGGCGTCGGGATCTTTGTGTCAGCTCCGGTGTATCTGACAGCGTGGGAATCTGTAAAGGAATATGGCTGAGCGGCTCCTGCGAACTCAGTTTCCGCAGCTTCAAGGCAGTCCCTGTTATAGTCATAATTCGTCTGAGCGGCGGTTATGCTGCTTTCCTCTCCGGCGATTATTGCCGCTTCCCTGCGGGCGGTGAGTCCCGGATTAATAACCTCTGCAGCCCCTGCCGCAATACCGGCAGCCTCTGCAACAGCAGCCTCACCGGCCGCAGATGCGCCTGCAGTGAAACGGGATACGCCTTTCACGCCTTCAGCGGCAGCAGCCTTTGAAGCCTCAGCACCCGCGTGCATGACTTTATACGGCGCCTTCACGGAGTTCGGGACCATACCTGTACGGCTGGTATCCTGAAAAGCCTTCTGGATCTTCTGCAGAGTGGCGTCCATACTGTCTCCTGCAGCATATGATGCCTTACCCGCTCTTATGGCATCTGTCATCTTGCCTGCAATACCGCCGTTCTTCGACATTGCGTCGGCAGCCGTGCCCAGAACGGAGGCCCGTCCGCCCTTTCCGCCGCCCGCTCCTCCGAATATCCCGCCGAAGGATCTTGCCGCGGCAACAAGGTCATCGAGCAGGGGACCGCCCGTAGTAGCAGTTCCAAGACCCAGCTGACCGAGGTATGAATCCGCCCTCTGAGCTATCTTGCAGGTCGCAAGCATAAGAAGGAGCCTCACGAATACCTTGGCCCCGCTCATCGTGAGGCCTCCGTTGATAATTGAGAAGCCCGACAGGATCAGCTTCATAAAGAATACGGAAACGGACATCATCGCGCAGGAGGAGATGAACATCTTTGCCCACCTGCGGAAGCTGTCCGCGGTATCTGCCGAAGCGACCATGGCGAAGAACGGGGGAGAGGTGTAGAGAAGAATTCCCACCATCATGTACCGTTCGCACACCTCAATCATCAGCTTTATGATATTCCACGCTATTACGAGCGTGATGACGAACTCGAAGACTATCATGGCTGCGTCTACGCCTGTAAGGTCCTCGGCAATCCTCGTAAGGAAATCCCATGAGAAGTCCGTTACCACGGCACCCGTGCCGGCCTCATTAAGAAATATGTCATACGGGATCTTCGCTATCTGCACGATTGCAACAAGGATATAGTTGCCTCCGTATATGAGGCCGCCGGCAAGCAGCGTCTTTATAAGGACGCCTCCTACGGTGTCGGTTGGCTCCCGTGCGCCGAATATTGCCGGCACGAAGAATTTCAGCAGCGATACCGCGGCAAGCACGGCGGCAAGTCCCGCTCCGATGCCTCTGAATATGTTGTAGCCCGTGACAAGGAAGGGGAACATCTCTATATAGGTGTTAAGGTCCATGTCCAGAGCGTCCATGAAGAGGTTCAGCAGGATCTCAAGCGCACCGCCGATTGCGGTCATAAGCCACTGGAAGATAAACTGAAGCATAACAACCTCCTCAGCCGGCAGGGGAGGAGGGATTCCAGGCCCCTGAAGACAGCATCCCTGCCCCGCTGCTAAGCACTGCAGGTATAAGCAGGACGGCTGCCGTCGCTACAAGGATGACAACCATCCGTCTCTTTGCCTTTGCGGCAGAGTTGACGTCGCCTATTATCAGCTGGATTGCGGAACCCGCAAACCCTACAGCAGCCAGAGGGAAGGCTACAGCCCTGACAGCCAGATAAGCGCTGTACAGGGCAGACCTGGACTCCGCCTCACCCTCAGCAAAGGCAACGCTGATACAGGCAAGCATGGCTAAAGCGATAATCCACGGGATATCCCGTCTTCTTTCTTCCGTACTCAGTTGAAGATTCCTCCCTGGGTGGAATAGCTGCTGAACCACCCGCTCACGGTGCTTATTAGCAGGGGAGCGAGGTATATGAGTGCAAGTGCTATGATAACCCTGACTATGGTTGCCTTTCCCTCCTCAGCGGACTTTGTGTTGCCCCATATGATTTTTATTGCGCAGATTGCCAGGACGATGACTGCAATGGGCAGCACTATCGCCGTCATGAGGCTGTACACCTCGGACAGTCCCTGCTTGATCGGGCTGGTGAGCTGCGAGCTGAGACCTCCGTTTGTATCCGCAAAAGCAGGGACCACCGTAACAAGTGCAGTAGTGACCGCAACCGCTATCTCGGTCAGTGCTCTCCTGCTTCTTTTACCTTTCTTTACGTTTTCCATATATACTCCTTTCACATGGCATAATGCCGCATACTTACAGTTTCTATTATATACATCTTTGTAAATGTGGCAAATCCAGGGTAATGGGCATAAAAAAACCGCACATAAATGCGGTTATTAGCAGGTCAGCACTCACTATGTATTAAGTTACTTATAGCGTAATCCAGTAACGCTGTATTATTCCGGATTCGCCTATACCTACGTCATCGGTGATCTCATTTTCCAATATGCCGCCGTTCTTCCTGATTGTCCGCCATGAAGCCTCATTGTCTTTATCACAGGTAAGAAGAACCTTTTCTTCGCCGGATTCTCTGCATACCTCAAGTGCTAATCCCAGCATTTCGCCTGCATAGCCTTTACGGCGCTCCGACGGTAGAACACTGTAACCGATATTGCCGCCGTATTTCAGCAAAAATGGCGACAACGGATGCCGGTATTCTAAGATACCAACAACTTTTCCGTCTTCAGCACGGACTGCCAGAAACACTTCAGACGGCACATAGCCTTCTCCATATTTCTTCTTCAGCCGGTTCTCAAAATCTACCCACTCGTCAAATGAATTTACATCTTCAAGTCCCGTGCAGCCGCTGAATTTGTCCCTGTTCGCGAGCATCTCCTCTTTGTAATTCATGACCTGCTCCGCATATTCTCTGGAGGGTCTGACCAGTGTCAGTTCCATTGTACAATCCTCATAATAATTATTGATTCTTTCACTGAATCTGTTCGTACTTGCAGATTTTTACAATCCGCATCATTTATAGTATTTATCAATCCCGCCGTATCCCGTTATTATCTTATTCTGCCGGGTTTTGCTTATAAAGCTGTCAAGGCGTTTCCGGAACTCTTCGGGGCGTTTCCTTGCCGCGTCGATATGTGCAACGCGGATTCGTTGGTATGAGGGTGAAAACCTGCTGTAGTTCTCAGCCGTGACAGGGTCGCTCATGATCTCCGAGATGATATCCTCCGGGAAGACATACGGCTCCCTGATAATAGGCAGCACACTCTCCCTGATCTTCGAATGAATCATTCCCTGCTCATCAAGCCATATAAGCCTTTCAATATTCGGGCGGGAATACCCGCTGCCCTTCCTGCGTGGCGTGAATCGGCGGAGCTGGTGAGTTTCGTCAAGCGTACCGGCACGTCCGTCTATCCATCCAAAGCATAGAGCCTCCTCAACAGCGTCGTTATACGACACGCCCGTTTCTCCCGAATCCTTTGTCGGAAACACAAACCAGACCTCGTCCTTTGTTTCAAAGTTCGAGGACAGCCATTCTCTCCATTCATTCCGTGTTTTGGCATAGACGATTTCCAACGCGGCACACTCCCAATTACTGTTTCGTAATTTTATATGATACCACAGAAACCGTATATCCGCAAAAGAAAAGGGACCGCGGCAGGATTTGTTCCGCTGCGGTCCTGAAAATACATCCCTGTTACTGTTGTTGCAGTCCCTTCCGGTTTTCCAGAAGATAGTCGTCTATACCTTTTTTCCCATACCACGGATACCGGCCTCTGAAGCTGTCATAGTCCATTTTGGACGGAATAAGAGAGGCCACGTTCTCCGCTATGTTACGGAATACGTTTCCGCTTTCCTTCCAAGCTGCCTCACATTCAGTGCACAGACCCTTGAGCATCAGCTCGTACTCAGCTGCTCCGGTACTGTCCCAGAGCATCGGTATGAGCCTTATGCTCTTTTCGGCGAATATTCTCCGGATATCCCTGCCTGCCTTGGCCACGAACGGATTCACAAGCTTGTCCATGTCAAGGGCGGAATAGACCTCATTGACACCGCAACGCCTGAGCTCTTCGGCAATTCCGGGGATTTCCCGGTAATTGTTCACTCCCTGCAGTGCTATGAAGCAGCTGCCGGAAGGGAAGAGGTGCGACGCCACATCAGCCTTGAGAGGTCCCTCAGTCAGTATCACGGGAATTTTCTTCCCGTCAGGCTGTACGTTCCCGAGTGGGAAATGTACTCTGGATATGTTGGTGTCCGGGCCTTTTTCAAGACCCTTTGACGACACCGTCATATATCTCGGAAGATAAGTGCTGTCTCCGTCCCTTCTGACCTGCAGGCCGACAATCTCTCCTCTGGTATTTCGCGTCGGTATCAGAAGCCCCGGTTCCGCATTGAAGAGCCATCTTTCGCCTATCATATAGAATCCGGGAACACCTTCAAGCTCAACACCCTCTTTCAGAAGGTCCTCGGCAATGAGAAGCCCCGCAACCACGTCAGTGTTCATCACATAACGCAGTCGGGGGTACTTCAGTGCCTCGTCCAGCAACCCGCTTTCTCTGGCGTAATTCTCATTGTACAGATAGTTCGGGTGCCTGCTGATCCATTCAATCGCAGGCGGCATGGTTGCGTACCCGTTTCTGTCAATGTCCGGATCGTCCAGCCCACGGTTGTGCAGAGCCGTCCTGTGGTTTCCGGACAGCTTCATGCAGTCGAGTGACATGAGTGCCGAATATGCTTCGTTCAACACCCGGTCATCCGCCGGCAGGGCAGGGGAGCAGCACCTCTTCCTTATTGCCGGCAGGTCCGAGCTCAGCTCTATCTTCTGCCCGTCAATCTCCCTGTACAATGCGGCAGCAAGCTCCTTTCCGTTTCCAGAAGGGCCGGGAACGAATTTCTCCCCGAAGCGTACGCGGCCGTAAAGGTCAAGCACGCCCGTATGGGTATCGTTACCGGAGCATCTGACACACCTGTAAACGTTCTTTGCCGAGTTGATGTTCATCTTGTACTTACTTCCGCCACAGAAGGGGCAGCGCACGTTATAGCTCTGCCCGTTTCTGCTGCCTCTCGGGTCCGTTTCAAGACCGAGAAGGTCCACAACCTCGTCGATTGATACTTCCCTTACTGCTGGCATGCCTGTTTCCTCCCTTCGGATGATCCTTATGCAGGGCAGGCCGCCGCTTTAGTCACAATCGAGCAGGCCTGCTTGAACTGTCTGCGTATAGCCCTGTTCTCCTGGCTGCCTTTCTCCGGGTTGAAGGAATCCGACGCATACCATGCGATAATACCGGGATTGCTTCCCATAACCTCTGAGATTGTCCTGCCTTTGCCCTTTTCCTCCGTGCCTATAGGCACGATGAATCTGTAAGCATCGTTCAGGCTCATCGGTTTCTCCTCAGCTGCTGAGGGTTTCTGCGCAGGTTCGGGAATCTGCTGCGGTTTTGTCTGCCGCGGCTGTTCCCTTACAGCTGCAGAGCCTGTAACGGCGGCCATATGGTTCTTCTGTTCTGCCGCAGCTTCGTGCTTTTCAGGAGCTGCGGTCTTTTCCATTACGAACTCCGCAGGTCTGTCGGGATTCCTTACCATCTTGACGCCTGCGTCAACAGGGTAGGGTGCGCCATGTTCGCCCTTGAAAGCGGTCACCGTTCCGAAACCCGCGGCGTTGAGCGCCCTGCCTATGGCAAGGGTTACAACGCCCTGGATCTGGTCAGGGTCTCCGATCTCCACAAAGCGTGAAGCGGCAACCTTGGATACCGGCATTCCGTCCATTATGATAACCGCCGTGGATTTTGCAATGCAGTATCTGTCATTCAGGGGAATGACCTCGAGCTGTCCGGCGTCAATCATGCCTTCTATGCCGTTCTCCTGACAGTAAAGCTGGAACCAGAACTGGCGGTACTTTACCTCAAGATAGAGCTCCTCAGTCTCAAACCCGACAGGTATCATGTCCTCTCCGGGGTTATAGCTGCATTTCCTGATGCTTTTTGTCACCTCGTCCATTTCCGCACCTCCTCAGTATGAGTAACGGCCGTCAACGGAGCGGCTCATGAGGAACTCGTCGCGTCTTCTTGCCGTTTCATTCATACCCCTGATGAAGCTGTCCAGATTCGCACGTTCCCACTGCTCCACAAAATGCTCTACAGCATAGCAGCAGCGGAACATATCCTGGTCGTTCAGTCTGAACGAATGCTCCTCTCGATTAGATATGGTTGAAGGGTCATAGCTGTCGCTCCCGGTCGGTCCCTTTACGGGTCTGGCGTCAAACGACACTATTTTGATCTGCCAGGGAAGTCTGCTTTCATTGTCTCCTATAAAGCTTCTTCTCTGGATTTCCGCAGTGCAGCAGTGGCATTTCCCGTTGGCTGCGATTCTCGTGGCGTGAACACGTTCCTGTTTGTAGCTGAAATCCACACCCTTCTCCACCTGAATGCGGCTGAAGCCGTCATCCCTGCGGGTTTTGCCGTCCTCCTGAAGCCCCAGCAGTCTGTACTGCGCGAGCTTTACGGCCTTTCCGATAAGCGGCAGCGGTTTGTCCCCACCGCTCAAAGCGGAGGCTATCGCGGTCTTCGTTTCGGAGAGCAGGGTTGCCGCGCTGTGGACAAACCTGTTCTGCTGGTCGATAAGCTTCGGCATCTGCCCGGTAAGAAGGGTTTCCTCCGAATTCCTCAGACATATGTGTCCCATCTCACGGAACAGATAGGTGGGGAGGAGGACGCACCCCGTGCCGGTTGTCCTGTTGTTCTCGTCATACTCGCTGATAACAGTCCGTATTCCGCTATTCGGCGCGTACTTGTTGCCGATATAGCCCTGAAGCATGCCGTAATGCTGCTCATATGGCAGGACCATTCCGTCCATGAACTCAAGGAACTTCTGTTTCCCTCCCACATTTGCAATAAGGCCGTTGTAGAAATCCTGCGATTCGCTCTTTGCCATAACTTTTTTCTCCTTTCGTATCCGATTTATTCTTTTCTATGACAATTGCGCGGATAAAGAAAAAAGGCACATTTCCCTTACGGGTAATGTGTCTCTTACTGCTGGGGTTATCATCTTTATCTTACAGAAAATTCTATCACAGAAGGCCTATTTGTCAAATGCAGTGTTATAGTTTTTTTAAGGATGCGTTAACTGTACGGCGAATAAATTGCCGTTGAAAGCAATCTCTTTGCAATATAAATCATAAACAGTTATTAATATATAACGATATTTAGGAATTAGCATTTTCTGATAACTCAAGGAATTTAAAATACCACTGCACAGCGTTCGCAATCGGGTAAATCGATTTACCCCTTGGTAAATCAATTTCATCTGGCAAATTTCTTCCATATGGAAGAAACATCTTCTTTATGCTCTGTCCTTTGTCTTCTGCGAATATCAAATCAAGTGTAAACTCTGGTCGACTTTTTTTAAATTCTGATTCCACTCTGATTACTCTTGAACACATATCTTTCGCAACTTTTGGGTTTTTACCCTGCTCAACAAGCCATATCTTAAACTCTTTGATTCTTTTATTACTCGTTATTCTCATCGACCTTAATCACCCATGTTTCATCAAATTTCAAACCTGATAGAACAATTTCTTTATTCAGTTTCTCAGGTTCTCGTATGCGCAAATGTAATCGTTCTTTTGGGATTGACTCTACAATTGTGAATTGAGAACCATGTGGTTGCCATGTGAAGATGTGCCGATTCTCATCTTTAGTGTACCCAATAAGATTACCATTTTCCTTCCATTCAAAGAAATACTGATCAGGATCATATCGAATAGTATCTGTTTCAAATATTAGAAACTCTCGGTGGTCTTTACTTTTAACAAGGACAATAGTCCTTGCAAATTTGTAGTACTGTCGGATACCAGAAACACGTTCGTTCCATATAGATAAAACTAGCTTTCCTATCTCATTCGGATTAGACTCCGTTATTCTATCAACCCCATAACTATAGGTTGGTGAATTTCGTCCGCTTATCAATCTTACTTGTTTTTGGCTGCCAAGATTCTTATTTCCAAAAACAGTTTTTGCACTCCAACAGCAATTATCAAGCACTACATCGTCTAAACCAACATTGGAAGGTTTCCATTCTGCACCGACACAATCAGCAAAAACAGCTTCCCATTCATCTCCCTCAATAGACATTGTGGGTTTTGTTGCCATCATATATACAATATTTTCCGCAAACTTTGTAATAAAATCGTGTGGAAACTGGTTAAGTTGATATGGTGGAATTGCTTTATTTACTGTGCGTAGTTTAGGAGATAGCAAATTATCACCCCCTAATTTTTGAGTTTATCACAACGCCTTACAATTGTATAGAATCTTTTTTGCCTATAGACTTTTACCTGCCCATATGTTATTATAAATGAGAACGATAGTTCCCATTTATATCAGATTTGAGGTAATAGAATTGAAATCTAATGTTGGCACAATTCGAAATCGTCTCGGCATTCCGCAAATTGAGCTTGCGGAAGAAATAGGAATCAGCAGACGTTTTCTCTCATCTATTGAGAATGGTACTGCCGTTCCATCTGTTGATATAGCTCTCCGCCTGGCAACTGCTTTGGACACGTGTGTCGAAAGTTTATTTGAATGCATCGATATTGAGAATTCAGCGAATGTATCTTCTCCACAAACAGAACAATCAACATACCAAGGACTGAATCAATACCACGGCAAGTGGAATGACTTCAAGTTTATTGACTTATTCGCCGGAATTGGTGGAATTCGTCTCGGTTTTGAATCTGCTGGTGGGCATTGCGTATTCTCCTCAGAATTTGATGAAGATGCTTGCAAAACGTATGAAGCTAATTTCGGTGATTACCCATCAGGCGATATTACTAAAATTAATGCGGCCGATATACCTGACTTTGATATCCTTTTGGGTGGTTTTCCTTGTCAAGCTTTTTCTATAATCGGCAAAAAAGAGGGGTTTGCAAACGAAACTTGTGGTACACTATTCTTCGACATAGAGCGCATTTTAAAAGCAAAAAAACCTGCTGCATTTATGCTTGAAAACGTGCGTAATTTAGTCGCTCACGATAATGGCAATACATTTAGAATTATTTATGATCATTTGTCTGCTATAGGTTACCACGTATACTATAAAGTATTAAATGCTTTAGATTTCGGTGTACCTCAGAAACGTGAAAGAATCATTATTGTTGGTTTTCTCAATGATGTTCCTTTTGAGTTTCCTGAACCTATCCCTCAAGAAATGAGAAAAAACCTGTCAGATATTCTTGAGACTGAAGTAGACGCAAAGTACTACGTGCGCCCAGAAATTAGAGATTCTCGATTAGAGAGAATTAAGGATAAAAACTATCCTCGTCCATATATCTCACATGAAAATATGGCTGGTTCTGTAACACCCCACCCTTATTCTTCAGCTCTAAGAGCCGGAGCTTCAGCAAACTATATTTTAATAAATGATGAAAGAAGGCCAACAGAGCGCGAAATGCTTCGGATACAAGGTTTTCCTGATTCGTTCAAAATCGTAGTACCATACGGAAAAATAAGAAAACAGTGCGGAAATTCCGTTGCAGTTCCAGTAATTGAAGCAGTTGCCAAACAAATGATAGTTGCGTTAAAAGTTTATGAACTTCAAAATCTGTGTAATTAATAATTACCCATAATTCTAAAGTTGAAAAAAACATGGAGGTCACAGTTATCTGTACCTCCATGTTGTATATTATTCCATGCTATTGAGCTTCTTCGCCATTGCAGACTTTTTATGTGCTGCATTGTTCTTGTGAAGCAGGCCCTTGCCGGCTGCGCGATCAACAGTCTTAACGGCAACTTTATAGGCATCGACTGCATTTTCATGGTTACCTTCGGTAACTGCTGCGTCGAACTTTTTCATCATGGTCTTGAGCTCGGTCTTCTCAGCGCGGTTCTTTGCTCTGAGTTCCTTGGACTTAATGTCTCTCTTGGCAGAAGATTTAATATTGGCCATGTTCCGATTGCACCTCCTCCTACAAAATTGCACCTTTGTAAATAGCACTTTGAGATTATAGCAAATAAGGTTATGAAAAGCAAGCATTTTCAGCTTTGCGCACTCTTTGTGTATCTATTCTTTGCTATTTATTGATTGTTTACCATAACTGCCAGAGTTTTTGATTCTATCGTACACATAATTCTGGCGAATAAGCCTAAAATGCTTTTAATACTTTTATATTAGAGTTTCTCATATAAATATATTAACATTGTTCATATCACTTTACTAGCTATGTTGATAATATACACAGTTTCTGTTATTATCGTTTACAACACTACTAATCCACCCTGAAGGGGAATAATGTTGAAACATCCTCCCATCACGGGTGGATGTTTCAACATTATTCTTAGTACGTAATATTTCAGCAATTGCTTTCTGGTATGTAACCTGTCCTGATTAGCCTCATAATAATCTCGGAAAGCATTTTTTCTTTCCGTTCCCCTGCAAGGCTTACGCAGAAGGAAAGTATCCTCAGATCATCCGCATCCGATATAAGCGTCGGTTCGTGATGATGCGTCCTGAATATCTTGACCCTGCTTTCCGCAGTACCTCTGGGGGAGGCGCCTCCGGCAATGTTAATATAGTCATTGCGTATGAAGAAATCCATTGCCTGCCCGGATTCCAGCGCAAAGAACATTATCGTGCCAACTATCGGCTCATACGCCGCCTGGGAGATCACCTCACCGGTATCCTTGTCCTTTACCGTCTTTGGCGGTGCATCGCGGTTCGCCTCAGATGTGAGATCTCCAAGTATGTTCTTCAGTCTCGGCGACCCGCCGGTGTTTCTGTCAAACACATACTTACCGCCCTGAAGATAAGGATTGTCCGCACTGAGCTCCAGAAGACGCTCATACAGAATCTCGTTTGCCCTGCGGGTCTGCCCGTATGCCGAAAGATTCGGGATATCATTGTCGGCTGTGTATCTGTTGTTCTCCACAACCGTCTCGCTCATAAGCATGCGGCCTATTTCTATAAGGCCCGCCTTGTCGGATGCGCTGAGTCTTGAGAATCCGTTTGCCAGCACCGAATACTTCGATGGAAGAACTATCCAGCCTTCCTCTCCGAAGAACATCCGGTGCACAGAGCTGTGCATGACATAGTCAGCTACAGCAGGGATTATGGTCAGGGGAGCAGAGAAGGGCCTGTCCTGCACAGCACCCTTGCCCTCAGTCTGCTCGAAGAGGGGAGCAGGGGCTCTGAGGATTCCGCCGGCTGTGGTCTCTCTTGTAAAATCTCCAACATACTTGGCAAACTGAAGATGTTTGGATATGAGTGTGTTGTTAAATCCCGTGTCAGCACATATCTGCTGCTTGCCGCGGGGGAATTCGCTCTCAACCTTTTTCGCGAAAGCTACGGTGACTATTCTGCGGACCTCATTCATATCCAGATACGGCGTCTCCGTAAGCGGTACTATATCCACAGGCTTATGCCAGTCCCTGTCGGGATTGTAGTCCTTCTGGTTGCCCAGACCCATACAGGCACGGTAACGGTATTCAACGCCGTCACCATATTCGAGGTCACTGCCTAGCGCCCTGACTGCACGCCAGTCATTATATGGCTCAGGAATCACTGCTTTATCAAGATTCATGATTAACCTCCTTGCCAATCAGACCTTCC
>R21__coassemble_1397_pt1 | contig 16326 bp, 5 predicted proteins | sample R21__metabat2_low_PE_003 | metagenome-assembled genome bin R21 | reverse complement strand
AGACTGCGGAGGAGGCCGCACAGGGCCTTGACAGGGACTGCAACGAGGCAATCACATCGGTGGTACGTACTTTGCACGAGTGATATCCCCGCTTATCGTTAAAACCATTAATCCATAGGCAGGAGGAAACTTGCCAATGCCTGAAAACTACAGCAAATCAAAAAGAAGCAGGAAGGCCGCGATAAGGCTGACCGTTCTGAACATATTAATAGTTCTGGTCGTGCTTGCGCTGGGTGTGACGCTCGTTGTGTCCGAGGTCACCAATCAGATTGTGCGCAGCAACATCGCCAACATGGAGGAGCTAGCCGAGCACGATGAGAACAGCCTCTACAACAGCCTGAGCATACGTTGGACCCAGCTTGAGGACGCGGCGAAGGTATTAAAAAAGAGGAAATTCGACAGCGGAAGCACGCTCTGCGAGGAGTTGAAGGATATCAGCGGCGTCGCCACCTCGGCGGACTATGTGATGCTCCTGAGTGACGACGGCACCGAATACCGCAGCTCAGGCCTTATTGCGCCGAACCCCGGGCTGCAGAACGCTGTTTCGGGGCAGGACTCCCGCTTCGTTGAAAGATACAATGACAATGACAGCAAGTGGATTGAAATCCGCAAGGAAATGCTGATTATGGGCGTCCCCATCGACTATACGCATGAAGGTGCCCACTTCAGCTGGCTGCTGTGCAGATACGATATATCCACCCTCGAGAAGGAGCTGAAGATAAAGAACTATCAGACGGAAGGCTTCAGCTCGGTCATAGACAGGGAAGGGAATTACATCGTAAACGTAAACCGCACCCACAGCGTGGGAAGGTTCGACAATTTCTTCGATGAGCTCAAGGACGCAAAGTTCGAGGGCTACTCCTCAATAGACGAAGTCCGTACTACTACTACTACTACTACTACTGAAAGCAAATCTCTTGTCTACAATGTTGACGGAGAGGAACGGATAATGGTCATCAAGGCCCTCGGCTACGCGGACTGGTTCTTCGTGAGCACGGTGCCGACATCTGCCTTCAGCAAACAGACCAGGGCGGTTATGCAGCCCTTCACGATACTCCTTGTGTCCACGGCGATTGTTCTGGCTCTGGCTTTTGCGCTTATGATGAGGCAGAAGAGCCAGAAGGAGCAGCTGCGCCAGGCGGAGCGCATAGAGAAGCGCGACAGGATAGTGAAGCGCCTTGCGGCCGACTACGAGCGTGTGGAGGTTCTGGAGCTCTCTGACGATCCTGACGACGACTATGCGGATCTTCTTTCCGGCGGAGAATTCAGCGTTGACGTGCCGGGGCTTGAGAGCAATCTGTCCCTGTTCGAGCAGTTCCCGCATTTTCTTGAGAGCGCCGTGCATCCCGATGACAGACGGGAGCTTGTAGACGCGGTGCAGAAGGATGTCATCCTGGCAAGACTTGCGGAGAATCCCATCTACGACGTGCCCTTCAGGGTTCTGACGGCGGAAGAGAGGCACTGGTATAAGATAAGGTTCTCATCCATCAACCCGGAGAACCCAATGGACGGCATCGTTGTGGGCCTGCTGAACATAGACGCGGAGAAGGAGAGCGAGCAGGCGCTTGAGGAGGCGCTGAACCTGGCGCAGTCGGCGAACAGGTCAAAGACCACCTTCCTCAACAACATGAGCCACGATATACGCACGCCTATGAACGCCATCATCGGCTTCACAAAGCTGGCGCAGAACCATCTGGATTCAAAGGAACAGGTTGGGAACTATCTGGAGAAGATAAGCCAGTCCTCGGACCATCTGCTCTCGCTCATAAACGACGTTCTGGACATGAGCCGCATCGAATCCGGAAAGATGAACCTGAACGAGAAGGAGGAGAACCTCCCCGAAATCATCCACTCCCTGCACGATATCGTACAGGCGGAGGTCAACGCAAAGCAGCTCGACTTCTTCATAGACACCGTGGATGTGAACGACGAGAACATCGTGTGCGACAAGCTCAGGCTCAACCAGGTGCTGCTGAATGTGCTCTCCAACGCCATAAAGTACACACCGGTGGGCGGCAGCGTCACAGTGCGCATTATAGAGAAATCCGTGAACGCGAGGAACTACGGCTCCTACCAGTTCCGCATCAGGGACACGGGAATCGGTATGGACAGGGAATTCCTCAAGACCATATTCGACCCCTTCACCAGGGTTAACTCCTCCACGGTCAGCGGCATTCAGGGCACCGGCCTGGGAATGGCGATTACGAAGAACATCGTTGACCTGATGGGCGGAAAGATAAATATCAGCAGCGAGCCCGAGCAGGGGACCGAGGTGGTCATCGACTTTGACTTCAAGCTTGCGAAGGACAGAAGCGAGCCCATTGAGATTCCGGAGCTGAAGGGGCTGCCCGCACTTATTGTGGACGACGATTCCGACACTGCAATAAGCGTTGCTAAGATGACTCGCGATATCGGAATGCATGCGGACTGGTGCACCTCCGGCAGGGAGGCGGTGCTCCGCGTTCAGGATGCCGCGTCCAACGGCAGCGGCTACAAGCTGATTATCATTGACTGGATGATGCCCGGTATGAACGGCGTTGAGACAGCCAAGCGCATCAGGAAGGAGATTAACTCCGAGATGCCGATAATCATCTCCTCGGCCTACGACTGGTCCGATATTGAGGACGAGGCGCGGGATGCGGGCGTGACGGCATTCGTGTCCAAGCCGCTGTTTCCCTCGGACCTGCACACCGTGCTCAGGAAGTGCGTGGGCAGCGTTCAGGATGCGGCGGAGACTGCGCCGCTTGAATACGACTTCACGGGCAAAAAGCTGCTCCTGGTTGAGGACAACGAGATGAACCGCGAGATCGCAACCGAGATTCTCGAGGAGGAGGGCTTCATCGTGGATACCGCGGAGGACGGCTCCGTAGCCTACGAGAAGATGGCCGCGGCAAAGTCCGGGGACTACGACCTGGTTCTCATGGACGTGCAGATGCCGATTATGGACGGCTACACAGCCACCGGCATAATCAGGGAGCTGAGAAACGGCATGGAGGACATACCCATCATCGCCCTGAGCGCCAACGCCTTCGAGGAGGACCGGCTCAAATCCCTCGACGCCGGCATGGACGACCACATCTCCAAACCCATAGACATCGAAAAACTCAAAGCCACCCTTGCGAGATTTCTATAATACTTAAATACCGCCCCACCCCGGGGCGGCATTTTTTTGCCTAAAATTAGCCGCTTCCAAGGCCCCTTGCCTAGAGGAATTAAAGTTACCGCCCTGATTTGGATTTAATATTATGAATCCGTCACTTGGCAGAGTGGCGGGCTCCATTTTACTGATGCTATCTCTTGAAATCTCTTTTTCACTAGTGTATATTATAACTTGGAAGTATATGTACAATTAATGTACAAATCATGTCCGGCGGATTCGGGATTTTTATTCTATTCATATCATTTCATATCATTTCATATCACATTCTTTTAGCCATAAAAGTCTAAGAAGGGGAGCGCTCTTACATGACAGCTAAAACATCCGGAACAGATAGAACAGCTAATAGTAAAAAGAGAATACTTGCGCTGTTATTGCTTGTTACCCTTGTACTACCGCTGCTGCCGGCGGCAGGGATTTCCGCCCATGCGGATTCCGCCGGGGTAACAACGGTAAAGGTCGGCTATTACCTTGAGCCCGGTATGATGGACGGCAACGAGGGCGAGAGGAAATCCGGCTACGCCTACGAATATATCCAGAAGATAGCCTCACTGGCGGGCTGGAGATATGAATATGTCTACGGCTCATTTGAGGAGCTGTACAACAAGCTGGTCAGCGGTGAGATAGATGCCCTTCCATACGTCACAAAAACGGACAAGAGAGCGGAGGAGGTCCTTTTCCCGAAATATCAGATGGGCGCGGAGCAGATATATCTGGCTTCGACGGAATCCGTAAGGCTTGATGACGATATCAGCCTTCTGAACGGGAAAAGTGTTGGCCTTATTGCCGGCGCCTTCTACGAGGATATTCTGGACAGACTGCTTGAAGAGAACGGCATTGACGTTACAAAGGTCTACTTTGACACATCCGACGAGCGCACTGAGGCCTTCAAGGTCGGCGAGCTGGATTATTCTATTGAAGCCCTTTCCACCGACCCCATAAAGGGAAGCAATGTGTCATACACATTCGCAGAGGACATCCCGTATTATTTCGCAGTTTCGAAGGAGTGCCCGGAGATTCTCGAGGAGATGAACGATGCCCAGAACTCCCTTGAGGACGACAACCCCGCATACATCCACGATCTGAACGCGAAATACTTCAAGAGCTCCGCCCGCTATAAGAAGCTTTCGGCGGCCGAGGAGAACTGGCTTGCGGAACACAAAGTGCTGCGCATCGGCACATTTGACAGCGATTCACCGTATTTCATTGACAGCCGAGGAGGCAATTACACCGGAATCGTTGTTGACTATGTGAACGGGATGTTGCAGGAGCTCGGCGTTGATAATCCGGTTAGATGGAGCCTGTACCACAGCCTTGATGAGTTGATAGATGCTCTGAAAAACGGAGAGATAGACGCGATAAACCCCTATTACGACGACCCCTGCCTGGCGGAGGAGAAAGGGCTTATTCTGACCGATGTGGTGCTGGATACCAGTATGAGCATTGTGTATTCGGGAAGATATAACGAGAACACGATGACTAAAATAGCAACTCCGGGTACCCGCTTGGGGAAGTCATATGTTGCGGAGTTCTATCCGGACTCCGAAGTGATTCTCTGCGATGACGGATATGACAGTGTGAACAAAGTTATCAGGCACGAGGCCACCTGCGCGCTCTTCTATACCGACCTGGCTGAGATTATTGTGCGGGAGTCGGGCGAGAATCTGAACATAAAGGCATTGGGCATCCCCTGCAAACTCTGCTTTGCCTCAACCCCCGAAAATGCAGGGCTTATCGGCCTTTTCAACAAGGGCAGAATCTTCGTTACGGACAGTGAAATCAACGGAATCCAGACGAAATATGCCGGCGTGGGAGAGAACAAACTCACGCTGAAGATGCTGTTCAAGCAGTACCCGCTGATCGTCTGTGCTGCCATATTCATAGTAACCTCCACGATTGCGTATATCATAGCGTCCACCAGCTCCCGTGAGTCCGACAGAAAGACCCAGGATATGCTGGAGGAGCAGATGAGCCGTGTGATGGAGCTCTCCGACGATATCCAGGCAATCTACGACATTGACCTGGAGACCGGCGCATACGAAATCTTCTCCTACAACAACGATTATTCCAAGATGATTGATAATCAGGACGGCGACGATTTCTTTGCCGACGTGCAGAAGTACGCGGAAAGAATCGTCTATGCAGAGGACAGGGAGCTGCTGCGTGACCTGGCCAACCGTGAATTCGTTGAGAGGGCGCTTGCCGAGCGCGATGATATTACATTCGACTTCAGGCTCCTTGGCAGTTACGGGCCTGTGTGGTACCGGGCGAAGGCGGTGCGGAAACCGGGAACAGCCCACCGGATCATTGCCGGCGCATATAATGTGGATGAGAGCATCCGCAAAGAGAAGAAGCACCAGATGGAGCTTGAGCAGGCGGTTAAGATGGCCGAAAGCGCGAACAAGGCAAAGACTGACTTCCTCTTCAATATGAGCCATGATGTGCGCACACCGATGAACGCCATCATAGGATACACGGCAATGGCAAAGAAGAACTCGGACAACCCGCAGGTGGACGACTACCTCAACAAGATAGACATTTCCAGCAAACAGCTGCTCTCGCTGGTCAATCAGGTGCTCGAGATGTCCAGGATTGAATCCGGCAAGATTCTGCTGGTGGAGGAGCACGCGGACGTCATAGAACGGGCGGTCGGCATGCAGACAATAATCGCCGCCGACTGCAACAACAAGAACATAGGCTTCAATCTCAACATCGGCGAAATAAGCCACAGGAATGTTCTGACGGATGTGACAAGAGTGAACCAGCTGATAACGAATGTCATCAGCAACGCCGTGAAGTACACGCCCGAGGGCGGCAGCATAGACTTCTGTCTGGAGGAGCGGCCCTGCGAGAAGGAGGGATACGGCCTCTATGAGATTACGGTGAAGGATAACGGAATCGGAATGTCCGAGGAGTTCCTGAGCCACATATACGAGGAGTTCTCCCGTGAGAGCACGTCCACGGTCAGCCATATCCAGGGCAGCGGTCTGGGAATGTCCATAGTCAAGAAGCTTCTGGACCTTATGGAGGGCACGATTGACATTGAGTCGAAGCCCGACGAGGGGACAAGCGTGAGGATTTCCATCCCGATGAAGTGGGATACCGGTGAGCCCACGGATACCGGGGGAGAGCAGCGGCTGACTAATGTTTCCATTGGCGGCATGCGCATTCTTCTGGTTGAGGACAACGAGATGAACCGCGAGATTGCCTCCGAGATTCTGGAGGACGAGGGCGTAATCGTTGAGACCGCGGAGGACGGGGACATCGCTGTGGAGATTATCAGAGAGATGATAAAATCCGGGGAGCTGGACCGCTACAACGCCGTGCTCATGGATATACAGATGCCCAGGATGGACGGCTACGAGGCCACGCGGCAAATCCGCGCCATGGAGCCCGAGGGCATACGGATGCCGATAATCGCCCTGAGCGCCAACGCCTTCGCTGAGGACATAAAGAAATCCTACGAAGCCGGCATGAACGAACACCTCTCCAAACCCATCGACATCCGCCTGCTGAAGGAAACTTTAGCGAGGTATCTATAATTAAACCACACCGCTTGCATTATTGTAAGCGGTATTCTTATGCCTTCCACCTTCAAAACCCCTCCGAGGAGGGGTTTTTGTGCGAATTTTGTCCCTTTTTGCGTAAATAATTGTGTTGCGCGGCATTCGGGCTTACCTTATAATATAATCATGAAGAAATATAACCGGAAATAAAGAAACATATTCTTAACTCAGGAGACGGCTATGTACATTACCTTAAAAGAAAACGAGACAATGCAAAACCTGGTTGACAGGCTGACAGAGACGGCTTCGTTAGTCTACGGTATTGCACCAGTGGCCTACTGGTATGAAAATCTCTACGAGAACGGGAGAATAAAGAATATCCGTTTTTCGGATCATATGCGAGAGAAGCTGGGCTACAAATCGACCGAAGATTTCCCCGATGACCTCGAAGCATTCAAGACCTTCCTCCACCCCGATGACGTGCAGCTCATGCTCGACAACGCAATAGCTGCAGGTACGGGCAAGACGGACAAATACGACCTCCAGTACCGCATCCGCAAGGCTGACGGAGATTACATGTGGTGCCACGCCACAGGCGAGCTGGTAAAGGACCACCAGGGCAAAACCGTCGGCATGTACGGCGCTTTTATCGACGTCACACAGGAAGTGAACCTGAGGGAGAGGCAGGAGAGCAAACGCAGGACGGAGGAGATAATCCGCGGCTTCACCGAGGAGTACGACGCTGCGTACTGCTGCAGAACATCCGACGACAGTTATATCGTTCTAAAGAACGTCAATTCCGTGGACTCCCGAATCGGGCAGAACCCCTCGGGCACCGAGGCTGTGAGGAGCTATGTTTCTCACTATGTGCATCCCGATGATGTTCAGCTTTTCGACAGCGTGTTTGCGGACCTTTCCGACCCGGATAAGGGTATTCCTCTGGGTGGTACAAGGAGCTTTGAATACCGCGTAAAAGCGGACGGCGAGTATTACTGGTACCGTCTGACGCTCCGCCGCGTCACCGATGTTGAGATACTGATAGGCTTCAAGAACTGCGACAGTGAGGTAATAGACAGCATCGCAACTGAGCAGCTTATTAGAGACTATGACGCACTGTACATTGCGGACCTGAACAAAGGCACCGTCCGCCCTGTGCGTTCATCCAGAGTATCGGCTGAAGGCAGCATCAGGGAAAAGACTGATTACAGCAAGCTCGGTCTTGCATTCGCAGACACGGTAGCCCAGGAGTTCAGGGATGAATGGGTGCGCTTCAGCGACACTGCATACATGAAGAAATACATGGCGGATGATGACCACCGTGAGTATATCTACGAGCTACCCGGCGCGAAGAAAACCATGCGCAGACTGAGCATAGACGTGCTGGAGCGTATTGATGGCGAGGCGGCTGTGGTCATGTTCTCGTTTATGGGCATTGACGAGAAGCGCGCAAGCCAGATTGAGCTTGAAAACCGTGCCAAGCGTGCGATGTCGGTCATATCAGCTATGGCTGAGGACTTTGATTATATCAACTCCACCAATATGAGTACCGGCGAGATTACCCGCTATGCTGCGTCCGACAAGTTCTACCGCGTGGAATCTAAGATAAACCCCGACATCAGAGGTAAGGACAGGCTTGAGGTCTTTTTGAAGACCATCATACACCCGGATGAATGGGAGCGCTTCCAGCGGCTCATATCCGACGAAAACCTGAAAAAGGAGCTCGCAAAGAACCCCGTCTACAAATTCGAGTGCCTGACGGTCTCCCCGGAGGGCAAGGAGGAATGGTACCGCTTCAAGTTCGCATATATGCCGGACGAACCCGACCTGCGAATCATGGGTATGCTGAACATCGATGACAACGTGCGCAGGGAGCAGGAACTGGCGGTGGCCCAGGAGAGAAGCAAGCTGGAGAACGTTGAGCAGAACCTAAAGATTATCGACGGTCTGGCATCGGAGTACACCTCAGTTTACTATATTGACCTCGACACGGACGGCCTGACGCCCTATGCAATGAACGAAGAGACCGAGACAACTTTCGGCTCTGTGTTCCGCAGCGGCATCACATACTCCGAGGCATACAAGCTCTATGTGGACAAGCTGATCTACGGCGAAGACAGGCAGATGATGCTCAAGGCGGGCTCAATAAAGAACATCAGGGATGAGCTGAAGAACAAGAAGACCTTCATAACACTCTACCGCTCCGCCGACAACAAGTATTCAGAGATGAAGTTCGTTAAGGTTGAGGAGAATGAAGACCGCGTTAAGGCTGTGGCTCTGGGCTTTGCAGAAAAGGACGAGGAAATCCGCCACGAGCAGCAGATTGAGGCGGAGCGCCAGATGAACTTTGATATCATAGAAATCCTGGCATCGGAGTATTCCTCAGTTTACTACATAGACCTGACCACGGACGGTCTGAATCCGTACACAATGAATGCATCCACTGAATCTGAGTTTGGTGAAATCTTCCGAAGCGGAATCCGTTACTCCGAAGCCTATAGGCTGTACGTCGACGAGCTGGTTCTGCCTGAGGACAAGCAGATGATGCTGAAGGCGGGCTCCATCGGCAATATCATGCAGGAGCTGAAGAACAAGAAGACCTTCCTGACAACCTACAGAAGCTCCGAGGGACACTACAGTGAGATGAAGTTCGTCAAGGTCGGAGATGAGACAGGCCTTCCGACCGCAGTGGCCCTGGGCTTTGCGGACAAGGACGCCGAGCTCCGTGCAAAGCAGGAGGAATCCCGCATACTGCAGCGGAACATAGACATCATTGAGATTCTCGCCTCCGAGTACACATCAGTATATTACATAGACCTGACCACGGACGAGCTGGACCCCTACACCATGAACGCCGAGACAGAGAGCGAATTCGGCCAGATATTCAGGTCGGGCATCAAGTACTCCGATGCATACAAGCTCTATGTTGATTCGCTGGTCTACGGCGAGGACAAGCAGATGATGCTCAAGGCCGGCTCAATATACAATATACTCAAGGAGCTGGAGAACAAGAAGACCTTCCTTACCACCTACAGGTCGGACAATAACGGGCTTCCGCGCTACTGTGAGATGAAGTTCGTTAAGGTCGGAGACGATAAAAACCCGCAGGCGGTGGCGCTGGGCTTTGCGGATAAGGACGACGAAATCAGGGCCGAGATGCTCCGCCGTGAGAAGGCCGAACGCGATATGGCTGTTATCGCCGGGCTCTCGGACGACTTCGGCTGTGTGGTTTACACTGGCTATGAGGACCATGATGAGGTGCACTACCGCTTTGACCCTGTGTTTGAGGAGCATATACCCGGATGGTCGAAGATAAACGACTTTGACGAGAGACTTGATACTTTGACCAGAACTCTTGTGCACCCCGATGACAGACAGTATTTCTACAACTCAACCAGGGCGGACGTTGTTAAGGAGGCGCTCCGCAACCAGAGCGCCTATTACGTGAACTTCCGTCTGCTTGTTGACGGGGAGATAATCTACTATCAGGTCAAGTTCGCAAGGGACCCCGTCAGCGCTGATAATAACGTCATCGCAGGCTTCCACAACGTTGATGTTGAGACAAGGCGTGAGATGCAGGCTCTGGATGAGGCGGAGGCGGCAAACAAGGCAAAGTCCAACTTCCTCTTTAACATGAGCCACGACATCCGCACCCCGATGAATGCTATCATCGGCTTCACGAACATGGCGATTAAATACAGCGACGACCCGGTAAAGCTAAAGGAATGCCTGGATAAGACCCAGACGGCGAGCAATCTGCTGCTTTCGCTCATCAACAGCATTCTGGACATGAGCCGCATAGAGAGCGGCAGAGCGCATCTGGATGAGGCCAGGGGAGATGTATATCTGTCCTTTGCCGCGATTGAATCCACCATGCAGGAGCTTGCAAGGTCCAAGAACATCGACCTAGACATGAAGGTTGAGAATGTGACGGACAGATATGTGCTCTGCGACTTCAACAGATGCAACAGGGTGTTCATCAATCTTATAAGCAACGCAATCAAATACACGAACAGCGGCGGATGGGTAAAGGTCCGCGGCACACAACTCGGTCATGCGGAGAACGGCTACGGGCTGTACCGTTACACCATTGAGGACAACGGCATAGGCATGTCCGAGGAGTTCCAGAAGCACGTCTTTGAGGAGTTCACCCGTGAGAAGAACTCAACGGTCAGCGGAATTCAGGGCACAGGACTGGGACTTTCCGTCTGCAAGGCCTTCGTAACGCTGATGAGCGGCACAATCGAATGCGAGAGCAGACAGGGCGTGGGCTCAAAGTTCACCGTAACCGTACCCTTCAAGCTGCAGCAGGGCAGGGAATACCACGACCCGGAGACAAAGACCCTGATTAACGCGGATACAGGTGAGGAAGCCGTCAGCCTTGACGGCAAGGTCACCCTGCTGGTTGAGGACAACGAGATGAACCGCGAGATAGCCGTGGAGATACTCGGGGAGGCGGGAGTTATAGTTGAGGAGGCCACCGACGGCAGCGAGGCCGTACAACTGCTGCACGACAAGGGCCCCGACTACTATGACTTCATACTGATGGATATCCAGATGCCGGTTATGAACGGCTATGAGGCAACGAGGGAAATCCGCAAGATGTATCCGAAATCGAATATACCTATAATTGCTGTTTCCGCCAATGCGTTCGAGGAGGACCGCAGAGCCTCGCTGGAGGCAGGAATGAACGCCCACGTGGCAAAGCCTATTGTGATACATGAGCTCATGCACACCATCAGGGAGTTCAGCTGACAGAATTACGCTGAACAGATAATTTCAAGCTTCGGGAGAGAGTTATGAACATCATACTGAAGAAAAATGAAACAATGCAGAATCTGGTGGACAGGCTTGCGGAGTCTTTTGAAATGGTTTCCGGAGTTGCTCCGGTGGCATACTGGTACGAGAATCTGAATGAGGACGGACGGATACTGGATATCCATTTCTCAAAGCGCCTGCGGGATATGCTCGGCTACAGCTCCGAGGAGGACTTCCCTGATGAACTGAGCACGCTGATGAACTATACCCATCCGGATGATGTTCAGACAATGCTTCAGGGTGCCATCGACGCGGGCACGGGGAAGTCTGATAAGTATGACGTGCAGTACCGCGTGCGCAGGGCGGACGGCAACTATATGTGGTGCAACGCAACGGGCGAGCTCGTGAAGGACAGCGAAGGCAGAACAATCGGAATGTACGGGGCCTTCCTGGATGTCTCAAAGGAGATTGAGCGCAGGTTCGAGCTCGGCAATCAGGAGATTATTGGAAAGTACATCACAGACAAGCTGATGGAAGAGTACGACGCGCTGTATATCGTTGACCTCGACAGAGACGAGATTTACCCCGCAAAGTCCTCGAGGGTGTCAAACGTCGGCTCCTTCCTGGAGAGGAAAAACTACAGGCAGCTGATTACGGATTTTGCGCAGACCGTCGCACCAAGATACAAAAATGACTGGATAAGCTTCAGCGATACCGGATATATGAAGCAGTACATGGCGGATGAGGACCACCGCGAGTATATATACGAGCTACCCGAGGCTAAGCATTCGATGCGCAGATTCACCATCGATGTGCTTGAGCGCATGTGCGGCGAGGCTTCGATACTACTGTTCTCGTTCGTCGGGATTGACGAGAAGCGCGCCGAGGAGCTTGGGCGGCAGAATGAGGCTCTCGAGACAAACTCCATGATAAGGGTGCTTGTTTCCGACTTTGAGCGTGCCCTATACGTGCGCACCGGTGAGAGCATGGAAGACGATGTTTCTATGGTTCTCATAAGCAGTAAATTCCTCACATCCACAATTCCGGGCTTCAGTAATGATATCCCGTTTGTGGAACAGCTGGACCTGTATATAAACAACATTATCCATCCGGACGACAGGGAGAGGGTCTATGAGGAGACTCGCCGTGAGATAGTGCTTGATGAGATTCACACCCATACCTTCTATAACGTGGATTTCAGAACCGTTGAAAACGGTGAGCCACACTATGCCCAGCTGAGATTCTCGAACGTCGCCGACGAGACGAGGGATTACGGCTTCGTTATCGGCCTGAGAAGGACAGATGAGGAAAAGCAGGCGGAGCTGGCTCTAGAGGAGGCGCTTGCGATGGCGCAGTCCGCAAACCGCGCCAAGACAACCTTCCTCAACAACATGAGCCACGACATACGCACGCCTATGAACGCCATCATAGGCTATACCGGCCTTGCGGCCTCGCATATAGACAATAAGGAGCTCACGCAGGATTACCTGAAGAAGATAGGCCAGTCCTCAGACCATCTGCTCTCGCTTATAAACGACGTTCTCGATATGAGCCGTATAGAAAGCGGAAAGATGAATTTGGACGAAAAGCCGGAGAATCTCTCAGAGATAATGCACACTCTCAGAAATATCGTGCAGGCGGACGTCAAGGCCAAGGAGCTGGATTTCTTCATGGACACCGCGGATGTGACGGATGAGAGCATCATCTGCGACAAGCTCAGGCTCAACCAGGTGCTTCTGAATCTGCTTTCAAACTCGATAAAATACACGCAGCCCGGCGGCACAGTTTCTCTCAGACTGTCACAGCATTCGGTTACAGAGAGCGGATACGGAATCTACAGGTTCTGTGTTAAGGACAATGGCATGGGCATGAGCGAGGAGTTTCTGAAGACCATCTTTGACCCGTTCACAAGAGTGAAATCCTCAACCGTTTCCGGCATTCAGGGCACAGGCCTGGGAATGGCCATAACGAAGAACATCGTGGACATTATGGGCGGAAACATAGAGGTAAGGTCAAAGGAAGGCGAAGGCACGGAGGTGCTGGTGGAGTTCAAGTTCAAGCTTGGTGACGCGCAGGAGAAATTCGAGCGAATAGGCGAGCTTGAGGGGCTCCGCGGTCTTGTGGTTGACGATGACCTGAACGCCTGCATGAGCATCTCCAAGATGCTAAGAGACTGCGGTATGCGCTCAGAATGGTGCGCCTCGGGCAAAGAGGCCACTGTGAGGACGGAGGAAGCCCTCAGAATCGGCGACATGTTCAAGGTCTTTATCATCGACTGGCTTATGCCGGATATGAACGGCATCGAGACCGCAAGGCGTATAAGAAAGCTGGTGGGTGACGAGGCACCGATTATTATCCTCACGGCCTATGACTGGTCCGATATAGAGGAGGAGGCAAGGGAAGCCGGCGTCACAGGCTTTATCTCCAAGCCGATGTTCCCGTCTGACCTGCACAGTGTGCTTGAAAAGTGCATAGGCAGGGTTCAGGTAGACACGGATAACGTTGAGAAGAGCTACGACTTCAGCGGAAAGAAGCTGCTCCTGGTTGAGGACAATGAGATGAACCGAGAAATCGCTATTGAGATTCTCAGTGAGGAGGGCTTCATAATAGACACGGCGGAGGACGGCGACATAGCTGTTGAAAAGGTACGCCATTCCATCGTGAACGGTAAGGGCGGGGGCATTGATTATGATGTTATCCTTATGGATATACAGATGCCACGCATGGACGGCTATGAGGCAACCAGGGAGATACGGGAGATACCGCTCCACGGCTGCCACGTGCCCATTATCGCTATGACGGCGAACGCCTTTGAGGAGGACCGCCGCGCCGCCCTGGATGCCGGCATGGACGAACACATCGCCAAACCCATAGACGTCAGAAAGCTCAAAGAAACCCTAGCAAAGTTTATATAATAAAAAAACAGGACATGAGTCCTGTTTTTTTATTATGCTATGTACTATGCGGGTACGTGGTATTCCGTCGCATGCTGATATAATATGTTTTTAACTATAATTATTAAGTAATTGTTGACAATGCCGCAAAATTAAAATATACTGTGAACAAATAGTCATGAAAAAACGTTCACGAATTTGAGGACGTGAAATAAGCTTCACACTAAGATTTCTAAGTATATCTGAGAATATAAAAGTATATATAAATGGCAGGTGATGACTATGGCAGGAAAGAGAGAGGCACTGAAGGAGAAGCTTTCGGCACAGATTCTGGAGGCGGCGCTCTCGGAGTTCGCAGAAAAGGGATATCAGGGCACAACAATTCAAAGCATATCAGACAAGGCAGATGCCTCAGTCGGCGTTATATGCAAATACTATGAGAGCAAGGAAGGCCTCCTCTGTGCAATTATGGGAGGCTATACCCTCAAGGATGTATTTGAGGGCTTTGAAAGCGACAGACCCGAGGAGATATTTTACCGATACATAAATATCATAAAGGATATGAAGAACTCCAATACGACGCTTTTTAATTTCTACCGTAATATCTTTGTAGACTCGGAGCTCAACAAAATGCCGGACGGCATCTGCTCCAGATATCTGATAGAGGAGTTCAGGGGCAGCATCATGGAGAAGGCCATACTCCGCGCCCAGGAGGAGGGATCGCTGCCGGAAGCAAATCCGGATGAGCTTTATCTGCTTCTTGTGCACTCGGTTCTTGGCGCACTGCAGTATTACAGCACAATCGGTCTGCCCGAGCCGGATAACAGCTTCTTCTTGAACGTCATACAGTTCGACCCGACGGAAAAGGACAGGCGCAGATTCATTGAGGAAAAGGAGCAGGAGATACGCGGACTTTCCAAGGATCTGAGGATTATGATGCGGACTATAAACCGCCTCTTCCCCCTGAGTATATACTGCAACCTGAGCAAGAATAAGTACCATATGCTGGATTACGATAACTACTATGCAAGGAAGGCGGAGTATTCAGGCACTTACGACGAACTCATAGAGGCGGGCATGAGCACCATTAACGACGGGACGGACCGTGAGAGCTTCCTCAGAGCCTTTAACCGGCAGGCACTTCTCGAAAGCTTCAACAGCGGCAGGGATGTGGTAGGTCTGATGCATACACAGACCGGTGACGACGGAGTCGTGCGCATGATGTATACGAGGGCTATTATGTCAAAGGACGAATGCGGGGATATTATCTCCATCAGCGTGGCATACGAGCTGCCCGAATATCTGCAGAAGGATAAGAATTACAGGGATGAAATCATGAAGTTCAACGAAAAGCTGGGCAGAGGTTGACAGGCATGAGAAAAGAAAAGACAAATTCAAACAGAAATATAGATACCGGAAAAACCGGTATGGAGGTTTTTATGAAAAGCAACGAGACAATCCCCATCAAGACAAAGGACGGAAAAATAAAGCTTAAAAGAGTGGATGCCAGGGTTAGAATGACCAAGAGACTTATCCGGGATGCACTGTTTGAAGCTCTAAAATATAAAGGCTCCTTAAAGAATATTACTATATCGGAAGTGTGCGATCTGGCGGAGCTGAACCGGACGACATTCTATAATTACTACAAGAACTGCAGTGATGTGGTGACAGAGCTGACAGATCAGGAAATCCGGGGTATGAGGGATATCTTTGCAAATTCAACCGAGCTGTTCAGCGAGAATAATGCGAAGGAACTGGAAGAGCTGTTTAGCCGTTTTAACGACCTGAATGGTGCATACGCGGAAGGGCTCGTTGACGGAGGAATAAAGGAAAAAATAATGGATGTCATCCGCGACAAATGCCGCGATTTCCGGAAAGAGCATAAAAAGAATGGTAAAGAGCAGGAAACCGACATGCTGGTTTCTGCGGTGGCCGCCATGTTTTACCAGCTGGTTGTTGCCGAGCGCGGAAAGCACCCGATAGAGGATGCGTTTAAGATTATGAGCAGCATTGC
>R21__coassemble_1360_pt1 | contig 16620 bp, 19 predicted proteins | sample R21__metabat2_low_PE_003 | metagenome-assembled genome bin R21 | reverse complement strand
TGGTGCGTTCCCGGTGGCCGCTTCGTGCTCACATCCGCATTTTTCGCTCTGATGATGCTCATGCTCATACCCGCAGCAGACATGATCGTGATTTGGCTTGTACCCGTTGGCCGCTTCGTGCTCGCATCCGCACTTTTCGCTGTGATGATGCTCATGCTCATACCCGCAGCACACATGGTCATGATTTGGCTCGTGCCTGTGTTCACATTCACATTCGCCGTCATGGTGGTGATGTCCTTCATGATGGCTGCATCCGGCATCTTCATTCCCGTCAAAGTAGATTTCGCAGTCCTCTTCAATATCCTTGCAGTTCCTGTATACTCTCTTTATTACTTCATTTTTATCTGCGCCGTCCTCAAACTCCAGCTTAAGCTCCTGAGTCATGAAATTCACCACCGCGGATTTAACACCCTCGGTCTTCTCTGCGGCGTGTTCCATGAGATTCGCACAGTTGGCGCAGTCCACATATATCTTATAGCTTTCTGCCATATAAAAGAAATCCTCCTTGAATATTTGAGCATTTGCTCATATGTTCAAAGAAGATTATATTCTCAGTGTATTAATTTGTCAACTGTTATTTTTTGTTTCAGTTACTTCTTTTCTCGCTGTACATCGCGTTGTCGGCGGCGCGGATGAGCTGCTCGATATCTCTGTAATTCTCGCAGTGCGCTCTGGCAGTGCCTATGCTCAGCCCCAGGTTGATTTTGTCTGCATACTCCGCATTTACCTCAAGAAGACTCTTTCTGATGCTCTCCTTCAACGCGGAGATATCCGCATCGCTCACATCGGTTCCGCAGATAACAAACTCGTCTCCGCCATATCTGCAGAGGAACAGGTTTGCGCGGCTCCCTGAACAGGCTTCCTTCAGGATGTCCGCCATACGTTTAAGCACCAGGTCTCCAACCACATGCCCCATCGTGTCGTTTATGGTTTTGAACTTGTCCACGTCGCACATAATAAGCGTCAGGTCACAGTCATGCCTTGTAAGATGCTCAACAGTGTAGTTCTCGAATGCATTTCTGTTATTGAGAGTTGTAAGCGAGTCTCTGGAAACCTCTTCCATCATGGCTCCAAACGAAATAATCACTAATGAGACGGTTATTCCGCACTGCATGGACGTCATGCCGTAGAAGAACATCTGGCATAACGCGGCCACCGCCGGCGGGATGATGAACCACAGCAGAGGAATATACTGCTTCTTCTGCACCTTGGATTCCGCATTTCTTATCGCCTTTACAACAATCACCGTTGCCCATACAAGGTACCCCCAGGAGATAATCCAGTGTATGATTATTCCGTCACCGCGGGCGTACACATTGTTTCCGTCAATCGTGAAAAGGAATCCGGTTATGGGGTTTATGAGGACAATCAGCATCATCAGCATCATCGGAATTGCGCTGATTCTGCGCTTTTCACGGCTGTATTCCTCAAGTCCCCTGGTTCTGAGCTTAACATAGTTGAGCCACATGTAGCAGGCAACCGTAATTGCAGCATCGTATATCATATTGGAAAGCTGCAGCACAAAGCTGCACCCCGCGAAGCTCATGCCGTTGCAAAGCCATGCAAAGATATCCGAAATGCAAAGCGCAGCCGCTACAATCAGGATTCTTGAAAACGTAACTCTGATTGCCGGCAGTCCCCCGCGTTCGTTCTGCATCATAAGGCCAACCACCAGAAGCAGTACAAGGCATATTATATTTGTCTGAAGATAATACAGGCTCACAATTCTCACTTCCTGTCACTCATGATTCATTTTATTATATTATATCTATTATATTATGTCAACAACTCAGTTTATCAAAAAAGCTTAACTCGCATTCTATCCGGTCTATGCTCGCTTCAGTTTAATCCGGCAGAAAATTCCGGCTGCTCACGCGTAGTGTTAATACGCTGAACGGTTTAATTCGTTACACTTATCAAGACATGATAATATTTCACTGCCGTTTGATAAATTCAAGTGTTTTTTCGTAGTATCCTTCTTTGAAAAAAATACATTTGGAAATATCCCTGCCGGTGTAGCTGTCGCCACAGACACATGCAAGTGCCCTGCAGCCTCCGCTGCATATTTCAAAGTACGGACATTCGCGGCACTGCTCACATTTCTCCTTAATATCCCCTACCGTCATTGTGACCGCATCAAGATATGCACCTCCGCTGAGAAGTTCCTTAAGAGCTGTCTTTTTAACGTTTCCGAGGGACCGGCCTTTGCTTTCAAACCATCCGGACAGCTGGTTGCACGGGAACAGCTCTCCGTCGGCACCAATGGCTACCATTCGCCTGTTACCCCGGCAGACAACGTCTCCGGGCGAAGAGGATTTCGCAGCTGTGATTGTGATATGCCCCTCTTCAACATCCATCATCTGCCAGATATCCAGCTTCATCTTCCCTTTGTAGTTTCCGGCAAGGTCCAGCATCGAGGAATAGTACTCCTCAAATGAAAGCGTCTCACCATATCCGTTCATTTTCCATCTTGGAGACTCGGACGTACGGATTATCCTCATGGTATTAACGCCTATACTATTTAGAAGCTCTGCCGTGGGAAGCATGGACGGGAGATTTAGCGTATTGACATTCGTCTGAACCATGACGCGAAGACCGCGCTCCACGCAGAGTCTTATAGCCTCCAGTGTCTTTTCCTCAGCCCCTTTGACTCCCCGCATTCTGTCATGGAATCCGATACCGTCAAACGAAATCTTCATCAGCGGTCTGCAGCCGATCTTTTCAAGGGCGTCAAGTGAATCGGGTGAGATAAAGCTTCCGTTAGTGTTTATCCGGCTCACGTACATTCCCTTTTCGTATATGAAGGATACAATATCGAAAAAGCTCCTGTGAAGCATCGGCTCCCCGCCCGTAAGCATAAAAGCTGCAACGCCGCACTCCCTCGCCTGTTCTATAAGGTCCTTCGCCTCTTCCGTGGTGAATTCGGACTGGAGAGGCGCGTTGTCGGATGCATTGAAGCAATGAATGCAGTTATAGTTGCATCTGCCCGTAAGCATCAGGTTTATCATCGGAAAACAGCGGTTATCGCAGACCATTACCTCCTGCCAGACGCTCAGCTCCTTTTCACCGCTTTCACATGGCGTGGCAAATCCTTCCGGAATATCTGCGGCGCTGAGATTGTGCTGTCCGTCACACTCGAGGAGAGTATAAAAATCCTTCTCACTTAGGCCGTGGGGCTCTGCCGAACCACGCTCATAGTATGCGTATGGTATTCCCTTCCATGATCTCAGGGCTATATTGTCGTTCAGAATATAATACATAATTATGATATATCAAAAGAAAACATCTCTGTCAATGTATATTGTTTCCCGGGACTGCAATCAAAAACCGCTGTGCCGCTGATGTAAAAGAAAACGGCTATTGGGAATTACACATCTATTAACCTCTTGACAAATCGAAAAATATCGATATAATATATGGTGTGATCACAAATTCGTTTGAAGGAGGTGTTCGGATGGAGCTTGACGAAAAGCGTACTCCTGTTGTTTTCAAAGCGTTATGCGACGAAAACCGTGTGCGGATTCTCAAATACCTGATAGGCGGCGAGAAATGCGCCTGCAAGCTGCTGGATGATTTGAATATCGCACAGTCCACGCTTTCCCATCATATGAAGGTGCTGACGGATTCCGGCTTAGTCATTGGACGAAAAGAAGGCAAATGGATGCACTACTCCATTTCTTCAGATGGTATTGACATCGCCATCGACTATCTGAATGCACTGAAAGAAAACGGATGCACCCCAAATAACAAGTTGTGCTGTGAAAAATAAAACCCATTTTTCCGGCACGACTATATTTCAGGACTATATATCGACAGATTTAGATATGTAGATTGATTGGAGGCTTTATATGTGGCAATTCATTCAGGATGAGGTCTTGGGAATGAAATGGCTGAACAGGTTGATTGGTTCTATGTTGAGTTCCTTCGGACTTGACATTGAAAGACGGGTCGGGGGCAGCGTTCAGTTCTTCCTTTATGACTGCATCAAAATCATGGTGCTTCTGGGTGTGCTGATCTTTATCATCTCGTACATTCAAAGCTATTTCCCGCCGGAGAGAAGCAAAAAGATACTCGGCAGATTTCACGGGTTATGGGCGAATTGCATCGCCGCATTACTCGGAACGGTAACGCCATTCTGTTCCTGCTCATCCATCCCGCTGTTTATCGGCTTTACAAGTGCGGGGCTTCCGCTTGGCGTGACATTCTCGTTTCTGATTTCCTCCCCGATGGTCGATCTCGGCAGCCTTGTGTTGCTGATGAGCATATTCGGCTGGAAGGTTGCGGTACTTTACGTGATTTTCGGTCTTGTGATCGCTGTTGCAGGCGGTACACTGATTGAGAAACTGCATCTTGAAAATCAGGTCGAGGAATTTATCCGCAATGGAAAATCCATTGACCTGCCGCAGGAAGAACTGCATTTCAAGGACAGGTGCAAATATGCGTGGGAGCAGGTCTGCGGCACGGCGAAGAAAGTATTTCCGTATGTGCTGATCGGTGTCGGCATCGGTGCCATCATTCACAACTGGATTCCCGAAAAGCTTGTCGTAAAAGTTCTTGGTACGGGAAATCCGTTCGGCGTATTGATCGCCACTATTGCCGGCATCCCGATGTATGCCGATATTTTCGGGACGATTCCGATTGCTGAGGCTCTGCTAGCAAAGGGCGCACGGCTTGGCGTGGTACTGTCATTTATGATGGGTGTAACCACTTTGTCCCTTCCTTCGATGATTATGCTCCGCAAAGCTGTAAAGCCGAAACTTCTCGGCATATTCATTGCCGTCTGCACAGTTGGAATTATCCTTGTGGGTTATCTGTTCAATGCGATTCAATATTTGCTGATATAAAAAATAGGAGGACACTACTATGGCAAAAAAATGGTACCCGGTAATTGATATTACCACTTGCATCGAGTGCGGAACCTGCTCTGAATTCTGCGAACACGGTGTGTATGACAAATCCAAATCTCCGTTGCCTAAGGTTATCAATCCCGAAGGCTGTATCGACCACTGTCACGGCTGCGGCAATCAGTGCCCGGTGGGAGCAATCAGCTACGTCGGAGACGATACGGATTGGATTCCACCTGTTCTCCGTTCAAAAGGCGGCGCTCCGGATATCCCGAAAATGTCTGACTGTTGCTGCTGCGGAGGCAAGTAATGAAGGATAAGCTTTGGCTCAAAATTTAGCATTTTAATATCATATTTGGGAGGAATTTATTATGTCACTGTTTGGAAAGAAAAAGGAAGAAAAGAAAGTAGCCGAGTGCGGCTGCTCCTGCGGATGCGGTTGTGATACTGCCGAGATTCAGGAAGATACCGCACCGTCCACTTGCTGCGGAGAAAAAATCGACGGTATCTGCTGCATCAAAGTTCTCGGCTCCGGCTGCAAAAACTGCCACGCTCTTTATGAGAATGCACAGGAAGCGGTAACGGCTGCCGGGCTCAATGTTGAGGTCGAATACATCACCGACCTTCAAAAGGTCATGGAATATGGTGTAATGTCAATGCCGGCTCTTGTGATTAACGAGCAGGTCGTTTCCATGGGTAAGGTATTGAAAGCCGTAGATATCGAAAAGCTTATCTTATAAATCGATACGAGCAAAAAAAAGATTGATAATTCCCAATAACTAAGAAAACACCGTTCTTGACATCAATGAACAAAAATTATATTCTAGAAATAATGACAGCGCCCGGCATCCGTGTATCAGTAAACGGGACTGTAACACATTCAACGAAAAAACGTATTTATAGATGTATAGTTAATAAACTAAAAGGAGGAATTATCAATGGCAAAATCAAAAGAAGAGCTTGATGCACTTAAAGCAAAAATCAAAGAGCTTAAAAATGAACTTGGCGCATTGAGCGAGGAAGAACTCAAGCAGGTAGCCGGTGGAGACGGTGAGACAGACTGCAAGGAGCGGACCTGCCCGAGATGCGGCTCCCACAATGTTATAACCTACGAAATCGAGCACAGCTGCCTGGACTGCGGATTCATATGGTAAAAGCATAATCTGCCCGCTGCGTCACAAAATAAGCATCCATCTGTTTTTACAGGTGGATGCTTATTTTAGTATATGGTGGCGTTGAGACCTTTGTATTCTTCAAAGAGCTTCAGGCAGGCATCTCTGTCCATTTCCACGAGATAGTCCGACATAGCCTGGCTGCCCGCCGAAGAGCTCGTCAAATTCCTTGTCCCGGAAGCCTATCATCAGCGACCCCGAAAGGACGGAGTTAATCACCCGCTTTATCTTTGCCGGGGAAATTGCCGCCTATCAGAAATGATATCATTCAGAACGCAGGATTCCTATAAAGGAAATATCAGGCACAATTGAAACTCTTTGCACAAAGGGTCTCGACGGTCTCCTGACCGAACAGGAACAGGGAATATAATGAGTCATCGGGGACGACGGTTCTCGTTGACTCATTGACTATGGCATCATCATATTTGTAACGCAAATATAACTAAAGTATGCAAAGGTGAACGTCACAGCGCAGGCGGTTATCATTGGAAATTCGCATAAAACTGAGTCCTTTTCCCTTGCATTTCGGGCGGGGTGGGGTTAAAATTATTCCATCAATTTTTAGAAAGCCGGTATAACACATGGAAAATCAAGAAGTCACTAAACGTAAACGTGTCAGGGTGATTATGGACAGACCCTGGCTCGCACTCATCCTGATGCCGCTCTGGTCTATGCTGTTCCAGAACGTCGGGTCCTTTTTGGACATGATGGCGAAGGACCTTATCTCCCCGGCCTACCCCGGCGGAGTGTGCTGCATTCTGATGGGCTTCCTTGCCCTATGGATTCACAAGCTGATTTTCAGACCCGAGTTCAAGGGCAGCCTGAACGGAAAGAATCTCGGGAAGGGCATACTGTTTCTGCTCCCCGCCTTCGCCTTCGTAATAATGAATCTGATGGGGCTGAACAACAGCACAGGACACACCCTTGCAAGCGTAATCGCTGCGATTCTCGCGGGCTCGGTTCCCGGTGTTGTTGAGGAAGTAGCCTTCCGCGGTCTCTCGGGCTCCAACTTCATGAGACTCTGGCATGACGGCAAGAAGATACGTCTGGCGGCAATTCTGACGGGTATTGTCTTCGGCGGTGTGCATATAGCCAATCTGATTGCGGGCGCGGCTCTTTCCGCCACCCTGGTTCAGGTGGCCTACGCAATCGGTCTGGGCATCATGTTCGCGGCGGTGTACTTCCGCACGGGCAGCCTCTGGCCAAGCATCATCATGCACTGCCTTATAGACATCTCCTATCATCTGCAGGCTACATCGGGTATTCTCTCAAAGGCCGCCTCCACGAGAACCATCATTCTGCTGGGCACATTCGCTGTTCTGTTTACCGCCTATGGCCTGTTCCTGCTCCGCGACAAGAAGGTTGATGAAATCAACGCCGTATGGAAGGATATCTGGGGCCAGGAGTACGTAGAGTGATACACAGACGCCTGTAATTTGTGCTGATAGGGTAAAAAAATTCGGGGACTTGGGGACACTCACTTAGGGATTTGCAGAAAAGTAAGTTTTGAGTGACGAGTCTCCAAGGAGCCCATAAAAAATAAGGCCACCCAGCGCAGAAGGGCCGTGTATCATTATCCGCAGAAAAGGGGACGGAAACAAGTGAAAACAACACGCATTTCATCAATAGAGTTCATACGACTGTACGTAGCGCTGATTGTCATGGTGATTCATATCACCGAGTTCTTTTTCAGCGATACGGTAAGTCTCACCGGCACGGCGGTCTGTCTTGTGGAATTCTTTTTCATGCTGTCCGGCTTTTTCCTTATGAGCCATCTCGACGGGAAGCAGGACGGTGAGGAGACGGTATGGGATTTCATCATCGGCAAGGTCAGGCGGTTTATCGTGCCGCTTACGATAATGAATATCATACAGTTCGTGCTCAAGTGCATCGTGGACGGCGCGAACACTGCCGGTGGTGTACTGAAAAAGCTGCTGCACTTCGGCTGGGAGTTTCTTGTTCTCCAGTGTGCGGGAATGATTCAGTCCCCGCAGTTCAACCAGGATTATCTTATAGGCCCGAGCTGGTATCTGTCCGCTATGCTTCTGGCACTGGTTTTTGCCTACCCGCTTGCAAAGCATTACCGCAGGTTCTTTGTAAACATTATCTGCCCGTTTTCGGTTCTTGCCGTGTATTCTGTTTTTGCCCAGAAGTACGGCACACTTAATGTCGGCAACGACTTCTCCGGTCCATTTATGGACGCGTTTCTTAGAGGCTTTGCCGGAACCTGTGCGGGCGTGCTGTGCTATGGTGCATACAATTACTGCCTGAAAAAAGGAGGCGAGCCGTCCGGGTTTATGAAGGCTGCGGAAATTCTCTGCTGGCTGGTGCTTCCCGGGGCTCCGCTGCTCGCTTACTTCTGCAGCGAAGATTTCGGTTTTCTGCTCCTTATTCCGCTTTTTGCTGTTATTCTTAGCGCCATGCTGAACAAAACCCCGGCAGCGCGATTATTCAACTCAATACCTCCGCGCACTGCGTCATTTCTCGGCAGGATTAGCCTGTATATATATCTATCCCATTTCACCGCGTTGTTCATCGCAATGATGCTGCTGCCGGACAATCAGGCGGCAGCCAAAGTAGCGTGTACCGTTGCTGTAACGGCCGTGCTGAGCACAATGCTCTATCTCGTCGACTCGGCGAGATCTGCAAGGAAGAAAAAAGTCCGCACGCAGTAACTGCCCACAGTTCCGGATTTCACCGCCGAAGAACACACCGTAACAATAGAAGACACGGGGTCATAGCATAATGTATAAATTGCTATGACCCTTTTATGTTTAACCAAAGTGAACTGGCCGTTTCAGGCTCCTCTTTGCTATACGGGTATATCATTCTCCTATTAATTCATATTTTTTCATATATGTCACAGGGACGGGTTCCTTGACACACCTATGCCCTCTGGACAATTCCCCGGTTAATGCCGGTCAGACGCTCAATTTGACGCACAGTTAGCCCCGCAGCTTTCAACTTCCGCAGAGCGGTATCCCATGTTTTCCGGTCAAAGGTCTGCAGAACGGTTCCGCTGTCAGCTGTCAATTCCTGTCTGATCAGCTCCTTTGCCTCTGTATCCGTTAAGGGCGGGGCGGTCGGTTCCAGACCCACGTCATCATTTTCTGTTTTGCCTATTCCCCGTATCATAACATGATAAATCTGCGATTCACATTGTTTTCTTGCACTGCGTGCCATTTTCATCACCCATAACCATCATATCAGAAAGCAGCAAACGTGTCAAAGAACCCGTCCCCTTGACACGCTATTTTTTCATTGCAAAGGATTTGTTGTCTATTGCGCGCATTGTCGCAAGGATTCCGTCAAGATGGTCGTACTCGTGCTGGATGAGCTCGGACATGTCGTCATCCATTAACTTCTCCTTAGGCTCCCAGTTCTCATCCGTATACCGGAGGATGGTGTGACGGTATCTGCGAACCTTAACCAGGAGCTTGGGGAACGACATGCAGTCGTCCATGACCTCCATCTTTTCATCGCCGACAAACTCAAGCGAAGGATTGATTATCACATAGGGTTTATCCGTCAGCATGCAGATTATGCGCTTCTGCACGCCGATCTGCGGGGCCGCAATGGCACGACCGAAGCCCAGTTCGCGCCTTATTGCCCTGATGCAGTCGAACATATCCTCAAATACTGGCCTGAGCTCTTCAAGCTCTTCCTTCTTAACTTCCTCCGAAATCTCATACAGCTTTGGATTTCCCAGAAGCAGGATTTCTCTCTCCATTTTATACCTCCATAAATGTTTGTGTAAGCGTTGCTTATTTTTCCGCGGCAAGCTCTGTCAGTTTATCTCCTGCAACACGATATACAGTCCAGTCCTTCATAGGTTCGGCCCCGAGCGAAAGATAAAAGTCAATGCTCAGCTGATTCCAGTCAAGACACCACCATTCCAGTCTTCCGCATCCGCGTTCCGCCGCAAGAACATCATATCAGGAAGCAGTAAACGTGTCAAGGAACCCGTCCCCTTGACAAATATAAAGAATAAGACCACATCATAGGCATTGATATGCTCCCTTTATGGAAGACAGTGATATAAAAAAACACTGTTGACCATGAAGGGAGCATATCATTATTAAGCCTGTGTTGTGGTCTTTTTCATTGGGGTGTCAACGCCAAAGTTGGTGAGATAAACTGGGATTTAATGCCCAGAACCTGCGAAAAAAAGTCTGTAAATTACATATAATTCTCTATGAGTATGGTCTCCTAAGATAAAATATAATTATCTTATTTCTTATGCAGTTTTTCAAGCATCCTTCTCGCCCTCCGGACTGTATTCCAGAATATCGCCCGGCTGGCAATTCAATGCCTCGCAGATTGCGACAAGTGTGGAAAAGCGGATTGCGCTGATCTTACCGGTCTTCATTTTGGATAAATTCACATTAGCCACGCCGACCTTTTCAGAGAGCTCTTTCAGGCTCATTTTTCTGTCTGCCATCACGCGGTCGAGACGAAGGATTATTTTACCCATTCTGTCACCTCACAGGGTCTCATCAGCTTCCTGCTGCAGACTCTCTCCATATTTGAAAACAAGAGAGAGGAAGAACAGGATTCCGGCAATAACGACAAAAGACATATCGGATGAATAGTTAAAAGAGTACTTCAGAACGGTTTCAGGGTTCAAAAGCAGACCCAAATCGTATGCGTTAAATTCCGCGATTGTCCCGAGCGTCCGGCAAAGCTCAATGATTAGGCCACCAATCAAGGTTGTCCACGCAAGCTTTTTTACCTTTGACGATACACCATTTTCAAACGGTCTGCCTTCTTTCATCGGCTTCAGAATCAGGCGGATCACACGGAGCAGATACCACCCAACAGATACGATTACGATTACCGTTACGAGGTTGATGATAATCCCGCTCCGCAAGACCGAAAAGTCAGGTATGGCGCTTTCTGAAATGGTAAGAGAAAGATTTCCGAGGTTGATGCCCGAGGCATCCTGCACGATTCTCTCTCCGACAGCGAAGGAAAGGACAATAAAAATAGCCGATACGATAGCGAAGGCAATCATAAACCCCTGAAGGATGCGCAGAACACGGTCAATTACTTTTGAGGTCTTTGCAAATTTTGAATTGGTCATAGATTAGTCCTCTGATATATAAGTTTATCGCATATTATTTAACGATTATCGTTAATAATACTGTGTGCTTTGCGATTTGTCAAGGGGTTTTGGATGGCAGGGTCATTTGCTCAATTGAAAAAGAACTGTCCGGTGTGAAACCGGACAGCTCTGATATATGTTTGTTCTTTTATGTCATGGGGACGGGTTTTAATATTTCCTTCTTGAAAGTATCGACCGGGCGTGGCCCTCCAGCTCCTCGTGCCGGGCAAAGAGCGCCACGGAGTCCATGACCTCCTCAAGTGCCTCCCGCGTATAATAGGTGAAGGCTGTTTTCTTCACGAAATCATCCACGGATAAGGGGCTGCCGTAATTGGCGCTGCCGCCTGTGGGCAGGGTGTGGTTCGTGCCGGAGAAGTAGTCTCCAAGAGCCTCCGGGCAGTTCTTGCCCAGGAACACGGACCCCGCGTTGCGGATCTGATTGACATAGTCAAAGGGATTGTCCACGCAGAGCTCCAGATGCTCGGGCGCCAGGTCGTTCGCCATGGAGATGGCGTCCTCTATGCTGTCGGTTATGAGAATCATGCCGTTGTTCTCTATGGATTTTCTCGCAATATTCTCGCGGGGCAGGACTGAGAGCTGCTTTTCAAGCTCGTCGGCAACCTTTGCGGCAAATTCCGCGGAGGTTGTGGCAAGGACTGCCGTACTGAGGACATCGTGCTCAGCCTGGGAGAGCATATCTGCGGCTACGATTTCCGGCACGCAGGTATCGTCCGCTATGACGAAAATCTCGCTGGGGCCTGCCACGAGGTCAATTCCCACGGCGCCGAAAACCTGGCGCTTGGCTTCCGCCACATAGGCGTTGCCGGGGCCCACAATCTTGTCCACCTTGGGGATGGATTCTGTACCGTAGGCAAGCGCTGCCACGGCTTGGGCTCCGCCGACCTGAAAGACTCTGTCAACCCCGGCTATATACGCCGTGGCGAGAATCACGGGTGAGATTGCGCCGTTGCAGGTGGGCGGTGAAACCATGATTATCTCCCCCACTCCCGCAAGCTTTGCGGGGACAAGGTTCATAAGAACCGTGGAGGGGTAAGGCGCTGTGCCGCCGGGGACGTATGCGCCCACTCTGTCCAGAGGGCGGAGCTTCTGCATGAGGAGGGTTCCCTCCCCTTCAACCACATAGCTGCTCTTAATCTGGGCACGGTGATAGCGCTCTATGCGCTTTGCCGCCTCACGGATTACGTCAAGAAGCTCAGGCTGAACCATATTGGCGGCGTTTTCCAGCTCCTCTTTGGGGAGCTCCAGGCATTCGGGGCATGCCCCGTCAAAGCGCATAGAATACTCGCGGAGGGCTTTGTCTCCCTCCGCGCGGACCTTTGCGATAATCTCGCTGACTGATGCAGTTATCTTCGGGTCGGGCTCGGAGCATCTTTTCAGTATGCTCCTGTCGCCCAGACTTTCCTTATCGAATATTCTGATCATCGGTGCTGCGACCTCTGTTACTTTATGGTGAGGATGTCCGTAAAGCCTGTTATATCAAAGACTTCCATAATGTCGGGATTGACATTCTTGAGATCCATGCTACCTCCGATTTTGTTCATAAGCTTCTGCTCTGCCAGAAGAACTCTGAGACCGGCGGATGAGATGTACTCGAGCTTTTCGAAATCGAAATGAACCTCGTTTACTTCCTCACCGAGCTTTGAAAGCTCTGCCTCGAGCTCGGGAGCAGTGGTGGTGTCCAGGCGGCCTTCAAGTGCCAGGTTCAGCACGGTTCCGTCAACAGTTGAATTAATAGTCATAATATAGAATTCCTCCAAAACAGTTTGTTTAATTCATTTTGTACTGTTTTGGAGGAAATGTCAATCATTTTTTATTTTGTTTTAACGGAGCAGCCCCTGCTTCAGCTTGAGTATGAGCTCCTTATCCATGTCTACTCCCGCGGCTACCATATCCAGCTCATCATTGCTGAGGGGTATAAGCTTTGCCTTTTCGCTTATGGGATCGGTAATACAGGATAGTGCATCATCCCAGCCGGGCATCTTTGCGCTGTCTGCCACAAATTCCAGCATTTTTTCAGCTTTCAATATAATCACCTGCTTTCATAATTATCATTCCATATTAATATACGCAGCAGAACCGTTTTTGTTACGGAAATGCGGCAGAAAAATCAGTCCTCTTCGAAATCGAAGCTGCCAAGCTCCTTTTCCATCACATCCAGGGCGCGGCTCTGGATTGTGCGGACATTTGCAGCGCTCAGGCCAAGCCTCTCCCCCACCTCTTCGGCGGAAAGACCGTTGAAATACCGCATAACGACCACATTGCGGCTTCTCTCATCAAGCTTGTTGAGAGCCTTTGCCACAGCCTGACGGCAGGCCATGAGGTGCGTCGCCTTGTCCATACTGTTGTCGGCGGGCATCTGATAGTCTTCCATTTCGTCTATGCTTTCCTCCTGCTTGAACTTGCGGTAGTAGGAGTACAGCTTTCTCTTTGCGATAATGAACAGCCATGCCTGTTCGTTGCAGCGCTCGGGGTCAAACTCAGCGCAGTGCTCGTAGACACTGAGAAACACGTCCTGAAGGATGTCCTCCGCGTCCTCTCTTGAGTGGGTGTGGCCTACCAGATACTTCAGCAGTCCGGATGAGTATTCCTCTATTAAATGTTCAACCCATTTTTCGTCCATTTAGGATTCTCCTTTATTTCGGCATAGGGCTTTTTAAGTTTACGGAACGATTATACAACCGATGGGGAATTAAAACAAGACCGTTATGACGAACGGTCCCGGTTTGAGTTAATTATTTATTGTTTGTTAATAAAGGTATGAAATAACATGCCGCCCGATGGGCGGCATGCAAGTGTAAGTAAGGGATGAAAAAGCACACCGCAGGAGGGCGGCATGCAGGTGTAAGTAAGGGATGAAAAAACATACCGCCCGGAGGGCGGCATGCAGGTGAACCCGGGAGATAAAACAAGACCGTCCTTTCGGACGGCCTTGAATTGTTTTGATAATGTTCAGTTATCAGGAATTATGCTTCCTTTTTCTTGCCGAGGCACTCGATGCCCTGCTTTACAAGGATAACTGCGAGTACAACAAGAGCGATGCTCCAGATCATCTGGAACCAGTCACCCCATGCAGCACCGCCTGCGCCGATGAGACCAATCTTCTTGATTATTGTCATAACAAGAGAGGTAATCGTTGCAGCGAGCATGAATATCATCGGGAAGAAGAACATCTTGTTGTTCTTGCCGATCTGGCCGAGCCATGTAGCTACTGCCAGCATTGCGATACCTGCGAGCAGCTGGTTTGCAGCGCCGAACACGCCCCAGATCTGGGACAGGCCCATGAAGCCCATGCCGCAGCCGATGATGACCATGATGAGTGTGGATACGAGAGGATTGGAGAAGAACTTTGCAGCGCCTGTGAGGTCGTCACGGGTCTTTCCTTCGGGAACGAAGAGCTCAGCAAACATGTAGCGAGCAAGACGTGTGCCGGAGTCGAGGGAGGTGAGAGCAAAGACGGAAACTGCAAGGCTGAGGAGGGTGTAGGTAACACCGTAAGCACCTTCGCCAAATACCTTGGAGACCATTGTTGCAATACCACCTGCAAAGATTGTCGGAGGTGAAGACATTGTCATGACTTCGTCGCCAGCCTGAACCTTTGCCCATACAACACCAACAGCGATGAGGGAGATGATTGCAAGAGCGGACTCGATGATCATTGCGCCGTAGCCGATGATCTTGGAATCCTTCTCAGAATTCAGCTGCTTGGAGGTTGTACCGGAAGCGATCAGGGAGTGGAAGCCGGAAACTGCACCACATGCAACAGTGATGAACAGAGTCGGGAAGAGGGTTGCAGAACCTGCGAAGTTCTTCCAGCCGCTGAATGCAGGAATCTCAACGGACATGCCGGATCCGAGGATACCGACAATAGCGATGAGCATCATGCCGTAGAGCAGGAAGGAGGACAGGTAGTCACGAGGCTGGAGAAGAATCCAGACAGGGAGCAGGGATGCGACGATAACATAGACAGCAATGAAGAGTACCCAGAAGGTGCGGCTTGCATTGATACCGAAGTTAAGGCCTGCGATAACGATGCCGATGATTGCGATAATGCCGATGATGGTGGAAATACCAACAGGAGCATTCTTACGGTACACGAAGTAACCGAAGATCATAGCAATGATGATGAAGAAAATGGACGTGCTGGCTGTTGCAGCGTGTGCTGAAACATTTGCAGCGCCTGTTGTGAAGACGGGGCCGTCGGATACGAAGGTGCCTGCAACAACAGCTGTGAAGGATGCGATGACGAGGATGAGAACGAGAAGTGCAAAGATTGTGAAGAGTCTCTGTGCCTTGACGCCCATGCTGTCCTTGATGACCTCGCCGATAGAGCCGCCGTTATGACGGACAGAAGCGAAGAGAGCACCAAAGTCGTGCATTGCACCGAAGAAGATACCGCCGAGTACAACCCAGAGGAATACGGGGACCCAGCCGAAAACTGCAGCCTGGATAGGTCCGTTAATCGGGCCAGCACCGGCTATGGAGGAGAAGTGGTGACCCATCAGAACTGCGGGGTTGGCAGGAACGAAGTCCTTGCCGTCGTAGCTGGTGTGTGCCGGAGTCTCCTTGTTGGGGTCTACGCCCCACTGCTTTGCCAGCCATGAGCCATAGAAAATATAGCCGCAAGCGAGCAGAGCCAATGCGATGAGAAGAATAAGTATTGCGCTCACACTATTTCACTCCTTTATATAAAATTTTGTGTGCAATATATATCTATTAACAGCTCAGCTTTTTCTGGGCTGAAAACAGCTTCTTAAAATATTTTTTCAGATCCCTTCCCGGTGGATTTGTATAGATTTTTTCAGTATTGAGATTCACTACTGCAGAAACCAGATTGGAATAGCCCCAGAGTGAATGGTTGTATGACTTGGAGAATTTCTTGTTCTTCACATAACGGACTACTTCGTCATCAGTATTCTCCGTGAGGAAAATCGTCTTTATGTTGGTGTACTGGTGCTCCTTGTGGGGCTTTACCCTGGGAAGCCCGTCGTCCAGCGCGTACTGGTTGCATTTTTCCATCATAATCTCATCGAAGCTCTCTGCTGAGAAGATGTATGCAAACTCGTTGGTCTCGTTTGCCCAGGTGGTAATGTTCTTTGACAGCCAGTAGCTCTCCGCCCTGCGGAAATAGTCCGCCTTGAAGAGGATGGGCAGATCCGACGGGAGGTCTTCCTTAATTATGTTGTAGTAGGCGGAATATGAATCCTCCAATACAGCGGAGAAGGACTCTCTGTCAAATGCCATAGCACACTCCGTAACCGAAAATATGAATAATCTGTTAATGTGAAATATAACTCAAACGATGGAAAATTTCAATAGTAAATTTGCCTAATTTTGCCATGAATTTGTACATTTTCGACATATTATGTCTACCTCATTACGTTCCATTAACAATTATATTCAAATAATATTCGATTTTAGTGAATTAAAGTGCTAATATGTATAAAATTATGCAAAATAATTCACTGCCGGGTTTGTACAT
>R21__coassemble_1347_pt1 | contig 16716 bp, 21 predicted proteins | sample R21__metabat2_low_PE_003 | metagenome-assembled genome bin R21 | reverse complement strand
CGTTCTTCATAGCGCGGCGGAAGCCGATACGCTTTTCGAGCTGCTGGGCAATGTTTTCTGCAACGAGCTGTGCATTGGTGTCCGGAGTGCGAACTTCAACGATGGAAATTGCAACCGGCTTGCCGATCATAGCGCTGATCTTGTTCTGGAGGTTCTCTATCTCCTGGCCGCCCTTACCGATAACAACACCGGGTCTTGAGCAGTGGATGTAAATGCGAACCTTGTTTGAGTCACGCTCTATCTCGATAGTGGGAACACCGGCGGAATAGAGGGTCTTCTTTAAATACTTGCGGATGTTGTAATCTTCAACTACGAGATCACCAACTTTGTCTTCTCTTGCATACCATCTGGAATCCCAGTCTTTAATAACGCCAACGCGAAGACCATGCGGATTAACTTTCTGTCCCATAATTCTGCCTCCTTCCCTTATTCTTTCTCAGCCACTGCAACTGTGATGTGGCTTGTGCGCTTATTTATGCGGTACATACGTCCCTGTGCTCTGGGCATTCCTCTCTTGAGGATGGGACCTGCTGTTGCGTAGGTCTCACAAACATAGAGGTTCTCGGGATCCATCTCGAAGTTGTTCTCTGCGTTTGCCATAGCACTCTTAAGAACCTTGATAACCAGCTCGCAGCCTGCCTTCGGAGTGTTCTCCAGAAGTGCAAGTGCAACATTTGCATCCTTGCCGCGAATCATGTTGCATACGATCTCGACCTTGCGGGGAGAAATGCGGGCATATTTATGCTCAGCACGAGCAATTTTCTTTTCGTCCATTTACTTCTCCTCCTTACTTACCGGTCTTGCTTCCGGAATGTCCGCGGAAGGTACGTGTGGGAGCAAACTCACCGAGCTTGTGTCCAACCATGTCTTCTGTTACATACACGGGAACATGGCGGCGTCCGTCATGTACAGCAATTGTATGTCCGACGAAGGACGGGAATATTGTAGATGAACGTGACCATGTCTTTACAACCTGCTTATTGCCGGTCTTGTTCATTTCGTCGACTCTCTTCAGCAGTTCAGGTGCTGCGAACGGGCCTTTTTTAACACTTCTACTCATTTACTTTCCCTCCTTACTTCGCGTTGCGGCGCTTGACTATGAACTTATCAGTCTGATTCTTAGTCTTGCGGGTCTTATAACCGAGTGCGGGCTTACCCCAAGGAGTAACAGGGCCGGGACGGCCGACAGGGGACTTACCTTCACCACCGCCGTGGGGGTGATCACAGGGGTTCATGACAGAGCCGCGGACCGTCGGGCGGATACCCATGTGACGTTTGCGTCCTGCTTTACCGATGTGAACGTTTGCGTGATCAACGTTTCCAACCTGGCCGATTGTTGCCATGCAGTCTATGCGGACCTTACGCATTTCACCGGAGGGGAGACGAACTGTTGCCATACCGTTTTCCTTTGCCATCAGCTGTGCGGAAACGCCTGCTGAACGGACGAGCTGAGCACCCTTACCGGGGTAGAGCTCTATGTTGTGGATAACGGTACCGACAGGGATGTTGCTGAGGGGCAGTGCATTGCCTGCTTTGATATCAGCACCTGCGCCTGCTTCGATGGTGTCGCCTGCTGCGAGACCTACAGGAGCAAGAACGTAACGCTTCTCGCCGTCTTCATATTCACAGAGAGCGATGAATGCGCTGCGGTTGGGGTCATACTCAAGACGGAGAACCTTTGCGGTCATATCTGTCTTGTTGCGCTTGAAGTCGATTACACGATACTTCTGGCGGTTTCCGCCGCCCTGATGACGGACGGTAATTCTGCCATAGCTGTTGCGTCCGGAATTCTTCTTGAGAACCTCAGTAAGGCTCTTCTCAGGCTGAGCGTGTTTGTCAACACCGTCAAAACCGGAAACAGTCATTCCTCTTCTGGCAGGAGTAGTAGGTCTGTAAGTTTTAATAGACATTCTTCATTCCTCCTTATGCCATGCCTTCGAAGAGCTCGATGTTCTTGGAGTCGGCGCTGAGCTTTACAACTGCCTTCTTCCAGGAAGCGGTCTTTCCGGAGGGATATGCGCCCTGGCGCTTTTCCTTGCCGTGAACGTTGAGTGTTGTGACTTTGATTACGGTGACACCGAAGATTTCCTCGATAGCCTTTTTAATCTCAATCTTGTTAGCGTCCTTGGCTACTTCGAATGCGTACTTTTTGATGTCCAGGTCTTCCATGGACTGCTCGGTGATAATCGGGCGGATGATAACATCATATGCGGTTTTCATCAGGCGAATACCTCCTCAATCTTTGCGAGTGCAGCCTTGTCAATAACCATAACACCGTTTGTGAGTATCATGTAGGGGCTGAGGATTGTTGCGGTTGTGGTGCATACTCCGGCAATGTTGCGTGCGGACTTTACGACCTTCTCGTCAACATTCTCTGTGATGACAAGCGCTTTTCCGTTGATGCCGATCTTGTCAAGGAACTCCTTGAATGCCTTTGTCTTGATTTCATCAAGCTTGAGGCCGTCTACAACAACGATTTCATTCTCTGCAGCTTTTGCTGAGAGAGCGGACTTAAGTGCGAGACGCTTTACCTTCTTGTTGAGGGTGTAGCTGTAATCGCGGGGCTTCGGAGCAAATGCTACGCCGCCGTGTGTCCATACAGGGGATCCTGCATAGCCTGCGCGGGCACGACCTGTGCCTTTCTGGCGCCAAGGCTTTTTGGTGGTGAAATCAACTTCACCCTTGGTGAGAGCACTCTGTGTGCCCTGACGGCAGTTTGCAAGATGATTCTTAACGGAATCATGCAGAACGCTCTTGTTCGGCTCAATACCGAAAATGGCCTGGGAGAGCTCGATCTCGCCGATCTCTTTGCCTGCCATATTAAAAAGTTTTGCTTTAGGCATTTATGCTGCTCTCCTTTCTTTACTTTGTACGTGCGGAGGCCTTCTGCGGATTGACACGTGCGGAAGCCTTCTGCGGGTTGACACTGATACCTGCGCCCTCGCCCTTCTTGACGATCTGAGCCTTTGCGGTATCCTTAATGTAAACGATGCTTCCCTTGGGGCCGGGAACGGCGCCGCGGATTGCAATCAGGTTAAGCTCCGGGTCGACCTTGACGATGTCCAGATTCTGGACTGTAACCTGGTCAACACCCATGTGACCAGCCTGTCTCTTGCCCGGCATAATGCGGGAAGGATCAGCACTTGATCCCATGGAGCCTGCGTGACGATGTACAGGACCGCCGCCGTGGCTGGTAGGAGTACGACCCTGGCCATAGCGCTTGATAACGCCTGCGTAGCCGTGACCCTTGCTGGTACCTGTGACATCAACCTTGTCACCTTCTGCGAAGATGTCAGCCTTGATAACATCGCCGACTTCCATCTTGTCTGTTTCCTCGAGGCGGAACTCCTTGAGGTGCTTTACCATGCCTACGCCGGCCTTGTTGAGGTGGCCCTGCTCAGGCTTGGAAATCTTTTTCTCGGTTACTTCTTCATAACCGAACTGGACTGCTGCGTAGCCTTCCTTTTCAACTGTCTTCTTCTGGGTTACAACACAGGGACCCGCTTCAATGACAGTTACGGGAATGACTTTGCCCTTCTCGTCAAAGATCTGCGTCATGCCGACCTTTTTGCCGATGATGGCTCTCTTCATTTTATTTCCTCCTAACGGTTATTGGTTACCTCGCATAATCCGGGCCATTGGGTGCCCGTTCAGAGGCTGGCAACTTAACCCGTCCGCTTAATCAAGCTTGCGGACTATGGGTCATTACAAATTAAATAAGTAAGAAAACGATTAAAGCTTGATTTCGATTTCTACACCTGCGGGGACTTCCAGACTCATAAGAGCTTCAACAGTCTTCTGAGTAGGATTCATGATGTCGATAAGACGCTTGTGAGTCCTGCGCTCGAACTGCTCACGGCTATCCTTGTACTTGTGCACAGCACGGAGGATGGTGACTATCTCAGTCTTTGTGGGCAGGGGGATGGGACCTGAAACTTTCGCATCGGTGCGCTTTGCAGCCTCAACGATTGTCTCTGCAGCCTTGTCGATGAGCTGGTGATCGTATGCCTTGAGGCGAATACGGATCATGTTTTTGCTTGCCTGGTTTGCCATGTTTTTTCTCCTTTTTTCGTACGTTTCTTATGCGTACGGATGAAGTCCTTAATTTTCGTACACACGTCCGTGCGTATCAGACCGGATTCGAAAAACAAACCGGCTCGTCAGCCGGTCGCTCTCCGCCTCTGCGATATACGCATGTGCACACAGAGACTTCAGCCGCCCGATTGCGTGCTCCGAAAAGACGGAACACCGGACATACTCCGCGGAAGTTACCTCGCTATGCGAGCAATCTCCCGTTTCATCGCATAATTTGCCCGTTTACACAGGCTCGATTAGTATAACAACCAGGCAACCCAAAGTCAAGCATTTTTTACAAAAATTTGCATTAAAATTTGTACAGTTTTCACAAACCCTATATGTTGTGGTTTGTACAATATTTACATCGAAATCACCGCATTTTTCCATGCTCTACACCAATCCAGTTCCGATGCATTTTTTAATACAACTATTAAATCCGGGCATTTCTGCAACACGCAAAAACACCCGGATAATTCTTTCAATCTATTGCGGAAGCAAGTCTGCAATTCTTGCCTCAACAAGCTGGGCCAGAGAGCTCTTCATATCATCCGGCAGATATGATTCCCGGCAGAGAGTCAGGTATTTTTCCTTCATATCTGTTATCTGCAGAATCATTTTCTTTGCTGCTGAGTCAGTAATGCCGCAACTTGCAGCAAACTTCAAAAAATCATTCCTGTGCAGGTTTCTCTTTTTCCCGTTCAAGGTCAGCGCCAGCTGTTCGTCATCTTCCGGCAGAACTATATTCACAGGCAGCATATCATATGCCTCAGACAAAACATATTCCCCGGATTTTTCTTCGGTTTCAATAAGTGAGAAATTCTTAAGATGCATATCGGAGTTTCCAGTAACAAAGGAAAACACAATTCTCAGAAACAATTCCGTCTGGTCAAGATATTCCCTCGAGGAATACCTTGTGATTATCTTTGAGCACCGTTCATAGGAACCTCTGTATTTATCCTTGGTAAGCCTTCCGTCCAGTTGACAGAAATCCTCCATTGCCCTTTTCGCAGGGTATAACCTGCCCGCCGCCCGGAATCTGTCAATTCTGCGGGTAATATAAGCGAAGTTGGCACTGTCGGCAGTACGCACAAGAGCATACGGTACGGTGCGGATTCCCGTTGCTTCAGCCATCTGCATAATCAGGTATTCCGCTTCCGGGAGAGCCTTATATTCCTCCGCCTGCGGTTTCAGTATATAACCGGTCGGATAATCGACAAGCGTAAGTCTGGGATTGACTCCACGGGATAAGTGCAGCGACAGTTTTTTCTGGACACCGGGAACTGTTATGCCCTTGCCGACAGTTTCCTCTGCAAGAGCCTCCAGCTGTTCATCCGTTATTTCAATCTCAGGCAGTGAAACGGTGCCGAAGAATTGTTTTACACATTTTGCATGCCATCCCGTTTGAAGCTCGTTCTCGTTTTCCAAATTGCGAAGCGGTTTCCCGCAGCACAGACAGTTCATTCTTCCGCCTCCTGTATACTCACATTTCCTATACAGTCTCTGCAGGCGACAAGCAGAAGACCGAATCTGTCATCTCCGTCAAGCTTCCAGTTGCTGATAACCGTCCGGAGCAGCCACCCTTCAGGAATCAACCCGTCAAAGAAGGGAAAAAGCACTCCGGACCTGTATGCTTCCTCCCTCAGTGGCATCGTAAGGCTGACCGCAGAATTCTTTTCGTCCTTGAGATAGTCGCTGTTATATTCGAATGAGTAACCAAAATCCTCTTCCTTTAATATACCGGCGAATATATCGCGTACATATACATATGCGGTTCTATATTCTCTATTCATCCTTTACTCTTCCTTCCGGGAACAAGCTCGGAGCCAAACATGGCCAGCGCCTGGTTTACCTTATCCATCCGAACAGTCTCCTTACCCTGTTCCAGCTCCCTGACAAAGCGGAGACCAAGCCCTGAGCGCATCGCAAATTCTTCCTGTGTCAAACCCAAAGATTTTCTATTCTCTTTTACATATATGGCAATACTATTCATACAGCAAAAATACACCCTTTCGGGTGTATTGTCAACGTTATCATTGGTATTTCGCTAAATTTATACCCTTAAGGGTATAAATAATTTTGTTTCATCGTGTTTTATACCCGAACGGGTATGATTTAGTGATATCGTGCCCACATATCATTTTCGAATTATAAACGCCTAAGCAAAAATGCAAAAATAGCAAAAATCTGTTTTTCGCCAATTTCAGCACATTTTTTACATTCTGTGTCAAATAGCAAAAATAATCAGAATTAGCTTTATACTTATGTGTACAAGTCTCACCGTGCACAAACGTAATATCATTTATACTTCGGTGCATAAAGCTTGACGAGCTCAGAGCTTTTAGTTACAATTTCATATAATGATTATCAATGGAGTGATTGTTTGAACAACAGGGATGAAAAAGAATATCTCGCCTACTGGCTGATATTCCCGGACGGGAAGATGTACATCGGCATTTCGGGCGGGAGCGAGACGAAGCGCTGGGACAACGGAAACGGCTACATCCACCAAAAGGAGCTTTACGCTGCAATTCAGGCTGTGGGCTGGGAAAACGTAACCCATCAGGTTCTCGGTGTAGGCATGAGCAAGAAGGAAATTGAATGCCTTGAAAGATATCTTATAAAAAAGTATGATACCACCAATCCCGAAAAGGGCTATAATAAAGCGACGGGAGGATTTATCAATTCAGGTTATACCCATTCGGCTGAAGCAAGAGCGAAGATGAGCAAATCGGCAACAGGGAAGAAGATTTCCAACGCAACCAAAAGCAAAATCAGTGAGTCTCTGCTGTTCGTACCCAAAACGGAGGAGCACAAGCATAACATTCAGCTTCACCATGCAAGATCCGTTCCCGTTAAATGCGTTGAAAGCGGTGTATCATATATTTCCATGTCCGTAGCTGCCGAAATGACCGGAGCTAACAGAAAATGCATTGCAAATGTTCTGAGCGGTAAGCAGCAGACCGCCGGCGGCCTCCATTGGGTAAAATCCGACCCCCTCCCCGAAGGTCTTCTGGTCTGGGGCGAAGATTAAATCTGGATGTTACTGCAAACGAAGCAGTTCACGGATGTAGTGGACAAAGTGGACGAAGTAGACAATTCTATGCCTTCAATAGAAATTAAATACACGTTATACACTGCATCAGCTCCCCGAGGAAACCCGGGGAGCTGACTTTAGTGGATAATAGAGGAAAACATTAAATACCTATATTTATAGGAATGGAACTGCCATATGAGCAGCATTACGGCATGCATGGGTCTTGGCAACCAGAAGGACTACAATCCCGATAAGGACTGGCATAAGCCTGTGGATATAGTTCCGCTTACGGAGACTCCGTATCTGGATATAAATGAGGTCCGCAGAACAGTCACCGTAGCTTTTGCGAAAAAGGTTGAGCGCGAATTCCCCCGCAGCAACCGGGTGTTCTTCGGAGAGGAAGGCTGGATACGTCTTCCATCGAAGTATTCGGTGTTGGCAAACGGATTCTCAAGACTCAGTGCATCCGACAAGGCGGGCTTGATAGAAATAGGCCGCATGCTTATGAGCGAGACGGTTGTGGAGAACAACAGATACACAGCCGACAATGATATCCCGAATCTTTCGGCATACGGGCAGACCCGCAGGGCAAACGAGATTCTGTATGAGCGTCTTCTGGAGCTCAGTGCGGACAATCCTTATCTTCAGGGCGGTAAGTATGTGTTTGACAGAAACACCGGCGGGTCGCCGAGACTGAAGAACATACTTGGAGATCTCACATCTGAGGCGAACCGCGATGCACCGCCAAAGACGGTAAAGGACAAGGATACCGGTGAGGTGATCTCCCAGGCGGCGTATGAGCCGATAGTTGGCACGATAATGTTCTTTGCGCTGGAATCCGGGCAGGCAATGGATTTCTTCATACGCAATGACTATATAAACATTGCCGGAGGCGCCTCCCCCAGAGGTACTGCGGAAAGCAAGGTCAAGATATTCAGGACGCATCATCACGAACCGACGCTTATCTAGGATGCGGATGATCTGAGGATACTTTCCTTCTGCATTAGCCTTGCAGGGGAATGGAAAGAAAAAATGCTTTCCGAGATTATCAGAAAGCTAATTAAAGCAGGATACAGCCCATCACCCAATAATGATTAACAAAAAATGCCCTCAGGATTGAGCTGAATCCTGAAGGGCGTTTTTCTTTTTCAGCACTTATCTAGTATTTAATAGAGTTAAAGCGATAAGAATAATGTATTATTAATACAATAGAAATACTATGTTACATTTCAATCAGTTCGTATTCTCTTGAACCCATTCCAATCTTCTCAGCATGTTCAAGACATGACTGCCACTCCGAATCAGGGCTTGCATTGCAGAAGTGGTCTTTTTTATCTACAAAATTTGGCAAAGCCATCATCTCTGTGAGCTGTGTATTCGGTAAAGGCTCACATGCGCAGAGTGCATCTGCACAGGCCTGATCAAGTGCTACAGGGTCAAAGGATGCAAACATTCCTATGTTGGGGAGGATAGGGACATCATTCTCACAATGGCAATCGCAGTTTGGAGATACATCTCTTACAATGTTGATGTAGAAGCAAGGTCTTCCGAATGTAACTGCTCTGGCATATTCAGACATACGAACATTCAGAGATTCTGCAGCATTATCGTAACCAAATGAAATTGCGTCAAAATTACATGCGCTGAGACATCTGCCGCAGCCGACACAATTGTCATAATTGACTGTCATTTTCTTTTTGTCTTCCTGATAGACGAGTCCGTTATTCGCACACATTGTTTTGCAGCGCTTACATCCTCTGCATACCAGTTCGTTTATTCTCGGCTTGCCATTTGAATGCTGCTCAGTCTTGCCAGCTCTGGAACCGCAGCCCATTCCGATATTCTTAATTGTTCCGCCGAATCCTGCCAATTCATGGCCTTTGAAATGGGCGAGACTGATAAATACGTCGGCATCCATGATAGCTCTGCCTATTTTTGCTTCTTTAACGTATTCGCCTCCCTCTACGGGAACTGAAACGTCATCAAGACCTTTTATTCCATCAGCTATAATTACAGGACAATCAACAGAGAGGGGCGTGAACCCGTTTTCCCAAGCGCAATACAGGTGATCCAACCCGTTCTTCCTGCTACCAACATACATAGTATTGCAGTCCGTTAGGAAAGGTTTTCCTCCGAGCTCTTTTACAACATTGACTACGGCACGCGCATAGTTCGGGCGAAGGAATCCAAGGTTGCCCAATTCACCAAAATTCATCTTTATGGCGACAAATTTCTCGTCCATGTCGATGTCCGCAATACCCGCCTTTTTTATCAGCTTTTCAAGCTTTTTGGGTAACCCGTCACCATTGGCAACCGTACGGAAATCCGTGAAATATACCTTTGATTTTTCCATAGCTTTTCTCCCTTTATAATTCTATTTTTAATTGTTTTGTGTATCTGTTAAGCTTATCCCTACAATCAGCAAACATAGTACTGAAATTGAGATGAATACAAATCTCCATCCCATGTTATCAAGTGCAAAGCCATATACCAGCGATTGTATAGCAGCTCCCATATATGCCGAAAAGCTGAGAATCCCTGTTGCCGTGCCTGAAAGCACTCTCCCTCCGATATCTGTTGCATATGCTCCAGAGGTTCCGCTAATTGCATAAATACAGAAACCAGAAAGAAAAAGCAACAGCTCTATTACAACCAATTGCCAAGTTATCACTGGGTTTAACAGGCTAAACGAGAAAATGACAATTGCTGCTAAAGCCGCACTGAAAACAACAGCAACCAACCTATTATTTGGGCAATACTTATCTGTTAACGTGGGTACAACTAGTGTTCCTATACCCATACCCAAGGGCAACGCCAGAGATTGTATCAGTCCGCTTGTAATGTCAATTCCATAATTATCTATAAAGTAAAGAGGAATCCATGTTGACAATCCGTATCTTGCAATTCCTGCCATGAATATAATAACGACCCAAGCTCTATAATGTCTATCAGATAACACGTATTTATATGGGTATAAAGCGCCTTTATCCCTTACGATTTTCTTCATCTCTTCTTCAAGAGACCGTTCCCCGTCATTTTCCTCAACATATTCTTTTAATCCGATATGCTGGGGTTTTGTTTTCGCAAACAGTAGATATATGAGGAACATAAAAGCCGGGAAAAATGCGGGTATGATAAAGGCTGCTCTCCATCCCAATCTGGAAAAGTTTGCAATAGCAAACGTGACCGAGAGCGTCATCAGGACCTGTCCGAAACCTGAAAAGGCATAAGCAAAGCCTGTTGCGAAGCCTCTTGTTTTACCAGGCCACCATCTTGTGATTATTGCAATGCCGGATGCCCATGCCATTGACTGTGCAAAGCCGTTAATTGCCCATACAAGCAGCATAATGTGGAAATTTGACTGGAATCCCATAACAATGCTTGCAGTTGTTGACACAATGGTTGAAATGATAATAAATTTTTCCGGTCCAATATAATCACTTAATCTGCCGTTAATGAGCTGTCCGATTCCATAGGTCCAAAACAGAGTGCTTGTTAAAATGCCAATCTGTGCTTTTGTAAGACCTAACTCGCGCATCATAGCCGGTGCCGCAGCTGAGAGGTTAAGCCTTACACAATAAAGTGTGCAATACAGCAGAGAGAATGCTATAAGGTAGCGCCATGCATATCTTCTAAATCTTAGATATTCTTCTTTTGAATATCCAAAATAGTGTTGTTCATCCATTATTTATCATTCGTGTACAGTATATTTGCCGTTAATAACGGCCTCACAGTACTCGATAGGGTTATCGTTTTCATCAGATACAATGCTTGTAAATCTCAGCAAAGGCTGATTTTTTTTGATTTTTAACTCGACAATCTGTTCTGCGCTTCTTGCAAGACAACAGTCGAATGTCCTAACCGCCTGCGTCGGTATGACTCCGAATTGTTCTTCAAGTACTTTGTGCAATGACTTGTCAATGAAGTCTACTGTCTCTATTCCTTCGCACAGGTCATATCTTACCCAGTCTTCCGTATATACTGATGGTTTTCCCTCTATACTTCTAACCCTTTTTATATAGAAGACCTTATCTCCCTCATTCAATCCCAAATTCGAAAGAACTGCAGTTGGAGCCTCTATTACTCTATGTTCCAAAACTTTGCTAGTTAGTTCAATCCGTTCATGTATCCTGGAAGTTGCGGAAAAACCTGTGACCTTGTTACTGTAACTGAGGCTGGCAGTATTGTCCTTTACAAACGTGCCTTTGGATTTTTCGCGTATTACGTATCCTTTTTGAACAAGGTCCTGCATAGCTTGCCTAACGGTTGCCCTGCTGACATTATAATCACTCATTAAAGCAACCTCGGTCGGTAACATGTCACCCGGTTTAAGTGTTCCGTCGGTAATCTCTTTTACTAATATAGTATATAACTGATAATACAATGGCACTGGAGAATTTCTGTCCAAAAGCACCACAAAAAACGCCCCTTTCTATTCGAAATGCTCATTTTCGTAATATTTTACTGCCTAAAAATAATAGTATTATTTGCAGTTGCCGTCAAGGGGTCAATATCCCACCATTAACATGAATGGCTTGACCTGTTATCCATCCTGAATCTTCCGATGCCAAAAACGCAGCAACATTAGAAATATCCTCAACTTTTCCGAGTCTTTTCACATGCATTTGAGATAGCCACTCTTCCCGTTTATCATTTATATAATCCTGAAGAATATCTGTCTCAACTGTTCCCGGGCATATTGCGTTTACAGTTATTCCATACCGTGCAATCTCATACGAGAGGCCTCTTGTAAATCCGAGCACACCGGATTTTGCTGTATTGTAGTGTACATGCCGGTTTGAGCCTCTTAATGCACTCATGCTTGACATGTTTATTATTCTTCCGTATTCCTGCTCAATCATGGGGGGAACAATTTCCCTGCATATGTAGAAAAGACTGTTCAGATCAATATTAATTGTCTGATTCCATATTTCTGGCGTCATATCCAGAAAAGAATAATGCGTCTGTATTCCCGCATTATTGACAAGTACACTTACCGTACCCAAGTCTTTGAGCACCCGCCCGCAAGCTTCTTTAATCTCTTCAGGTGAGGAGATATCACAATGGAAATAGTAAAGTCTTTCTTTGTGCTCGTTAAGAAACTTTTCTGATTTTTCATCATTTGTGGCAAAAAATGCCACTATATATCCATCTTCCAGAAACCTTTCACATATTCCTTTGCCTATTCCCTGGTTGCCACCGGTAACCAATGCAATCTTTTTGTCCATCACAATTCTCCTACATTATTAACAACATGTGGAAGTTTTTCCGGCGATGTACCAAGTTCTTTTCCAATCAACCCTGCAACACACACGTGAAATGCCGAAACCGCTATTGTTTCTTCCACGCTATACTTTTCAAGTCCAAAATGGTATGACTGTACACCTTCAACACTTTCTTTTGAATACATTCGCACATTGCACCCATAGCTTGAGAGTTCGGCTGCAACCTTTTTATCCCATTCCGCCGTTATGTCGCCCGGCAATATTTCTATAAGCGAATACTCATCTGCCCAGGACCTTGGACCATGCCTAAACTCCAATATTCCCCAACTCTCAGCCGGGAGTTGTGTTATTTCTCCATCTTTAAGCATCATTTCTCTAAGCTGAGGCATATAGAATGGGCAGCCAAGCGAAATGATCCGATTAATTCTTCTATTTTCTATGTAACTATGATAATAGCTTTCGGCAGAACAAAACACATTCTCGATAATCTTCGGGAGTCCAGAATCAACTGTAATTCCACAACACATACACGCCAGTAGTAGTTGCGCATAATAAGAATAGGATTCCAGAATGTTTTCCTCCGCCGCATATGGAATAATAAAAGAGTTTTCACAATTTCTATCCAGCACAGATTTTTCTGTACAACCTAAATAGAACAAATCTGCCCCCGTCCTCTTTAATTTTTCCATTGCCAATACGGTCTCTTTTGAATTCCCACTTCTGGAGATAAATACTATTTTATCATCTTTTTTAGCCAAAAAATTACCATCGAGGATATTAACCGCATCCACAGCTATTGCGTGCAGATACTTCTTCCTACAAAGGTTCGCAACCTGCCCCCCAATATAATAAGAAGTCCCGCAGCCGGTAAAAACTATTCTATCAGCCCCTATAGGCGCAATTCTCTCACTTAGAACTCTACTTAATATATTAGGAGTATTATATAACTCTTCAAGATATGTCATTTCTCAAACAGTAATATTGTCTCCGATTATTCCTACCTTAACTCCCATTGATGCTTCAGGGGCATCCGGGTGCGCAATTATCCATTTGTTTTTCATAAACAGAAGATTATCTTCGTCTGTTTTAGGTACAAAACCATTATTTTCTGTGTTTGTCCCTCTGGGCAGAACGCATGCTGCCTTAAATCCGTCTCTGTGAATGTTGGCGGGGCAGTAATGTAATGTGGTTGCATAAAGCTCTATCAGATTACCTGCCGGTGCAACAAACAAATCGACGTTGTTCGAATTGTACTGTCCGTCAACAATATCCTCAAGTTTACCCAACATTAAAATAACATCGGCTGTAAAATAATTCAGTTCACTGTCTCTGTGATACTCCAGGCAGTTAAGCTTTGAATTTTTTCCACAGCAGGAGCCAATTTGAATTGGCATTCCACCAAAGAATCCTGCTGAAAGTTCCTTATAAATCGGTAAATCTTCCAGTGCTTCCTGTGAAGGTATATATTCTACGCCGTCTTTAGGCATAGGCATATCTTGGAGTATCTCATTTAAACCCGCAAGATCATACCCTTCAACTAGTTTTCCATATTTTTTGAATTCAGCATCAAATATAGATTTCATTTATAATACCTCATGTATAAAAGAGCTGTTGCAGTTTCCTGCAACAGCTCAAAACTAAATAGTATTATGCGTCAGGATAAAGAACGTCCCAAGCCTCATCAACAGTCATGATAGCAGGAGCGGAGAACCAGCTGTTGGGATTCTCTTTAGTCATAAGAATGATAGGTGCGTATGCTTCGGTCGGGAGAGTCTCACCCTTAAGTGCAGAAGCTGCGAGGTCAACTGCACCGGAACCGAGTTTGTCAGGATACTGACCAACACAAACCTTGAGAGGAGAATCATCAAGCTTCATCTCTTCGAGAACAACCTGGTCAGCATCAACGGTGGAGATAACGATGTCATTCTGCATACCGAGCTCACGGACAGCCTGAGCTGCGCCAACTGCTGCAAGACCCCAGTCTGTGAAGATCCACTGGATGTCGGGGTTGCCCTGGAGATATGCCTTGACTTCCTTGTTGTAGTTGTTAACAGCATCTTCTGTGCCGATGGAGATAGTATCAACGATCTTCATCTCAGGGCTGAATGCAACGACAGACTCGAGCATTGTGTCACGGATTTCGAGGGATGTCCAGCCGGGAGTTGTGAGGATAAGGATGTTGCCCTTTGCGCCAATCATGTTCTTGATTGCAAGGCAAGCCTGCTCGCCGCCATTGAAGTTGTCTGAAGTGATGTTGGCATCAGCATAAGCAGAAGCCATATCAACAGTGATGCAGGGGATGCCCTTCTCGTCCATTGTCTTCATGACGTTTTCAAATGCTGCGCCTTCGCCGCCACCAATGATGATAGCATCAACGCCCATCTGTACAAAGTTCTCCAGGTCAGCAACCTGCTGAGCAGTATCAGACTGTGCATTTGCGGTAACAAGTTTGAAACCATACTTCTTCGCCTGTTCGGTAACACCAGCGAGAACACCCTGGTTGAACTGGTTGCCGAGATGCTGAGAAGAAAGTGCGATGGTCTTGCCGGCCAGCTCGCCGTCTACAGCCTGAGCAACTTCAACAACAGCTTCTTCAACAGGAGCAGCTTCCTCAACAGGAGCGGCTTCTTCAACTGCAGGAGCAGCTTCCTCAACAGGAGCAGCTTTGCTTCCGCATGCGCAAAGTGCAAATACCATGCACATTGCAAGAACGAGTGCTAAGATCTTTTTCATGTTTTTTCTCCTTTTAGTTAATTATTAGTAGCCCAAATGGGCTTACTTACAACATTTTGGGAACAATTATACGAGGTCATCAAGTGTATAATGCTCGCCTTCTACGATATCCCACTTACGGATACCCTTCTCGGGTCCCATCGGTGAGTAGATGAACAGAAATACAAATTCTCCGTCACCTGTGTTTCTGAGCTGATGCTTTTCTCCTTCCGGAACGTAGGTTATATCACCACGTGTAAGCTCATACTCTGTCCCGTCTTCCATTACCATTTTGCCTGAACCCTTGAGATAAATCATTACCTCTTCCTCATTGGTATGTACATGGAATTCGGATGCCTGTCCTTTGTTATAAACGCCGATGCCAACTGAAGCATTTTTTGCACCATCCTGTCCGTCTACCAGAATAAGGTTGTCACGAACGTTCGGGGCTGCTGCTCTATACAGAGGCAGTTCACCAATTGATAATTTCTTCATTTGCTTTGTCCTCCTTTCTTCAGTTTTTTTATTGCAATACCGCAATGGCAATTACAACCTATCAAACACCAATTAACATGTTTGCAGGATTTGATGCGCCCAGACGCATCGCTCCCATATCAAGATACATTTCAGCTACTTCGCGGCTTCTGATTCCACCGGATGCCTTAACCATTATCTCGCCAGCTGCTTCATCGAGCATAATTCTTACAGACTCTTCTGTAGCTCCGCCCTTTGCAAAGCCGGTAGATGTCTTTACAAAATCCAAACCTGCACGTTTTGCAATTCTTACCGCTTCTCTAATTTCTTTCTCATCCAGATAGCAAACTTCGAATATAACTTTGCTTATATGATCACCGCATGCTTCCTTAAAGCGCTTTAGTTCGTCTTCAACTTTGTCGTACATGCCGCTTTTAAGCCAGCCGATGTTCAGCAGGATATCTGCTTCTGTTGCTCCCTTTGCAAATGCATCCTTAGTTTCGAAGATCTTCGTCTCAGTGGTGTTGTAGCCATTTGCAAAGCCAATAGGTGCATCAATTCCGACATCACTTCCGTCGAGAATCTCAGCAGCTAAATCAAACCATGCACAACCAATGGCGACGGTCTTGAAATGATGTTCCTTAGCAGATTCAAGATGCGCAATCATCTGCTCCTTTGTTGCTTCCGGCTTGAGAAGTGTCGCATCAATAAAACGTGCGAATTCTAAATCTGTTCTCATTTGTTTCTCCCTTTAAAACAATTAATAAATTTTCCACGGATTCTGAATCTGGGTCTCCGTCAATGTGCTTTGAGGTTGGAACATTGCCTTAACAAGTCCCCGGCCTAAAACATCCAACCCATTTTTATAGAGCTCTCTCCATCTTGCATACTCTTGCATGTAGATGTCATGATTAGCATGGTTCGGTTCAAAAACCAAATCAGGTTTTACGACAGCGTTTACTGCTTCACGGGTATCTTTATAAATACCCATCCCAATTGAAGCATACATCGCACCACCTAATGCTGTTCCTTCGCGTTCTTTCGGAGTGAATACAGGTTTATCAAGCACATCGCTTAATATCTGACACCATGTCGGACTATGTGCTGCACCCCCCGAAAGGAGGATTTTCTCAGGAATTGAATCGTCATTGAGAATTCGTCTGATATTGCCATATTCTCCATATGCCACATAGC
>R21__coassemble_1298_pt1 | contig 17240 bp, 15 predicted proteins | sample R21__metabat2_low_PE_003 | metagenome-assembled genome bin R21 | reverse complement strand
TGTCAACCCATCCACTTCGGGCAGTTCCGGAAGCACTTCTGCTGGCAGCAGCGCCAGTAACGGAGTTATTATAATAGGGCAGGGATATGGTTCGTATCCGTCTTCGGATGCCGGAGCAGGAGATGGTTCTTCAACCGTTACACCTGTTCCTGTAAACACCCCATCCCCTACACCCACTCCCAGGCCCGTAAGTACACCTACGCCAGCAACTGGCGGGACAATAATAATTGGTGGAACCCAGCCCAGTGTCAGCACACCGGTTCCCAGTTCCGGTTCTTCAGGCGGTAGCAGTTCTTCCACCACATCTTCCGGAAGCACAGCAGCAGGCACAGGAATCAGGACGGGTGTTATTAGCGGAGACTGTGTAAGATTCCGCACAGGTCCGTCCACTTCCTATTCAATTATCAATTCCTATAACAGGGGCAAAGAACTGGTCATTCTTGACACTTCCGGAGACTGGACCAGATGTACTATTGACGGTACTACCGGATTTGTTTGTTCAAAGTACATACAGGAACAGACCGTTACAATATCTGACCCCGGTTCCGGCACAACGCTGACGGTTCCTTCCACATCCGGCAGCAGTTCTTCAGCTAACGAAAGCTCCGAAGAAGCTCAGTCAGCAGCGAATACCGTAAGCTCTGAAGCAAAGGCGGGCTATATAAGCGGAAACAATGTACGTTTCAGAAGCGGCCCGTCGCTCAGTTCAGACATCATTGGTGAGTTCTATTTCGGGAACGGCGTTACTATTACGGGAACAAGCGGAGACTGGACAGCGATTGCTGTAGACGGTAAGACGGGATATGTTTACAGCAAATATGTTAAAGAGGGCAGCTATACTGTTCCCTCCTCTACAGACACCGCCTCCTCAGGAGGAAGTACCGTATCTGCTTCCGGCGTTTCAGGACAGCAAGTCGCAGCATTTGCCTGCATGTTTGTAGGTTACCCGTACTGCTGGGGTGGCACAGACCCGTCAACCGGCTTTGACTGCTCAGGTTTTGTATATTATGTTTATCAGCAGTTCGGAATCACCCTTAACAGGATAGCCGCAGATCAGGCTCAGAATGGAACAGCGGTTGACACGGCAAATCTCCGACCCGGCGATGTGCTCTGCTTCTACTCAAGCGGAAGCTATATCGGGCACTCAGGTATTTATATCGGAGACGGTAAGTTCGTCCATGCGGCATCCTCTACAACGGGCGTTATCATAACGGATCTGGCAGGTAACTACAGTTCAAGAGGTTTCGTTGCGAGAAGAATTTTAAACTGATATTTAGATGATTTATCTTCTATATAGCAAGCTCCCCTCGAAAAGAGGGGAGCTTAAAGTTTTAATTCCGTACGACTAGAAGCTTTCAAGTTTTGCATTTAGCTTACTGAATATCCTCTCGTTGAACCAGGGTTCCGTTGAAACCTTATAGACATCCTCGAGAGGGAACCATCCTGCTCCTTTGTTCTCGTCTTCTTTGAATTTCAATTCATCATTTTCGTCTGCTTCCAGGAGATATGTCAGGTTGAGGTGAAGATGACCAGTTACATATTCTCCCCTCTTTTCATGACCGTCTACTGTAAGAACCTCAAGAGAATAGATTTCATCCGTAATCGGAAAGACATTCTTAACCCCGGTTTCCTCCTTAACCTCTCTAACAGCAACAGAGAGCAGGTCTGTCTCCCCGTCTGCATGACCGCCCGTCCATGTCCAGGAATTGAATATTCTATGATAGATTAGAAGGACCTTTGTTCTGTCATGATTCACAACCCAGGCTGAAGCTGTCATATGTGCAATAAGATTGCTTCTTGAAAATGCATTTTCGTTATCCGCCATGAATCTCAGTATTACTTTTCTGTCATGCTCCTCCTGCTCATTTACAGGGGAGTATTTTTCTATCTCACGATACAGTTCTTCTGCTGTCATTTGAAAGCTCCATTCAGATACACTTCAACATCAAAGGGATACACAACCTCATCCTTCTTCAAATATAGAGGGTGATGGGGATGGCCCTTTTTTGAGCATTTTCCCGCACATAACCACTGGGCATTATAATTCATACCAAGCTGCACCATATCCCTTACGCAGGCAGGCAGGTAATTCCGCTTTTCAATTATCGTGCCCCAGGCTGCCCATACGGCCGGACGATGTTCCTTCCCGACATTAGAGAGAATATATTCAAAGGCCTTCATATTTTCGGTGTGGAGGGATTCGTTGAACTCAAGGTCCATATCGTCGGGATCTGTTGCCCGCTGTGCATATACATTGAACATCATCCAACCATCATACGCATTTGCATCGGCTATTCGCGCTACGGACTTCAGCGTATTGTCCAGATTATCCGGGGCAGCTGTTGACGGGTTAATCCCTATGCAGATAAGCGGGTTGTCTCCCCTTACACCAAGAATATAACGGTACTCCGTGTAGAAATCGGGCACATAGAGCCATTTTTTACTGTCGTATTCATCTTTGAGTCCGGACGCTGAAAGTGCATCCGCAAAACTCAATATCTCTATTCCCCTGCTTTCGCCGGTCGGTATATGACCCATAAACTATTCTCCTATTACACAAAAGGATTCCAGAATCTGCCGCCGTTTATGATGTTAAGTGAAACGGACAGCACTACAAGAAGCGCACAGAATACTATTGCCAGAATATCCTGCTTTGAAAACAGTCTTGCCATATACCAGCTGCGTTTTTTATTCTTTCCGAAGCCGCGCAGCTCCATGGCGTTAGAAATCGTATCTATCTTATCCATACTCGAAAGTATAAGCGGTATGAGGATTGCAGATGCACTTTTCAGCCGTCGGAATATGTTCTCTCTGCTGCTCATCTCTATTCCTCTTGCCTGCTGTGCCTGGGAAATGTCATGGTATTCCTTCTGAATGTCAGGAATGTATCTGAGCGCCAGAGACACAGAATATGCAATTGAATAAGGAACTCCGATTTTGTTCAGCGAGGACGCGAACTCCGATGGATTTGTCGTGCAGACAAAGAGCAGTACTATAGGCACCATGGAGAGGTATTTCAGCACCTGATTGAGGTGGTAGAACAGCTGTTCCTGTGTCAGGGCGTATTTCCCGACTCCCGAAAATATGAGATGCTTCGTACCGTATATTTCAACTCCGTACTGTGGCGAAAACAGATATATCAGTATATTGTTGAACACCATAAAAAAAGCTGTAAAATTCAGGATGAAGGATATGTCCCTATACCTAATCTTGGATACTTTGAGCAAGATGAAGCTTAGAACAGCGAGAGCAAACAGCAGTCTGGTGTCGAATGTGAGCATGCCTGCTGTACTGTACAGTATAAGGCAGAGCAACTTCGTGGCGCCCGTAAGCCTATGTATTGGAGACTCGCGTTCGATATAGTTAAACAGATTTGTCATGAGCGGTACACCTCCCGCTCATAGTCGATAAAATGCTGAACAAAGTCGCGGGGACTGTCTATTCCGCAACGCATAGCAAGTTCGTACAGTGATGTTTCCTTCAGGCTCGCTTTTGCAATTATCTCCCTGTCCGTAAGTATTGCTGAGCATCTGTCATCTGCTATAATTCTGCCGTCATGGAATACAAGCGCACGTTCGGCATATTCCAACATGAGATGCATGTCATGGGTAATCATCATAATGGTGATTCCGCTTCTGTTAAGACCGCAGAGAAACTCCATTATTTCAGTGTAATGGCGGTAATCCTGTCCGGCAGTGGGTTCATCCAAAATTATCAGTTCGGGTTTCAGAACCAAAATCGAAGCCACAGTCACGCGCTTCTTCTGACCGAAGCTGAGCGCTGAAATAGGCCAGTTTCTGAAGGGCCAAAGGCCGCAGACCTTGAGAGCTTCCTCCACACGGGGCTTTATCTCATCCTCCGGGATTTTCCTTGTTCTGAGACCCAGTGCAACCTCGTCATATATCATGACTTTGGATATCATCTGGTTTGGATTTTGCATAACATAGCCAATATGGTCCGCTCTTTCCTTTATGGATAGCTGCGACAAATCCTCACCAAGGAAGTTGAAGCTTCCGCTCTGTTGTTTTTCAAAACCGCAGACGAGCTTTGAGAAGGTAGACTTTCCGGCTCCATTAGTTCCAACTACCGCAAGCAGCTCACCACGTTTTACGGTAACGCTAATATCATTAATTACCTGTCTGCCTTTATCGTACCTGAAACATATATTTTGTGCCTCAAGAAGAACCTCATTCTTCTCCCGTTCCGCCCGGATACCGGTTCCGTCGTACCAAGCTCTCAGCTTCCTACGGGCATCGTTGTCCAGTACAATTTCGCGTATGCTCCAGGGATGCATCTGCGGATTAATATCAACTCCCGCATATTTGAGTGCTGTGATATACAGCGGTTCCCGTATTCCGTATTCTGCAAGCAGGTTACCTGAGAGCAGCTCATCGGGAGATGTGTCCGAAATGATTCTTCCCGAATCCATCAGAATAACCCTGTCGATGTGACGCCACAGCACGTCCTCAAGGCGGTGCTCTATAATTATTACTGCTGCACCCGTCTCTTTCTGAATGCTGTCTATAAGTTCTATTGCCTGTTTTCCTGTGGCAGGATCCAGATTCGCAAGGGGTTCGTCGAAAAGAAAAACATCAACATCATCAACGAGAATACCGGCGAGTGAAACTCTCTGCTTCTGCCCACCTGAGAGTTCTGAAGGAGAGTGGTCCATCTGACCGTCGATATTCACCTGCTTTGCGGCCTTCAGCACACGCGCATGGAGTTCCGGTCCGGGTACACAGTCGTTCTCAAGGGCAAAGGCTATATCTTCTGCTACCGTTAGTCCAACGAACTGCCCGTCGGAATCCTGAAGAACCGTTCCGATATGCTTTGACAATTCAAAGATACTCATTTCACGGCTCTCCCTGCCGGCAATCTTTAAGCTTCCGGTCATCTCTCCCTGATAGGAAAATGGGATAAGCCCATTGATACAATGGGCAACCGTTGACTTTCCGCTACCTGAGGCACCCGCAATAAGTATCTTCTCGCCTTTTTTCACCGAAAAGCTGATGTCATACAGCGTCGGATTCTGCTGTGCATTATACTGAAAGCCAAAATTATTAAATTCAATTATTGGTACATTGTCCATACATTCCAGCATTATTACTCTGAAACAAATGGGGAGCTGTGAGCTCCCCAAATATGATCTGACTTACTCTTCCTTGAGGCTTCCCTTTTTGGGCTTTGCCTTTGCGTATGCCCAGCAGAGCAGGCTACCAATAATGGCAGTTGTAATAATGTTTGCTATTCCTGCCATGAGGCCCTGAGCTACAAGCTTTTCCGTGGGTTCATGATAGATAAGGACATCGAGAGTCGGGGCAATTCCGCACCAGCAGATGATATGAGCAATAATCTGCGTTACATTAAAGCGGACTGCATCCTTCTTTCCAAATGCGCCGTCCCAGAGACGGACCTTTTTTGTGCCAATGCCCATGATGAGGCCACAGACTGCTGACGCAATTACCCAGCTCCACCAGATTCCGCCAAAGCTTCCGCCATAGCTGAAGTCAATCAGAGCATGACCAATGAGTCCAACGAAAAGGCCTACAACCGGTCCGAACAGTGTTGCCATAAAGCCCAGAAGCCCATACTGGGTGGAAATATTTGTATTGGGAACAGGGCTGGGGATTGATACAAAGCGGCCAAGTACAAAGAAAAGCGCCGCGCCGATGCCTATGGCAACGATTGATTTTACTGAAAACTTTCTCATTTTCTTTCTCCTATATTTTAAATTTTATAGTGCTTTTACTGGTCCAGCGCGACGAGAAGTTCGTTAACGCGGTTTGTTTTTTCCCATTCAACGCCAAGATCTTCCCTGCCCATATGACCATAGGCTGCAAGGGAACGGTAAATTGGTTTGCGCAGATTAAGGTCGCGGATTATTGCCGTGGGGCGGAAGTCAAAGACTCTGTTTACCGCTTCGGTAATCTTATCATCAGAAAGCTTACCCGTGCCGAAGGTCTCAACAAGAACGGACACCGGTTTGGCTATTCCAATCGCATATGCAAGCTGAATCTGGCAGCGCTTTGCAAGTCCGGCGGCAACAATGTTTTTTGCCGCCCAGCGTGCCGCGTATGCCGCGCTCCGGTCAACTTTTGTTGGGTCTTTTCCCGAAAATGCTCCACCACCATGAGGTGCACTGCCCCCATATGTATCAACAATAATTTTACGGCCTGTAAGTCCGGAATCTCCCTGTGGTCCTCCGATTACAAACCGGCCCGTGGGATTGACGAAGTATTTTGTATTTTCGTCAAGCAACTCTGCGGGGACAACCGGCTTTATTACCAGGTTTATCATATCCTCACGAATCTGCTCCAGCTCAGCTTCCGGAGCATGCTGTGTTGATATGACCACTGTGTCTACGCGAACCGGTTCGCGGTTCTCATCGTACTCGACCGTCACCTGCGTTTTCCCGTCGGGACGTAGATAATCTATAAGCTGTTCTTTTCTGACCTGAGCGAGCCGTTTTGCCAGCTTATGTGACAGGGAAATTGCCAAAGGCATCAGTTCGGGCGTCTCATCACAGGCGTAACCGAACATCATTCCCTGATCTCCTGCGCCGTTCTGCAACTCTGTATCCTCGCCATTCTTTGTCTCCAGGGATCTATCAACTCCAAGAGCAATATCTGCGGACTGCTCATCAATATTAGTGATTATTCCACAGGTATCACTGTCAAAGCCGTACTTTGCTCTGTCATATCCGATATCACGTATTACTCCGCGGGCTATTTTGGGAATATCCACATAACAATCCGTACTTATTTCACCCATGATATGCACAAGGCCTGTGGAAACCGTCGTTTCGCAGGCTACTCTGCCGTTTGGATCCTGTTCAAGTATGGCATCCAGGATTGCATCCGAAATCTGATCACAAATCTTGTCGGGATGTCCTTCTGTTACCGATTCTGATGTAAATAGATAATGACTCATAATAATCCTCTTTGAATATTTCGGTTATAGATATACGGCAAACAAAAACCCCGCCGACGGCGGGGTCTGAACTCAGAACTTCATTCCTCATCTTTCGATTATCCGCCGGATTTGGCACCACGTCACAAATGACAGGTTGCCGGGTTTCACAGGGCCGTTCCCTCCACCGCTCTTGATAAGGTGTTAAATTTTCACGACGTCAGTATAACAGTTTTTCTATGTTTGTCAACAAGAAGATTCTCAACCATTTGGATTATGAGGTGTAGAACATTTCGAAGTCTGCACAGAGGCAGATCTCTGATTTCTCATTCATTACCTTTACCTCCGAATATGCTGTGTTCCTGCCGGATTTTATCACATTTGATTCGGCTGTTGCACGTCCTTCAGTAATGGGCCTCAGAAAATGTATATCCGCGCATTGCGTTACTAAACCCCGATGGTTGCCGTTTGCATATACACCGGAATATCCTGCTGCCACATCCATTAACGTAAACGCTGCCCCTCCATGCAGAGAACCCATTGGGTTGAGGTGGTAATCTTTTATGTCTAAATGTGCTCTGCAGTAACCTGGGCGAATCTCATCAAGTTCGATTCCGACATAGCCCGTGAAGGTATCTTTCTCGATTCTGCCTTCTTCTTTAATTCGGGCATTGATTCTCTCAATATCCGGATAATTAACTTCCATAGTATTCCTTTTCCTCGCTTATACCGTTCGTACTATCCTCTGCAGCAGTTTCCTTACGCTTGTTCCCACATATATACAGCAGAATGCATAAAACAACACAGATTACGGTTGTAGTGACTGCGCCTTCCACTCCGAATACCGTATCATACATAATGCTTGCTTTTTCCTGCGAAATTGCAAAAATCGAATATGTAGCCGGACTTCCGCTGTTTGGCAGTCCAAAAATGAACGCCTGGCAGAAATTCCAGCCTGCATGGAACGCCATTGCAAACCATATACTTCCGCATTTACAAACGGCTATTGCCATCGCAATACCGAATATTGCTATATTAATCAGTGAAAACACCGTAACGCCCGTATTGAAAACATGCAGAAGAGAGAATACTGCACCGCTTATAACAACAGCAAGCACCGGACTATTATAGCTGTCATTTATATAATGCAGCATATATCCCCTGCACACAAGCTCTTCCGCCGCTGACTGAATAAACACAGCAACAAAAAGAACCGCAACCGTCCATGGCTCCATGCCCGAATATCTGAAGCTCAAATCCCCATGAAGTACGGCAGCCCCGATTCCAATCCCATTACATATCAATCCCGCCAGAACACCGGCAAAAAGCATTTTCCATGTATTGCTGCAGTAGCCGTGGAAAAACCGTTTAAGTACTTCACGACGGCTAACAAGGACATAAAGCAGAACAAGAATGTGAATGCCTATAAAACAGGAATATGCGCGAAAATTCTGAATAAACCCATTCGGAAAGCTTTTTATTGTATCCCCCAGTGCATCGGTCAGGAGAGACATTATTCTCATCCCCAAGAGCTGGCCCAGGACTGTCAGTAGTATTCCCATGAAGATAATCGCGAAAATTCTGTTTCTCAGTTTTCTTCCCGGTCTTTTGGAATTTCTCTCACATTGTACAGGCTTCACAGTTCCTTCCGAAACCGTGCTCCTGTTCTCTTCATCCATCGCTATATTTCCCTTCGGTCTGTATTACTGGGATTATAGCACATATTCCGTATCAAGGCAAAAGAAAAGCACCCGGCATCAGACCGAATGCAACAACCATCCCAATTAAATGTTCATATATAGCGAAATGACCCCTGAGTGCTGCATCTTTCACCTACAGCAGGCAAGGGTCATTTCATTAAGTTTTTGATATCTAGCATCCTGGTTACCTCTCTTTCTATAGATTGTTCATCGCATCTCAGCAATCGGAACACATTACCCTAGGCACACATTTCTCAAATCTCGTAAGCGAGATGTCTTAATGCCGGAACCTTTCCTAATCAGAGACGCCAGACCCTTCCACATATTGAGGGTCTTCTATATGTACATGGGACTCACCCCTTTTTTACTGTCATTACTTTAGCAAATTTATACTCTGAATTCAAGAGACATTCTGCACGAAATGCACAATTATTTCTTGTTAATTCTGCTGAATTTCCAATTATTATAGCGTTTTGCACAAAACGGTGCTTGACATTCTGTTTGAATAGGCATATGATTATTTTGTTGCGAGTGAATATTATGGTCTTCCGTTTTTGGAAGACCTTGTTTATTTTCATTATATTGTTTTCGTGCTATAATTGTTTTATGGATAATCAAAATATAACAAACAATTCAACTGCGCTTGGCAGCCGGAAAATTGCTTTATGCAGTATTATGGCCGCGCTTGGCACCGTAATTATGCTTACGGGCGGGTTAATACCTATATTCACTTACTGCTCACCTCTGATTGCAGCGCTTCTGCTCATCCCTGTCTGTGAAGAGGCGGGAAAAGCTTATTCATGGATGGTCTGGCTTGTTACGGCAGTCCTTTCCCTTCTTACCGGTATAGATAAAGAAGCGTCATTCTTCTACCTTTTCCTGGGTTTCTATCCTATTATTAAACCTGCTCTCGATAGAATTCCCGTACGACTTTTACGTTTTGCAGCAAAGTGTTTCTTATTCACCGCATGTGTCTGCGCAATGTACGGTATAATCTGTTTTATTTTTAAAATTGACGATATAATCAACAGTTTTACAGCGAGCAGATGGCTCAACATCGGAATACTTGCTGCTATAGTGTTATGCATGCTGATTTATGATAAGGCTCTTTACAGTCTCACTGCCTACTACCATGTGAAGCTTAAGCCGAAGCTTTCAAGAAGTATTAAAAGAGACACAAAAAAATCGCAAAAAAGACGATAAACAAGCAAAAAACACTTGCAATTACGTATCGCTTCTGATATTATATCAGAGCATTTCGCACGGGAGTGGACTTTCCCCCATGTGACGGGCATGTTGGATATGCCGTTTGGTGGAGGGGTTGATACTTCCGGAGGAAAAACAAATTTTAAAGGAGAAACCAAATGTCAGTAGTATCCATGAAGCAGCTGCTGGAAGCAGGTGTCCATTTCGGTCACCAGACCAGACGCTGGAACCCCAAAATGGCCGAGTATATTTACTGCGAACGCAACGGAATATACATTATCGACCTTCAGAAGACCGTTAAGAAGCTTGAGGAAGCATACGATTTCGTACGTGAACTCGCTGCAAACGACCAGACCATTCTTTTTGTCGGCACAAAGAAGCAGGCAACAGACGCTGTGAAGGAAGAGGCTTCACGCGTAGGAATGTACTACGTCAACGCACGCTGGCTCGGTGGTATGCTTACCAACTTCAAGACCATGCGTACAAGAATTGACCGCCTTGCTCAGCTCAAAAAGATGCAGGAGGACGGAACCTTCGACATGCTCCCCAAGAAGGAAGTCATGAAGCATCTTGGTGAGATGGAAAAGCTCGAGAAGTATCTCGGCGGCGTTAAAGAAATGAAGAAGCTCCCCGGTGCGCTCTTCGTTGTTGACCCCCGCAAGGAGCACAATGCAATTGCTGAAGCCCGTAAGCTTCACATCCCCATTGTAGCAATTGTTGATACCAACTGCGACCCTGATGAAGTCGACTATGTAATCCCTGCAAACGATGACGCAATCCGCGCTATCCGCCTTATTGCCGCAACAATGGCAAATGCCGTTCTTGAAGGCCGTCAGGGTGAAGATGCCGTTTCTTTTGAAGAGGCTGTAAACACTGAAGAGGCTACAGCTGAAATCGAAGAAGTTGCTGAGGCTGAGGCCGAAGCACCGGCAGAAGAATAAAAAATACAAGGGGCACTAATCGTAGCCCCTTTTTTTGAATAATATTACAGGAGGATTAATTTAATGGCATTTACTGCTCAGGATGTTAAAACATTAAGAGAAATGACAAATGTCGGTATGATGGATTGCAAAAAGGCTCTCCAGGCTACCGATGGAGATATGGATAAGGCTGTTGACTGGCTCCGTGAAAAGGGTCTTGCAAAGGCAGCAAAGAAGGCCGGTCGCATTGCAGCTGAAGGTATGGCATATGCTCATGTTTGCTCCGAGTGCGGTGTAGGCGCTGTTGTTGAAGTAAACTGCGAGACTGACTTCTGCGCTAAGAGCGATCTCTTTACAGCATTTGTAAAGGATATCTGCAAGGTCGTATTAAATGACAATCCCGCAGATGTTGAAGCTCTTATGAACTGCAAATACCCTGGCTCCGAGCTCACAGTTGCAGAGACAATGCCCGAGAAGGTTATGTCCATCGGTGAGAATCTCCAGATCCGCCGTTTTGTTCGTTTTGCAGACAAGACAAACGTTGCTTATGTTCACATGGGCGGCACACGTGCGGTTCTCGTAAACCTCGCCGTTGACGGAGATATAGACGCAACCGAAATCGGCAAGAACGTTGCAATGCAGATTGCCGCTATGAACCCCAAGTACTGGGACAAGAGCAATGTTCCTCAGGAAGACATCGACCATGAGCTTGAAGTTCAGGTTGCTCTCATGGAAAACGATCCGAAGATGGCTTCCAAGCCCCAGGCTGTCAAAGAAAAGATTGCAGCCGGCAAAATCAACGCATTCTACAAAGAGAACTGCCTGCTCCAGCAGGATTTCGTCCGCGGTGACCTGTTCAGCGGTAGTGTTGAAGGCTATATTGCAGACGCAGCAAAGAAGCTTGGCGGCAGTGTGAAGTTCAATGATGCAGTTCACTTCATCAAGGGTGAAGGCATTGAAAAGAAGGAAGAGGATTTCGCAGCTGAAGTTGCAGCTCAGATGAATATGAACAAGTAATTCATCCCTCTTAATTTTGCAAAAATCTAACAGCTCGGATTCTTCCGGGCTGTTTTCTTTTTTGCGGCTTAATTTTTTGAAGAACTAAACAAGATACATAAAACTGCATCAGCTCCCCGAGGAAACCCGGGGAGCTGACTTTAGTGGATAATAGAGGAAAACATTAAATACCTTTATTTGTTTGGAATATGGATTGCCTTCTTATCGGCATTCAGTGCACATTCACGCACTGCCTCAGCCACTGTGGGATGGCAGTGTATTGTGTCGGTAAACTCGTCGAGGGTCGCCTCAAGACGTATTGCGAGAGCCGCCTCCTCTATGAGTTCCGTTGCACTCGGCGCAAGAATGTGAACGCCGAGAATCTCACCGTACTGCTGACCCGCAATGATCTTTATCATGCCGTCAGTATGGCCTGCCACCAGACTGCGTCCGTTTCCGCTTGTCGGGAACTTTCCGACCTTGTATGCAATGCCGAGCTCCTTCGCCTTCTCTTCGGTGTAACCTACACCTGCAAACTCCGGACCCACATATGCGCAGGAGGGGCTCATGTCGGGATTGAACTTTCTGTCGCCTCCCATTGCGTTTTCAGCCGCCGTCTCACCCATGGCCATCGCCGCATGGGCAAGCATCAGCTTGCCTGTGCAGTCTCCAACAGCATAGACTCCAGGCACGTTGGTCTCCATCTTCTCATTCGTCTGAATGAAGCCCTTTTCAACCTTAAGTCCTGTCTTTTCAAGTCCAAGCCTGCATGTATCAGGTGCACGGCCTACGCAGACAAGTATCTTCTCTGCCTCGAGCTTCTTTTCGCCTTCGGCTGTCTTCACGGTAACCTCAGCGCCCTTCTTCGTGTCCTTAACTGCAGTAACAGAGGAGCTTGTCATTATGTTCATACCCTGGCCCTCAAGCTTTGCCTGAAGGAGACCTGTCAGCTCCCCGTCCATGAGGGGCAGGAGCTTGGGCATCATCTCAACAACTGTGACCTTCGTGCCGTAGCGCATGTATACGCTGCCCAGCTCAAGACCTATGACGCCTCCGCCTATGACCACCATGCTCTCGGGGATATGGTCAAGCTCCAGGCATGCGGTTGAGTCAATTGAGGCCTTGCAGTCCTTCAGACCCGGAATTCCGGGAATTATGGGATACCCGCCTGCAGCTATTATTACCTTCTCGGCTGTGTAGCTGTCAGAGCCAACGGAGACTGTCTTCGGTCCCGTGAACACTGCATCACCGACAACAAGCTTGACCTTGTTCATCTTTATCAGCGCCTTAACGCCCGAGGTCAGCTTTTCAACGATGGATGCCCTGAAGGCCTGGACCTTCTCCCAGTCAACCTTTACATTCTCACACGAGATGCCGATGTCAGCGTTGCTCATGGCATCATGATAGAGTTCCGACGTGTGGAGCATTGCCTTTGTGGGCATGCAGCCTCTGTTAAGGCATGTTCCTCCGACCTTGTCCTTCTCTATGAGCGTAACCTTCGCACCCAGCTGGGCTGCGCGGATTGCCGCCACATAGCCGCCGGGTCCACCGCCTATTACAAGAACGGAATTCCCTTCCGCTGCTGCAGGAGCCGCTGCCGGGGCATCAGCCTTCGGAGCTGCCTCAGCTGCCGAACCGCCTTCCGGTACAGTCTCGCCTGCCGCTCCAACATAGCCTACAACCGTCTTGCAGGGAACCGTATCCCCTGCTGCAACGACTATCTTCAGCAGAACACCGTCACAGTCGGATTCAACATCATTCGTGAGTTTGTCTGTTGCCACGGAGTAGATTATCTCTCCCTTTGCAACGGAGTCGCCTTCCTTTTTCTTCCATTCGTCAATAGTGCCTTCGGTCATTGTAAGGCCGAGCTTCGGCATCAATAATTCTGTTGCCATCTGTTATTGCCTCCTTATGCCAGCATAAGGGCCGGATTCTCCATCAGGCTCTTTACGCGCTGCAGGAATTCCGCAGCCACGGAACCGTCAACCACCCTGTGGTCAGCTGTAAGACTCAGATTCATTATCGGGCGGATGCATATCTCGCCGTTTCTCACCACGACCTTGTCCTCCATTGTGTTTACACCAAGGATTGCAACCTCAGGCTGGTTGATGATTGGTGAGAAGCTCTCTATGCCGTACATTCCGAGGTTGGTGATTGTGAACGTGCCGCCCTGAAGCTTCTCGGGAGGAAGCTTGCCCTCACGGGCAAGGGATGCAAGTTCCTTCACCTCGGCAGATATCTCCGTAAGGGATTTCTTGTCCGCATCGGTGACATTGGGGACAACGAGACCGTTCTCAAGCGCAACAGCAACACCCATGTTCACATAGTTCTTGTAGATGATGTTGTTCCCGTCTACGGAGCAGTTGAGGAGAGGATACTCGGTAAGCGCCTTCGCCACAAACTTTACAAGCAGGTCCGTATAGCTCACCTTTATGTCCTTGGACTTGAGCTGCTCGCGGTATGCCTTCATCGCGGTCATGTCGATGCCGAGATTGAAGGTGACCGTGGGGGATGTCATGTGGGAATTCTGCATGTTTCTGGCTATCGCCTTGCGCATGCCGTTCATGGGCTTCGTCTCTTCCCGTGCAGCCTCCGCTCCCTTCTCGCGGGTATCCTGCAGATATGCAAGGATATCCTCTGCAAGGACACGGCCGTGGGCATTTATCTGCGTCAGGTCTATTCCAAGGTCCGCCGCAACCTTTGCTGCCAGCGGAGATGCCTTCACGCCCTTGTCTGCGGGAACTGCTGCCGGTGTGTATGCTGCAACATCCTTGGATACAACAACACCATTGTATCCGGTTGCGGAAACATCTGCCAGGCAGATGCCCTTCTCCTTTGCGAGCTTCTTTGCATAGGGCGTTGCTGGTACATAACCGCCTGCAGACTTTTCAGACTTGGCACATGTGCAGGGAGCCGGACCGCCTTCAGCTGCAGGGGTGCTTTCTGCAGCCGGTGCTGCCGCCGGTGCCGAACCGCACTCGGGAACGGCTTCACCCGCCGCGCCCACATAACCGACCACTGTCTTGCAGGGCACTGTATCGCCTTCCCTGACCAGAATCTTCAGAAGAATTCCGTCACAGTCGGATTCAACGTCATTCGTAAGCTTGTCTGTTGCCACGGAGTAGATTATCTCTCCCTTTGCAACGGAGTCGCCTTCCTTTTTCTTCCATTCATCAATGGTGCCTTCGGTCATGGTAAGGCCAAGCTTAGGCATTAATAATTCAGTTGCCATAGTTAATCTCCTTACCTTTTTAAATCACATCACTGCCTTGATGCCGTTTACTAATTCTTCAGGATATACTCTGTAGTTCTTCTCAAGTGTGGGAGCAAACGGGATGGGGATGAACGGTGCGCCGTAACGCAGGATAGGAGCATCCAGATACTCGAGAGCCTCCTCTGCTACGACTGCCGCAACTTCTGCCAGGGCTCCGCCCTGCTTTACGCACTCGGATACGAGGCAGAGCCTGTGTGTCTTCTTTACGGAGTTTATGACTGTCTCCTTGTCCCAGGGGGAGAGGGTTATAAGGTCAATAACCTCAGCCTCGATGCCGTCCTTTGCCAGCTCGTCTGCTGCCGCGCGGGCATTCTTCATACCGATTGAGTAGGAAACTATTGTCACATCCTTGCCTTCACGCTCAACACGTGCCTTGCCTATCTCATAGGGAACCTCGTCCTCAATCTCGGGGACCTCTCCGCTCTCCTTGTAGAGAACCTTGTTTTCAAAGTAGAGAACCGGGTCGTCACTCTCAATTGCTGCTTTGAGAACCATCTTTGCGTCATAGGGGTTTGAAGGTGCAACAACCTTGATACCGGGGATGTGCATGAACCAGGACTCCACACTCTGTGAATGCTGTGCGGCACCGCCACCTGCAAGTCCGTCCGGAGCACGGAGCACCAGAGGAATCTTTGCCTGGCCGCCGAACATGTAGCGGATCTTCGCCATCTGGTTGAACACCTCATCCATGCAGACGCCTATAAAGTCTGCAAAGTGCATATCAACAACAGGGCGTGCTCCTGCGAGCGCAGCTCCAACACCGCCGCCGACTATGAATGTTTCAGAGATAGGTGTATCAATTACTCTTCCGGGGAACTGTGCAGGGAGTCCTGCGAACTGGCCGAAAATACCTCCCTGACGGGCTATATCCTCACCCATTACAAAACACTCGGGGTATTTCGTCATTTCATCGGCCATTGCTTCTTTTGTGGCCTCTGAGAAAGTTATCTTACGCATTTCAACCGCACCTCCCTTTAATCAACATAGACATACTTGGCATAGTCCGCGGAATCCGGATATTCGCATGCCACAGCATATTCTTTTGCTTTTGCAATCTTTTCCTTTGCCTCTTCGAGCATTGCGTCAAGCTCTTTCTGCTCGAACTTTATACCCTTCGGGCAGTAGTCCGTAAACACCTTCAGAGGGTCCGTTCTGTGGAAGATTTCCATAGTCTCTTCTTTTTTGCGGTATTTCTCGGGGTCTCCTACAAAGTGACCTTCGATACGGTAGGTCTTTGCCTCTATGAAGGTCGGGCCTTCACCTGCGCGTGCCCTTGCAACGGCCTCTGCTGCCGCCTCATAAACTTCAAATACATTCTGTCCGTTCACAATGACTCCGGGAATGCCGTAGCCCTTCGCCCTGTCGGAGATGTTTTCGACGGCCGTTGTCGTGCGGTACGGAGTTGTGGACGCCCAGCAGTTCATCTCGTTGACAAATATTACGGGGAGTTTCCATGCCGCCGCGACGTTCATGGCCTCATGGAATGTTCCTCTGTTGGATGCACCGTCACCGAAGAATACAACTGATACAGTGTCATTCTTAAGAATCATCTTGTTGGCAAGCGCAGCTCCGGTCGCTATATTGTAGCCACCACCGACAACGCCGTTTGCTCCCAGCATACCTACGCTGAAGTCTGCGATATGCATAGAGCCTCCACGGCCATGACAGAGTCCTTCTTCCTTTCCAAAGATTTCAGCCATCATCTTGTTCACATCTGCGCCTTTTGCCACGCAGTGACCGTGTCCTCTGTGTGTGCTCTGGATAAGGTCCGTATCCCTGAGCGCCCCGCAGATACCGGTTGCTATTGCCTCTTCACCTATGTAGAGGTGAACGAAGCCCGGAATCTCACCGTTCAGGAAGTCTCTTTTTACGGACTCTTCAAAGCATCTTATGGTGCACATGGTCTCATAAAACTTCTTCGCCTGTTCCTTTGTAATTTTTTCGGACAATGTTATCACACCTTTCAAAATATTAAAATTAATTATCTGTATATGGATCTCTCTACGCCTGTCTCGGGGCAAAGAGAGGAACTCCCAATTCTTCGTTAAACTTGCGGCCCATTACTATTCCCTCAATTTCACCGATAACAACATCGGTTGTGAGAAGAACCTTTGTTCCCTTAACGAGATGACCGCCGTGCGCGTTGCCGTGCCTGTCACTCAAGCTGACATGCACATGCAGATTAGTATTTCCTTCATCATCATGGCAGATGATTCCAGTAGCTCCAGTGAGCTC
>R21__coassemble_1269_pt1 | contig 17494 bp, 12 predicted proteins | sample R21__metabat2_low_PE_003 | metagenome-assembled genome bin R21 | reverse complement strand
AAATTATGTCGGTGCTCATGTTAGCCTCTGCCAGAGTCTTGCCAAGCATTCTCTCATTAATGGCTTTGCAGTAGTCGGAAATGACCTGGTCATACACCGTCATCGGGTCAAAGGCTGGCTCGGCGGGCTGCTGTGCAGCTTCTTCGGTTTCCGGTTCTGCAGACGTCTCTGCTGTGACCTCCTTCTCGGCGGAGGCGGCTGCAGCTTCCGTCTTCTTGCCGCATGCCGCAATGCTGAGCAGCATTGCAATGCAAAGCAGTATCACAAATATTTTTTTCATCATTCTTCTCCTTGACTGAATATTTATATCTTAGGAATTATACACTTTTATCCTTAAGCGCGGCTGAATTTCGGTCCTTAATATATGCAAGCAGTTCATTCTGCGGCAGTGCCTTGCTGAAGATGAAGCCCTGGATATAGTCAACTCCGAGCCCCAGCATAACTTTCATCTGCTTAGCCGTTTCGATACCCTCTGCAACAATCTTCATATCCATTTCCTTGAACAGGCTTACCATACCGGAGAGGATTGTCTGCATCTTCTTGTCAAACAGCTGGTCTGCGACACTCTTGTCCAGCTTGATGATGCTGAACGGGATGAGGGAAAGCCGGCGGAGATTTGAATAGCCGCTGCCGAAATCATCGAGGGATATGGCTATTCCTGCCTCCGAAAGCTCATTCATATTGTTCTGAACCTTTCTGCTGTTGGAGGAAATTGCACTTTCGGTAATCTCAACGTTTATCCTGTGGGGAGACACTCCGTAGCGTTCAAGGATTTCCATTACCTCGGATTTAAGATTATCCTGCATACACTGGACTATCGAGAGGTTGACCTCTATGAATTCCAGTCCGGTTTCCTGAAATTCCGGTGAAGATATGAACCTGCAGACCTCATCGAGGACATAGTCCCCTATGCGGCTTATCATACCTGTTCTCTCAGCCGCGGGGATTATTGCCGAGGGCGGATAATGGCCCACGCTGTCATCCTCCAGCCTCAGCAGCGCCTCAGCGCAGATAAACCTTCCCTCTTCCTCGCTCCAGATAGGCTGGTAGTAAACAGAGAAGAGATGCTCATCAAGCGCACGCTCTATTACTATGTCTATTTCCCTGTACTGCCTGTATTCGCGGCTGTCTGCCACCAGCATGAAGCCGTCCTTGTTCATCTGTCTGTTGCTGCAGGAATAGGTACCGATACTGAAATGGATTTTCTCATCAGCGGGCAGGTCTCTGTTCAGTTCGTTGACCGCAGCTTCGATTTTATGGCGGACAGGCTCCGTACCCGTCCCGTTTTTGTCTATCCACACATTTCCGAACCTGTTGGAGCCGTAACGGACTGAAGTAATCCTTCTCTCGCTGTCAATGCCGTCAAGGAGATTAGCCACCTTAAGAAGAACCTCATCGCCCGCGTCATATCCCAGGTTCTTGTTGATATCGCTCAGATTGTTTATTTCAAGCATGAGACCGCATATTGTTCTCTCATCAGGGGCGGCAAACCATTTATCAAGCTTCTCGTTGACAAAGCGCCAGTTGCCGAGACCCGTAAGGCGGTCAAAATATGAGTTGTCAATATCCGACAGATGTATCAGCAGCACAGCAGACAAGGAATAGGCGCATACTATTTCAATGCTGTGGTTGTCAAACAGGGAGAACAGCTCTCCAACAATAGGCGGAACGGCAAACAGCAATGCGTTAAGAAATGCCGACTTGCGGAGCTTTTTGCGGTTTACCAGCAGGAAGGTCAGAGAAACACCGGCATTGATATAGTTCAGTGCCGTAAATAACCACATTCCCCAGAGCACAACCCGGAAATTTCCCGCCCGGTCTATTCTGAAGATAACCGGTATGAACACATTGACAAGGCAGAACGCAATGTTTAAGAAAAAGATACTTCTGAATAAGCTCTTAAAGATAGTGTTGGAGTAATTCCTGCCGCATACGCTCTGACCCACGAGGGCAATCCAGCGCATAATCAGGAGGGTGTTGAGCATGAGATACATGGTTTTGGAAATGAACAGCACGGTTCTAGCCTGATCTTCGCTTCTGCCGTAGTAGGCGGTATAAAGCACATCGGTTAAAAGCATAAGGATAACAATCATCGTGAGGTCGTACACCCTGTCCTTTTTAGCCCCCAGCCTGCCGAATGTGACAGCAAGAATAACAAGGAGAACTAAAAGCGAAAAAATATCAAGCGCAAGCGTTACACTGACATTCATGCCCGGTCCTCCCTGTTATGAAAAGTTAATAATTATTCACTATCTGTTGCATAAACATTATAACACCGCCTGCGCAGATTATACAATACTGTTTTTTCCGTAACAATCGCTTTTTTTGTGCGTATTTATCCCTGGAGTATTTATTAATCATTTATTCACTTGTTAGAGCTGAAAAAGGCTTATAATGCATTGCGTGAGGTGAGGATATATGAACCGAAAGGACAAAAAGGATAATTCCGGCAAAAAAGGAAAGTTAATAGCGTCCGCTGTTGCCGTTTCGGCAAGTCTGAGCCTTATTTTCGGCGGGCTTTTCAACTCCCCCTCGGAGCTCATGAAGAACACGCCCGACCCTGCGATGCCTCCGCCGGCAATAGATTTGTACGCCCCTGACCTGGGCGACGACGGCGGTCCCGGAGATGACGACGATGCATACTCCGAGGAGAAGAAGCGCGGAGGCATAAAGGATTCAATCCGCAACAGGATACTGAGAATGCCCGCGGCAGTGAGAGCCTGTATAGGCATCCCCCTGTGGGGTCTGGGCTGGCTTCTGATTACCGGGCTCACAGCCCTCTGGGGAGCGGTTCTCTCCCCCGTGCTCAGCACGGTTCTAGGCTGGATATGCATAGCAGCCCTGATTCTTGGAGTTGCTGTGGTAGCGCTCAAATGCGCCTTCCCCGATGTTCCCATCAAAGAGATAGCCAAAAAGGTTTTCAGCAAAAAGACTATTTCCTATACGGTTCTCGGCGTGGCGCTGGCAGCGGGGCTGGACGCTCTTATGCCTGATATCTGGATAGGTTACACCCGCTTCAGGGATATACTCCGTTTCCTGGCCTGCTCGGCGGTGCTGGGTGTAGTGAGCGGTCCGCTCATCGGGGATTTGAGAATGGTGAGCACCCCCGTCAATTCAACAGAAAGCATTATTATTGGAGGATAAAACATATATGAAGTCCAAACTCAAACGCATCATAGTCGCCGTTCTGGCACTGATAATGGTACTTAGTCTCTGCGCATGCGGCAAGATTGAAGCCCCGAAATTCCCAGGTCTCCCTGGAAAGACGGATTCGGGCTCTTCCGAAGGCAATGCCGCACCGGAGTATACATACACCTCAAAGTACAATGCCATCAATGTAAGCTCTGAAGACTACATGAGCGTCCTCTACTACACCGACAACGGCTTCTATGCAAGCTATGAAGAGATTACCGGCGATGAAACACCGGAGGGTGTAATCCCCGACTATGAGGGACAGTACTGGGTACGTGAGTCCAGAATAATCTTTATCGGCTATGACGGAAGCATCACCCCCGTTTCCGGTTATGTACCTATCCCCCGCCCACAGAACGGCGGCAACGGAAAGTATAACTACAGCTCTTCAAACTTCCTTTCGGGACTTACCGTAAATCCGGAGGGGCATCTCCTTGTTGTTGAAAACATCTATGAATCCTGGTGTGAGGTTGAAGGTCTCACATGGGATGACGACGAATACTGGGATAACTCAAAATATATCAATTCCTATTATCTCCGTGAGCTGAACACGGACGGAAGTGAAATCAGAACCGTTCTCATACCCACCGGTGAAGATGAATCCATATCCGGCAGGCTCATTCTCGATAGAGACGGAAACCTTATTCTCTCCGGCAACCAGACTCTGAAGGCCGTGAACACCGCAGGTGACACAATATGGCAGGTTCCCCTTGAGGACTGGGTTGATACAGTTGCCTGCACAAATGACGGCAGATTGTTCATCACTACCTGGGCAGACAGCGGTGAGGCCGCCTTCGAGGTGGACATGAACACCCACAAGCTCATAGACAAGCCCATGTCGATTCCCGGTGATGTCTATACACTGTATTCCGGCGGCGGGGATTATCCTCTCTACTACACAAGCGGAACCAACTTCTACGGCTTCAACCCCGATGCGGGCACGGCCGACAGGCTGTTCAGCTGGCTGGACATGGATATCAACAACGATTCCCTCAGCTCCCTGGCAATTCTCGGCAGCGGAAGCATAGTGGGCGTAACCAGCAATTACAGCAATGCAACCCAGGGCTTCAGCTTTGAGAAATTCCAGATAGACAAGGTTCCCTACGATTCCGTAACCCACAAGGAAGTAATCACCCTCGCAACCGTGAACCTCGGTTATGAATACCGCAACGCAATCATTGATTTTAACCGCAGAAACGACAAATACCGCATTGAAGTTCAGGATTATTCGGAATATAATACCGATGAGGATTATTCCGCAGGTCTCACGAAGCTCACCACTGAGATTATGGCAGGCAAGGTTCCCGACATGCTCGACCTGAACAGCCTCCCCGTAAGCCAGCTGGCGGCAAAGGGCATCCTGGAGGACCTCTATCCCTATATTGACAGTGACTCCGAGCTCAACCGCGGCGATTTCTTTGAGAATATCCTCGCAGCCTACGAGCACAACGGAAAGCTTGTTTCAACCGTTAGCAGCTTCAGCATAAACACCGTTATCGGAGCTTCTTCCCTGGTTGGGGATACACCGGGCTGGACATACGGTGATTTCAATGCCGCGCTGTCTGAAATGAGGGACAACGTTCCCGAGTGCACACCTTTTGACGTATACACCACAAGAGACACCATGCTCTCCAGCTGCCTCAGCCTTGACATGGCGGACTTCGTCAACTGGGACACCGGCGCGGTGAACTTTGACAATCAGGAATTCATTTCCCTGCTTGAGTTCGCAGCCCAGTTCCCTGAGAGCTTTGACTGGGACAGTTATGAATGGAACGACAACTCCACAGCCGAGTTCCGTACATCAACAGGCGAGCAGATGCTGGTCAACACCTCGATCTACAGCCTTGACGATATATTCTTCGCATCCGGATACTTCGGCGGTCAGCCCTATACATACATAGGCTTCCCCACCAACAACGGAACAGGCAACACAATCAATGTGGAATCCGGCTTTGCAATGACCACAAGCTGCAGCGACAAGCAGGCCGCATGGCAGTTCCTGCGCACCTTCTTCACAGAGAAATACCAGAAGGACCTTTACGGTCTGCCTCTGAGCAAGTCCCTGTTCAACGAGAAGCTGCAGGAGTACATGACCATAAACTACATGAAGGATGCCAACGGCAACTACCAGCTTGATGAGAACGGCGAAAAGATTCCCGAGGCACGCATGGGAACCTACGGTGCAGGCGGCCAGCTCCAGTACTTCTACGCACTGACTCAGGAGCAGGCGGACAAGCTTGTAAATCTCATAAACACCACAACAAAGGCAACGGATTACAACAGCAGTATCTTTGATATAGTCAACGAGCAGGCTGCAGCATACTTCTCAGGCCAGAAATCGGCTCAGGATGTTGTGAAGCTTGTTCAGTCCAAGGCAAATATCTATGTAAACGAGCAGAGGTAATTCCATTCCGGTTTTAACCGGTGGAAGCTGATTGCATGAAAAAGACTAAAGAACAGAAGAAAATCGAAAAACAGCATAAAAAGGCACAGCGTCAGCTCAGGCGGGAGGATTTCCGCCTGAGCATGGCGTTTTTATCTCCCAGTCTCATCGGCGTGGGCGTTTTCTTTATTCTGCCCTTCTGCGTTGTTGTGTACTACTCCCTCATTGACGGGGTTGGCACGAAAGCATTTGTGGGGCTGGAGAACTTCAAAAATCTTTTTCACAACTCCGCTTTCCTCCTGGCAACAAAAAACACCCTTCATTTTTCTCTGATAGCCGTCCCGTTGGCGGTAATTCTGGCAATTGTCCTTGCGCTCATGCTCGAGGCACGCATCCCCCTGAAATCCGAGTTCCGTTCATTCTTCCTCAGCCCGATGATGGTTCCCGTGGCCTCGGTCGTGCTGATCTGGCAGGTGCTTTTCAACTACAACGGCACAATCAACGAGTTCCTCATGCTCTTCGGCTCGGATAAAATCGACTGGCTTCAGTCGGATCACGCACAAATTGTTGTAATGATACTTTTCCTTTGGAAAAATTTAGGTTATAATATGATATTGTTCATGTCCGGGCTCTCCAACATACCCAAGGAGCTGCTGGAGGTCGCGGACGTGGAAGGTGCTGGCGAGGTCTATAAATTCTTTGCCATAAAGCTCAGATACCTCTCCCCCACCATTTTATTTGTGACTATTCTCTCTCTGATAAACTCCTTCAAGGTGTTCCGCGAGGTCTACCTCCTTGCAGGGGATTATCCCTACGAGAGCTTATATATGCTTCAGCACTTTATGAACAACACCTTCAAGTCCCTGGATTACCAGAAGCTTTCAGCGGCCGCGGTCGTAATGGCGCTGGTTCTGGTTGTAGTCATCTGGCTCCTCTTCAAGGTTGAGGACTGGTTCGGAAAGGATGTGGAGGGATGAAGAAGAAACGTTACTTCGGCAGAGGCATGATGTTTCTTCTCTGCCTCATATTCGCGATAGCCTTCCTCCTGCCCACGGTGCTCACGATTACCAACTCCTTCATGAGCGAGGCGGAGATTAACTCAAACTACGGCATGATATTCTCCACCACAAGCGGCGGATACGTATCCAAAACCGTAAATCTCAAGTTCATTCCGGACAAGGTGACCTTCCAGCAGTATCTCAGCGGACTTATTAAATCCCCGGAATATCTGCTCAAGTTCTGGAACTCCATAATACTTGTTGTGCCTATCGTCATATTCCAGGTGGGCGTAGCCTCCGTGGCGGCATACAGCTTTACGCGCTGGAGGGGAAAAATCCGTAGCGGAATCTTCTTCTTTTATGTTATACTGATGCTTATGCCGTATCAGGTCACACTGGTTCCGAACTATCTGGTCTGCACCTGGCTGGGCATCATAAATACAAAGTGGTCAATTATCCTTCCCGGGATATTTGCCCCCTTCTCCGTGTTCCTGCTCACAAAATTCATGCGCCGCATTCCGTATTCACTTATAGAGGCGGCCAAGATGGACGGCGCGGGCGAATGGGAGATATTCTCGAAGATATGTCTGCCCCAGTGCCGCTCGGCGCTGTATTCCATAGCAATCCTGGTGTTCATAGACTACTGGAACATGGTTGAGCAGCCCCTCATTCTCCTTGAGGATGCCGACGCCCAGCCGCTTTCCGTTTTCCTTTCAAACATAAACACCGGTGAAATCGGTCTGGCATTTGCGATGGCAACGGTATACATGATTCCTTCCCTGCTGCTCTTCCTCCACGGCGAGGAATACCTGGTGGAAGGCATTGCCGCGAACTCCGGTTCAATTAAAGGTTGATTTAAGCGACGGATTGTATTATAGAAATATTATTACAGCTTCAACATGTGAGGTGTGTGTAATGGAAAAAAAGTATAACAGAGAGTGGGTTAAGACGGCAGCTATTATATTTCTTATAATACTGCTGCTGCTCACATTCTTTTCAAATACCATAATGAACCGCACTCTGCCTGAGGTCGCCTCCACCTCGGTGACCGGCGGACCGATTACCGCCAAGGTAAGGGGCACCGGCACCGTTACCGCGGTTGGAAACAACGAGGTCAAGGCCAACATCACAAGGTATATTGCCTCAGTCATGGTGAAGGAAGGCCAGACCGTCAATACAGGTGACGTTCTTTTCGTGATGGGCGAAGGCGAAAGTGACGAGCTGAAAGCCGCCCAGGACGAGCTCGACGCACTGGAATTCCAGCTCATGAGAAACCAGAACAGCTACCCGACAAGTTCAAATACCGCCTCGGGATATGCTGTAAACTCTGCCTGGCAGGCTTATGTAGAGGCTCAGGCAGCCTATGACCAGGCCCTTGACGATTACATGAATCACTCCGCCTCCGCCGAACAGATTGCACTTGCAAAGAGCGAAATGGAATCCGCTTACAGCAACCTTCAGGTTGTTAAGAGCATTGAGGAAATCAATCAGAGCAATGCATTTGATGCATACGAATTGGTTTATAACAACGAGCACGCTACTGAAGATGAAAAAAGGATTGCATTAGAGACCTATCAGGCAGCATTAAGAGATTCTCAGGGTAAAATCTCCGAAGCTCAGTTTGCGTATGATGCAAAATGTGAACGCTACGAGGCCCTTCTTGACGCTTCCTCCTCGGAATACAAAACCAAGCTGGAGGCGGCCGAATCAAAGCTCCGTTCTGCGGAGAATTCATACTACACGGCCCTTGATTCTTATAATTCATCAAACGCATCCCGGAACCAGGCATCAACATCCACCTACATCGATGTTCTTGAAACCCAGGCAAAGATTGAAAAGGCCAAGGCAAAGATTGCCGAGCTCTCGGGAGGCGCTGAGAATCAGATTACAGCAAGAGTTTCCGGCACCGTAACAACAATCAACAAGTCCGCAGGCGACAAGGTTCAGAAGGACGATATCCTCTGCGTTATAGAGGTTCCCGACATGGGCTATACCATGAGCTGCTCCGTGTCAAACGACCAGGCCAAGCGGCTGAAAATCGGCGATTCCGCAACCGTGAGCAACTACTACTGGGGCAGTGATATAATCGCAACCGTTTCCGCTATTAAGACGGACCCCAAAGACCCGCAGACGAAGAAGCTGATAGTCTTCGACCTGAAGGGCAATGTAACCTCCGGCGCTGAGCTGACGGTTTCCGTCGGTCAGAAGAGCGCCAACTATGACTTAATCGTTCCCAACAACGCGGTCCGCTCCGACTCCAACGGCAGCTTTGTGCTCGTAATCACCTCAAAGAATTCCGCCCTCGGAAACAGGTATTTTGCAAAGAGAGTCGATGTGACAGTACTGGCGAGTGACGATACCAGCTCCGCAGTAAGCGGAAATCTGAGCAACGGGGATTTCGTCATAACGACCTCCTCCTCGCCCGTAAGCAACGGAGATCAGGTCCGTATGGCGGACACCTGATATAGATTTGGATGAACAGTTCTAAAAAGAAGAACAGAATATGGTTTTATATAATCATAGCGGCGCTTGTTATTACATGCGCCGCATCTGTGTTTTCTATTTTTACAATAATTAAGCCGCTCAGCTCCCAGTATGCCGCCGAACGCTGGCGCGGAGACAATGAGCTTGAGTTTTCCCAGGTCTCCTGCTTCATACCGGAGGACATGTCCTGTTCCCTCAGCACTGTAAACAGCTTCAGACAGGAGATTTCAAAGGCCATACAGAACGCCTCGCTCCCCACGGACCACAAGCTCTTCATAGACTGCTGGAGCTGCAGCGGAAGCGCAACCGTAGTCAGTGACAAGGCAAACGGCAGCACCCCGATAACAGCCGTCGGCGGGCAGTTCTTTGAGTTCCATCTCATGAGGCTTCTGAGCGGAGCATACATCAAAGAGGACGACCTGATGAAGGACAAGGTTGTTCTTGACGAGGAGCTGGCCTGGTACCTCTTCGGCGGTACGGACCTGAACGGAATGACCCTGAATGTGGGCGGCATGACCCTTCAGGTGGGAGGCGTTGTGCAGAGGGATGAGGATTCCTCCACCAAAAAGGCGGACAGCTCGGATATGCGTATGTATATGCCCTACGAGACCTACTGCACAATGATTTCCGCCAAGGATATCTCCATTGCGGAGAATATTATCTCAGGTGACGATGACGGCACTGATATCAGCCTCTACGGCGGTGAAATCACCTGTTATGAGGTGGTTCTGCCCAACCCGGTAAAGAACTTCGCGTTAAACCTGGTTCAGGAGAAATTCCCGATAAAGGGCACTGCAATCAAGGAAAACACCGGGCGCTTCAGCTTTGTGAACCTGGTGGCTGTGCTGAAGGACTTCTCCGGCCGCGCCGCTCAGTCCGGCGTCCCCTATCCTTACTGGGAGAATGCCGCACGCATTGCGGAGAACCGCTGTGCAGAGCTTATTCTCGTTGCATTTCTAAGCATTTTAGCCCCTCTGTGCGCTTTTATCATCTTCATAGTAAAAGTAATCATCTACGGCAAAACTCTCTTTGAGGACGAGTATTGGCCCGCCTGGAAGGACAGAGTTGAGGAGGATGTCCGCCTCAAGCAGAGGGCAAAATGGGAGAAGGAGCACCTCCCCGTTGAGAAGCAGTCGGAGGAAGCCAGAGCCGTAAAGACCCGCAAGGAAAAGCGTGCCGAAAAGAAGGCCGCAAAGGAGCTGAAGGCTCAGCAGGAAAAAGAGGCCGAGGAAGCTAAAAAGGCTGCAAAGCTTGCGGCAAAGCAGGCCGTAAAGGATGCCAAAAAGGCAGTTAAGGAAGCAAAGAAAAACGCCAAAACATAGCTAATTATTAGGACAGCTGCGGAGCAATCCACCCTGCAGCTGTCCTTTTCATTCCAACTTTTCTCCAAGTTTAACACAGTTTCATTAATAAAAAATAGGCAAGGGTATCAAGCTCACCCTTGCCTGTTTTCGTTTATATCCGGTTGTTTATTTCTTAAGCTTGCGGATAATCCATGTCTCACCGCAGAAGAGTATGCCCACGGGAATGAGCAGTGGGAGCAGATACACATAGTTCACCGGGATAAGGTTTCTGAAGATATTCAGCACGGGGTTTCCCTCCGTGTCGTATGTGAAGAAGTAGTTCGCATCGGGGCAGATATTTGACCTGAGCAGGAAATTGATTCCGTGCACCGCAAGTGCAATAAGGGCAATGAGAATCATCACCTTGGGTATGTCCTTATAATCCGGGCGGTAGAAGCTCAGGGTCAGCAGAGTGACAGCCTGAACGAACACCAGACCGTGGTAGCCGAAATATCCTATTGAGTTGCCGGAAAGCAGCGGGATATCGTGGAAGCCGTCCACCGGCATCAGCAGCCCCATGAGTGAGCATATCGAGCCTATGAAGAAGCAGAAGCCCAGCAGCGTGCGGTTCTTGGAGTATATTGCGGGAAGCGCAAGCAGAGCGGCAACCTGACAGAGATTGAGCGGCAGCTCGTTCCAGATGCTGGTCTCGTAATCACTGACGCATATCAGATAATACTTGTATACTATCAGATACAAAACTATGAATATGAAAAACACAGTCATGAACTTTTTCTTCTTTTCATAGCTCTTCTTCCTGAAGCAGAAATAAATCAGCAGGATAAGAGCAATCTGTACGGCGAACATAAGCCACCATGCCGGATTAAATGTACTGATTATCATAATCTTTTCTCCTCCCTTTAACAACGAATGTCTCATTATACCACCGGCATTTTTCCGAGTCAAACAAAAAGCGAATTCCCCCTCGTCCGAGGGGGATAGATATAAAACCAGATTCTAGGCAACTATTTCTTTTATTGGCTCAGACAATTCTGGCTTCATGCAAATATTCCCCCTCCGGAGGAGGGGGAATTAAAAAACAAATACTATGAAACTATTTCTTTTATCTGTTCAGACAGTTCTGTTTTCTTCAGGTCGTCGATGTCGATTACGCTGATATCAAGCGCCGAGGCTCTGTGGCGTGTAATCGTGCGGCATTTCTGCGTTGTTATGATAATCGCCTTCGATGTCTCCCCGCCGAAGCGGTTTCTCAGTATGCTCAGCTCATTGAGGGAATCGGTGTCAATCTCGCAGACCTTGCAGCTGATGAAAACAGGTGTGAGCTCCTTCAGTGCCAAAACATCTATCTCGTTGCTGACCTTGAAGGACTTTTCACTGTCAATCCAGTCAACAATGGTGCTGCAGCGCACATCACTGAACACTCCCGTGTCGCGGCAGGCCTTCCATGCATACAGCTCCAGCACGCTTCCTGTATCTCGCAGCCAGAAGCGGGTCTTCTCGTCCTTGAAATCAAAGCTTACTGTCTCAGTATGCTTTATCTTCAGATTGCTGATGAAGCTCAGATTCTCCAGCTCCTTCAGAACAGTTTCGTTTGCCTGTATGCTGCCTCCCCGTTCGGCCTTCACGCTGTATGCGCTTTCCACATGCAGATTCACTTTGCCGTTCTTCTCCGGTGCGGAGGCACGCTGGAACCAGTTGGTGATGTTAACCCATTCGCGGCGGTAAATCAGATATATTGCGAAGAATCTGTCTATAAACTTTTCGTGGGCTATTAGCTCTTCGTTTTCGGCTCTTCCTGTGCGTGCGGAGCCGCCCGCCATCTTGAAGAAATCATCAAGGTCGTATATAGGCTCACATCTCAGCCCGTCAAGGAACTCCGCGCTGTTGATGTTGTAGAAGCGGTTTCTTTTGCGGCTGTATGTGAATGTGGGGATGTCGGTTTCGGCGCAGAACAGTCCGCCAGCATAAAGGGCAGCGTCCGTCCCTCCCGTGATATCCAGAACACAGTCGGGATATTCATCCGTCACACGCTTGAGCTGTTTCTTAACCTTGTCTGCGTAATAGAGGCTGGTTTCAAGGAAAACCGTCTTTATGTCCTCTTCACGGTATCTGAAGTAGGACTCGATAAGCGTCTTGAAGCTCTGACCCCTCAGCGCCTCCGCGGGGCAGAGATACACCACGGTATCCGGTCTGAACACGTCCGCGGCAAGCACATTCTCTATAGGTCTTTCATCGTACAGTTCGATCAGCGTCTTCATATCATTTCATTAATGACAGTTGTAATACATCACTGCCGTGGAATCCGTCAGAATCGCATCACAGTCCCCCGAATAGAGATATGTGAAGCATTCAGTCGTGCCGCCGACAAGCCTGACGATATTGCCAAGGCGTTTTACAAGTCTTTCATCCTCATAGAGGGCTTCCCTCGCCTCCGTAGTTGAGGGCATACCCAGTGTCTTGTTCTTCAGCTGCGCCGCGCTTTTAATTCTGCCGGTGTCCCTTGTGGCAATCACAATATCGTTGTAGATATACGGGCCGAATTCAACGAACTTCTTGTTGTCAACATCCTTTGGGTTTATCGCTACTCCACCCCATGCACAGTCAATATTGCCGGAATAGAGCTCGTCGTACACGTTCTCCTTTTCAATGGACTGGGCCTTGAGCGTCCATCCGAGCTTGTCGGTAACCGCCTGTGCAAGCTCGATGTCAAAGCCCCAGACCGTGTCGTTTGACATATACACGAACGGGAAGGAGTTGATATCCACGCCTATTATAAAGGTTTTGCCCTGGGGAACGGCATAGATATCCAGCGCTGTGATGTCCGAGGGGAAATCCACCTCATGACCTCCCAGCCACTTTGCGGAAAGCTCATCAACCTTTCCCTCCGCCGTCAGAACCTGAATCGCCGCGGTCACATAGAAGTATTGCGGGTCCTCATTTCTGAAGGCGAGTCCGTATTCCTGCTTCACAAGTGTCTCAACTGCCTTGACGGCATAGGTGCTCTCGCCGCAGGCGCATATTGAGAAGCACATACAGATGAGAAGCAGTATGCATACCAGTCTCTTAACCATAATTCACCGTCAGTGCTTCGGCACGTATCCGCCGTAATCGTCTTCTGTGTTTCTTCTCCTGCTTTCGCGTTTTACAGGAATATCGTAAAATTCAGGCTCTTCCTGCTCTTCTTCGTACTCGTCTCCGTACTCTTCGTCATAATCGCTGAGGGCTTCGGCGGCGGGCTCTTCATAATACTGCCCGTCTTCCTCATCGTAGTTCGCCTCGTCCTCTTCTAGGTAGTTCTCTGCGGGTCTGGGTTCGGGTTTGCGGTAGTCCTCGATGTCGTAGAACTTCTCGGGCTTCTTTATCGCGTCTTCGGGTCTGGGCTCGAATCTTGATTTGCCGTCCCTGAAACGGAGCTCGAAGTCGTCCTCGCTCTCCTCGTCCTCATCCTCAAACTCGTCTTCATCGTCATACTCATAGCGCTTAATCTTCGGGGCGGCTTTTGAGGCTTTTGCCGGCTTTGCGGATCTTGCGGGCTTGGATTTGGGACGGTAATAATCGTCATCATCCTCATCGCCGTAATCGTCATCATAGTCGTCATACCGCTTTGAAGACAGCTTCGGAAGCTTTGCACCGAATTTCTTCTTCAGTAAAACAAATAACGCCAGCAGGATTACTACAATAACAACAACCGTGGTAAGAGTCTTTGAAATCTTGCTCTTCTTTTCCGCCTGCTCTGCACGGAGCTTTGCCAGCTGCTCGTTCTGACGCTGTTCCTCGGCCTTTCTCTCAGCCTCAGCCTGGGCTGCAGCCTCCTCTTCAAGGCGCTTCTTCTCCGCCTGTGCGCCAGCCTCCTCGGCCTCGCGGGCAAGGCGCTCCTGCTCCTTCTGGTATTCCTCAACCTTTGTGTCGAGCTGCAGCGTATAATCAACAAGCAGTGATGCTATATCGCCGATTTTGGTATCCCAGTTAAAGACATTCTTCGTCATAACCGTGATGATTACGGGGTTGGGGGTGTATACGATTCCGCCCGCATGCTTATTGTCGTCACCCTCACCGCCGTTTTCAATGTGGGAACCGTACTTCTGGGCAACCTCATAATCAATGCTGCGGCTCAGGAAGTAGAAATTCTCGGCAGTCTGCTCGTATGTTGTGGCTTCCTTCATGTAGGGAATCACATGGGGGTACATATCCTGGTTGTAATAGAGTGTCTTGAGTATCTCCGTGTAATACTTTGCGGAGTAGTAGCTGTAATCATAGAAGCTCTGGGGGAAATACTCCTGCGGCAGGCCTGTGAGCTTTATGGTCTGGTCCGTGCATTTCCCGTTATATGTTCCGCCAAGATATTCAACAATGGCATGCCCCGTATTGTTGTCGGAATAGACAATGGAGTTGTGCTCCATGGTCTCAACACTGCCTGTGGAGTACTGGTTGGAAATCATAGTGCTCTGGTCTATCTCACCGGCACGTTCCTTCTCCTCCAGAAGCATGGTTATTGGAACCTTGTAGAGGCTGGCGCTGTAGTACCAGGCATCTCCGTTGTAGAACCATGTGTCACCGGTCTTTGTGTAGCAGTATCCAACGCTGACCGCAGCATCACCCTTTTCCATGCCGTTGTTGGCAGCGTATTCCGAGATAATCTTCTGAAGGTATTCTTCATCAATGAGGCCTGACGGGCTACCCGTCACCCCGCTCTGTGTATCCTCAGTGTTTTGCTCAGTGCTTTCCTCTGCCGCCGCGGCATCCGGTATCTCCTCCGCAAATGCCGCTGCTCCCACTGAAAGAAGCATCAGCAGGCACAAAAGCATTGATAGAACTCTTTTCATCTCAAAATCCCCATTCCTTAAAATGATTCAAATACGTAGCCGATTTTTCCGCTGTACATGTTGGGATAATCCGCAACAGGGTCGTTGCGGCTGTCGTTATAAACCCACTCGCCGTTGAATTTCCACAGGAGCAGATAATCCTCCGCAACATTGTCTCCGCTGTCGTATTCGGAGGGCTCACCCTTGCCCCATTTGTAGAAGTCGATGTGCTCATAGTTTTCCCAAACGAGCTGCCCGTTCTCTCTGTGGCAGCCTATCCAGAGCTTTTCTATGCCCTGTTCCTCAGCCATGGAGATAATCGTGTCAAGCTCATCCTGGTTGCTTATTGTAGCCAGATGTCCGCCCATGGAAAGGCATTTCTCCTGCGCCTCGGTCCAGCTCAGGTCTTCAACATAGATTGTGTAGTTCTCTTCCTTTGCCTTCTCGGGAGTTCCGATGATGGACACGCCGGCATCCTCTTCCTCCTCTTCGGCAGGCGCCTCGTCCTCGGGGCTTACCTCAGGCTCCGGAGACGGGAATACGGTATCGGGCGGAATCTCAATGAAGTATGCGGGATTGTCCGTCTCTTCCGGATCATATACATAGTTATCCGCGGAGAGCTCTTCAACTCCTGTTCTGCCCTCTCCGTAAATGTTCTCCATCATTTTATGGAAAACAAAAGCTCCGATAAGCATAATGGCGCAGAGCATAAGAATCACAGCTGCAGGCTTTCCGTTCTTGCGCTTCACATCCTTTGCAAGCTTCTTCTCCCGCTCGATGTTGGTCTTTCTTGCGTTCGATTTCGCCTTGGTCTTGTTCAGCTTCTGCTCTTCCTTTTGGGTTTCCGAAGCCCCGGTTCTGGTTGAGGCGTTCACAGGTGTTCTCTCAGGCAGACCGTTCTCGTTCCTGTTCGGCTTCAGGTCGTCAATGTCAAATGATTCCTTCTGCACATTCCTGGTACGGACCTTGCGGGCAGGCGGCACAACTCCCCTGCTTACCACAGGCTCCAGAGGCTCCTTGCTATCGAGCATTTCATCAAGCAGCTCCCTTGGATCGGGCGAGCTCTCTTCCTCCTGTTTGGATAGCATTATTTCAGCCATCATGCGCTCAATATCGGTCATATTGTCTTCGTTTTTATTGAGGATTTCTCCCACATCTGTCTTCCTGTCTGCCATAGTCCGCCTCCAAAGGATACTTTTGGATTATGTTAACATAATAACCGTATTATGTCAATCACATTTCCCCTTGATTTCCTCTATTTTTATATTATTTTTTCCATACCAAACCCATCCGCAAACCCCACGAATCCACACAATTATCTTGTTTCAGCTATTCTCTTGTGGTATTATATTCTATTAGAGTGAACATTAGTTTAACTCCGTATAAACATTCGACATTCGAAGGGGGGCGCATGCAATCAGAAAGCATTTCATCAAAGCGGTCATTGTAGTTTTAATTGCAGTTATCGCATGCTTTATCTGCGCCTGCGATGAGGCAGCCCAAGCCCATCCCCCTGTTGAGTCGGAGGACGTGGAAATAGCTTCGAATGCCGCTTCCCCCACCCCCAAAGCCACAGAAACCCCTGTGCCCAAAACTCCCGAGCCTACGGAAACCCCGTATGAGGGGCTGCTCATTGCCGAGTTCGCGAAAAGCTTTGAGGGATACAAATACGTCTATAGCGGGAAAAATCCCGAAACAGGATTTGACTGTTCGGGACTTGTGTTCTATGTTTACCGCCAGTTCGGTTACAGATTAAGCCGTGTGGCCTCAGACCAGGCAAGGAACGGCGAGCATGTGGACCCCGAGGATCTTCTGCCGGGCGACATTCTCTGCTTCAGTTCAGGCGGAAGCATCGGTCACGTGGGCCTGTATCTGGGAGACGGTACATTCATTCACGCAATGGACTCCGCCCACGGAGTTGTTATAACAGATTTGGAAGACTGGCTTGAGACGCGGAACCTTGAGGCCAGACGTATTGTCGGATGCGTTCAGAAGCTTACGGAAGAGGAAATCCGCCGCGCTGAGGCCGATGAAGAGGAGCTCATGGAACGCAAACGCCAGGAGGATGAGCTCAAGCGCCAGCAGGAGGAAGCCGAACGCAAGGCGGCTGAGGAAGAGGCAAAGAGATTAGCGGAAGAAACCGAACCCTCACCGAACCCGGACAGATTGACAATCATTGATGACCCGAGCCTGAGATATAAGGACGACCCTGTTCCTGAAGACCCGGAGCCCGAAACACCGGAAACACCCGAATCCCCGCCGTCCGATACTCAACCCGAGGGGGGGGGGGGGGGGGGGGGGGGGGGGGGGGGGGGGGGGGGGGGGGGGGGG
>R21__coassemble_1249_pt1 | contig 17722 bp, 12 predicted proteins | sample R21__metabat2_low_PE_003 | metagenome-assembled genome bin R21 | reverse complement strand
ATTCTTTCCATAGAAAAGAACGGAGAAGTGCCTTCCGGGTTTAGAAGGATTGACCTGAAGGGTTCGTATCTTATGCCCGGAATGATTAATATGCACTGCCATCTCCCCGGAAGCGGAAAAATCCACAACATAGACTCCAACACGAGTAAACTCATTAAAAAACAGCTCGGAAACCCAATCGGCAAGAAGATAATGATGTCGATGTGCTACAAAAATGCACTGGCTGGGCTTATGAGCGGAGTTACCACCGTCCGCACGGTGGGCGGTCTGGGCGAGCTGGATTCCGAGATTAGGGACAGCATCGACTCCGGTAAAAAAATCGGTCCGAGAATTCTGGTGGCAAATACTGCAGTCAGTGTACCGGGAGGCCACATGACAGGTACTATGGCATACGGTGCAAACAATGTTGAGGAAGCTGTGAATTATGTACGGCAGATAGCGGAGGGCAAGCCGGACCTGATTAAGCTTATGATTACCGGAGGTGTTCTGGATGCGAGTCCCGAAGGATTGCCCGGAGCATTGAAAATGCCGGAGGAAATAGTAAAAGCGGCCTGCGATGAAGCGCATAAGCTGGGATATAAGGTTGCTGCCCATGTGCTCGGCAGAGAGGGAATGCGGGTGAGCGCCAGGTGCGGCGTGGACACAATTGAGCACGGTGCTGAAATCACAGAGGAAGAGAAAAGGCTTATGAAGGAGCACGGGACCGCAGTGATATGCACACTGTCACCTGTGTTTCCAATGAAATTCGGAAATCCGGCGGAAACCGGCTTGAGTGAAGCCATGTGCAAAAACGGCAGCTATGTGTTTGACGGAATAGCATCCTGTGCAAAGGAATGCCTTGAGTACGGGATTCTGGTCGGCCTTGGAACAGACACCGGCTGTCCGTATATCATGCACTATGATTTCTGGCGTGAGCTTATGTATTTCCAGCACTTTGTCGGGGTTTCCAACGCTTATGCAATTTATACGGCCACTCTGTTAAATGCGAAAATTGCCGGCATATCTGATGAAACCGGCTCCATAGAGGTGGGGAAGAGCGCGGATTTAATTGTATTGAAAGATAATCCTCTTGAGGACCTGCACGCACTTTCAAAGCCGGTGATGGTTGCCGTACGCGGAGAGCTCATAGAAAAGCCGAAAGCAAAGCACAACGAAGCTTATGACAAAGTTATAAATGGGATTCATTTTGATTGAATAACGCGAAGAAAATTAAAGCAGCAGGGAGTTGAACAGCCCGCCCCGCCTTTCGTCGGGGTGGGTTTGCTTTACCAAAAAGAGCCGAAGCGGAATTTTGCGGGAATTTCTGCTGGGATCAGTTGAAAAACATCCTTCTCGTTGCGTAGGAGCTGAGTTCGTGATATAATAATTTATTACAGATAAATCAACAACGCCGTGGCAGCAGGTGGAATATGACAGAATCAGCAAACAAACTTGATACGTTTCAGAAAAGGTCGGACAGGTTCACCGACCAGGCCTTCTTCAGGTTTTTCTGGCCTGTGTTCATCTCCAATCTGAGTCTCGCAATAGGCGGTATTGCGGACTGCTTCTTTGTGGGAATGAAAATGAAGGCGTCCGGGCTGAGCGCAATAGCACTCGGTATTCCCATCTACCTTTTCTACAATGTGCTGAGCTACGGGCTTTCAATCGGAGGGTCCATACATTACTCGAGTGCGCTTGCAAACGGGCACCCCGACGAAGGGAACAGGATATTCAACAACACGCTCTGCTTTCTGATAATTGTTTATCTGACAACCGTTGCCCTCGGGCTGGTGTTCCTGCCGCAGCTTATGATACTTCTCGGTGCGGGCACCGCTGAAAAAGAGGTTTATGAGCTCGCCACAAGGTATGTGAGAACACAGCTGATCTGCGTGCCTGTGCTGTACTGTCAGGGCCCGGCATTTTACTTCCTGAGCTGCGACGGTGCACCGAAAAAAGCCGCTTCTGCCCTGACAATCTCCAACGCGCTTGATGTTCTTTTCAACTACATATTCATCGTGCGTATGGGTATGGGCCCGGAGGGCTCCGTATGGTCAACTCTTATCGGGGCTCTGGTGATGCTCGCCATATGCTCGGAGCACATACTCGGCCGAAAGGGCGAACTGAGATTCAGTCTTCAGAAAATTGACATGGACCTCATCGGAAATTCGGCAAAGACCGGGCTCGTGACTGCGGTGCAGTATGTCTATATGTTCATTACCACGCTTATCGCCAACAAGCTGCTTATGTCGAAAATAGGAACGGATGGAGTCGCTGTTTTTGACGTGGTATACAACATCACACTGTTTACGGCTGTAATTGCGGACAGCATGGAGATGGGGCTTCAGCCGATGGTCAGAAGCTTCAAGGCGGAGCGGAACGGCGGGTCGGTAAAGCGTTGCTTCAAGGTGTCATTATTTACAGGCGGTATTCTGGCCGTGGTGGAAATGGTACTGATCGCTTTCCTGGCAAAACCTATATGTTCCCTGTTCGGGCTTTCATCCGATGCAAGCGCCGAGGGCATTAAGGCTATAATGATTTACTGCATAAGCATTCTGCCGGCGGTAATCAACCAGTGCACCATATATTATGACCAGGCGGCGGACCGTGAACGAGAGGCTTTTATCCTCAGCACTCTGCGCACATTTGTGCTGTGGATTCTTGCCCTGATAGTGATTATGCTTCTCGTGCCGGAGTATTTCTTCGGCGTGTATGCGGTTGCAGAGCTGCTTACACTGATTAAGGTGATAAGCGGAAACAGGGCGCGCAGCGCGGACTGGGAAACCGGTGACGACAGAAACAGATACGAGTTTATCATAACACCGGATACCGACCTGGGTGCCGAGGTGGAGAGATTCCAAAGGGTGTGTGAAGGTTGGGACTGCAGCCCGCAGCAGTCATATTACGGGACGCTTATTCTCGAGGAGCTGTGTGCGGCAATCGTAAACGGCTCTGACAAGCGCAGCGATAAAGACGTAACAATTATAGGGACAGCCATTCATGACGGAGAGGAGACAACCCTGTTTATAAGGGACGATGCGGTAAGGTTCAATCCGTTTGAGCTGAAGGATGAAGATGGGGAGAGCACGGTTGCCCTCGGAATAAATATAGTAAAGAAAAAGGCAAAGGAATTCTTTTACAGGCGTTATCAGGGATTTAATAATCTGGTAGTTAGAATGTGAGGATTACGGACATGGAAGCAAAGAAAAAGAGCCTGGGCAGGAAAATTACGCTGGCAATCATTCTTGCGGTTGCCATGCTCGGAACCGCGACGGTGATATTCAGCTATGAGACCTATAGGAGCAGCCTTGAGTCACAGCTGATTGATACGGCAACGTGCCTGGCAAAGACGATTGGGGCTCAGGTTGATCCTGATTCGGTGGATGCGTATCTGGAAAGCGGGAAGACCGACGATAAGTACCTTGAAACCCGCGAAGCAATACGCAAGATAGTAAGGAACAACGAAATTGAGTACTCTGTGGTCACAAAGCCCACGGAAGAGGGCTTCTATTACCTGTATGACTCCGATGAGAGCGATGAGGCGTTCCAGCTTGGAGACTTCCAGGAATTCTACCCGGGGGATTTCCTTGACAACAAGGAGAATTTCCTTGCAGGCAATGACATTGAGCCCATTGTGAGCAACGAGGAATTTGGCTGGCTTCTTTCCGTCCTTGTTCCGGTAAAGGACAGCGAAGGCAACATGAAGGCCTACGTGGATGTGGATATGTCTATGAACGAGATAAAGGGCATGATGAAAAGATTCCTTGTGACGGAAATCGTGATTATTGCCTGTGTTCTTATTGTGCTGACCGTTGCCGCGGCTTTTCTGGCCAACCGGGGAATTGTGAGACCGATAAACAAGCTTGCCGAAGCAACCGGCAACTTCGCATCGTCAGAATCGCTTACCGCAAAGGAAGGGAATGTCATTGTCCTGGACGGAATGGAAACCGGCGACGAGATTGAGGGACTCTACAAGTCCGTCCAGAAAATGGAGCAGGATATTTACAGATATATAGACAACCTTACGAAGGTCACAGCGGAAAAAGAGCGCATCGGGGCGGAGCTGAACGTCGCGACGAAGATTCAGGAGGATATGCTTCCTTCCATCTTCCCGGCTTTCCCGGAAAAGCGGACAATTGATATCTACGCCACGATGCACCCGGCAAAAGAAGTAGGCGGAGACTTCTACGACTTCTTCATGGTTGACGACAATAAAATCGCGCTGGTTATGGCGGATGTTTCGGGAAAAGGTGTCCCCGCCGCACTGCTAATGGTTATTGCTAAAACCATTATAAAGTACCGTACTCAGATGGGCGGGAAACCCTCCGAGATTATGGAATACGTGAATGAACGGCTGTGCGAGTCAAATGAATACCAGTTCTTCGTAACATGCTGGCTGTCTCTTATCAATATAAGAACCGGCGAAGCAATTGCGGTAAACGCCGGACATGAGAAACCCGCCATCAGGAGAAAGAACGGGGAATATGAGCTTATAAGCGGGAAACACGGCCTTCCGCTGGCGGCGATGGAGGGTACGAAATACCGCGATGTAGAGTACAAACTTAACCCGGGCGACAGCATCTTCGTATATACTGACGGAGTGACGGAAGCGACAAACTCCGGCAACGAGCTCTACGGAGAGAAAAGGCTCGTTGAGGCTTTGAATCAGGATGCCGCAGCTAATCCGAGAGATACAATCGATACAGTTAATGCTTCCATAAGAGAATTCGTGGCTGATGCACCACAGTTCGACGATATCACAATGCTCAGCTTCCACATGAAAGACGGAGAAGAGTAATATTGGAAATCAAGTAGCACACCCCGTCCGAAAGGGCGGGGTGTGCTTGCTGTAGCTTTCTTTTCGGTTGCGCACACAAGTTGTGTTGGCCTTTGCAGATTGTGGTATAATAACTGCAGTGAGTTCATGACCTGCCGAGATAAAAATCAGCAAATTTGACATTTTCTTAAAAATATGTTAAAATACTACTGTAATTAGTTAGGAAATGTTCATATTCCGTAGCGCGGTTTCATGAGATGATAAGGGTCCTTGAAACCGGGCGATTTCGATTCTTAATTGTACTAAAAATAATGGAGGGCAAGAATTTTCATTGAACTGTTAGTTTAATGCCGAAGGGGAAGTAATTCCCCGCCGGGGCTTGACAAAGCGCTGTGCATAATGTACTATGCACTACTCTGAATTGAGTAAGATGTGGAGGAAACCCGAAGATATTGATACGAATTGAATAAAGGAGGGTTTGCATTGGCTTACACACAGTATCCCGTTATCGACATGATCGCTACCGGGAAAAACATCCTGGCGCTCCGAAAGGAAAAGGGCCTGACAGTTAAAGACCTGCAGCGGTACTTCGGCTTCGAAGAACCCCAGGCAGTCTACAGGTGGCAGTACGGGAAGACGCTTCCGTCTGTGGACAACCTCCTCGCACTGAGTGTGATACTCGGTGTTCCAATGGAGGAAATACTCGTAACAGCTTCATATAGCAACAGTCTCCAAATTGAAAAGCAGCAGGAAAACCCTGCTGCTTAGTTTTTTATGTCCTTTATGTGCCGGCGCCTTAATTACAGGTCAATCTTGACGTCCTCTTTTTTGCCTGCTTCAGCCTCAAAGAACGGCTCTTTCGTAAGCTTCTTGGCATTTGCAATGATGCTTGCGGGGAAAGTTACAAGCATCTGGTTAAAGGCAGAAACATTAGAATTATATGCGCGTCTTGCAGCCTGAAGATGCTCTTCAACATCTGCAATGCCCTTCTGCAGCTCCTTGAAGTTCTCGCTTGACTTCAGCTCGGGGTATGCTTCGGCAAGAACGTTTATCCTGCTGAGATTCTCGTCCATAGCCTTGGAAGCCTCTGCAATCTCTCCGACGGACATGCCTTTTCTGAGATTGATTGTCTCGAAGATGGTCTCTTTCTCGTGCTTTGCGTATGCCTTGCAGACATCAATCATCTTCGTCAGAACATCGGACCTCTTCTGAAGGGCAACGTCAATATCGGAAAGTGATTCGTCGATTTTTACCTTTGTCTGATTGAATTTGTTTGAGGTTGCGATGAACCATACCGCGATGAGTGCTACAATAATTAATACAACTACCATTTGTTTTTCCTCCTGAGAAATATATTTTAATTAATTCTTGAACAGGTCATTGTCGAGCTTCAGCTCTTCGATGAAGCCCGTAATAATGCTTATGCTTGAGGAGATATCCGCTTTGGCCTTTTCAGCATCCAGCTTTTTGAACATCTTAGGGCTGAAGGAGTCCTTCGATGATGAGACCGCAATGTGAAGAAGGTTGTCCTTGAATCCGTACATCATCTGAGCGTCGCTCTTCTTTGAAATCTCCTTCATCTTAGCCATGATATGGGGAGTAAGGATATAGAACGCCTCCTGCTGGCTTTCGGCAAAGACAGTGAAGAGCTTGTTGAACTCTATATCTTCCATCTCGATCTTTTTCCCGGTTTTCTTTAAAGTTCCGAAAAGAGAGTTTCCAAAGAACTTCTGGCGGACCTGGACGGTTGACACGAAGTTCTTATTGAAGCGGAAAATCATCCATTGCCCGTGGAAGATCGTATCTGTTTCGGTGGTGGTGTCTCCCTTGGAGTCGGTCGTTTCATGCTCGTCCTGAATTAAGACATCCGAAAGCTCGAATGGGGTTGAATTATATGAGGCTTTAATGTAGTCACTTGACGAATACTTGTTTCCCAACCTGATAAAGCCTGTTTCCTTAATGACTTCCTCAGGAATGCCATTGTCGGGTTCATAAACGAGGTCATCAAAGCTGCTTTCAAGAGCAGTCTTAACGAAGGTCTCCTTATAGCCGGAAACAAATTTGCGCTTGTTTATTAAGTATAAGATAACTGTTGCAATGCCAATCACAACCAGAGAGATAAATCCCGCTATTGGCATATCCTCCGCTATCAGCACGAAGAATAAAATCGCTGCAAGGGGGAAGCCGATGCATGCAATCAGAAGTGCCTTCTTTCTTAAGGCGTCAAGCTGCTCTACGCTCATGGTAAGTCTAAACATCCTTTCATCAGTTCTGATTTAATGATATCATAGTTCTTGCAGATTTCAAGCCAATTATTTACGCAAAAAGGGGCATTATTTACACACGGCGCCGCGGACTTTCCATCATTGCTGCTAATTACAGCGGCATTTGTTGCCATTCTGCACAAAAGAGGAATGCCATTTTTGTGAAAAAGGACGAGATTTGCCTGAGGGTTTGAAAAAGGCTGAAAATAGCGATATAATAATCAATTACAAAGTGATTTGAGGCAAGGAGGAGATGGCTTATCCTGAAAGACAAAGTAAAAAACCTTCTATTATATTGCGGGTTAAGCGAGAAAGACTATAAGCGCATCAAGAAACAGTTCCTGTCGGAAAACTGGGTTCTTTTGAATGTCCTTTGCGCGCTTATGTTTGCTCTGATGTTTATTTGCGCATTATGGTCTTTCACAAATGAGAGCATAGCAATAAGCCGTTATGCCTATCTTATAATGACTGCTTTTTCCGCCCTGCTCTTTCTGCTGAATTACTACAAGGGCAAAAACAGCACCGGAACAAACAGCGTATTTATTAGTCTTTTTGTCATAGGTGCGTATTTCTTCGGAATTATTAACGGCACAGTAATTGACCCGTACACACCAAGCCTGACAATAATGGTTTTTATTGTTTCGATTCCCCTGCTGTTTAACGGGCCTCCGATAATCCGGATTGCAGAGCTGCTGGGAGCCGGTGTTGTTTTTCTGCTGTTCGCGTTTGCGTATAAGCAGCCGGAGGTGGTGTCCTCGGATATTGTGGACCTTGCCACATTCGGGATTTACAGTATTGTAATACTCATAGCGGCGTCAAGCATAAAAGCCAGAGGCTGCCTGGCCCGGGTTGAGGCGGTGCAGGCTCAGAATGAACTCAACAGAAAGGTGGAGACCATAAATCTTCTCCACGAAGCTATGTCATCGGGAAGCTGGTATGCGACCTTCAATGAAAATGCGGAGATGACCTCGTGCATCTTGAGTGATTCCTTCAGAAAAATGATCGGATACGAATCGGAAGAGGAGTTTCCAAATCTTCTGGAATCATGGTCGGAGAGACTGCATCCTGAAGACCGCGACCGCGTGCTGAAGGAGTTCTGGGATACGGTTTACGATTATACCGGCGCCAAAACCTACGATGTAACCTACCGTCTGATGACCAGGAAACAGGGTTACAGATACTTCAGAAGTTGCGGACGCCTTGCCAGAAGAGAAGACGGGTCTCCGATTGAATATCAGGGCATGTTTATGGACATTGACGACACCGTCAAGAAAGCGGCAGAGGATGCAAACCGTGCAAATATCGCGAAGACCAATTTCCTGTTCAACATGTCCCACGATATCCGTACGCCGATGAATGCTATAATGGGTTATACCAGAATGGCGAAGAAAAGCATTAACAATCCCGAAACGGTGTCTATGTATCTCGATAAGACGGACATTTCGAGTAAGCAGCTTCTTGGACTGATTAATCAGGTCCTTGAAATGTCAAGAATCGAGAGCGGCAAGGTTGTTCTTTCGGAGGAAAAGACAGACATCATTGAAAGAGCCCATGCCATGAAGACCATTGCCGAAACGGAAGCCGAGTGCAAAGGACTGAAGTTCTCGATGAACATCGGTGATATAAAGCACAAATATGTGCTTACCGATGCTTCAAGAATGAATCAGATAATGACCAACATACTCGGTAATGCGACTAAGTATACGCCTGAGGGCGGAAGCGTAACATACACCGTGGAAGAGATTGACAGTAACAGACCCGGATACGCCGTCTACAGGTTTACGGTTGCTGACACAGGCATTGGAATGTCTGAAGAATACCTCGGGCATGTTTTCGAGGAGTTCACCAGAGAGAATTCATCGACTGTCAGCAGTATTCAGGGTTCAGGACTTGGCATGTCGATTGTGAAAAAGCTTGTTGACCTTATGGGTGGTAATATCGACGTTAAATCGAAGAAAAATGAGGGTACTACCATCACCGTCACAGTGCCTATGCTGATTGACCCGGATGCTGAGGGCAGCGAGGCCGCTGAAGAGGAAATAGAGTATAGAGATGTCACCTTTACACACAAACGGCTTCTCCTCGTGGAAGATAATGAGATGAACCGTGAAATAGCACGTGACATTCTCGAAGATGCAGGCTTTATTGTTGAAACAGCGGAAGATGGGGACATAGCGGTTGAAATGGTTAAGGCTACGGCCGAACGCGGCGATTCGGAGTACTACGATGCGGTTCTCATGGATATCCAGATGCCCCGCATGAACGGCTATGAGGCCACGAAGGCTATCCGCGCATTACCCGACCCGCAGAACACGCACATGCCAATAATTGCAGTTAGTGCCAATGCCTTTGAGGAAGACCGGCGCAAATCGTTTGAAGCCGGCATGGATGACCACGTGTCCAAACCGATTGATATTCAGAAGCTTAAAGAGACACTGGCAAAATACTTGTAACTGATGGAAAAACAGCTTTACGCAGCAACTGTCTCAAATTAGAAAAGCAGCAGGAATAAATCCTGCTGCTCAGTTTTTTACATAAGAATTTCTTCGGGGATATCGTGGCTTGCGAACAGAACCGGTGACAGGGAGTATGCGTAGCTGCCGGCGTTCGTGATTTCAATGAAGTCTCCTATCTGCGCACGGTTTAGAGAGACGTCGTTCAGTATCACATCCAGAGCCGTGCAGAGATTTCCCACCAGATTCACAGTCTCCTTCTCCTGATTGTCATTCAGCACCCTGACTGCGAATTCGTTCTCGCAAGTGTAGAATGGCTCCCTGGCTACAGCCGGATATCCGCCAGCCGATTCGTGGAGCACATAGGCGAATGTGGGACGCAGAAATCCGATTGCAGCGTTTCGTACAATCAGATATTTCTTGCCGCGGGAGGTCTTGATATCCACAATCGGGGTATAGTATCTTCCCGCGTTACCAACGAGAAAACGCCCGGTTTCGATGATGAATTCAGCGTTTAGTGAGGCGGCATTCTTCTTGCTGAGCATCTCGAATGCCTCGCTCAGCCGGCTGAGATCCACATCCTGCTGAGTCTCCGGGTCGTACACGATGCCGATTCCGCTTCCGAAATTGATGAAGCGTATCTCAGCTGCGGAGAGGGTGTTCAGCTTAACGGCTGTTTCATAGCAGCGCTCATAGTACTGTACAAGCATCCCGGCATCGAGAACCTGCGAACGCATGTGGATATGGGTTCCCACAAGCTTCAGATTTGGGAAACCGGCCAGCAGCTCATCTGTGATTAATTCCTCATCTATGCCGAATTTCGAAGGCCCCTCATGCTCCGAGTACGAGCATTCGGGATTGATGCGTATACCTATTTCAAGGACCTCACCGTGCTCTGCGGCTGCGCTGTTCAGCATCTCCAGCTCGTGAATGCTGTCGGCTATGAAGACACATTTACCGTAAACCTTGTCAATGTCTTCACGGGTCTTTCCGGGCGAGGAATAGAACACGCGGTCCGGCTCAATTCCGGCCGCTATCGATTTCAATACCTCGTTGGAGGAAGCTGCGTCACCGCCAAATCCCTGTTCGGCTATCAGCTGAAGCACCGGTCCGAAAGGGTTTGTCTTGATGGAATACAGGAAATGTGCCTGGGGCAGAGCTGAGGTCAGAGTTTTGCAGTTAGACTCAATAAGTGCTCTGTCGTATATATAGCAGGGCGCATGCTTTTCCAGAAAAGCTTTTTCAACGTTCATTAATCTGCTCCTTTAATTTGTTTTTGATTCTCCGGTTCCTGAAACAATTCTATCACACTTCACGTCCGAAATCCATGTTTATCATACCCGCAGGGCTGCGACTTTCAAATCCGAAATTATCATCGACATTCTGCACAAAACCGGCATGCAGTTTTTGTGGAAAAGGACGAGAATTGGTAGAGAGTTTGAAATGGGATGGGAAAGAGTGGTATAATACCTGCACAAAATCTAAATCCAAATAAAATGAAAAGGAGAAACCACGGAAATGCTATCAAACATCATAAAAATCATTATCACTCTTCTTGCAATAATCGGACTGGTAACCGTACTCAATTATTTCGGATTAATTGACGTAACCCAGTATCTCCTGCCACTGGCGTAATATAGCATCCGGCATCCGTTAGGGCCGGAGCGGTGAAGAAACTCCACACCGGCTAAGGAAAACATATGGAAAAATAAGAGTCGCCTGGCGGGCGACCCTTATTTTTTTATGTGCTATATTGTATATGTAAGCGGGAAAAGGATAAGCGTGAGAGTAGGTTTTAAGAGAACAAAGATTTGAAATTGAATTCAGGAGGTATGTAAAATGAAAGGTGCAATAATTGGAGACATCATTGGTTCGGTGTACGAATTCGACAACATTGACACAAAGGATTTCCCCTTGTTCAGTAGGGAGCAGGCAAAGCACCACGGTAAGGAAATATGCCAGGTAAGCGTTCCCCAGGCGCTGGAGTGCATTTTTGAGAGCACGGACTTTGAGGACTGCATGAGGAACTGCATTTCAATCGGCGGCGACAGTGATACAATCGCTGCGATTTCAGGTGGAATAGCTGAGGCGTACTATGGCATCCCTGAGGAAATCTGGGCTGAGGCGGAGAGCCGCCTGACCCCGGATTTGAGGGAGATAATCGAGAATTATACAGTAAATAAAAGTGCAGCAGAATAAATCTGCTGCATTTTTATATTGTATTAAACCAATTTTTTGGGTTCAGGAAGGAGATTGTTATCATTCGCGACCTTAACTAGATCTTCATAAAGCTTTGGAATTACCTTCTTGGTATCCCGTTCCTCCACATAGGCAATGAATTGAACCGAATAAGCATATTGGTCCGCTTCTTCAAGACCTAAAACACCCACATATTTTAAGCTGTAAAGATTGCTGTGTTGTGCGGTAATCTCAGGCAGTGCGGCTTCAAAAACTCCCCGGGCAACCTTCGGGTCAACATCAGAGTTGATATAAAGCTTCATTTTTACATGTGAAAGCAGCTTGGTTTTGTTAACAACCTTCGTAATTGAGCTGTTGCTTATGCACTCGATATTTCCGTCCTTTTCAAGCTTGCAGGCGCGGAGGCCAATTTCCTTTACCGTTCCGGAGAAGTCCCCTATTGTGACCTCATCCCCCACGCGGAACTGGTTTTCAACGATTATGAAGAAGCCCGCGATTATGTCCTTTATGAGGGTCTGAGCACCGAGACCTATGAGGAGCGAGAAGGCTCCCAGGGAGGTGAGAACCGCCTTGATGTTCATTCCCATAAGCCAGAGGCTGTAAAAGATGCAGAAGATTGTGGCAGAATAGGAGAATATCGAAATGATAAGCCTGAAAAGCGTCTTTGACTCGGCGCTTAACGTCTGGGAGATTCCCATGAACATCAGTTTGCCAAGCGAAATGAAAAGGTAGAAGTACAGCGCAATGGCTAGAGCATTAGAGATAGCAATGATGTTAAGCCCCTTGCTCCAAGCATAGTACCATACATGATAGGAAAGAGTTCCGGTAACACCGGCGGCTATCGTATAGACTGAATATAAGAATACGAGTGCCGTAATGATGAGCAGCAGCATTTTGGAAACTAATTTGATTTTATCCTCAGCCCGCAGGGTATTGAAGGCGCCAAGCTCAGCGTCGGTGGAGTAATCTCCGATCTGGACCTTTTCAATAAGGAGCCCGGTTGTGAACTTGGGGCTTACCTTCATTATGAGCCATGCCAGAGCAGCCAGAAGCAGAAGGGCAACCGGAGCCAGCTTCCAGGCAATATACGGCAGGTAAACGGAAAGCAGCTTGCCCTCGCTCTTTACATAGCATGCCACGTATATAGTCTTTTCGCCGTTTGTGGTTTCCAAAGTGTCACGATTGTTTATCACAAGGAATTTTTCACCGTTGACATCACATGCTCCCAGATAGTTTCCTTCAAAGCAACTCTCGTCTGACAGACCCAGGGCGGCGGCGTCCACCTGCCCGAATTCCTGGCTTGCATACAGAATGGTATGCTGCTCGTCATCGTCCGTACAGACAATATCTGCTGTGGAAATCATGCTCATCAGCTGTGCGGTTTCCGAAAACACGGCTTCGTCTGTCAGAACATATGATGGGCATCTTGCCGCAGTCTTCAAAAGGCCGTAATCCCCGAACTCGTCATCGCCGCCCGGTATTGTCAGGGGCAGGGCTGAGACCACATAGTATTTCCCGTTATGCTCCTCGATGGCCGAGTAGGATTTGGACACTCTGTCAAGCACGTCCCGCATCCCGCCCTCTGTGATATGATCGGACCATTCGTCATTGCTGGATACGATACATCTTCCGTTGGAATCGTATATCTTCAGATATCTGAAGCCGAAATCCCCCGCAAGACTCTTCAGCAGAGCTGAGTTGGCGATGCACACCGTGTTTTCACCGCTGCTGTTCTTGATTGGCAATGCGTCACCGTTGCTGTCTGTAGTGCGGTACAGGTACCTGTCACCGCCGGAGAGAAAGTCGTCCGGCTCGGCTGTTTCAAGCTTTTCGAGCAGCTCACGGGTGGTGTTCATCCACTTCTCCTCCGTGCGGTTGCGGTTGAGCGCGTTCTCACTCATCTTGTTCTCAAAGGTTTCCTCGAAGAGATTTCTGGCACCCTCGATTGTATTATAGGAGCAATCAATGGCTTCAAGTCTCGCTGTGTAGGAGGCTATGAGCGTCCCTGCCAGCGTACAGGTAAGAACGGTTAAAACTATGGAACGCACCGGCTTTTCCCGGTCCTCCGCCCTAATATATATGACATACAGGCTGACGATGATAGCCATGCAGATAAAAGTGACAATAATGCTGAGCACCGCAGCCGGGGCAAACCAGTAGTTCTTCTGTGTGAACTGCACCAGGGAATATCTGCCGTCCTTAATGCTTGCGGTATGAATTGAATAGTTCGTCCCGTTGATTTTTGCAAAATAGTCACCCACGCTGAGAAAGTCCTGCGCGTGGTACAGCAGAGAGCCCGGGTCCTCCGCTTCAGCCGGGTCGGCAACCTGCCCGGTCTGACTGAGACCGTATACGAACTCCCCGTTTTCATTGTCGATGATGGCGAAGGGGTCAAAGAAATACGGTATGTCCTCAATGCTCTCGATATCGCTCGCTCCACGGTCCAGGTTGATAAAATTCTCTATATATCCGGAGGCCTTCTCGGAGTACTCCAACTCATACCTGTATGAAATCCTGCAGGCCAGGTGATGCGTTACCGCTGTGAAAAGCGCGGAAAAGAGACCGATAATGATTATCAGCCAGATGATATACCGCACGCGATTAGTTTTATTCATATTTAAGAGCACGCACCTTTCATTATAGATACCCTTAATACGCCATGAGCATTTCATGCCGTATTCATTTCCGCCTCTGAAATCAGGAAACTCCGATTGCGAGACCCAGCAGAAGCAGAAGGGATGTGAGCACAAGGTTCATCAGCTGGAATTTGCCCGAGTGCTTGAACCAGTCGGAATAGCTGGTGTCCGCAAGACCCAGGGAAATCAGCAGGGCGGGGTTGGTCGGATAGAAGGTATTGGAGAAGCCGTCTCCGAATGCGTATGCCACGATAACGAGCTGGGCTGAGATGCCGAAGGGCTCTGCAAGGGGAACAAGCAGAGGCGTGAGCATGATTGCCTTCGCGGAACCGGAGGCGATGAAGAAGTTCATCACCAGCGCCAGCAGATAGATGAACAGGATGATAGCCCATCTCGGGAGACCTGAGGCGGCGCCTATAGCCGCATTTATTATAACATCAAGCACTCCCGCGGTCTGCAGGGTGTATTTGATGGAGGAGGCCATGAGAATCATGAGCACTGCGGGCAGCATGGACACAATGCCCTTGCCGAATGATTTGCTGAAGGGCTTAAAGCCCATGCCGGATGCCAGACAGGCCACAATTCCGGCTATCAGGAACATTACGGACACGATGACGAAGGAATAGTCTCTTAGGACGGTTATAACCGCGGTGCTTAGAACTATCGCAATGCCGATGAGCATAATCACTGCAAAGAGCTTCACGCCCAGGTCCTTTTTCCTGTCTGCAACGAATTCCTCGTCACTTTCGGTAACCACGCCCGTGTCAATCTTCTTTGCGTGCCTGCGGGTGAAGAACACCAGAAGTATGTAGATGAACACAAAGTTTATCGCTCTGAACCATGCCCCTGAGAACATGGGCAGGCCTGCGATATCCTGTGCAACGCCTATCGTGAAGGGATTGAAAACACCTGCCGCAAAGCCGCAGCCCACAGCCAGAAGGCTCATTGTTAAGCCCGTCAGCGCATCCCAGCCCAGGCGCACCGCCAAAGCAACCACGATTGGAACCATAGGCACAACCTCCTCAAAGGAGCCTATGAGAGAGCCCAGCGCCATGAAGAACAGCATGATTATTGCCATCAGCTTGTACTTGCGGTCGGTGTATTTATTGGCAATCTTGTCCACCATATAGCGCATGACACCGCAGTTCGTCAGGGCGTTGAAGGCGCCGCCTATTATCAGAAGGAACAGGGTTACCCCTATGAGGGTAACTTTGTCGTCTGAGCCCAATACGAGCACGGGGGAGAGCAGCCATTTCCAGAACGGAATCCCGTCGCAGGGAACGAAGAGAGTCGCCAGATAGCTGAGGATCATCAGGATTGCGATTATCACCAGAGCCGCAATGAATGACCTCGCGCTTATAAAGGTGTCGCTTTTCTTGTTTTCGTTCATTTCTTTCCCTCTTTCATAAGGTATTTGTAGAATTCAACAGCGGGTGCAAGGGTGCTCACATCCACGCATTCGTCAATCCCGTGTATGCTTTCCATCTGCTGCCTGTCGATGAGGAAGGGCACAAAGTGGAAGCAGTTGTCAGAGAGCTTCGCCATGGACTTGGCGTCGCTGCAGCCGGTCATGATATAGGGGGCGGGCTTTACATCGGGGAAGGCGTGGTTCACGGCCTTCTCAATCATCTTATACTCTGCCGCATTGTAGTCGGCCAGCGGTGAGTCGATTGCGGGATCCAACACGGTCACCTCAATATCGTACTTTGCGGCCAACTTCGTTATTGCCGCCAGGCTCTTCTCATAGCCCTGGTGGTGCGAAACGCGCATGTTACCGACTACGCTCGCCTCAGCGGGAATAACGTTCCTGCCCTCGGAGCCCTTGGCCATGGTGAAAGCGATTGTGGACTGCAGGAGGGCTTTCGCGGTTCCTGATGTATTAGGCATCACAGCCCGCAGCAGTGCGTCGAACTTTTCGGGATTTGCGTAGACGCGCTTCAGGGGTCCCGATACCGAGGGGGCAAGTCTTCTGAGCATCTCCTGAATTACTGGGGAAATCTTCACCTCAAAGGCCTTCGTGGTATCCGCGTCCGCCATGAACTTGCCGAGACGCACCAGCGGGGTGTTCTTCTCCGGGGAGGAGGCATGCCCGCCGTTGCCCCTAGCTGTGAAGAGCAGGTCCGCGCATCCGCGCTCGCCCATTCCTATCATTGCAAAGGTGTCCTTTGCGCCGCCGATGGGCTCATACATGATCATTCCGCCCTCGTCCAGAATGTAGGAGAAGCGGATTCCGCGCTCATACAGCACCTCGCTGATTTTCGCCGCGCCTCTGAAATCCGTCTCCTCGTTGCAGGAGGACTCGAAGTATATGTCGTGAGCGGGCACGAAGCCCTCTGAAATCAGGTCATCCGCGGCCTGGAGCATACCCCAGAGCCCGCCCTTGTTGTCAAGGCAGCCTCTCCCCCACAGCTTTCCGTCAAAGACCTCGCCGCAGAACGGCGGGTGTGTCCAGCTTCCGTCCTGGGGGTCAACCACGTCGTGGTGGTTCATGAAAAGTATGGGATTTTCACTGCTTTCGCCCTTCCACTTCATCAGCAGGCTTCCACTGAACTCCTCTATCTCGCAGGTGGAGAAGAGATTCGGGAAAAGCTCGCGCAGGAGCTTGTGAAAATCGTAGAACACGCTCAGGTCATCCTGCCCGTAGAACGATACGGTCGGCTGCTTTATCATCGCGCTGAGATTCTTCAGATATCTGTCGGTGTTGTTCATGACCATCCTCCCGGATTTATATAATATATGCGTTCTGTTTAGTCTTAATTTATTAATTATACAGCATAAAACGGAATAATGCTATAGGGGATTGGAAGCCAATGGCTTGAATTTAAGCCGAATTATGATATATTAGAGCCATATTGACAAAAGCGGGAAGGAGGCTGCCGGTATGCAGACGCTGCGCTGTGTTGTTGAGAGAATCACATATCAGAACGAGGAGAGCGGATATTCCGTTCTTAAGGTCTCAGTCAAGGGCTACCGTGAACTGGTGACCCTGGTGGGCAGCTTTCCCGAGATAAGCGCCGGCACGGTTCTTCAGGTTGAGGGGGACTGGAAGAACGACCCAAAGTACGGCACCCAGTTCTCCGCCGTGAAATGGGAGGAGAGCATGCCCACCACCCTCTACGGTATCGAGAAATACCTCGGGAGCGGGCTTATAAAGGGCATCGGGCCGAAATTCGCAAAGAAGATAGTCAGCACCTTCGGGGAGGACACAATTAGCGTCATCGAGGAAAGCCCGGAGCGGCTTCTGGAAATCCCCGGCATAGGCGAAAAGCGTGTTGATAAGATAAAGGACAGTTGGGAGAAGCAGAAGGAAGTCAAGAACATCATGCTCTTCCTCCAGGGCTACAACGTGAGCACCGCATACGCCGCCAAGATATACAAGCAGTACGGAAACGAGAGCATAGAGAAGGTCAGGGAGAA
>R21__coassemble_1163_pt1 | contig 18641 bp, 17 predicted proteins | sample R21__metabat2_low_PE_003 | metagenome-assembled genome bin R21 | reverse complement strand
TAGGGCGGTTCGTCCTCCTCAATTTCGGGGAAGCGGCCCACGGGAGGATTGAACCGGTTGTCGGTTTTATCATCGTTGCACTGACTGACTTCGGCGAGCAGCACGGCTCCTGTGCCTTCCTCTACATTGAAATCGTGGTACAGATACTGCTGAATGTGTATGCTCTCACCCGGAGTAAGACGTACCACAGAGCCTGCCGGCATGGTATAAGTCCGTCCGTCGGTATGTACGGTAACATCGGTTTCATAATCAATTTCTTCATTCGGCAAACTGTTGTAGACCTTTATCAGGACATTGCCGCCACCGCAGTTGATGATATCCTCAGTTTTGTACCAGTGAAAATGATTTGGAGAGTATTGCCCTTCCTTGAGGTAAAGAAGCTTTTCGGCATAGACCTTCGGGTATCTGTCAGCCATGGCACGGTTTCCGTTTCGCAGAGTTATAAGAGAAAAGCCGACTTTGTCAAAATCTCCCATACCGTAGTCGGTTATATCCCAGCCCAGCATGCAATCTCTAATTTCGTCGTATTCGTGGCCAATATTCTCCCACTGCTCTGGAGTGAAATGGCAGAAGGGAGGCAGAGCACGGCGGTATTTCTCGCACATTGCTTCAAGCTCTTTTAGCGCTCTGTTTATTTCACTACGTTTCATGACTGTTTTATATTCCTTAACATATGATTATGTAATTTGTGTTATACTAATAATTAAGTTCGATGTCAAGAAGGACATATTGACTGACATGTATTCATAAACACAAAAACAAAATTGGAGGTAACAAAATGCCGCAGTTTAAAGACACTCTCGGTAAGGATTTCCTTGACAAGTATGACGGAATGGAGCTGTTCAAACAGTACACTCCAAAAGTGGCAAAGCTGCCTAAGCTCGCATATAAGCCCTACCTGAACAAGAAGGCAGGAGAGGTGCTTGAGGTTGCAATCAAGCTCGGCCGCTGCACAAGAGAAGAAGGCGAAGCACTGGAGAAGGCCTTCAACGATAAATACGGCGACAAGTAATCAGGAATAAAGAGAAACTAAGGGGCTGTCCCATTGGACAGCCCCTCTTTCATTTTATTTAGTTCCAAAAATTCTATCGCCGGCGTCGCCAAGGCCGGGAACGATGTATCCGTGGTCATTGAGCTTTTCGTCAAGTGCAGCAACGAAAATATCTACATCCGGGTGGTCTTCCTGCATCTTCTTTACGCCTTCGGGAGCACCGATAACGCTCATGAGCTTGATGTGCTGTGCGCCTGTCTCCTTGATGAAGGTGATGGCTGCGGAGGCACTTCCGCCGGTGGCGAGCATTGGGTCAACAACGATAACATCACGTTCGGTGATGTCGGGCGGCATCTTGAAGTAATACTTTACGGGAGCGAGTGTGTCCGGGTCACGGAAAAGACCGACATGACCGACCTTAACATTGGGCATCATGCTGACCATTCCGTCAACCATTCCGAGACCTGCACGGAGAATGGGCACAACAGCCAGCTTTTTACCGGCAATGCGGCGGCAGGTTGCTGTGGAAACAGGCGTTTCGACCTGCACTTCCTCAGTGGGAAGGTCACGGGTTGCTTCATAGCACATGAGCATTGCAATTTCTGAAATGAGTTCGCGGAATTCCTTAACGCTGGTTTCCTTGTCTCTGAGAATAGAGAGCTTGTGCTGAATCAGAGGATGGTCAAATACATGGACTGTAGACATATAGCGCACTCCTTTTATTTTATTCGATTGATTATAAGCCTTAACAATGGAAAAGTAAAGCTAAGGATTTGCTAATTCGGAATATTCGGAGTATCAGCCGCAGAAATATGGGCCTTGAGGGCCCTGGGCACGGTAAGCAGGAGAACAATGAGGCCTGAGCCCGTCATAAGAACACCGCAGTAGAGCATAGCGGGAACGCCGTAGGCGGAAATGATGTTGCCGCCGATAAGATTTCCAAGCGCGCAGCCGAGGGCGTACGCTGCCGTTATCACCGACTGACCCTTTATCATGTCCGCGCTGTCTGTGCATTCTTTTGCGTAATACATCTGCACGGGCGAGAGCATAACATAGGTCAGCACCTGCAGTAGCTGGATGAAGTAAATTGCGGTAACCGAACACGCAAGCACAAACAGGATTGCCTTAAGCAGGAAAAACACACCGGATGTAATCAGCACCTTATACGAACCGGTGCGCCTGTATACACGGTCAAAAAGCATCATCGCAGGTGTCTCAACAAGGGTTGCAATGAAAAGCGCAAGACCCAGGTTGGAGCTGTCTCCCCCGAGGCGCCGGATAATCTCAATCAGATAATTCTCGGTCATAACATGGAACATTGCCAAAAAAAGGACTCCGAAGAGAGAAATGCAGTACCAGCCATATTTCGTGAAGAAACGCAGAAGAGATACCGAGCTCCCGGCACTTTCCGTTAAACGGTCGTCTCCGCTCTTTTCAATCCGCGGGAAGGAGACAGTCACCGCGATGTTAAAGACAATAAACACAAGGGTGCATACCGGGATGCATATCGTGCCGAAGTAATCCGTGGCATAACCGAGGAGAAGTGAGATGATGGCAAAGGAAAAAGCGCCCAGTCCGCGGCTGAAGCTGTAGTTAATCTTATATGAATGCCCGGTAAAGAACACATTCAGGGCGTTCAGCAGAGGAATCTGCATATCCAGACAGGTGATCGCCAGCACATATGCTAAGGAGAAGAGCAGCTTCGGCATGCTCAGAAGAATGACTGCGGACACGCAGAGCAGACTCAGTGCATTGAGCAGGACAACTGTTAGAACCAGAATATTCTTTTTCGACCTGTCGGCGCAGTCGGCGATTACCGGCTGCAGTATGAATGATAGGAAGTTTGCGCTGAAGAGCATCCAGCCCGTCTGCGCAGAGGAAAAGCCTTTCTCTGCCAGATAGGTTGCCGCAAATGTGTAGATGCCGCAGTATGCCGCCCAGAATGCGAACTGCTGGACTGAGTATTTGCCGGTTAGTTTTCCGCTCATTTAAGCTCCTTTGCAAGGCGTTCCTGGCGCTCCCTCTCCGCCTGTGAAAGACGGAGGTACACGGGCAGCAGCTGCGCTGAGGGATAGCTCTCCTTGCCTATAGATGCCATTCCGACTCCCCATGCGTCCTGCATGACGAGGTTGCCGGGAGCTTTCCGGTATTCCATTCCCGCCATGTCAAAGGCGGCGGCTGTTATTTCAGTGCCGTCTCCGAGCAGGAGCACGGGAGAGCTGAGAGCCCTTACATCCTCTATAAGCTCATCAAGTGAAATCGCACGGTCTTCCCTTATCCGAACGGGAGCACCGTCAACAATCTCAAACAGGGCGTTATAAACCTGGTTTTTGCGCGCATCCATCACGGGGCAGACAATTCCGCCCGCTTCAAGCCCGTGCCAGGCCATAGCCTCCAGGGTTGATACACCCACGCAGGGCTTTTCAAGGCTCCAGGCGAGCCCCTTGACGGTAGATATCCCGATTCTTATTCCTGTAAAGGAACCGGGACCATGAGCCACGGCAAACAGGTCGACATCCTGCAGGCTAATCTCTGTATTCTTCAGCATATCCTCCGCCATCGGCAGCAGGGTTCTGCTGTGGGTCAGGGCGGTACACTGTGTATATTGAGCAATCAGCTCAGCATCACGCATCAGGCAGACCGAAGCCGCCTTCGCGGAAGATTCGAAAGCAAGTGTCAGCATCTATATATTCTCCTCCACTGTTATTCTTCTCTGAGTGTCCCCGAGCTTTTCAATGGTGACCTTTATCTCGTCCCCAAAGAAGGCATCGCTCACATTCTCACTCCACTCAACGGCGCATATTGCGCCCCGTGCCAGGTAATCCTCCCAGCCGATATCAAAGAGCTCGTCAGCGGAGGAGAGCCTGTACATATCGAAGTGGATGAGCTCCGGATTGCCGGGATACTCATTCACGATTGTGAAGGTCGGGCTGGACACCCTGCAGTTCAGGCCCATGCCCCGCGCCATGCCACGCACAAAAGCGGTCTTTCCCGCGCCGAGGTCCCCGTACATGGCAATAACACTGCCGGGCTTCAATGCCGCGGCAAATTTAGCGCCGATTTCTTCGGTGTCCGTCTCGGAATTGGAAATGTATGTGTTCAGAGTACTCAAGGGAATGCAAGCCTCCGTTAATCAGATTAGTCATTAAATTTACATATTGCTAACATTATAGCACTGTTACAATCATTGCGTAAATAGTGAGAATGTGCTAAAATTCCAAAGATGGTTATAGATGTTATTTGATATTGAAAATATAGAAATTAGTTCTGCAGGGTGATGCTTTATTATTAAAAGATTCAAACCGTATATTATAGATTTCTTCCGCCGCGCGGATATTTTTCTGCTGGTTGTGTGCACCGTCTGCGCCATATTCGGGGTCTTCATGGTGAATAAGGCTGTCATAGCTATGGCTGCCGGAAACTGGCTGACCAATCCTACGAAATACGTTCTGGTGCAGGTCTTCTCAATATTCCTGGGACTGGGTATGTTCGTTATCATGACAGTGCTCGACTCGGACCTTCTCGGAAACCAGTGGAGAGCGCTGTACATCGGAATAGGCCTTCTTCTTGTGGCGCTTGTTGTTCTGGGCCAGGACGACGGCACGGGAAACAAGTCCTGGATACGCTTCGCAGGTATCGGCGTTCAGCCGTCTGAAATCATCAAGCTGTTCTATATAATCATTGCGGCAAAGCAGATGACCTATCTCAAGGAGTACAAGGATATCAACTCGCTGTGGTCGGTAGTTCAGATGGCGGCGAACCTGGTTATAATCTTCGGTGCTATCGTTGTTGTTTCATCCGACCTCGGTTCGGCCTCGATTCTGCTGGTCATCTTCCTGGTGATGTTTTTCTGCCTGGGCGTTAAGCTCTACTGGTTCGCTCTCGGCGGAGCAGCGGTAGCGGCAGTTATCCCCATTCTGTGGACATATTTTCTAAAGAGTTATCAGAAGGACAGGCTTCTCTCCCCGTATGACCCGTCTATAGACCCCGACGGCTGGGGAATCTCATGGCAGACCACCCAAAGTAAGCTGACGCTTGCATCCGGCAGACTCACGGGCGTTGACGCAGAGCACACACGCACGGTCTTCACCGGTAAGCACACGGACTTCATCTTTGCAACCACCGGAGAGACTCTGGGAATGGTGGGCTGTATCATCGTTATTATTCTGCTTACGTCCATTATAATCCACTGCGCGAAAGTCGGGCTGAGCTGCGGCAGAACCTACGATATGCTTCTGTGCATGGGCGTCACGGGTGCTTTGGCAGCCCAGATGTTCATCAATATAGGAATGTGTATAGGCATTACCCCGGTTATCGGAATCACGCTTCCGTTCTTCAGCTACGGGGGCTCGTCAATGGTTGTTATGTATGCCTGCGTCGGGATTGTGTCGGGGGTAAAATACAAGCCCAAGCCGCAGCATACGGCACTGATTTAGAAAGGTTGAGCAAAATATATGACAATTAATGTTGATGCGATGAAAAGAAACTCCAAGGAGATAATCCGCACGGCAAAGCCGAGTGTTATCGCAATCGGTATGATTTACGTGGCGGTTATTATGCTGCTGGGCTATCTTTCATCCTCCCTTCTGTCTGGGAACATCACGGAATCCGCTGCCCGCAAGTATATGAACATGATTCAGAACGGCAACTTTGAGGGCGCACTGGCCTATGCCGAGACCTTCAAGCCCTCGCTTCCGAACTCGGTGATTAATGTGGTTATCAGGATTGTTGAATGGATATTGAGCGCTGGTTTCCTTATTTTCATTATGAATACCGTCAGGAAAACAGGCACCGCCTGCGTGGGCAATCTGCTGGACGGCTTCGGGATGTTCTTCAGAGTGTTCGTGCTGAACCTGCTTATCACCGTTTTTGTGGCACTGTGGACACTCCTGCTTGTTGTTCCGGGTATCATCGCCGCCTACAAATACAGGCAGGCAATGTATATTCTGATAGACAATCCCGACAAGAGTCCCATGCAGTGTATACGGGAGAGCAAACAGATGATGAGCGGGCATAAATGGGAGCTCTTCGGTCTGGACCTGTCCTTTATCGGATGGTTCCTGCTTGAACTGCTGTTCTCTCCGGTTGGCGTATGGACCAAGCCGTATATCACAACCACCAGAACACTTTATTACGAGGCCCTGAAGGCTCAGAACTCATATAATTACAATTACACAGCCGTATAAAAACTGACACAGACCTGCAGACAGGTCTGTGTTTTAGTTTATTTCAATCTATTCGGACAGTGCCGAGTACAGCTTTTTCTCTACTGGCAGCCGTTCACGCCGCGGCACGAAGTCATTAAACCATGCCTTGAGCTCAGCCTTTGCCTCAGGAGTAACATAGGGAATCAGCGGAATCGCCAGCTGACGGGCGGCCACAAGCGTCCAGCGGCACATATCCGGGCAGCTGATAGTTTCGGGAGCCTTGATTAGTATTTCTGCAACGCTTGAAGCTTCTCCGGGGTCGGGTGAAGACGCAGCCATTTCATTGATAAGGCGTTCCATGCTCTCATAGAATTCCATGTGGCAGGGATTCTTTTTGGGGTCGTTGCCAAAACCCATAAGCCCGTCTCCAGGTCTGGAATTGGCAATAACGCTCCGACTTTTTTCTATATATTCATCAATCAGTCCGTTTACGGATTCGGTATAGGGCATGTCAGCCTCCTCAGACGTTCTCGAGAAAATCCCGGATGAAATTCAGGGCCACACCAAGAATTGAATTGTACTTTGGAGAGTTGCTTATCCTGAGGTAATCACACTTGGAATCAAAGGGGTCGGTTTCCGCCAGAAGCGATTCAATTTCGGGGATGTAAGGCTCCAGAAATTCCGTCATGAAACCGCCGAGAACGATATCACAGTCCAAAGCCATGCGGATGTTGTGAATCCCGGTTGCGAGGTGCTCCTTATAATCGTTCCAGACTTCAGCAGTATCCTCTTTCCCTTCACGCAGATGTTCGAAGAAATCGTCAACACTCATGCCGGAGTCTGCCACTATGCGGTTTGAGGAGCAGTAGGCCTCCAGGCATCCGGACTTGCCGCAGGAGCATTTTCTGCCGTGGGGCTCCACGCACATATGGCCGAATTCTCCCGCCCGGTAGTTGTTTCCGTTGTACTGGTCGCCGTTAACGAGCACTGCCCCGCCGACACCTTCTTCAAGCAGAAGGAAAACAATGCTGTCCTTGGAGCTGCTGTTGAACCATTCGGCAAATCCGCCGCTGCTGGCGTCATTTTCGGTATACACAGGGTAGGGGATGGCCTTAACCAGTGACTGAAGTGAGAGATTGCGCAGATCCAGGGTCGGTGCGAAGTAAACCGTGTTGTTGTCGGGAAGGACAACACCGGCAAATGTTATTCCAACACCAAGGAGCCTTTCACGCACTATATTGTTTTCATCTATAAAAGTCTCAAGCTGCGAAGCGACAAATTCCGAATAGTCCGGATCCTCGATGGAGACATTGTGGCTTACGGACTTAAATGCAACCTCGGCCTTTGAAAGGTCGGTGGCAACAAAGCGCAGATGATGCATGGTGATGCTGATGCCTACCGCATAACGGATATTGTTGACCACCCTCAGCTGTGCGGCAGGTCTGCCGCCTGAGGAAGCCTGAGAGCCGCAGTATTCTATAAAGCCTGCCTCAAGGAGCTCATTTACATTCTGGTACAGGGTCGGCAGGCTGATGTTCACCGCATTTGCTATCTCCTGCTTAGAGCAGGGTTTGCCCGAATTATATATATAGTGGAAAACGGTACTTCGCGTCTGCCTGCGGCGCTCGGTTATGTCTGAACTTAGATTTTTCATAGCATTACCTTAATTAAGAAAAATACTTAAACACGATTTTCGTTAAGATTTTTATAAAAGTATTTTAGATATGTTTAGTATAAAGGGAAATCATTTTTTTATCTATATGCAATTTGCACAAATTTAGAGGCCAAAATTTAGACATAATAACGAACTTTCGCAAACGGCTTGAAGAACAGTTGACTTTTGTAAAGAGTTTTTATAAAATACTAATTACTTAAAAGTATCGCCGCGGAGTAATCCGCTGTAGATAAAAATTATGGGGACAACCCCGAAAATTCAGAAAGGAATTAAGCAAATGAAAAAGATTCTCGCATTAGTCATGGCTCTTTGCATGATCTTCGCACTTTGTGCTTGCGGCCAGAAGGCAGCTCCCGCACCTGCAGCAGAGCCCGCACCTGCAGCAGAGCCCGCAGCAGAGCCCGTTGAGGAGCCCGCAGCAGAGTCCAACCTTGTTGGCGTTGCAATGCCGACAAAAGACCTTCAGCGTTGGAACCAGGACGGCGACAACATGAAGCAGATGCTCGAGGCAGCCGGCTATGAAGTTGACCTTCAGTTCGGTGCAAACGACATCCCCACTCAGGTTTCTCAGCTTGAGAACATGATAGCAAACGGATGCAAAGTTCTTGTTATTGCTTCCATCGACGGTGACTCTCTCGGAACCGTTCTTGCACAGGCAAAAGAGAAGAACATCCCTGTTATCGCTTATGACCGTCTTATCATGAACTCCGATGCAGTTTCCTACTATGCAACCTTCGACAACTGGCTCGTTGGTGTAAAGCAGGGCGAGTACATCAAGAATGCTCTTGATCTCGAGAATGCAGAAGGCCCCTTCAACATTGAGTACATCACCGGCGACCCCGGCGACAACAACATTAACTTCTTCTTTGATGGCGCTATGAGCGTCCTCCAGGAGTACGTAGACAGCGGCAAGCTCGTTTGCCAGTCCGGCCAGGTTGCAACCCTGAGAGACGACGGCAGCTACGACAAGGCTGTTGTTGCTACAGCTAACTGGGCAACTGATGCTGCTCAGGCTCGTTTCGAAGGCATCCTTGCTTCCAACTATGCTGACAAGCAGCTGGATGCAGTTCTTGCTTCCAACGACTCCACCGCTTGCGGCGTTGAGAACGCACTCGAGTCCTCCTACACAGGTGCATGGCCTGTCATCACCGGTCAGGACTGCGACATTGCTATCATGCCCAACCTGATTGCAGGCAAGCAGGCAATGTCCGTCTTCAAAGACACCCGTACTCTCGCATCCAAGGTTGTTGAGATGGTCGACGCTCTCATGAAGGGCTCCGAGCCTCCCATCAACGACACCAAGACCTATGACAACGGCACTGGCATTATCCCCAGCTTCCTCTGCGAGCCCGTTGCATGCACTGTAGACAACTACAAAGAGCTGCTGATTGACTCCGGCTACTACACCGAGGATCAGCTTGCAGGTTAATTAAAACCTGAAAAAGCCTTACATTGAGGGGGCGGGTATAGCCCGCCCCCTTTCTTATCACCCCGCGTCATTTTTGCGGAAAAGAGGAGGACAAGAGATTGGCTGATAACATTCTTGTTATGCAGAACATCACAAAGGAATTTCCCGGTGTCAAAGCCCTCGATGACGTTACCTTCGAAGTGAAGCGCGGAGAGATTCACGCGCTGGTCGGCGAGAACGGAGCTGGAAAATCCACACTGATGAACGTTCTTTCGGGAACCTATCCCTACGGAACTTATTCCGGCCAGATCATCTATGACGGTGAGGAGTGCCGGTTTGGCAAACTAAAGGACAGCGAAGAAAAGGGAATTGTTATAATACATCAGGAGCTTGCACTTATTCCCGAGCTTTCCATAGGCGAAAACATGTTCCTCGGAAATGAAAGAGGTAAAAAATACGCCATCGACTGGGATCAGACCTATGCCGAGGCGGATAAATATCTTAAAGTTGTTGGTTTGGCGGAGTCTTCCAAGACTCTGATAAAAGATATAGGTACCGGTAAGCAGCAAATGGTTGAAATTGCAAAGGCGCTTGCAAAGAATGCAAAGCTTCTTATTCTTGATGAGCCCACATCATCACTGAATGAAGCTGACTCAAAGGCGCTTCTTGATCTGCTGCTTTCATTCAAGAAGGAAGGCCTCACTTCGATTATTATTTCGCATAAGATCAATGAGGTTTCCTACGTTGCTGATTCGATTACGGTCGTGCGAGACGGTAAAACGATAGAAACACTTGTAAAGGGTGTTGACGATATCAGCGAGGACCGTATTATTAAGGGAATGGTCGGTCGTGACCTGAGTGACCGATTCCCGGCAAGAGAACACAATGTCAGCGATGAGATTGCGCTGGAGGTGGAAAACTGGAGCGCATATCATCCGACCTATACGGAGAAAAAGGTCGTTGACAATGTTTCCATGTACGTGAAAAAGGGCGAGGTCGTCGGCCTCTCCGGACTTCAGGGTGCCGGACGTACGGAGCTTGCAATGTCTGTTTTCGGTCACAGCTATGGCTCAAATATTAGTGGCATTACCAAGATTTACGGAAAAGAAGTTAAAATGAATACCCCGCGTGAGGCTATTGAACACGGCCTGGCGTACGTTACAGAAGACCGCAAGGGCAACGGACTTCTTCTTTCCAACCCCATAAGAATAAACACGACTCTTGCGAACCTGAAGGATGTTTCTACCCGTGGTGTAATCGATACCGATAAGGAATTTATGGTTGCCGAGGATTACCGTGACAAGCTGAAGACGAAATGCGTCACAGTTGAACAGAAGGTAGGCAATCTGTCGGGCGGAAACCAGCAGAAGGTTCTGCTTGCAAAATGGATGTACGCAGACCCGGATATTCTTATCTTGGACGAGCCCACGCGAGGCATCGATGTCGGTGCAAAGTACGAGATATACTGCATTATCAATCAGCTCGTAGCAGAGGGCAAATCTGTTATTATGATTTCCTCGGAGCTGCCGGAGATACTTGGAATGAGCGACAGAATTTATGTTCTCAATGAGGGAAGAATCGTCGGTGAGTTTGACCGCGAGGAAGCAACCCAGGAGAAGATAATGAGCGCAATTCTAAAAACGGACAATCAAGCAAAAGGAGTAGAGGATAAATGAGTAAGGGTAAAAACACCAAATTTCTGGGTTTCATCCAGAAGTACACAATGATAATCATTCTGGTTCTCGTTGCTGCATTTTTCGCATGGCGTTCTAACGGAAAGATTCTTCTTCCTCAGAACATCACTAACATCATCTCACAGAACGCTTATGTTTTCGTATTGGCAACAGGTATGCTGCTGTGCATACTCACCGGCGGTAACATCGACCTTTCGGTCGGCTCAGTTGTTTGCTTTACAGGCGCTATAGGTGCTGTATGCCTGAAAAGCGGGCTTAATATCTGGCTGGCAGTTCTTATTATGCTTCTGATAGGCATTGCTATCGGTGCATGGCAGGCATTCTGGATTGCATATGTACATGTCCCCCCGTTCATCACAACGCTTTCAGGAATGCTGATATTCCGCGGACTTTCAAACGTCCTGCTGAAAGGACAGACACTGTCAGTCACAAACGAGAAGTTTGTACGTCTCTTCGGCGGCGGAGCAAACTGCTACGTTCCCGACTTTTTAGATAACGGTTCCGGAATAAACGTGCTCTGTATAGTTGCAGGTGCGATTGCCACCCTGCTCTATCTGTTCTTCACCTTCAAGGGAAGAATATCAAGAAAAAAGAAGGGTTACACGGTTGATGCGCTTCTGCCCGCAATAATCAAGGCAGTGGTTATATCCTTTGTAATTATGTTCTTTACCTTCAAGCTTTCTCAGTACAAGGGCGTTCCTACCGCACTTATCTGGGTCGCAATAGTAGTTCTCGTTTATTCCTACATCACATCTAAGACCACAATCGGCCGTCACCTCTATGCAGTTGGCGGAAATGAGACAGCTACAAAGCTTTCCGGTATAAACACAAAGTTCGTTTACTTCTTTGCATACACGAACATGGGCTTCCTCGCAGCCGTAGCAGGTCTGCTGACAATCGCCCGTCTTACATCCGCACAGCCCACATACGGCCAGAACTATGAAATGGACGCCATCGGCTCCTGCTTCATAGGCGGTGCTTCCGCATACGGCGGTGTTGGTACAGTTCCGGGAGTTATTGTCGGTGCTCTGCTGATGGGTGTTATCAATATCGGTATGTCAATTATCGGTGTTGACCAGAACTACCAGAAGGTTGTTAAGGGTCTTGTTCTTCTTGCAGCAGTTATCTTTGACGTTGTAACAAAGAAAGAAAACAAGTAATTCACAAATATTGTTTGAATGAGAGAAACACCGGAGCATACCCTGTATTAACAGTTCGGACTGTGCGCCGGTGTTTTCCTTGAAAGGAAAAGATTATGCTTTACATCGGAATTGATTTAGGAACCTCTGCGGTAAAACTCCTCCTCATGAATTCTGAAGGGGAGATACTGAAAACCGTTTCCCGCGAGTACCCGTTGATTTTCCCCAATCCGGGATGGTCGGAGCAGAATCCTTCAGATTGGCTGGAACAGACGAAAGACGGCTTGAAGGAGCTCTTAAAGGACTGCGACAGAACCAAGATAGCGGGTATTGGAGCCGGTGGACAGATGCACGGGCTTGTTGTTCTGGATGAAAATGATAATGTAATCCGCCCTGCGATTCTTTGGAATGACGGTAGAACATCCAACGAGGTGGACTATCTTAATAACGTAATCGGCAGGGACAAGGTGGCGGAGCACACTGCAAATATCGCATTTGCAGGTTTCACAGCGCCTAAGATCCTCTGGATGAAGAACAATGAGCCAGAGAATTATGCAAGGATAAAGAAGATAATGCTCCCCAAGGACTATATCAACTACTGTCTTACGGGAGTACACTGCACAGATGCATCGGATGCTTCGGGTATGCTTCTTTTCGATGTAAAGAACAGATGCTGGTCAAAGTATATGCTGGATATCTGCGGCATTACTGAAGAGCAGATGCCGAAGATATTTGAGAGCTATGAACCGGTCGGAAAGGTGCTTCCCGAGATTGCAGCTGAGCTTGACATTCCCGAAAATGTAATTGTTGCAGCCGGTGCCGGCGATAATGCGGCGGCAGCTGTTGGAACAGGTACGGTAGGAGACGGAGCCTGCAATATTTCTGTAGGAACCTCCGGAACGATATTCATTTCTGCAGACGACTTTTCCGACAACAAGAATAATGCGGTTCACCTCTTCGCCCATGCAGACGGACACTGGCATCTTATGGGATGTATGCTCTGTGCCGCATCCTGCAACAAGTGGTGGATGGAGGACATTCTCGGAACGAAGGACTTCACCGTTGAGCAGGAGAAAATCTCCGAGGACAAGCTTGGCAGAAACAGAATCTTCTTCCTCCCATATCTTATGGGCGAGCGCTCCCCGATAAATGACACAAACGCAAGGGGCCTGTTTGTCGGAATGACTATGGATAGCACCAGAGAGGATATGACCCAGGCGGTTCTTGAAGGAGTTGCCTTCGGAATAAGAGACTCCCTTGAGGTTGCGAGAGATCTGGGTATAGATATCAAAAAGAGCCGCATATGCGGCGGCGGAGCAAAGAGCCCCCTGTGGAAGAAGATAATCGCAAACGTGTGCAACCTTGAGATAGAGTCTATTGAAGCCGAGGAAGGTCCCGGATTCGGCGGTGCTATGCTGGCAATGGTTGCATGCGGTGAGTACGGAAGCGTCAGGGAAGTTGCAGACAAGTTTGTGAAGGTTAAGGAGACCATCCTGCCCGACAGCGAACTCGTTCAGCTTTATCAGGAACGCTACGAGAAACACAAGGAAATCTATCCCGCACTCAAATATGTTTTTTGGGATTTGTATAAATGAATAAGCTGAAAGCATTTCTTGCATCAAAGAAACAGGAAGCGGGCAGCACCAAGGGTACGCTCGTAGCTGTAGTTGGCGGCTACATCGTTTACCTTGGATTCCAGATGCTTCAGGATACAAAAAGCGGCGTCTCATCTATGGGTATGGGACAGACTATTGCATTTATGGTCCTTTTGGTACTCGCCGGTGCAATTGTTTTCGCTTATGGTGCCTGGCTTTTCTGGGTCGGATGGAAGAAAGAAAAAGAAGCAATGAAAGAAAGCGAAGAAGGAGAAGAAAAAATGGTTATACAGTCAGTTTTTGACAAGGAATTCGCGGCGTACGGTCATGTGATTGAAGGCTATAACGTAAAAGAACTGCTAGAAACACTTGACAGGATTTCGCCCCTTCCCGAGGGAGTCGAGTATATTCCGGGAAATGAGACTCTTGAGGCTCTTCCCATTGCAAAGCAGCTCAGCAGCAATGAGTACGGCGGAATGCCCATACAGCTCGGCTGGTGCAACGGACACAACACAAAGATGAACTGCCTTGAATACCACAGAGACAGCGAAGTCAATCTCGGAACCGAGGATTTCATACTTCTGTTGGCCAAGCTGGACGATGTTAAAGAAGGGAGACTCGACAGCTCTCTTGTAAAGGCTTTCCTGTGCCCCGCAGGAGTTCCGGTTGAAGTTTTTGCAACAACTCTGCACTATGCTCCATGCAGTGCAAAGAAGGACAAGGGCTTCAAGGTTCTTGTTGTGCTTCCGCTCGGAACCAACGGTCCGAAGCCGGACATTGAGCCGCTGAATGACGAAGACAGGATGCTCCGCGCATGCAACAAATGGCTGCTTGCCCACCCGGATTCGGACGAGGCAAAAGACGGTGCCGTTGTGTGCATAGACGGAGTGAATCCCGATATTTGCGATCTAATTGATTAATATAAGCTTAATACGGAAAGGATTGTACAAATGACTAATATTCCTGATGTAAAACTTGGCATCATAGCCGTGTCAAGAAACTGCTTCCCCATTGAGCTCTCAACGGCAAGACGTGAGGCGATAGCAAAGATCTGCGGAACAGGTCTTTACAACTGCAAGATCACGGTTGAGAATGAAACCGATGCCGTAAAGGCTGTTGAGGATGTCAAGGCAGCGGGCTGCAATGCACTCGTTGTATTCCTGGGCAACTTCGGACCTGAGACGCCCGAGACTCAGATTGCCCAGATGTTCGACGGACCTGTCATGTACTGCGCAGCAGCAGAGGGTGACGGAGACCTGATAAACGGACGTGGCGACGCATACTGCGGTATGCTCAACTGCTCATATAACCTCGGCATGCGCCACATCAAGGCGTATATGCCCGAGTATCCCGTTCTCACAGCGGAAGAGGCAGCAGCAGAAATTAAGAAATTCTACCCCATTGCAAGAGCAATAATCGGTCTGAAGAACCTGAAGGTTATTACCTTCGGCCCCCGTCCCCAGGACTTCTTCGCATGCAATGCACCTATCAAGGGTCTGTACGAGCTGGGCGTGGAGATTGAGGAGAACTCCGAGCTCGACCTTCTGGCTGCTTACAGAGAGCATGCAAACGACAAGAGAATCCCGAATGTTATTGCGGATATGTACAAGGAAATGGGCGGAGAAGGATCAATTTATCCCGACCTCGTAGAGCGTATGGCACAGTTCGAGCTCACTCTTCTAGACTGGGCTGAGGAGCACAAGGGCGCACGTAAGTACGTCGCATTCGCAGACAAGTGCTGGCCCGCATTTGCATATGAATTCGGCTTCGAGCCCTGCTATGTGAACTCCAGACTTGCCTCAAGGGGCATCCCTGTGGCATGTGAGGTTGATATCTACGGTGCAGTTTCCGAGTACATCGGCTCCTGCATCTCCGGCGATGCAATAACACTTCTCGACATCAACAACTCCGTTCCCGCAAAGATGTGGGAGGAGCAGATTAAGGGCAAGTTCGATTACACCCTTAAGGACACCTTCATGGGCTTCCACTGCGGCAACACTCCGAGCTGCAAGCTCTGCAGCGGCTGTGCAGTCAAGTATCAGCTGATTAACAACCGTCTTATGGAAGGCGGCGGAACGCCTGATATCACAAGAGGCACTCTCGAAGGCGACATCGCTCCGGGTGAGATTACATTCTACCGTCTCCAGTGCGACAGCGAAGGACAGCTCCGCTCCTACATTGCAGAGGGCGAGGTTCTTCCCGTACCCACAGAGAGCTTCGGCGGAATCGGTGTTTTTGCCATCAAGGAGATGGGCAGATTCTACCGTCACGTGCTTCTGCAGAAGAGATATCCGCACCACGGCGCTGTGGCATTCGGCCACTACGGAAGGGAACTCTTTGAGGTATTCAAGTACTTCGGCGTAGAGGATGTGGCATACAACCAGCCCGCATGCCTGCCGTACCCGACCGAGAACCCCTGGGCATAAGATGATATGTTTAACTCCCCGCCTCCGGCGGGGAGTAATTATTTAACGGGAAATCCATAGGCATAACATGAGATGATAAATTCCCCCGCCTATGGTAGAGAGAATTAATAATTACACCCGGCTCGTTTGAGCCGGGTAGTTTTTAGGCTTTGTTTGAGGAGGCGAAGAGATTGATTTTGTTTCTGACAACCTTCTTCATGGCTTCGATTTCATAGGGGATGAGGTTTGAGATTCCAACAACCCCGTTATGCAGGGCGGCTTCGATGCCGGTGCTACCGGCTTTGTCAAGGTCGGTGAAGATATTAACCTTGCAGATTCCCATTCTGATTGCCTCGTGGAAGTCGTTGTCCGAAAGGCCGCTTCCACCGTGCAGGACAAGGGGAATGCCGGTGAGCTCCGAGATTTCGCGGATTCTGTCAAAATCAAGCTTTGGCGGGAATTTATAGTCACCGTGGGCATTACCGACAGCAACCGCCAGCGCGTCAACACCCGTTGAGCGGACATAATCAAGTGCCGTAGCGGGGTCCGTGAAATAGTCACTCGGATTTTCAAGCTTACCCGAGCCCTCGTTATCCCCCACGTGACCGAGCTCGCCCTCCACACTTATCCCGGCCGAGTGGCAGATTTTAACCATTTCGGCAAGCTTTGAAAGGTTGCTTTCATAATCGGAGGTGGAGCAGTCATACATAAGCGAGGTGAAACCGAGGTCGATAGCCTGCATGCAGCGCTCATAGCTCAGCCCGTGGTCAAAGTGCACCACAACGGGCACGGAAGCTTTCCTGGCAAGGGGTATCAGATAATCGGCAACGCGCTCCAGTTCCATAGCGGGAAGGAGCACCTCAGCGGTTCCGCAGATAACGGGTGAGCGCATCTCCTCAGCAGTTTCAATGACAGCCTCAGCCATTTCCACGTTTATCGTGTTAAAAAGCCCGACGGCGTAACCGCCTTCCTTTGCCGGAATCAGTACATCATTAAGATTGGCAAGCATAGTATATCTCCGATTTAAGTGAATATCTTATCTGACGGTTTTCCATCCGTCCTTAATTCTGGCTCTGAGTTCATCAAGCGGCAGCAGACCGCTCAGGGCATCATAGGCCGTAACGCAGCAGGCACCCTCAGCAGCTGCAAGCTCCACGCTTTCCTTCAGGCTGTATCCGGACAGAAGGGAATACAGAAATGCTGCTATGCAGGTATCACCGGAGCCCGTGGCGGAGCAGACCCTGTCTACCGCAAAGCAGGGCTGAATTCCGCATTCCTCTCCGTTTGTGTAATAGAGCCCGGCTGTGCCGCACTTTATCATGACGGTTCCTGCACCCATTCTTAGGAGGCGGTCGGCGATTGGCTTAACATGATTTTCCATATCCAGTGAAGCTATGATATCTCCGCTCGTATTAAGCGAATCGTACAGGTTGCGGTCAAGCATAAAGCATATCTCTTCAAAGCTGGGAACAAAGTAATCCGTATAGGGCAGAACCTCTGAGAGAAAAGCTATCCAGTCAAGCCGCCCTGCTTCCGTATCGGGGCTCACGGCAGCCATGTCAAGACTTGTAAGGAGACCGTGTTCCTTTGCCCTTACGAATATCTTTTTCAGCTCGGCACCGTTATTCTCATAAATGCTCTTCATGAGCGGAGGATAACCGAAATGCAGGAGGCAGGCATCCTCAAAGGCCTCGTCCGGAATATCGCCGGAATAGAAGCTGTTGTTGGCGCCGGGGTTATGGAGGAATATTCTGTCAATCCCGGGTACTGCCATAACAATGGAGTAGGAGGTGCTGGTGTTACCGTCAACAATAATGCCGCCGGTACCGTAGCGCCTAAGTATATCTATAACCATATGCCCGAATTCGTCATCGCCCACCTTGCTCAGGAGGCGAACATCAGCGCCGAGCTTTTTAAATGTGAGGCCCGTATTAGCCACGCTTCCGCCGGTATGGATATCCGGGCTGCCCACATGTACCAGATTTCCGGGCACAAGAGCCTCCTCAATGGCGGAGTAGCTAATTTCGGGATTGAAAACAGGCGTGATATCGAGGCAGATATGCCCCGCCGCCAGTATTTTTTTACCTGATAAATCAGTCAAGAACGCTACCTCCCGTCGTATTTATAAAGCGCAGAAGTGCTCTCTGCCCTTCGGAATCCGTTTTGAAGACGCCGGCATCCTCAAGAACCTCCTCGAAGACCTTTCCGACTTCAAAGCGGAGAATATCCTCTGCATTCTCTTCGGTGAAAACATAAGCGGTTTTCAGAGAATCAAGCCAGTCCGCATGCTTTGCCAGGGCCTCGTCACTTCTGATATCCTTGCCTTCAAGAACAGCGGTTTTCAGCCCGTCAAGCTCGGATTTGAGACGCCCGGGAAGTATCGCGAGCCCCATGACCTCTATGAGCCCGATGTTCTCTTTCTTTATGTGATGAAGCTTCGGGTTCGGATGATAAACGCCCAGAGGCCGTTCATCAGTGGTGATGTTGTTCCTTAAAACAAGGTCCAGCTCATAGCTGCCGGCACGTCTGCGGGCTATGGGCGTAACGGTGCTGTGGGGCTCCCCATCCGTTTCGGCGTAGATAAAGG
>R21__coassemble_1146_pt1 | contig 18834 bp, 17 predicted proteins | sample R21__metabat2_low_PE_003 | metagenome-assembled genome bin R21 | reverse complement strand
TCGTATTCATTATTTTTAATAATTGCTTCGTCCATATAATAATCTTATCATATAAGAATATATTTGGCAATAATTGCCCTAAAAATCTTGTAAAAGCAGAAATTTCCTCTTGAAATGGCGATTACATTGTGTTATAGTATCAAAGCTGTTTATGTAAAACAATTCGAAAGGAATTATGATATATGTCCACTTTAAAAATAGTTTTCACAGTTCTACAGGTTCTTTCAGGACTCGCCGTTACCGTGATAGTACTTATGCAGAGCGGTAAGAGTGCAGGTCTTAGCGGTGCAATCGCCGGTGGTGCTGATAACTTTTTTGCCAAAGGCAAGGCAAAAACCTGGGATGCAAAGCTTGCAAAAGCAACGAAGTGGTTTGCTCTCGCGTTTGTTATTCTCACCCTTGCCCTTAACATGATTAAGTGATTGTATTATTTTGTTAATTTATGCTGTCTCAATTGAGAGACAGCTTTTTTATTTATATTTTGAAAATCCGGTAATAGTAATCGGCTCCTGCTACAGAATATACTTTCGTTACAAATGATATGTTACCTTCAGCATTCAAATAAAGCGGTAGTGAAGAAGTGCAGTTGTCACCAGATAGTGTTCTTTCCCTCTGCTTTGCAAAGAAATCTTTCATTTCCTGACTTCTTCCGTCGAGAACAACGCTGCTGTCCATGTATTCAGAGAGCACACGCTTCACTGTTTTTACAAATACATCCTCATCAAGTCCGACTGTTTTGAGTATTTCAACATTTTCAACTTTATTACCGCTCATGTCAAAATTATATATATGAAAATCGGACTCACCCCAGTCACTGTCAAGCCTTATAAGAACCGACGTAATACCATCATACTCAGCAGATTCCCAAACACATCTGATGGTGCTTAGCGAATAGCCCTTATCCATAGTATCTAGGGTTGGAGAGAGATATTTCTCATAAACGCTGTCAATATCCCGCCGTACTTCTCTGATATAATCAGTTTCACCCTTGACTTCCGGAAGAGAAAAACTGTAGTTGTATTCATTGCCCAAACTATCTGTGTAAAGTCCTTTTAGTGAAAAACCATCCTTAACGGATACTTTGTCCTGACCTGATATAGAAATTGATCTTGGAACTGAAGATTTGTACTGACTAAGGAAAAATGCCGCAACGGCGACTAATAGAATAAGCAGAATACTAATCAGAATTCTTTTAGATCTTTTCATGCACATGCCTCCATCTAATAGAAAAGCAGCCCCATTTAGGGCTGCCTGTTATTATTTCTTTCTGGTTTTTGCTGCGGCGGCTGCTGCTTCTGCGGCCTCTAATTTATCGGTTGTGGATATAGCCCATTTCTTAACCTGAAGGCGAACTCTGTCTTCACCTGTTTCAAAGGTGATGGTATCTTCAGTAATCTGAACAACCTTTCCTGTAATTCCGCCGATGGTGGTAATTCCATCTCCAAGAGAGAGGGAGCTGCGCATCTCATCAGCTTTTTTCTTCTTTTTGTTTTCCGGACGGATGATAAGGAAATAGAAGATGGCAAACATTGCCACCAGCATTATTATCATGGAACCGGAACCAGTGGCTCCTTCCGCAGCAACTGCTTCTTCAAATAAAAATAAGGGCATAAGTATACCTCCATACAAAATTCAATTCATTATACATACAAAACACGATAATTTCAAGACATATTTCTCGTGGATCACAGTTCTCTAATCTCACAGCTTATTCCGCCGTTATCATATACTTCAACGATTGCATATGTTAGAGTTCTCCCCTTTCCAGCAGTTCCAGGGTTAATAAGCTTTATTCCACCCATCTCCTCATATGTTGCCTCATGAGTATGTCCAAACATTGCTATCCGGGCATCCTGCTCCATAGCAGCGTATACAAGTGAGTCATATCTCCCCCAGTTAACATCGTAAATATGTCCATGAGTAATAAATGCCTTAACCTGTCCAAGCGGAACAATATCCGTATCCGGAGCGGTTGAAGAGATATCACAGTTACCACGTACGGTGTATAGAGGAATCTGAGGGTATTCCTCCTTCAGGCAAAAAGCATCTCTGCTGTAATCACCCAGATGAATTAAAACATCCGGCCTGCAGCGTTTAACCGCTTCAAGCATAAGAGCAGTATTGGAATGTGTATCGGAAAAAACGGCAGCTTTCATCATAACTCCACTTTATTATTATTCAGTTCTGAGAGCTTCTACAGGGTCTTTCTTAGCTGCAAGCCCTGAAGGAATAAGTCCTGCAATATATGTAAGCACAACACTTACAACCACCAAAAATACTGCACCAACAGTTGGAAGCTCTGATTTTAGGGACATTATACCCGTCAGATCCCGTACAATTATATTTATAGGGATGTTAAGCAGCATTGTGAGTAATATTCCAATAAGTCCCGCACCAAAACCTATTATAACAGTTTCAGCATTGAAAACCCGCGAAATATCGCGCTTTGAGGCACCTATAGCTCTCAGAATACCAATTTCTTTAGTACGTTCAAGAACACTTATATAAGTGATAATACCTATCATGATTGAAGAAACAACGAGAGAAATTGCAACAAAAGCTATTAGAACGTAACTGATTACATTAATAATCTTAGTAACCGAGCTCATTAGAGTTCCAACATAGTCTGTGTAGCTTATCTCATCATCATCTGAAACTGTGTCGTTGTAATGACTTATTGCCTTGGTTATTCCCTCCTTATCCTCAAAACTGGATGCATAAAGAATGATTTTATCCGGTTCATTAAGGTCAACATATCCAAGCTTCTTAAGAACTGTAGTATAACTGCTGTCGGAATATACCGGCGGCATTGCATTCTCATATATCCACAGATAGTCGTCATCCTCAAGCGCAAGGAGCCGAAAATCCTCTGCAAGCTCCTTCGCACTTAGCTTTTCATACATAATCCGCATCTGAGCACCATACTCTTCGCTGATTTTATCTCCCATCATCTGTCCAACATAATCGAACAGCGTATCGTCATCCATCTGCTCAAGCATCTTTACATATTCCGGATAATAATCTGAAATCATCTTCTCAATGTCAGACCTTGTCATATTTTCCATCTGCTCATCCACAAGGTCTTTAACATAGTCATCAGACGGTACACACATATAGTCAATGTAGATATCTGCAAGTTCTTCTGTGCTGCAGTCCTTAACATAATCCTTTGCGGTCTGTGTCTTTATACTGTTGGTTAGCGTCTCATCACCCTCAAGGTATGGGAGACCGCTGAATACATCAGTTTTCGGGTCGGATATCTGTTTATGCACAAGTTCCTTGCTCTCAGCCTGTTTTACAATATGTTCAATAAGAGCATGGGTATAATAAACTGCTCCTGTTGTAACCGCAGAATAATCTTCATTCGGTCTAATAATTCCAACTACCTTAACATCAAGACCGTTGTTAAAAAGTGTCTTAAGTGCAAGTTCCTCTTCGGAAACATTTACATATTCCCCGGTTTCCTCGTCAAACTGATACTCGTCTGCAGGAAAGATATACTTGAATGTCATACCACAGATTTCATCGTAATCCCAACTTTCAACCTCTGTTCTCAGGTCCTCCTGAGCCATGAAGGTCTGCATATCCTCAGAAAGTGTGCTGCTTGATTTTACCCCTATTGCATAAAGCACCAGGTCTGAAACCTCATTATTTTCATCAACGCACAGTACTGCTTCATCGTAATTCTCAGGCCATCTTCCGTAAAGAACATCATACATTTCTTTAGTATGAGGACTTACAAGCTCGCCGTCTTCACCGGGAATAATCTCCTGCCATGCATCCAGTACTGAATACATCTGGCCGTATGTAGTGAAGAAAGCGCTGTAGTCACCTCCAAAGGTGGTGCTCATCGCATTCTGCATAAGGTCAACAATGTCCGTTTTAACTATATTGCCATCCTGATCCTTTGCATACAGATTCATGTTGAGATCGTATGAGTATTGTACAGAGCTTATATAATCGTTGATTTCGCTTTCTGGATTTTCAATATATGCTCTGAACTTTTCCAGATTGTTGCTTTGAGTTCCTGTGTTAACCATAGAGTTCATCAGTGAATAGAATACTGCGCTGGAATACACAGCATCCTTTTCATGCTGGTTCTCCTCTATTTGTGCCTGAGAACCCATCAGTGAGGTAAGCATAGATGACATATCCACACTCTCAGATTCAATTGAGAGCGGGTAGCTTGTAAGCGTATCTTCCTGAATCTTGTCAATATAGTTCTGAATACCGTTTGATAGTGACATTATAAGGGCAATACCTATTATTCCTATGCTCCCGGCAAAGGAGGTAAGTATTGTCCTGGCTTTTTTGGTAAGAAGGTTGTTTGTAGACAGTCCAAGCGCAGTAAAAAAACTCATTGAAGGCTTATGCGGTCCGTCTGAATCGGGAATTTCATCCACTTCAGACTCATAAGGCATATTGTCATCAATGATAAGCCCGTCCTTTAACCTGATAATACGGCTGGCATATTCTGTGGCAAGTTCAGGATTATGTGTTACCATGATAATCAGCTTGTCTTTTGAAATTTCCTTGAGAAGCTCCATAATTTGAACAGATGTATCTGTATCTAGAGCTCCTGTCGGTTCGTCAGCTAAGAGTATATCCGGATTGTTAACAAGTGCACGTGCTATGGCAACCCGCTGCATCTGACCGCCGGACATCTGGTTAGGCTTTTTATTTAACTGGTCACCCAACCCTACCTTATTAAGCGCCTCGGTTGCTCTCTGCCTTCTCTCTGCAGGTGCAACACCCGAAAGCGTGAGTGCGAGTTCAACATTGCTGAGGACAGTCTGATGCGGAATAAGATTGTATGACTGAAATACAAATCCTATTGAATGATTTCGGTATGTATCCCAATCGTTGTCATTAAAATTCTTTGTAGATTTTCCGTTAATAATCAGATCGCCCGAGCTGTACTGGTCGAGTCCGCCAATGATGTTAAGCAATGTTGTCTTTCCGCAGCCCGAATGACCGAGTATGGCAACAAACTCGTTCTCTCTGAATTCCAGGTTAATTCCTTTAAGTGCCTGAACAACGGTATCCCCTGTTATATAATTCTTTTTAATATCCTGAAGCTTTAACATCTTTCCAATTTTTCCGTATTAATTATGTGTTGACAGACCAGCTGATATGAGCTAAAATATCACAGCAATTTGGAAGTAGTTTCGCAATATGCCCATGTAGCTCAGCAGGATAGAGCGACCGCCTCCTAAGCGGTAGGTCGGAGGTTCGAATCCCCTCATGGGTGCCAGCCGGAGAAATCCGGCTTTTTTATTTGAATAATATAGTATTAAACATCAGCTATTCAACTCTGTCTGTCCATGTCCGGTTCCAAAGCTATTCCGCAGAGCGTTGATGGTCTCCTCGCTTATAATATGCTCAATCCTGCATGCGTCCTCATTGGCAGTCTCTTCAGAAACGCCCAAACTTATGAACAGATTAGCCAACAGCTTATGACGGGAATATATTTTACCTGCAACCTCTTTTCCTTTTTCAGTGAGGGTAATCCCCTCGTCCTTATCCATCTCAATATAACCGTCTTCCTTTAGGTTCGAGACAGCACGTGTAATGCTTGGACGTGAATAGCCCATATAATTTGCAATATCCATACATCTTACCTTTGGAGTGAGCCCCGAAAGGATAAGTATGGTCTCCAGATACATTTCTCCCGATTCCTGAAGCAACATTTTACAATTCCTCCATTATTCCGTAGAATTCATCTTCTGTCATACATATATTGATATAATTAATAAGTTCTTTCGTATTAATATAATCGGGCAGATTGAGCTTAGCGGTGAGTGCAGCTCGTTTTTTACTGCTATCTTTTCCACCGCTCAAACCCAACCTGTAAAAATCAGACTTTGTGAGCTTTCCGTTTTTATCTCTATCCGTTTCTTTTTCGTCGATAAAGCTTGCACCGCAATTCTTAAGAGCGGAAATTAGTATTTCGGGATTCATACCCTCAACACCCAGCAGTCTCTCTTTTGAAGGGCTGCTCTTTCTTTTTTCTTTGCCTTCAAATTTAGGTACATAGGCATTTTTTATCAGATCAGGATTTACAAAGGATTTAATATTGTTTCTAATTAAAAAACCGGCGGAATCTGAGTCAGTAAGAATTATTATACCCCTCTTTTCAGCCATGTTCTTTATATATTCGCGCTTCTTTTCATCATTGAATATTCCAAAGCCCGAACTGCATATTATATCTGCATCCACAACATTGCTGAGGTTAATCTTATCGTACTTTCCCTCAACAACAATAATTTCCTTAATTTGCTGTTTCGCCATATTTGATACCTGTCATCAGAGAAAGCATAGCATCTCTGAAAACCTCATTGTCATCCGATGAACTGCTTTTCATACGTAGTTCAGCTGAAACACATGCTTCAATTCCGTTAATCAGACTGTCGAAACTGAACTTCTTCGCCGATACGACCATATTATCATATACGAAATCATACCGAATATTGAAGAAATCCATAATATCCCGTTTACCGCATTCTGAGCAAAGCATAAGCTTAGTCCCGAAGGTTCTTCTCAGCTGATAGCCCAGAGCCGAAATCATAGCAACCGGACTGTTATCACTACTTTTGACAAGCTCTGTTAGAACAGCAAAAGCATCGTCATATTTTTTCTCGCCAATGAGATTAATCATATCAAAAGCCTGAGCTTCAGGTATCTTATCTGCAACGGCGTCGATATCTGAAATCTGAACCTCTTCCCCATAAGTGTAGGCGGATATCTTGTCAATCTCAGGGATAAGTCGGTTCATGAGGTCGCCACTGATTGATACAAGCCTCATCTTCTCTTTGCTACCTATCTTTTTGCCCCTGGCAGCGAATCGCTTGTCTATCCAGTTGAATAGCAGCGTCTGTGGCTGTGCCTCAAAGATGAGCTCACACCCTGCTTTTTTTATCGCTCTGATAAGTTTTAATCTTCCGTCTGTCTCATATCCGGCAGGTATGACAAAAACAACAGTACAGTATTCAGGAATATTACTGATAATATTGCACAGCTCATCAGCTTCTTCACACTTGTTGAAATCTATATCTCTTAACTCAATCATCGTCCGATCTGAAAGAAATGGCATCAGATCCACAGCCGATGAAAAATCAACGGGGTCAATCTCCGGACCGTCAAAACGTTTATATGAAAAACCGTCATCTCCATCCGGCAGAACTGTTTTTTTTAGCGTATCGAGAAAACTCTCGCGCAGATAATCCTCCGAACCCCTAAGAAGATACAATCTCTGAGGTCCGTCAGATTTTAGTTTCTTTATTTCGGCTATATAATCACAGCCGTCTTCCTTTTTCTTATTAGCCATAGCTTAACCCAGTTTCAAACGTATTGTTCCATTAAGGTCGGTTCTGTATACTTTATATCCGTAACTGTTCAATCGGTACAATGTTTCATATGTTGGATGCCCATAGCTGTTATAACCGCAGGATATAACTGCCGTATTACATCCTATCGAGGATAAATACTCCTCAGTTGACGAGTATTTTGAACCGTGATGCCCAACAATCAGAAGCTCAGCGTCCTTTATAGGGTGTTTTTTAATAAAATCAATTTCAGCATCCGAACCTGAATCACCGGATATAAGCGTGTCATAGCCGTCTACTGTGACCTTAGCGAAAAGACAAAGTTCATTCGCTTCCCCGGAATCTTTAGAATTAGGAGGATAGAGACTAATGCTCAGACTTCTATTCGGATTCAGAATATAGTCAGAATCTAGGAATTCAATAGTTGTGCCTTTCTTTACAGCAGCATTGCATATTTCTTCCAACATACCATCCTCATCAGGGGTGTTGGCGGGGATAATTATTTCTTTAATATCAATATATTCCAGTAGCGTCGAAATACCGTTAGTATGGTCCTTATGAAGATGTGTAAGAATCAGGGCATCAGCGCTGAACCGTCCGCAGCTCTGAAGATATTCACCTGCAGTCTCCCCTGCTGAACCGTCGTTTTTGCTCGAACCGCAGTCAATAATATATGTGTCATCGCCAGAAAAGATAGAGATACACTGCCCCTGCCCTACATCAATGACCGATAGAATTCCTGTTGTGCTTCTGTTTACTGAATAGGATGAGTAAAGAACCGCGACAAGCGACAGCAACGAAAGAAATAACGGAATAACGAGTCTGTAGAGACCGCCTTTTTTTGAAAAATAAGCAAGTATGACAAGCACATATACAAATACCAGCCATGCAATTATTCCAGTACCTGATGCAGATGAAATATAGAGTGAAGAGAATGGAATAGAAGCTATTAACCCGGCACAACCTGTTATATGCTTAGCCAAGAGTGATACAGGGATTGCAATAAGCTTTGCGGCATTCATATTCACAAATGAAATAAGCACAGAAATATATCCGCCGCAGAAACAGATTGAAACTGCCCACAGCACAAGCAGATTGGTAAAAATAGATAGAACCTGTACTGACCTGAAGTGGTACGCTGTCAATGGTACAGTAAATATCATCACACTGAGTGAACTTGCAGCTATTCCGCTGAGATATACAAAAACTCTGCTTTTCGAAATTTGTGGAAAAAGTCGCTCAAAGAAATCGTTCAAACGGGAAGAAAAAATCAGAATTCCCGCCATAGCCCCGAACGACAGCTGAAGACTTATGCTGTAAATAGCAAATGGATTAAATAATAGAATTACTAGCAATGAAAATGCGAGGGACGTTACGGGGTCATCCTCTCTGTTGAAGAATGGAGCAAGCAGTAAAAGAGACTGCATAAACCCGGCACGTATAGCGGATGGTGCAGCACCTGTCATGAAAGCAAAAAACCAGATGAGAATCATGCAGATTATTGAGCTTCGTTTGGATTTTCCAAATACAATTCTGATAAATCCAACTAGGAACGAAATATGCATTCCGGAAACTGCAACAACATGCATAATACCGGCTCGGCTCATAGCTGTTGACATCGATTTGTCGTTATAGAAATCACTTTTATCTCCTAGTAAAAGCGATTTCATAAAAGGAAAAATATCAGATTCATACAATTGTTCTGTTATCAGTGCAACACGCCTTTTTGCCAGTGATGGTAATTCCCGCATACCTTTCTCAGAACCAATATTTTTAATGCCGGACCTTACACTTGCTGTAAAATAAACTCCTATTGAATTGTAGTAATTGTAATCCTCTCCGTAACGTTTATCCGCAGACTTTAGCCGGGCCGTAAATCTTATAATCCTGCCGGGTTCCATATCCGTTAGAACTGAATCTTCGCTACTGTCATACAAAACTGCTTTAAGCTTTGGAGCTCCGGAAATTATTCTGATGTAAACTCTTGCATAATCATCATATTTAACCGGATAATCAGTAATCCTTGCTGTAATTTCAACGTCCTCACCGGAGCAGACTTTAGCCCTTTCCGTTGTTAAGCAAGAATACATGGATGTCCAGAATAATCCAGCAGCAAAGAAAATTAGAACAAATTCTAAAACTTTTAACCTTTTCTCACCCAGAAGAAAAATTAGCAGACCGCAGCATAGAAAGACTGCAGCAAAAGCAGCACAGGCCCATGTATTATCCACCTTACAGGCGCATAATACAGCAAGTGTAAATGTAATTGAGCCTATTGCAAGCTTTCGCATTATCTAAACTTATTTATCAGACGATTTTTTCGCCAAGCTTGGCTCCACCAATAAGATGGAAATGCAGATGTTTTACACTCTGTCCACCGTCTTCACCGCAATTATTTATTACGCGGTATCCGTTTGTAAGTCCCTCAGCTTTAGCAATTTTCGCAATAGCTTCAAATATTTTTGATACTACAGCAGAATTGCTTTCGTCAATAGCGTCAGCACAGCAGATATGCTCCTTCGGAAGGATAAGCACATGTACAGGTGCCTGAGGATTTATGTCTCTGAATGCAAATACATAATCGTCCTCATAGACCTTTGTAGAGGGAATATCACCCGCAATAATTTTACAGAACAGACAGTCTTCCATTACAGTGTCTCCTTTTAATAATATTTTTAACTTTTTAAAGCTTCGTACTTACGTATTTTTCGACTTCAAGAAGAGATTCATCAAGTTTGGAGATATCCTGACCACCGCCCATTGCGGAATCGGGTTTTCCGCCGCCCTTTCCTCCTGAAACAGCAGTTACAGCGCGGATAATCTCTCCGGCCTTTAAGCCCCTTGAAACCGCCTCAGCTCCACATACACACAGATATGACAGCTTGCCTTCGTTTTCAGATGATAAAACCGCCACAACCGATGAATCCTTTTCTCTCAGTACGTCTCCAATAGAACGAAGTGCATTGGCATCCAATCCCTTCAACTTTTGTGAAAGCACATGCAGACCGCCCATATCTTTGGCATTTCGAAGATAAACATCAGCATTTCCGGCACTCTCCTTTGCCTTATAGGATTCAATTTCAGATTTAAGTACTTTAATCTCCTCCTGAAGACATTCAACTCTTGCATAGATATCTGTGGGCTTTATCTTCAGAAGTGCTGAAATCGAGCCTAACTGTGAAATATTCTCATTCAGAAGAGCAAGAACCTTCTCGCCTGTAACAGCCTCAATTCGGCGTACACCTGAAGCCACAGATGATTCTGATGTAATCTTGAACGAACCAATTACAGCAGTGTTGTTAACATGGGTTCCTCCACAAAGTTCCGATGACTCTCCCATTGTCACAACTCTGACACTGTCGGAGTACTTTTCACTGAACAGCGCAGTAGCTCCGCTTTTTTTTGCGTCTTCAAGACTCATAACACGTGTGTTCACAGTAAAGCCACTGAGAATCATTGAATTGACTATTGATTCAACTTCCCCGATCTGCTGATCTGTGACCGCACTCATGTTTGTAAAGTCAAAACGAAGCAGGTCACATTCAACAGATGAACCGGCCTGATGCACCTGGTCACCAAGAATCTGCCTCAGTGCAAAATGCAAGAGATGTGTAGCCGAGTGGGCCCTTGCCAGTTGCTGTCTTCTTGCTGCATTGTATGAACAGCTTGCATTATCACCCGTTTTCAGGCTCCCTGAGAGCATTTTGCCGTAATGCATGAATTTGCCGCCCTTGTTCTTTTGAACATCTGTTACTGCAAAATTACCGCTTTCTGTGCAGATAATACCTGTATCTGCCTTCTGTCCTCCCATTTCAGCATACATAACCGTTCTGTCAAGAACAATTATTCCCTCATCACCCTCGTTCAGTTCAGTAACAGAGCTTCCTTCTGAAAGAATGGATAAAATTCTGCATACACAGCTCTCATGGATATATCCGTCGAATATCGTATCCTGTATATCTTTGCCAAACTCTTCCCCGGCCCAGCCCAGGTCTCCGAGTTTCTTTCTCGCTTCGCGTGCGCGGATTCTCTGCTCATCCATAAGGGTCTTAAAGCCATCGGAGTCAACGGTCATTCCTTCGTCCTCACACATCTCAACTGTAAGATCAAGCGGAAAGCCAAATGTATCATAAAGGCGAAATGCGTCAGCACCGGAAAAGACACTCTCACCTTTCTCCTTGTGTTCTATAAGCATCTCAGAAAACTTATTCATCCCTGCATCAAGAGTACGTGCAAAGTTTTCCTCCTCGTTCTTCAGAACGGAGATAATGTAATTCTCTTTTTCGCGAAGCTCGGGATACTGGCACTCGTTCTCGTGGACAACTGTATCAACAACCTCATAAAGGAACGGTCTGTTTACACCGAGCAGCTTTCCGTGGCGTGCCGCTCTTCTTATTAGGCGGCGAAGGACATAGCCTCTGCCCTCGTTTGAAGGCAGAATACCGTCACAAATCATGAATACAGAAGAACGTATATGGTCTGTGATTACACGTAGTGAAACATCAATTTTGTCACTGGTTTCGTAGTGTGCACCTGTAATTTCAGATACCTTGTTAGTGATGTTCATCACAGTGTCAACATCAAAGAGTGACGGCACATCCTGACTTACAACTGCAAGACGTTCAAGGCCCATACCTGTATCTATATTTTTCTGAACAAGTTCGGTATAATTGTTGTGTCCGTCATTATCAAACTGGGAAAAAACATTATTCCAGACTTCCATATACCGGTCACAGTCACAGCCAACCGTACAGTCAGGTTTTCCGCATCCGTATTTCTCTCCGCGGTCGTAATATATTTCACTGCATGGTCCACATGGACCTGCACCGTGCTCCCAGAAATTGTCCTCCTTACCAAATCTGAAGATACGCTCTGGAGAAATGCCTATCTCTTCATTCCATATCTTCCAAGCTTCGTCGTCGTCTACATAAACTGAAGGATATAATCTGTCAGGGTCAAGGCCAACCCAATCGGGAGATGTAAGGAATTCCCAACTCCAGGATATAGCCTCATGCTTGAAATAATCACCGAAGCTGAAGTTACCCAGCATCTCAAAATAGGTACCGTGACGTGCAGTTTTTCCTATGTTCTCTATATCACCTGTTCTGATGCATTTCTGACATGTGCAAACCCTGTGGCGGGGAGGTTCCTGCTCACCCTTGAAATAAGGCTTCATAGGTGCCATTCCTGAGTTAATAAGCAGAAGTGAATTGTCATTCTGAGGGATGAGTGAAAAGCTAGGCAGGCGCAAGTGCCCCTTGCTCTCGAAAAAGCTAAGAAACATCTCTCTCAGTTCGTTTAAACCATATTTTTTCATTTCTTATCCTCCGTTCTGCATTTGCGGATTATGGAATACTTTGGTGCGAATGCAGGTAATCTCATTTTTATCTTCATCATTGCGCGTGGTGTATCGGGTATCTCATTACCTTCGGAATCGTATATATGTTCAGCTTTAAATGAAAGGGGTTTTTCTCCTGGTATTAGCAGTTCAAGCTCGTCACCGGAATAGAATTTATTACGCTGGCTTAGTTCAGCATTAAGTTCTTTATCACAGGAATCTACAACTGCTACGATGTCAGCATTCTGAGTGTACGAGGAGGTACCGTAGTGCTGGCCGGGATATCCGTAATAAAAACCGGTGCTGTAAGGTCTGTGACTTACCTTAAGGCTTTCATCGACCCACAGTGGGTCGAGTTCTTGTTTCCTTAGAGCAGCATCAATCGCATGTCGATATGCATTTGTTACAGTTGCCGTATAGTAGGCGCTTTTCATTCGGCCTTCTATTTTAAACGATGAAATACCCGCATCAAGCAGCTCCGGGATATGCTCAATCATACACATATCATTGGAATTCAGTATGAATGTACCGTTGTCTTCTGTGATATCAAAAAACTCACCGGGTCTTGTCTCCTCGACAAGATGATACTTCCACCTGCACGGTTGGGCACACTGTCCCCTGTTGGAATCTCTTCCTGTTAGATAGTTAGAAAGAAGACAGCGCCCGGAAAAGGAGACACACATGGCACCATGCACAAAAGCCTCAAGTCTGAGCTTCGGGTCTGTATTTTTTCGTATATTTCTTATATCTTCCATACTGCATTCACGCGCCAGGACCACAGTATCTACACCAACATCAAAGAGAAAATTCGCTGTGGCGGAGTTTACTACGCCAAGTTGGGTGCTCACATGCTTTGCTGTATGCGGTGAATACTTCATTGCCATAGAGAGAACCCCAAGGTCTGCAATAATCAGCGCATCAACGCCGGAATTATCAAGAAAACCAAGATATTCCGGCAATTTTGAAAGTTCGTCCTCTCTCGGCAGAGTATTGCAGGTCACATACAGTTTCACACCGTGTTCATGGGCATATTTTACAGCAGTCTGCAGTTCTTCATTTGAAAAATTGGCTGCTGCAGCCCTCATACCGAACTCTCTGCCGGCAAGGTAAACCGCATCGGCACCATACTGTACAGCCATAATGAGTCGTTCCATGTCACCTGCAGGGGAGAGCAGCTCAGGTGCGAATCTATTGTTACTCAAGGTAATGCTCCTTTATTCATTGGGATGTGTGCTGACATAAGCCATAAACTCCTCATAGCTTGTAAAGAAGTTAAGTTTGCCTGTGTCAATGTCCGCATAGAAATAGTAGTAACCTGTCTGTGCCGGATTGAGTGCGGCATATATGCTTTCCAGTCCCGGATTGCATATAGGCGTAGGTGTCAGCCCGGTATGGAGTCTTGTGTTATATGGACTGTCCTCCTCAAGCATTGACGCCGTTGGCTCGCCCTCATGGTCCTGATGCAGATAAAGGATAGTTGTATCAAGGCCCAACTGCATTCCTGCAGCGAGACGGTTATAGATAACCGAGGCTACATAATAACGGTCCTCATCGTAGTAGGCTTCTTTCTCAATCATGGAAGCAATAGTTACGATATCTTTTACCGTAACTCCCATGCTCTCAGTTTGAGCCAGCATATCTGTGGAGTATTTGGCATAGAAAGTACTTAAGAGTTTATTAATAGCAGAGGAAGGCTCCATGTTCACATAGAACTGATAGGTATCCGGGAAAAGATATCCTTCAAGCCTTAAGGCGCCAAGATCCTCAGTACCTTCAAGAAAGTCATATTTATAGTTTGACTCAGCTGCCGCGGTCACAAGGTCATCGTAGGAGGCAACACCGTTTTCTTCAAACTTGTTGAATATCTGGTTCATGGTATAGCCTTCCGGAATCATAATATCAACCGTCTGCATACCTCCGGCACCAGTGCGCATATTCTGCACAAGCGAGCGATAGTCGTAGGATGATTTAAGGACATATTCTCCCGGGTCAACCTTTGTATCAGCGTTTGATAGCTTGCAGAACAGCTTAAAAAGCCATTCATACTCAATAAGACCTGCATTCTTTAGCTGCTCAGCCATATAAGGTACATCCACATGTGTCACTTTTCTGGTTCCCGTTGCTTTTCCATTTTCATCGAAAGTCTCAACAGTTTCCGAAGTGAAAACCGATGTTGGCAGGTTAACAGTTGCCTCAAAGCTCTTTTTATTAAGTGAAAGCATATCGGTGCATATCATCCAGAGGAAAAAAGCAATGGCAACGCTAAGGCAGAGTATAAACAGAAAATACATGAATCCACCTAGACAACCTGTTCTTTGGGAGTATTTTCTGCTGACGTCCTCTTCGGTCTCATTCTCTCTTCTTTGTGCTTCCTTTTCCTGGGCCGCAATAATCTTATTCCTTGCGGTGGCATCAGCTTTTCTGAATATTTCGTTTATTGTTTCTCTGTCTGCCATATCAATGAATAAATCTCCTCGGCTTTTTCATCCACACTGCGTTCTGTGCCGTTAATTTCATAGGATATTCTTTTCCAGCCAAAATAATCACATGCAAGGTCTGCCGTATGGAGACATCTTGCGAGATACTCCACATCTTTCTCATGAATATCCGCATTGGTATTTGTCTCCTGCTGTCTTTTCTTCATTCTTGAAAGAGAAAGCTCAAGAGTACTGTCAAGATAGATTACAATATCCGGACGGGGCAGACACATTTTGTTATACTCCAGGTCAGCCAACCATTCAAAATATGAAGGCAATTCATCATCGCTGAGTTTTGCGCCCTGATGAACCGCATTGGAGCTGGTATATCTGTCGGAAAGAATCATCTTGCCGGATTCATATATCTTTCCCCAGTCGTCCTTATAAGATGCAAAACGGTCTACAGCAAAGAACATGGATGCAGTATAGGCATTTACATCCGATGGATTGGATCCAAACTCACCATTAAGGTACATGCGTATCAGCGCGGAGCTGTCCTTTTCATATCTTGGAAAGACCGTATGATAGTATTCAATTCCGTTCTGCTCAAGGCGGCTGCAAATCTTTTTGAACTGGGTAGATTTGCCGCTTCCGTCAATGCCTTCCAAAACAATCAGCTTTTTCATATCTCAGCAAAGACCTTCCCAATATTGTCATGGATTATTAGGTTTGCATAGCTGTCATAGGGTGTAGCACTGCGGTTTACAAGCACCAGCTTGTTTCCGTTGTAATAGTTTATCAGTCCGGCAGCTGGATACACATTGAGACTTGTACCTCCAATAATAAGAATATCTGCCCCTCTAATATAGCTGATTGATTTCCTCATAACGGAGTCATCCAGTGGTTCTTCATACAGCACAATATCGGGTCTTATTACTCCCCCACAGTCACATCTGGGAACACCTGTCCCGGTATTCATTAAAGACGCGTCGCAAGGCTTACCGCACTTTGAGCAGTATGCTCTCAGCATGCTGCCGTGGAGTTCCAGAACGTTTACGCTACCGGCGGCCTGATGCAGCCCGTCAATGTTCTGTGTAATAACTGCCCTTAGCTTTCCCTCCTGCTCAAGCTCAGCAAGACGCAGATGGGCGCGGTTAGGCTTCACTCCGTCCACAACCAGCTTTGCCCTGTGGAATCTGTAGTACTCCTCAGGATTTCTGGTAAAGAAGCTGTGGGAAAGAATGGTCTCAGGCGGGTATGCCCACTCCTGATTATAAAGCCCGTCAACAGAACGGAAATCCGGAATACCGCTCTCTGTGGAGACTCCCGCGCCTCCAAAGAATACTATATTATCAGATTCTGAAATCCATTCCTTCAGTGTCTGAATGTTCTTTTCGTTTTCAGTCATGATACTATTTCCTCATATAAATCAACAGCCTGCTGCAGATATACCTCATTTTCGCGGTTTGTCACAAAACTGTAGGTTTCATCACTGCTGACCTTAATCATATCAAGAATCCATATTCTGCACGCCCTGATAGCTGATAGCGCAAACTCTGCAGCTTCTCTGATATAATGAAGTGACTCTTCGCAGCATATACCCTTCAGTTCCTTGGCAAGCTGCATATTCTGAAGCATCATATTAATAATCTCTGCATTAATCGCACAGGCGGACTGCAAACATGCGTCTATCTCATTCTGTCCGCCTTCCTTAAATGCGCGGATAATCGGTGCTCTGCATTTTGTATCCTCATCAACAAGATGGATCATATAGTCGCGCATGATTCCTGCATTACGGTGAATATATTCAAGCCGTTCCGCATTGCTGCTTTTCCCTTCAGATACTGCAGCCGCTCTCTCAAGTACAGCAGCACTTATAGATGCAACCGCGGCCGAGCAGCTTCCAGTCTCCATCTTTGATTCTACAGATGCAAAATCCTTTACAAAATTCTCTATGGTTCTGTTTTTTAAAGCGTCGATTGAAATTTTTAATTCAGCCATAATTATTCTCCCCTGTCAAATTCTCTCAGCCTCAGGCCGGGATTTTTTTGCAAAGCCCATGTTATACACCAATCAGAAGTAAAAAGCAGAAGGTCGTTTCCTTTAAAGTCCTGTACATGTCTTGTATCACTGGTAAGATTGAGCGAGGATATCTCCGTATCCGTGCTGTCTATCCAGCGTATGCACTCAAACGGCAAATCTCTGCGCCGTATTTCAACACCGTACTCGCTTTTAAGTCTATATTCAAGAACCTCAAACTGAAGCACACCCACAACACCTACGATTACTTCTTCGTATCCCGTACGCGGATCATGGAACATCTGAATGGCGCCCTCCTGGGCAATCTGCTCCATTCCCTTTTCAAACTGCTTGCGTTTCATAGTGTCAACGCGCTCAACGGATGCAAAATGCTCGGGAGCAAAGGTAGGTATCCCCTCAAAGCGAATGTTGCTGCCTTTTTCACATATCGTATCTCCAATAGAGAAGATGCCCGGATCAAAAACACCAATGATATCCCCTGCATAGGCTTCGTCAATAATCGCTCTGTCTGAGGCCATAAGCTGCTGAGGCTGTGCCAGGCGCAGGCTCTTTCCGCCTTGAACGTGGTAGTATTCAGTATCCCTTTCAAATTTACCGGAACAGATTCTCATGAATGCGATTCTGTCTCTATGGGCCTTGTTCATGTTGGCCTGAATCTTAAACACAAATGCTGAAAACCCGGTATTGAACGGATCAACATATTCATCTCCGGCAAGTCGTGGCAACGGTGAACTTGTAAGCTTAAGGAAGTTCTCAAGGAACTGCTCCACTCCGAAATTATTAAGCGCTGAGCCGAAGAACACAGGACTGAGTTTGCCGCACCTAACCTGTTCGTAGTCGAACTCATAACCTGCACCGTCCAAAAGCTCTATGTCGTCCATAAGAGTAGCTTTCAACCTTTTGCCTACATACTGTTCCATACCCTGCTCGTCATCAATATCAATCTCAACTGCTCGAATACGGCTTGAACCGGAATGAGCCTCAGTAAAGGCATTAACCTTACGGTTTTCACGGTCATAAACCCCTTTGAATTCCTTTCCGCAGCCAATGGGCCAGTTCATAGGATACGTTCCAATACCAAATTCATTCTCCAATTCTTCCATCAGTTCATAGGGGTCTCTCGCTTCCCTATCCAGTTTGTTAATAAATGTAAATATAGGTATATTGCGCATAGCACATACCTTGAAGAGCTTTCTTGTCTGCGGCTCGATACCTTTTGCGGCATCAATCACCATTACCGCCTGATCGGCAGCCATAAGAGTACGGTAGGTGTCCTCTGAAAAGTCCTGATGTCCCGGGGTATCAAGAATATTCACGCAATAACCTTCGTATTCAAACTGTAAAACAGAGGAAGTTATGGATATTCCTCTCTGCTTTTCAAGCTCCATCCAGTCGGAAACCGCATGTCTTGCGCTAGCCTTTCCTTTGACTGATCCCGCACTTTGAATTGCCCCACCGTAAAGTAGGAGTTTCTCCGTCAGTGTAGTTTTTCCTGCGTCAGGATGTGAGATAATTGCAAAGGTTCTTCTTCTCTTAATTTCTTCGGTAATATCAGGCATAATTACTCCAAAACACATAAAAATACAGTTTGATATTATACATCAAATTTAAGCGCAATGCAATAATAAGCATAAGGACGGATACAATACGCATCCGCCCGGTTAATTGAAAAGTCAAATGCACGATTGTAATTTTAAACGCACGATTTGCAATT
>R21__coassemble_1084_pt1 | contig 19487 bp, 16 predicted proteins | sample R21__metabat2_low_PE_003 | metagenome-assembled genome bin R21 | reverse complement strand
CCAAAAACCGCTTTGAGTTTCTCAAAGCGGTTTTGTTATATCTTCTTAACTTACAATAAATGGCGGGTACGGTTTGTACCCGCCTCGAATATTATGTATCTTTTCTATCTCCCTTGAAGTCATCCGGGTTATAGTATTCCCCGTTATCATCAAACATTTCGCCGTTGTCCCCTCCAAGGAGCTGTTCAAGTTTACCTAGAGAAATTTTACCCTTCATATAAAGTGCCATAACCAGAACTGAACCTATTATTACTGCACCTGCGATAACAGCAAGGATATAAGCACCGATGTGATTGTTTTTACCTGTCCCCGCGCTTCCATTGCCTATGCCGGAAGCCGTTGTAACAGGAACATTAAGAGAACCGTCATTACCGATTTTTGTTGTATCTGAATTACCTGTCGTAGAACCTGTTGTCCCAAATCCTCCACCGGTCCCTCCGTTCTGTACAGGGGTTCCGTTAACATAGGTTGTTGTACCCGGGGTAGGTGTAGGACTCGGTATGGGGCTTGGAGTTGGGCTCGGAGTCGGAGCCGGGCTTGCAGTTGGTGTAGGACTTGGAACGATTTCCTGCGTAACCGTAAGATAGGCCGGAGAAGACAGAATTGTACCGTCGTTATTTGTGAACTCTGCTTCCACCATCCAACCATTCAAGTCCTTGGAAATATTTGAAAGAACAAGGCGTTCGGAATTCGTTCCGCTTGCCGTTGTGCCAACAAAATGATTACCCACAGACGAAGCATAGTATTTGGTATTAAGGTCCGGGCTAATAAGATACCAGGTTATCATGCTTGCATTATCCGCACGAGCTACAAAGACTGCATCTTCACCTGCAGCGCATTTTTCATCGGTTGGACTTTTCGTTAATGTCGGCGGAGTTTTGATACTTGCATTCGGTACTATGGAAGTTCCGTCGTTATTATTGTTCGGACTGACTACAACAACGCCCCCCGTTGATGTGGAACCGCCGTTATATCCTGTTCCAACATTAACCTTGACAGGAATTGCATAATAGCTAACAACATATCCGTCCTGAACCCCAACACTGATAACAGCGCTATATGTACCGGATACTGTAGGGCTGCCTACAAGGGCAACCGATTTCCCGTTGTCTATAGCAACCGTAACACCTGAAGGTAAACTGCCGGATTCAAGGCTCACGCTGTAGATTGTATTTGGTGAAGAATAAATTGTATTTGCTCCCGTTGAAGCAAGACTCTCACCCACGTTCAGATAAAAGCTGTTATCTGCCCATGCGGTTGCGGATATAAACATGCAAACCAGCAGTATGCAGACAAGCAACACAGACAGCAGTTTTCTGATTTTCATTTCTATCTCTCCATTCAGCTCAGTATTTGTTAATTATGTTAACAATCTTATCACAATAATTCTCTATAAACAAGTCAAATATTGTAAATTTTTTGAAATTTGGAGATTTAATTTGATTTTTACTTTTAGATTAAAAAAGTGTTAAGTTCCTCAACTGTTTTAAAATAGTATTCACAGTTTGTGCGCATAAATTTTTCAATAAACTCAATATCATTCGCCCAACCAACAGCAGCAAAAGGCACCTGTACACTTCTCGCCATGTCATAACCCGGTTTGAGGTCATCAATCATGAGTATGTCCTCAGGCTGCATGTTAAATTCCTGCATTATACACTTAAGCGGATATGGATTGGGTTTGCGGAGTTCCGGAGGCTGGTCCCATCCGAATACTATATCCGGGCGCGGCAGCCCGTTGGCTTCATAATCACGGTATATGTTATGTGAAAAGGAATGGGATATAACAGCAAGAATTCCACCCTCCGATTTGTGTCTCTCCATTATCTCCCTAATTCCCGGATATGCCTCAGGAATATGGCTCTTTACATATTCACGCCAATATTCGGTTTCCTCAATCATATCTGCGTCGTTGAGATTATAATCATCCCTGCACATCTGAAGAAAGCCAGGTGCAAAGTTCTTGACAAAATACTCCTCCAAACTGCAGCTCATACCAGGGCGCTTCAGCTTGAGAAACTCAACAAAACATGGATGGTGAATTGTCGCTGTGCTGTTGACAACTGTATCATCGTGGTCAAAAGCAAGACATTTGTATTTTAAGCTCATATACGTTTAATCAATAGAAAGTGGCTACTTCGGGGTTTGGGGTCTCGCATGGCTCAGAATCCACATAGCTGAACACCGGCCCCCGTCTGTGATATGCCGAGTTAAACTTGAAGTTTACCCTAGCCGTAAGAAGCATCCAAGTGTCATCCTTTATACTTTCTGCATCATCCCAGAGGCATACCATGGCCGCAAACTGAATATCCTCAACGCAGCAGGTCATTACATGTCTGCCGATAACGAATGTGTTTTTAGGAAGTCTTTTGCGGCTCAGTGCACGGCATTTAAAGCGCATAGTTTTTCCTTCGTATTTATCCGGTTCTTCCGACATATCCCTATACCATACAGCATAGTCGTCATCCCCGATATCTACAATTGGCGCATTAAGATCAAAAGGCAACGGATCTTCAATATCGTCATAACTCACATCGCCGTTAGGTGCTTCGTATGCAATGTCCGAACGGCGTGATGCTCCGCGGACGACCTTATGGAATTCCATCTTATCCATATCTGTAGTAAAACGGTTGAATACTACAAGCTCACAACTTTTAAGCTTGTCATAAACAAGCTGGCGCATGTTTGCGTTATATGTCAGAAATGTATTTGCATCGGCAAACATGAACTCCTGATAGACCATCCAGTTTTCAGGCATGGCACTGTAGAGTTCATCCAACATCCACATACCGTTATACTCAATAACAGCGCGCTCCGCCCCGGTATCTTTTACCAGTTGTGAAAGATTTACAGCATTCAGTTCATCCTTGTCTTCTACAACGTGGATATATACGGAATCATCAGCAAACTGGTCGGGAGCATACTCCTCCTCGCCCTCTTCACAGACAAGCAGGAGCGTCCGTTCACCATTGCAGAAGCGTTTATCCTCCAAGGTTTCCTGAATAAACTTAGTTTTGCCGGACTCCAGAAAGCCAGTAAATAGATATACGGGAAAATCACTTTTATTAGCCAACGTTAAACAGCTCCTTCAACGCATCTTCATCAAGCTTTGAACCGATTACACAGAAACGCCCTGTCACCGCAGTCTCTCCACGCCGAATATTCATTTCTCCCGGCACATAGTCAAAATAAAGCCATTCCCCGTCTGTACTATCCACAAAGCCCTTTGCCCGAAGAACGATACCATATTTTCCCTCATTCTGAAGGGAATCCAAAATTGACTGCAGTTCATTGGCAGAGAACTTGTGAGGAGTCTCCATCCCCCAGGAACTAAATACCTCATCAGCATGGTGGTCGTGATGATGTTCATGGTCGTGGCAACCGCATTCACATTCCCCGTCATGTTCATGATGGTGATGGTTTTCGTGGTCGTGACAGCCGCATTCTTCGTCATGTTCATGATGATGTTCGTGCTCATGCTCATGGCAACCGCACTCATGCCCTTCATGACAGGGATGTCCTTGCTCATCCTCATGGTGGTGACACTCGTGGTCATGTTCGTCGTCGTGATGTCCATGCTCATGATGGTGATGCTCGTGGTCATGTTCGTCGTGATGTCCATGCTCATGATGGTGATGCTCGTGCTCGTGCTCGTGCTCAAGTTCCTCTATGCTGTGCCTGAGCCCATTCTCGTCCATAACCTCCATAATCTTTGATCCGTTTATCATGTCCCACGGTGTAGTGATAAGGCTGCATGAATGATTAAGTTCTCTAATAATTTCAACCGCAGCCTCCGTTTTCTTTTCATCAGCTGTATCTGTGCGGCTGAGAACAATAATATCGGCGTTCTCAACCTGGTCATTGAAGAATTCTCCAAAATTACGCATATACATCTTGCATTTTCCGGCATCAACCACTGTAACCTTTGATCCGATTTCTATGCCTTCAACGGCCGAAACCGCTTTTGCAACGTCAGAGAGTTTACCGACACCCGAAGGCTCGATTATTATTCTGTCCGGCGAATAGTCGGATATAACCTGCTGAAGTGCTTTCGTAAAGTCTCCAACCAAAGTGCAGCATATACAGCCGGAATTCATTTCGGTTATTTCAACGCCGGCATCCTTAAGAAAACCACCGTCAATGGCGATTTCCCCAAATTCATTTTCAATAAGCACCAACTTTTCACCGCTGTAAGCCTCGGAAATAAGCTTGCGTATAAGAGTTGTTTTTCCCGCTCCCAGAAAACCTGAAAAAATGTCTGTTTTGGTCATTTTTAACAAAACCTTCTTATTCTATATAATACTCACGAATCAGCAAAGCTGTGAACCAACCGGGACATCGTCTCCGACTATCATCAGATTAAGTTCTTCCTTACCATCTCTTTCCAGAACTGCCGAAAGCAGCATACCGTTGGATTCAAGACCCATCATTTTTCTTGAAGGCAAATTCAGGATTGCTACAACCTTCTTGCCCACCAGCTGCTCGGGCTCATAAAACTTGTGTATTCCAGAAAGAATCTGGCGTTCCTTGCCGCTTCCATCATCCAAAGTAAACCTGAGAAGTTTTTCCGATTTGGGAACCGCTTCACAACTTAAAATTTTAACAACTCGCATATCACACTTAGCAAATTCATCTATTGTTACATCAGGGAGCACCGGCTTTGACTCCGGCTCTTTTTTTTGTTTATTCATTGATTCGAGCTCCGCAAGTGCTTTTTCCATATCAAGGCGCGGGAAAAGCGTCTCTCCCTTATGTACGGTAATATTAGCCGGGAGCACACCGTATTCTGCGGCCTTTTCCCATGTAATATGCTCCGGCTCCGCTCCAATCTGTGAGAATGCCTTTTCACAGCTTTCAGGTATTACAGGAGTGAGAAGTATAAGAGAAACTCGCAGAGCCTCAAGCAGATTGTACATCACCGTTGCAAGCCGTGCCTTTTTTGACTCATCCTTTGCAAGAACCCAAGGTGTGGTTTCATCAATATACTTGTTAGCCCGCTGAATCAGTTTGAAAACCTCTTCAAGGCCGAAATGCGGATGTAGGGCATCCATGTGCGCTGCGTATCTGTCACGCGTAGTCCGTATCATTTCTATGAGCTCATCGTCCTGCCCGCTGCTTTCACGTTCTGCAGGAAGCGTTCCACCAAAGTATTTTTCGACCATTGCAGTGGTACGTGACACGAGGTTGCCAAGGTCATTTGCCAAGTCAATATTGATTGTGTTAATAAGCAATTCATTGGAGAAGTTTCCGTCCGAACCGAACGGGAAAGTTCTCATAAGGAAGAAACGAAGCGCATCCACGCCGAATTTTTCTGCAAGAACATACGGATCAACAACATTTCCCTTGGATTTGGACATCTTACCGCCATCTATAACAAGCCAGCCGTGACCATAAACCTTTTTGGGCACCGGCAGATCAAGGCTCATCAGCATTGCAGGCCAGATAATTGAGTGGAAGCGCACGATTTCCTTGCCCACGACATGAACGTCTGCTGGCCAATACTTGTCGAAATCGTCGTATTTGTCGTTGAGATAGCCAAGAGCTGTTATGTAGTTTGACAGAGCATCAACCCATACATAAACTACATGACCCGGGTCAAAGTCCACAGGAATTCCCCATGAGAAGCTAGTTCTTGAAACACAGAGGTCCTCAAGACCCGGTTTGATGAAGTTATTGATCATCTCATTGACGCGTGATGCCGGCTCGAGGAACGTGCCTGATTCTAGCAGTTCCTGAACAGGCTTTGCATACTTTGAAAGTCTGAAGAAATATGCCTCTTCCTCTGCATAGTGAACTTCTCTGCCACAGTCTGGACACTTACCATCCTTCAGCTGGCTCTCTGTCCAGAAGCTCTCACAGGGTGTGCAGTACATACCCTTATATGCACCCTTGTAAATATCTCCCTTGTCGTACATCTTTCGGAAAATCTTCTGAATGGATTCCACATGATAATCGTCCGTCGTGCGGATAAATCTGTCATTGGAGATATTCATAAGCTTCCACAGGTCAAGAATTCCCTTTTCCCCCAGAACTATATTGTCAACAAACTCCTTGGGGGTCATTCCGGCTTCCTTAGCCTTTTCCTCTATCTTCTGACCGTGCTCGTCAGTTCCGGTAAGGAACATGACATCGTAGCCGCAGAGACGCTTATAGCGGGCAATGGTGTCTGTTGCAACGGTGCAGTATGCATGACCAATGTGCAGCTTGTCAGAGGGATAATAAATAGGTGTGCTGATAAAAAATGTTTTTTTGTCTTTGTTTTCCATGTTTATATCTCCAATCCTATTAGTGTTTACAGAATTAATGTGTATTGTGTATGTAATAGGTATCCATTGCGGGGCCGGATGCTATTATTGGGTTAAGAATCTCATCTGAAACCAGCAACCCCTCAGAGTCTATGACCTCGCGATGGGTTATGGTTCTGTAACCTGGTCCTATATCATCAGCAAAGCTGTAAAGTTCAACCGTGAGTTTTATCTTATAGCCCTGTCTGTCGGGGATTGCTGCATCAATCACCCTGTCGTATAAGATTTCCCAGCTGTAGCTGTTATCAAACTCAACCGGCATAATATCGGTATCCTCAAGAGTGCCCCATATCTCAAAGGTTATGCTCTTTTCCTCTTCCGATTCGTTCGTATATCCTACTATCTTTATGGGATAGTTCTTGTTGTTTTTGAACTTGAAGTCCATAACGTTCCCTTCCTCAGGGATTGTTACGGTGGCATCGGTACCTCTCGGAATATAATTTACGGAGTATACGTGATTGTGACGCTCAACAGTTTCAAGGAATGCGAAAACCGTTGCCGCATACAGCGTGGATGAAACCTGACAGCAGCCGCCTCCTATTTCATCCTTTACCCCATCTTCTCCAACAGCCGCATATGCCGGAGCCGGTTTGAAACCGGAAGCCTCAGTTCTCTCACCCACATGGCTGTTGAATGAGAATTCGTCACCCGGATAAAGTATCGTTCCGTTTATCATGGAGCATGCAAGACGTACATTGCTGCAGCGGTTTTCACCTGAATTTGTATATCTGGTTGTCATAGCGCCAAGCAGGTGGCAGTACAGCTGGCTGTTCAGTTCCTCTGCGGTAACCTTCGGATATGTTATCTGGAGGGGAACATCCACTTCGTCTCCCGGCTGCGCCTCCGTCCATAGGCTTTCCGCCTCATTTACATCGAACTTGCAGCCAACAACCTCCTCCGTAACATTAAACTTACCGTCATCGCTGAAATATGCGTCTGCTGCTTCTGCCGCAAGCAAGGTGTGGATTGAGTTGAAATCCGGCATGGAAGGAGAATTCTTAACCTCAGCATATGTAATTTCGTTCTCGCCATTGTCAAGCGCGCTTACAACAGCATTATACATACCCGAAGTATTAAGCTCTATCTGATTCCACCCCTTCTTTAACCTAAGAATGCTGTTTTCCTCATCCATCGTGTATTCTTCTGTACCCATGTACTCATTCACAGCCTGCGCCATCTGCCCTATGATGGAACTGATATATTCGCTGTTTATATTCTTGTACATGTCATTGATGTTCACGGGACGGACAAGATTTTCACTATACGTAACCAAGTTTTCAAATATATTGCCCAAGTGACCATACTTGTAAGCAGCTTCAACTGCCTGCTCAAGTTTAAGGTCCGCGCCTGCGGCTACAGGGTCAAACTCCGCGCTTATACCACCAATTGTAGTAACGGTAAGTGGGGTGTCCACTCTTTCCTGCCAGCCGTTCATTTCAAGGGTCTGCGCAGCCTGCTCCCTCGTCATTTTCCCAACCGCTATGTTCCCCACATACATATTGGGGAAGATTTTGTCGGAATTAGATACCTTCATTCCCGCAAACACTGCTCCGGCAGCAAAAAGTGCAAGGAACAGCAGCAGGACGGTCAATCTGATTGTACGCTCTCTTTTTCCCGAGGCTCGTTTCCTTCTTTTTTCCTCCAGTTTCCTTTCCTTTTCCAAATCCTTCTCGTTCTGCACGCGTTGTTTTTCCTTTTCAATTTCTTCTTTTCTGCGCTGCTTCTCGAGCTTTTTCAGTTCCTTTGGGCTCGGCTCGTCGTCATGATGTCTGCCTATAGCTCTTGTCTTTTTTTCTTTGAACATGGGGCGTTCAAAGACTTCCTCATCTTCCTGGACTTCTTCAGAAGCATCTTCATCTTCATATTCAGGAGCTTCTTCTGCGCTATAGTCTTCCTCTGACCCGGCGTAATACTGATTTGAGTTCTCGGTATAATATCCATATTGCTCATCCGTATCGGGCTCGGAATTCTCTTCAAAATGTGTAGATTCGGACAGTATATCATCCAGGTTCATGTCGGAAATATCAAAATCGTCAAACTCCCCTAAATCAAGGTCGTCAATATTGAAATCGTTGAAGTCGTTGTTCATATCATATCCTCGGTTGAAACTGCTTCAGCAGCGTTATACATATTGGCAAACATTTCTTCGTCACTTAGCGGCATTTCCGTTTTTTCCTCGGCATCAAACAGTTCACTGAGCCATGGTGTGTTCTCGATTCTGCCGCTTGCCTGAACCTCAAGCAGAATATTAATCAGCTGGTTTGAAATCAGAAATCCGGGTATTGTAAAGTGCCAGCGGTTTCCGTTTGGTTCCGCCCATCCTTTGCTCTCAAATATCTTAAGTGTCTTCTCTATTGGTCTCCAGTCGGACTGGCAGATTGTGCGGTAGTCATGCTCAGATATACCTCGGGAGGTTCTCATGCTAAGCATGATATACTCCGTTGCCCGCTCCATGGCATCCACATATTCATATTCATCCACCAGGCTGTTCCCGCGTTTAACACCTGAAATGTAATCCCTTACATTGGTGATATAGCTGTATCTAAGACTGCCTATGCAGGAATGCGCACCCGGTCCGAAACCCATATAATCATCTAGATTCCAGTATTTGAGATTATGTCTTGAAAGAAATCCCGGTGCGCAGAAATTTGAAACCTCATACTGGTTATACCCATAACGCTCCAACATCTGTGCCGCATAACTGTACATGTCAGCCTGTTCGTCGTCCGTAGGCAACACGGGCGAATTGTAATAGTCCCTATACATAGGAGTCCCTTTTTCCAGCTTTAGCCCGTAGCATGATATATGCTCCGGATGCAATTCAAGAATCTTGGAAAGGGTCTCAGCCCAGTCGGAGCCCGTTTGGGTGGGAAGTCCGTACATCAGGTCAATGTTTATATTGTCAAAGCCTGCCCTTCGGCAGTCTCTAACAGCCTTAACCGCCTGTGGAAAGGTATGTCTTCTGCCTATCATTCTCAGAAGTGAATTGTCGGTTGCCTGAACTCCTATTGATAGGCGGTTAACTCCCTCCTGCCTGAGCAGTTTTGCCGCATTATAGCTTATGCTGTCCGGATTACATTCAACCGTGACTTCGACATCCGAGCGAACATTTCCGTTAAGCTTCAGCAGATCAAAAATCTCGACAATCCTATCGGCTCCGTAGAAACTCGGGGTCCCTCCACCGAAATAGATGGTATCCACCTCGTAGTTTCTTATGGCTTCCGACGATTCCTCAATATGACTCAGAAGCGCCTCATGGTACTCCGGCATCAGATAATCACAACCCGCGAGGGAATAGAAATCGCAGTAACCGCATTTACTGGCGCAAAATGGTATATGTATGTATATGCCAAGGCTTTTTCTCATCTGTACTCCGCTGAAATAATATTAGAAAAGTGAAGTAACCTGCTTTGTAAACTCAGCCGGGTCCTCAACGTCAACACCGGACATCATCTTTGCCAGGGTACAAAGTATTCTTGAAAGCTCAGCCGCCTTGTCCTTATCCTCCGCTTCATAGCAGGATTTCAATGCCTTAACTGCATCGTTTTCGGGGTTTAGTTCAAGGACTCGTGTAGCACGTATCTTACGCATTTCCTCACTGGGACCGTGACGGAAGTATCTTTCCATCTCAAGGCTGATACCGCCTTCGGTTGTAAGCGCACACGGCTGGGAGGCAAGCTTATTTGAAAGCTTTACCTTTGAGATTTCGTCGCCGACGGCTTCCTTGACGAAGTCAAGAAAATCCTTGTTCTCAGTGTTCTGCTCTTCCGCAGCCTTTTTCTCTTCGTCGGTTTCAAAGCCAAGGTCATCTGTAACTACATTGCAGAAAGTTTTTCCATCCTGGTTCTGGAGATTCTCAATAACCATCTCATCAAGCGCACTGGTTAGATATATCAGCTCATAGCCGCGGTTGCGCACCTCCTCGCACTGGGGAAGGCTCATCGCGTGCTTTACAGAATCAGAAGAGGCATAGTATATCGCTTTCTGACTCTCCGGCATATTCTCAACATATTCCTTGAGCGTCACCTGGCGGTCTTCGGATGTGTAAAATATCAGCAAGTCTCTAAGGAAATCCTTATATCTGCCGTATTCATCGCATATTCCGCACTTGAGGTGTACACCGTTGGTCTCGAAGAATTTCTCGTACTTCGGTCTGTCATCCTTCATCAGCTTTTCAAGTTCGCCCTTTATGCGCTTTTCAAGGCTTGTTCCAATCGTATGAAGCTGGCGGTCATGCTGAAGAATCTCGCGTGATATATTAAGAGACAGATCAGGTGAATCAACGATGCCCTTGACAAACTCAAAGTAGTCGTGGATAACATCCTCACACTTTTCCATAATCATAACACCGTTGGAATAAAGTGTAATTCCCTGTTTGTCTTCCTGAATCAGATAGTTCTCATTGCTCTCGCTCGGCACGAACAGCATAGCTTTGTACGACAGCGTGCCTTCAGCATTCACGCGTACAAGTGCGCATGGGTCATCCTTTGCGCGGTACTTTTCCTTATAGAACTCAATGCAGTCCTCGTCGGAAACCTCTGATTTGCTCCTCTGCCAGATGGGTATCATACTGTTTACGGTCTCGTTTTCGGTTACCATCCGGTAATCGTACTTGGGGTTGCCCTCGTCGTCCTTCTCACCTGTTTCTACGCGTTCCTGATGTTGGACGTCCATCTTAATCGGCCAGCGGACATAATCCGAGTATTTCTTAACCAGAGCCTTGAGCTTCCATGTTTCAAGATATGTTCCGTAGAGTTCCTCGTCTGTATCAGGCTTGATATGCATTATAACATCCGTACCCACAGATTCCTTTTTGCATATGCTTACCGAATAACCGTCAGCGCCCTTGCTGTTCCATTTCACGGCATTTTCTTCACCGTATTTCTTTGTGATAACCGTAACCTCATCCGAAACCATAAATGCGGAATAAAAGCCGACACCAAACTGGCCTATTATTGAAATATCCTCGTTTTCTCTGTTATCTTCTCCAAGCTCGGATTTGAAGGCGTAAGAGCCGCTCTTCGCTATTACACCCAAGTTGTTCTCAGCTTCCTCCTGAGTCATACCGATACCGTTGTCACGGACTGTAATCGTACGTGCTTCCTTGTCTGCAATAATGTCGATACGGAAATCATCGCGGTTCAGCCCAACCTGTTCGTCAGTAAGCGAAAGATAGCAGAGCTTGTCTATTGCATCCGACGCATTGGAAATAATCTCACGCAGAAATATTTCCTTGTTCGTGTATATAGAATTTATCATCAGGTCAAGCAAACGCTTTGATTCTGCCTTAAACTGTTTTTTTGCCATTTTTGAGATTTGCCTCCAAAGATATTATTATTTCATAAATGTATATTATACACGCAAGCAGCATCTAATTCAATGACAATTTATGAAAAACCGCGGAGAAATTCTCCGCGGTTAAGACACATTCTATTTTAGATTCTATCTTATTTATTCTTTGCTTTTATATACTCGTCAATGCTCTTTGCTCCGATTTTTCCTGCACCCATAGCGAGGATTACCGTTGCCGAACCTGTAGCTGCGTCACCACCGCAGAACACGCCTTCGCGAGAGGTCTTACCTGTTTCGGGGTCGGTCTCTATGCCACCCTTCCTTGTAATTGTAAGTCCTTCGGTTGTGTTCTTAATCAGCGGGTTGGGGCTTGTGCCGATTGCAATAATAACCGCATCACAGGGGAGAACCCAGTTGGAACCCTCTACGGGAACGGGGCTGCGACGTCCCTTTTCATCGGGCTCGCCGAGTTCCTGCTTGACAAGCTCAATACCTGTCACGAAGCCGTCATCATTGCCAACTACAGATACCGGATTATTGAGAAGTGCGAATTCCACGCCTTCTTCCTTTGCATGCTCTACTTCTTCTTTACGTGCAGGAAGCTCGTCAATACCACGGCGGTAAGTGATGTAAACATGACCATCACTGAGACGTTTAGCTACTCGAGCTGCATCCATTGCAACGTTTCCGCCTCCAACAACAGCTACATTGTGGAAATGCTTAAGCGGTGTATCGTAGTCTGCACGGTAGGCCTTCATGAGGTTAGTACGGGTAAGAATCTCATTTGCGGAATATACGCCCATAAGATTCTCTCCGGGAATGTGCAGGAACTGTGGAAGTCCTGCGCCGGAACCAATATAAACTGCTTCATAGCCATCTTCAAAAAGCTCATCAACTGTGATGCTCTTGCCGATAATTGCGTTATTTACTATGTTGACACCCATCTTCTTAAGGTTTTCAACCTCAAGCTGGACAATCTCCTTCGGCAGACGGAACTGTGGAATACCGTAAACCAGAACGCCACCGCTCTTGTGAAATGCCTCAAATACCGTTACATCGTAACCCATCTTGCACAGGTCACCTGCGCAGGTAAGTCCGGAAGGACCTGAACCAATGACAGCAACCTTGTGTCCGTTAGGAGGCAGAATTGCAGGGGGAGTCTTCTGCTCTTCCGAAAGAGTATTGTGGTAGTCCGCTACGAAGCGCTCAAGACGTCCAATTGCAACGCTCTCACCCTTGAGACCTCTGACGCACTTGCTCTCGCACTGTTTCTCCTGGGGACAAACACGTCCGCATACGGCGGGCAGAGAGTTTGTGCTGGTGATTACTGTATATGCACCTTCAAAATCGCCCTTTGCAACTTTCGCGATGAACTCAGGAATACGAACTGAAACAGGGCAACCTGTACGGCAGCGGGGATTCGGGCAGTTGAGGCAGCGCTTTGCCTCTTCAATTGCCATCTCTGCAGTATATCCGAGAGTAACTTCGTCAAAGTTCTTTGCTCTCTCTATTGGATCCTGTTCGGGCATGGGATGCTTGAAAAGCTTCTTCTCGGAGATTACATCAGCCATAAGACCGGGGAAATTGCTTATACGTTTTGTGATCTCGCAGGCGCCATTGCAGCTTTTATTCTCGCAGGCAGCGCATACTCTTTCAACCTCTTTGCGTGTATCCGCAAGGTATCCGTTATATCCTTCAGCCATTTGCGCGTGTACCTCCTACCATATTGCAGATGTGCTTTGCAGACACATCCTGCTCTGATTTATAGAATGCAGCTCTCTTAATAAGTGAATCGAAATCAACTTCGTGAGCGTCAAAGTCAGGACCGTCAACGCAGGCAAACTTGGTTTCACCGCCGACTATTACACGGCATCCGCCGCACATACCTGTTCCGTCAACCATAATCGGGTCGAGAGAAATGATGGTCTTTATTGCATAGGGGCGAGTTACATCGGCAAGGAATTTCATCATGATATCCGGTCCGATTGCTATTACTCTGTCGAACTGGGGTTTACCTTCAGCAATATTTGCCTCAATCTCTTCACGCAGAGCAACCGTTGTAAAGCATCTGCGTCCGAACGAACCGTCATCAGTGCACATGATGAGCTTGTCTGATGCTGCTTCCAGCTCATCGTTAAGGATAACGATATCCTTGCTTCTGAAACCTGCAATAAATGTCACATCGATTCCCTTTTCATGCATTTCCCTAGCGATAGGATATGCTATGGCGCATCCAACACCACCACCAACAACACATACCTTACTTAGTCCGTCCATCTCTGTGGCTTTTCCGAGAGGACCTACGATATCGGTGATGACATCGCCTTCTTCAACAGTGTGAAGCATCTTGGTTGTGCGGCCTGCTGCCTGAACCATGACAGTTACGGTTCCCTTTTCGCGGTCATATCCCGCAACAGATACCGGAACTCTTTCGCCCTGCTCGTCAAGACGGAAAATTACGAACTGGCCTGCCTGTGCATGACGGGCAATCAGTGGAGCGTCAATCTCAAAAAGGCATATAGTTTTTGCCTCGTTGAGGAAGCGCTTGGTAACAACTTTATACATTTAGACACCTCTCTTGGATGATATTGATAAAAATCGCACTGATTATTGTACATTAGCGTATCATTAAAGTCAATAATATATATTATAAAAAAGTGTTATATTTATTATAGGGAAATACCTTTGTTCCCGACGGTCTCGCAGAAGATATCGAGGCATCCTGCCTGGCTTACGAGAAAAAGATAGAGGAACTAGGCGGTATTGACATCCAGCTTCTAGGCATAGGTCATGACGGTCATATCGGGTTCAACGAACCCTCAGACATCTTCCCGAAAATCACCCATGAGGTTGAACTCGAGGAGATGACCCGTGAAGCAAACAAACGTTTCTTTGACGGTGACATCAGCAAAGTGCCTACAGCAGCAATCACCATGGGAGTCGGCACAGTTATGTCCGCACGCAAGATTGTTTTTATTGCTACAGGCAAGGGCAAGGCTGAAATAGTTAAGAAATCCTTCTTTGGTCCCATTGACCCGAAGGTACCTGCGTCCGCTCTTCAGCTTCACAAAAACTGCGTCGTCATTCTTGATGAAGCTGCGGCATCCGCGTTGGACTGACATCGCTTCAGTCCGTATTATTCACCTAAAAAGCAATAGACCGTTAGTATTCAAAAGGGAGTGTTGCAAAACGAGAATTTTTGCAACACTCCCAACTATTATATCTATGTCTACGAAAGAAGAACCTGATCGGTTTCTTCCTGTTTGCCGGAAACTTCTGCAAATTTGTCCAGAAGTTCCTTCTTGGTAAGCTTCTTTTTTTCTTCGCCTTCGATATCAAGTATTATTCTGCCTTCATTCATCATAATAAGGCGGTTACCGTGCTTTATTGCATCTGTCATGTTGTGGGTAATCATGAGAGTGGTGAGTCCGTTTTCCTCAATCAACTTGTCGGACAGTTCAAGCACTTTAGCCGCTGTTGCGGGGTCAAGTGCAGCAGTATGCTCATCAAGAAGAAGCAGATCCGGTTTCCTTAGGGTCGCCATAAGAAGTGTTAGCGCCTGTCTCTGACCACCGGAAAGCATTCCAACCTTGACCTGCAGTCTATCTTCAAGACCGAGTCCGAACTCTTTAAGCTTCTCGTGATACATTTCACGTTCTTTTTTCGTAATCATCCAGCTGAGACTGCGTTTCTTCCCTCTGCGCAGAGCGAGGGCTAGGTTCTCCTCTATCCACATGTCGGGTGCAGTTCCCATCATGGGATCCTGGAACACTCTGCCTATATACCCTGCTCTTTTATGCTCAGGGAGATTGGTTATGTCTCTGCCGCCAAGAACTATCGAGCCACTGTCAAGCGGCCAGACCCCGGCCACAGCATTCAGGAGCGTACTTTTCCCCGCTCCGTTGCCGCCTATCACAGTAACGAAGTCTCCCTCCTTCAGATGCAGGTCAAGGTCCTGCAAGGCAACCTTCTCGTTGATTGTACCCGGATTGAAGGTCTTGTAAATATGGTTAACGTCAAGCATCCGTCAATCCTCCCCCTTTTTTTTGAATGAGTTCTTCGCACGGTCCTTCAGGTACGGTATTGCAAGGAAAACTGCGACTATTATTGCGGTGAAGAGTTTCAGGTCGTTCGGGTCAAGCTTCAGCCAGAGGATAAATGTCATAACAGCGTAGTAGATAATTCCTCCAATTAGCACGAAGCTGAAGCGAATTGCAAAATTGCAGCCCTTGCTGAATATTGCATCACAGAGAATTTCTCCGATGACTATCGCTGCAAGACCAATAACTATTGCTCCGCGTCCCATGTTCACGTCTGCAGTACCCTGAAACTGTGTCATAAGGCCACCTGAAAAGGCAACGATTCCGTTTGAGATTGCCAGTCCCAACACCTTCATATTTGAAGTGTTAATACCCTGGGCACGGCTCATATTGGGATTTGAGCCTGTAGCTCGTATTGCCGCTCCCTGCTCGGTACCGAAATACCAGTACAGTACTGCTATGAGTATTGCCGAGATTACTAGTCCTGTAGCAATTGCCTGCGGAATATATCTCGAGGAAATCAGAAAACCTTTGCCATTTTCAAAGAACATACCGTAGTTCTTCAGGCTTGCCGTCTGGTTTGACTTCATACCCATTATGCGCAGGTTTATTGAATACAATGCAAATTGCGTCAGTATTCCCGAAAGTATCGCGGGAATGCCCAATTTCGTGTGGAGAAGGCCGGTGCACAATCCCGCCAAAATTCCTGCCAAAATCGCGATAATTAGTGCCAGCCATGCAGGAAATCCTGCAAGAATCAGCATTACAGTTACTGCGCCGCCGGTTGCAAATGTGCCGTCAACACTCAGGTCTGCAACATCCAGCACACGGAAGGTTATATACACACCCAGGGCCATCAGACCCCAGAGAATGCCCTGGGCCGTAGCCGCGGGCATTCTTGAGATAAGGTTTAGAAAATCCATTATTGCTTTCCTTGGTTTTTAGTAATCTATGTTTTGGGATAAGCGTATCCCTCTCTGCTTAGGCAATTGCCTCGTAGTCGGAGGGTATGTCCACATTGAAGAGCTCCGCCATCTCGGGATTGAACTTCTTCACGGGGTTGGGGAAGTACTCAACAGGCATCTCGGAAATATCTGCCTCACCCTTGAGGATCTTTGCAGCCATCTCACCGGTTGTGCGGCCGAGATCGTAGTAGTTGATTGTGAGAGTTGCTACTCCGCAGATTGCGCAGGGGCCTTCCTCACCTGTGATTACAGGTACACCTGCAGGCTCAGCAATGTTTCCGATTGCCTCAGCACAGGATGCTGCAGTGTTGTCTGTTGGGATGTAGAGCACATCCGCGTCAGCACAAGCGGACTGGGTTACTGTTGCCACATCGTTGGAATCAGCAAAAGTGCAGATATTAACTGTAATGCCTTTCTTTTCGAGTTCGGCCTTAACTACCTCTGCCTGGTACACTGAGTTTGCTTCGGCAGAGCAGTAAAGAATGGCAACCGTCTTGGCATTCGGGAAGAGGTCAACTATCATCTGAGCCTGCTGATCCAGCGGAGCAAGGTCTGAGGTACCTGAGACGTTGCCGCCTACAACACCACTGAAGTCCGCAATGTCAAGAGCAACTCCGTATTCGGTGATGGAAGTACCAAGAACCGGAATTGTATCCGTTGCCGCTGCTGCAGCCTGAAGCGCCGGAGTAGCATTTGCAAGAATGAGGTCAACATTGGAAGCTGCAAAACCGTTGCAGATTGTTGCACAGGTTGGGATATCGCCGGAAGCGTTCTGCTCATCGAATGTGACAGCATCACCGAGAGCCTCGGTCAGTGCATCCTTGAAGCCTTTGGTTGCCGCATCAAGTGCATCGTGCTGAACAAGCTGGCAGATTCCGACTGTGAAGCTTTTAGCCGAAGCTTCAGCTACTGGAGCTGTAGGTGCTGCGGTCTTTCCGCAGGCGCAAAGTGCGAATACCATAACAAGTGCGAGAACGAGAGAGATTGCTTTTTTCATTTTTATATTCCTCCAATAAAATATTAAACAGTTTTAAATAACCAAAAATGCAGTCCCACGTCAGCGGGACTGCATCGGTTTACTTATTTATTATCCGAACACAATTACCGCCGACCTATATCATAGATATAATAATAGCGATAATAGGAATAGGAAACTGCACCCAGATTGCTCTGAGCGTGAACAGAAGTGTTCTTTTTGCTGAAGAATATGTTCATTATTCCCCTCCATCGGATTGTGGATTTATTATATCACTTTAAATGGTAAAAGCAACCCTCAATAATCACCAAAATATGTTATACACTTTCACGATTTTTGGTACTAAAGTGACAAGATGCACAAAAAGCACCCGCGGACCGGGTGCTTCATTTCAAAACCAATGCTCTGTACTTTAACTTTTGGAGTATTATTGCGACAAGATGCACAAACATAAGCACTCAACGGCGCATTGCAGCCTCTATTTCATCGGTTCTGCGAGGAATTATATCTTTTGAGAGGTTCACTCCCCCGTTTTCTGTCATAAGCATGTCATCCTCAATCCTCACTCCGAAACCCCAGTCTTCTATGTACAAACCGACCTCCAGAGTATTCACCGAACCAGGCCGAATAATTGCCTCTCGTCCACAGGAATCGTGTGTATCCATACCTAAGTGATGACTTATACTGTGCCAGCGGTATTTTTTCAGGTCCTCCAGCTTTTCTGCAAGGCCAAGCTTCTGAAGTCTTGGAAGCAAAAACTCATCCTGGAGCTCATTGAGTTGCTTTATATTCATTCCGGGCTGTGCATTGTCACATACGTAATCCACCGCATCGGCACAAAGTTCCGTAATTGCTCTCTGCTGTTCCGTGAATTTTCCGTTGGCCGGAAAAACCCTTGAAATATCCGCGCATTCCAGATTATATTTTGCTCCAAGGTCAAGGAGAACGAGATCTCCGTCCTGCAGGAGGCAATCTTCCTCGCAGTAATGGAGACACAGACTATTTCTGCCTGTTCCCACAATAGTTGAAAATGCCGGCTCATGTACGCCTTTGTCTGCGAGAACCTTTTCGAATTCCGCTCTAACATTGTACTCATATATTCCGGGCTTAGAGGTTTTAAGTATACAGGCAATCCCCTCTGCTGTGATTGCTATTGCCTCCCTGATGCTCTCAATCTCCACCGGCTCCTTTACACTGCGCAATTCCTGCATCATCGGAAAATAGTCTCTAATCTCAATGGAGGGTCTTTCTGTCCTTATTCTATCGGCAAAGCTTTGAGCCGGCTCCATCTCCCGCTCATTTTCCGGGCGGTCAATATCCACATAGAGCGGTATTTTGGAGTCTTTCAGGTTCTTCCAAAAATCAATCATGAAATCGTCACGGAATTTCCAGTTCTCTATTCCTGAGATATCGTCAACTTCTTCCCCATGCAGCATACAGCCATACCATCGTTCCTTCAGAGCATCTACCGGCGGTATATACAGAGTTTCCCAGATGGTTTTCCCCTTTCTTACAGCCATGAACACTATGTCCTTATACTCTACGCCCGTCAGGTACACAAAATCCCTGCTGGCGCAGAATGGATATTCTTCATCCGCCGAACGCCTTTTGGGCATACCTGAAAATGACACAAGAACAAAATTACCTTCTATTTTGTCATACAGTTTTTTTCTATTGTTTATAAAAAATGACCTGTCCATAATATACCTCCGAACCCGTCCGGTATCTATGAGCGGATTATAGCATTGCTGCGGAGCAATCTCAAGCTCAGACTCAAAAAACTCTTGACAATGGCTGTACTCTAAGGTAGAATACCTCATGCTAAATGCATACGGACGATTAGCGCAGCTGGTAGCGCATCCGCTTGACGTGCGGGAGGTCACAAGTTCGAGTCTTGTATCGTCCACCA